>Ga0207669_10000111_pt1 | contig 40727 bp, 38 predicted proteins | sample KBSM33metaG_FD_184329 | JGI IMG/M metagenome (GOLD analysis project Ga0207669, IMG submission 184329) | Miscanthus rhizosphere microbial communities from Kellogg Biological Station, Michigan, USA - KBS M3-3 metaG (SPAdes) (version 2) | ecosystem: Host-associated > Plants > Roots > Rhizosphere >...
AAGCCGCGTTTCCACGAAAAGGTCGACGAGCTGCTCGAGTTTCTCGGCGATTCGCGGCTGGTCGCGCACAATGCCAGCTTCGACTTCGGGTTCTTGAACGGCGAGCTCGGCAAGATCGGCCGCGACATCATCTCGCTCGACCGCATGATCGACACCGTGGCGATGGCGCGGCAGCGGCATCCCGGCGCCAAACATTCGCTCGACGCTTTGTGCACGCGCTACGGCATCGATCGCAGCCACCGCGTGCTCCACGGCGCGCTGCTCGACGCGCAATTGCTGTCGCAAGTCTATATCGAGCTGACCGGCGGTCGCCAGATCGGCCTGACCCTGGTCAGCGAGGTCGAGGAAAAGATCGAAATCTCCGTGATCGACACCGATCCGCGTGCCGCCCAGCCGCGGCCGATGCGCGTGTTCGAGCCGAGCGCGGAGGAACAGGCGCGCCACGCCGGGTTCGTGGCGACGCTCAAAAACCCTTTATGGGGGGCCGAGGCGTCCGGTTGACGCGCGTTGCGAGGGACAAGGCGAATGCGCCACCGTCGCCAAGAATGGAGAAGAGAAAATGGATATCCGTGTCTCGGGACATCAGGTTGAAACGGGCGAAGCGCTGAAGAGCCATGTCCAGGATCGCCTCCAGGGTATTGCGGACAAATATTTCTCGCGCGCCATCTCTGCTCAGGTGACTTTCGGGAAAGGCCCGCACGACAATCGATTCAAATGCGATGTCGTCGCGCATGTGATGCATGGCCTGGTGCTCAAAGCCAGCAATGACGGCAACGACGCGCACGGCGCGTTCGATGGATCGGCGGACAAGATCGAGAAGCAATTGCGCCGCTACATGCGCCGGCTGAAAGATCGCAAGGCAGCCGGGACGGTCGTCAATGGCGAGGCCGAACCCGACGCCAATGCCGGCTATACGCTGTTCCAGGAAGCGACCGACGAGGACGAAGCTGGCGATTCGCCGCTGATCATCGCCGAAACCCGAGTCGATGTGCCCGAGGCATCGGTGTCCGACGCGGTGATGATGCTCGATCTTCGCAACACCCAGGCGCTGATGTTCAAGAATAGCGGGACGGGGTCGTACAACATGGTCTATCGCCGCGGCGATGGCACGATCGGCTGGGTAGAACCGCAGCGCGCCAGCTGACCGACAGGAGCCGAAGCAAGCATTTAAGGAGAGCAGCGCGTGCGATGGACATCGCGCACGCTGCTCCGGAAGAGAGCGGATATGATCGACCTGTCGGACCTGATCCGGCCCGAGGCGGTTGCCGAGGGGCTGGCGGCGGCGAGCAAGAAAATGCTGTTCCAACAGCTCGGCGCGCTCGCCGCGACGGCCTATGGCATCGACGCCAAGGCCGCCGCCGAGGGACTCGCGCAGCGCGAGAAACTCGGCTCGACCGGGTTCGGCGGCGGCATCGCGATCCCGCATGCGCGGATCGAAGGCATCGAGGCGATCCATGGCGTGTTCGTCGAACTGGCGCGGCCGATCGATTTCGCCGCGGTCGACGATCTGCCGGTCGATCTGGTGTTCGCGCTCTTCTCGCCCCCCGATGCCGGCGCCGCGCACCTCAAGGCGCTGGCGCGGGTCTCGCGGTTGCTGCGCAACGCCGCGTTCATCGCCAAATTGCGCGGCGCCGGGTCGAAAGACGCGCTCTATTTCCTGCTGACCCAGGACGAGGCCAGGGATGCCGCCTGAAGCGGGCGGTAGCGATTCGGGTGCCCAGGCGCATTTCCGCGCGCTTGAATCGCTCTACGCCGCGGCGCCGATCAACCGATTATTCTCGTCGCGACTCGAAATCCCCGAAAGCGGGGTGGCGCGGATTCATTTCGACATCGACGAGCGATATTATCATGCCGGCGGCGCGGCGCACGGTACGAGCTATTTCAAGATGCTCGACGACGCCGCTTTCTATGCCTGCAACAGCCTGGTCTCCGACCGTTTCCTGCTGACAACCGCGTTCAACCTGCTGTTCACCCGGCCGTTAAAGGCCGGGCCGGTGATCGCCGAGGGCAAATGGGTCAGCGGCCAGCGCCGCGTCTTCGTCGGCGAGGCACGGCTGATCGACGAGCATGGCGAAGAAGTCGCGCGCGGTACCGGCACCTTCATGCGCTCATCGATCGCGCTGGCCGGCTTGCCTGGCTATCGTTCGGCGTGAGTGCGCGGCTGGCGACCGGCGCGCTGGTCAACGCGCTGGTCCGTCGCGCGAACCAGGCAGGCGGTTTCGCCACCGTCCTGGCCAAGGGCGATATGACCGCCGGCGCCGTGCTGGTGGTGGCGCAGGATCGCGGACAGAATGCCCGGCTGTGGGAACGGGGGATCGGCCCCAGCGGTAATGTCGAGTTGATCGCGGTCGGCCCTGAGGGCGATGCGCAGGCGTTGACCGATTATTGGACGAAACGCCGCCGAAACGACCCCGACCTCTGGGTAGTGGAACTGGACATCCCGCGGGCGGAACGCTTCGCCGCTGAAACCTTGGTCGGCGATTGACTTGCTGCGCCGCACAATTCAAGGGATTATTCACCAATTATCCGCGTTGTGCCGCGATGGGGTGCGATCCCTAACGGTTACGCAGTCGGGTGGTGGTCCGGGCGATCCTTTTCCTTGCGATCGAGTCCGCGCCCCAACCGCACTTTAGCAAGCCTAAATGCTGTTTTCCTCTCGCGTCGCGAACCTCGCGGCGACGTTCATTGCACTAACCACGCTCGCCGGCCTCACCGTCTCGAGCAAGGCCCTGGGTGCGGATCGCGATGCTACGCTGATCCCGGCAATCGCCACCACGGCCACCACCACTACCGCCATCAACCCGTCAGTCCCCAAGCCGGTTCCATCGATCGATCCGGCTGACGGCGCGACGACCTCCTCCGATGAGGTCCGTTCGGCGGCACCGGCGCCCGCGCCCGGTCTCCAGTTTGCCAGCCTGGCCGCCGCGGTTGCGAGCCAGGATTTTGCCGACGACGCCGATTCGGAACTGTCGTGCCTTGCCGGCGCGGTTTATTTCGAATCCAAGGGCGAGCCGCTGTCGGGCCAGCTCGCGGTCGCCAATGTGATCATCAATCGCACCAATTCGGGCCGCTTCCCGCGCACGATCTGCGGCGTGGTCAAGCAGCCGGGGCAATTCTCGTTCATCCGCGGCGGCGCGATCCCGGCGATCCGCTCGGCCGCGCAATATCGTACCGCGATGGCCATCGCGCAGATCGCGATGGACAAGGAATGGGACAACCCGACTCCGGGCGCGCTCTATTTCCACGCTCGCCGCGTCTCGCCGGGCTGGGCTCGGCCGCGCGTCGCGACGATCGGCAACCACATCTTCTTTCGTTGATTTGATGCGCTAGCGCGCATGCGCAGCACCAGCCCGCTCCCCCACCCGGCCGCCCATATGATACTTCCGTTGGGCGGCCGGGTGGGGGAGCGGGCTGGTGCTGCTCGTTTGGCGTGAGCCAAACCAAAAACGTCTTCCCGATGTTCCGGTGATGTTCTAAAGCGGGGAGATGCTCGATGCGTCTCCCCGCTGTCCTCCGACAGGAACCGAGGCGTTGTGCGCGGCTGATGTCGCGCGCGGCGTCATTCGCATGCTCGCGCGCCACGATCTCGCGGCGATGACCGAAGTCCCGCTCGATGGCGGCCGCCGCGCCGACATCATGGCGATCGATTCGCGCGGCCAGATCGTCATCGTTGAGATCAAGGTCTCGCGCGCCGATCTGCTCGGCGACGGCAAATGGTTCGACTATCTCGATCATTGCGACCGCTTCTTCTGGGCCGTGCCCGACGGCTTCGACCACGGCCCGCTGCACGGCGAAGCATTCCTGCCCGAGCGGTCGGGTGTGATCATCGCCGACCGCTACGACGCCGCGATCCTGCGCGAAGCGGCAACCCATCCGCTGAGCACGCCGGGGCGCAAGAAGTGCACGCTGGCCTTCGCACGGCGCGCGGCGCGGCGGGCTAGCGGGTTGGCCGATCCCGAACTGGGGTTCCTGCTGCAGGCCGAGTGATTGGCTCGCACAAAGAAACGAAGCCGCTAAGAAGTTTCGCGCAGAGGCGCAGAGGGCGCGGAGATAATCAATGAGCCTCGTTCAGCGAGGCTCCTCTTCTTCGTGGCTTCGCGTCTTTGTGCGAGAAATCCACGCCGAAATCAGTGCCGGAAGTGGCGCATCCCGGTGAACACCATTGCCAGCCCCGCCTGATCGGCCGCCGCGATGACCTCGTCGTCGCGGATCGAGCCACCTGGCTGGATCACTGCCGTCGCTCCCGCTTCGACGGCAGCCAGCAAGCCATCGGCGAACGGAAAGAACGCGTCCGACGCGACCGCCGAGCCGATCGTGCGCGTCGTCGACCAGCCTGCCTTGTCGGCAGCGTCCTTGGCTTTCCACGCAGCGATGCGCGCTGACTCCAGCCGGCTCATCTGCCCTGCGCCGACGCCGGCGGTCACACCGTCCTTGGCATAGACGATCGCGTTCGACTTGACGTGCTTGGCGACGGTCCAGGCGAACAGGCAATCGGCGAGTTCCTGCGGGCTCGGCTGGCGCTTGGTCACGGTCTTGAGGTCGGCGGCGGTGACGCGGCCATTATCGCGGCCCTGGATCAGCCAGCCGCCGGTGATCGCCTTGGCGTCGAACCCGCCGCGCGCCGGATCGGGCAATTCGCCGGTCAGCAGCAGCCGCAGATTCTTCTTCGCCGCGAACAAAGCGAGCGCTTCCTCATCGGCATCGGGCGCGACCACCACTTCGGTGAAGATCCCGGTGATCTGGCGCGCCGTCGCGGCGTCGAGCGGGCGGTTGACCGCAATGATTCCGCCGAATGCCGACACGGTGTCGCACGCGAACGCCTCGGCATAGGCGGTTTCCAGATTCGCCGCGGTCGCGACGCCGCATGGATTGGCGTGCTTGACGATGACGCAGGTCGGCTCGGCATCGCGGAATTCGGCGACCAGCTGCAGCGCGGCGTCGGCATCGTTGAAATTGTTGTAGCTGAGTTCCTTGCCCTGCACCTGCCGCGCCTGGCCGATGCCGCGCGCCGACGGCCCGGCATGGCGGTAAAAGGCGGCCTGCTGATGCGGATTCTCGCCATAGCGCAGCACGGTCGGCTGGTTGAGCACGAGCGGCAGCGTCTCGGGGAACATCTGGCCCTGGTCGGCGAAGCCGAACCAGCTCGCGATCATCGAATCATAGGTCGCGGTCGCCGCGAACGCCTTGGCGGCGAGCTTCTTGCGCTCGTCGAGCGTGGTTTCGCCCTTTTCCAGCAGCGCATAATCCGCCGGATCGGTGACGATCGCGACGAAGGCATGGTTCTTCGCCGCCGATCGCACCATCGACGGGCCGCCGATATCGATATTCTCAATGATCTCGTCGCGGCCGGCGCCTTTCGCCACGGTTTGCGCGAAGGGATAGAGGTTGACCACGACCAGATCGATCGCGCCGATCGCATGCTCGTCCATCGCCTTGGCGTGCTCGGGATCGTCACGCACCGCGAGCAGGCCGCCATGGACCATCGGGTGGAGCGTCTTGACCCGCCCGTCCATCATCTCGGGGAAACCGGTCAGGTCGGACACGTCGCGGACAGTCAGCCCGGCATCGCGCAGCGCCTTGGCGGTGCCGCCGGTCGAGACTAGTTCGACCCCTTTCGCCGCGAGCCCCGTCGCGAGCTCGACGATTCCGGTCTTGTCCGAAACGGACAGCAGCGCCCGCCGGATGGGGACGATGTCGGTGGCCATGGCGAATTCCTGTGCTGGGCTGGGAAGCAGACGCCGCCCCCATTGCCGATCAGGTCGCGCGCTTCAAGGCCCAGCTGATATTCTCGCCGCCCGCCGCCGCTTCACCGCTGACCACGAGTTGCTGGGTGGAGACCGGCCGACCATCGGGGTCGATCCACAAACTCTCCTCGATCGTCAGCGCGCCGCCGCGGCAGCGGAATTGCCACAATCTTCCCGAGGGTAACCGCAACAATGCTGCCATGCCGTCAGCGGTCGGCGCCGCTTCGACTCCTGCTCCCAGGTGGAAGCGGATCGCGAACGGGATCGTGCCGACCTTGCGCTTGCGCCCGGCCGGCAACAGCATGTCGTCGCCACGCAATTCGCGGCCGTCGCCCGCCAGCAGCAATTGGCGGCGGTGGAGGAAGCCGAACCGCCGGGCATAGCCGTCATGGCTCGCTTCCAACCGGCTGGCGCCATTGCTTTCCTGCCGTGCCAATTCGACCTCGGCGACGCCCTTGCCCAGCGTGCCATCGGCATGGATCGCGGTCGAATTGCTGTCGCCGACCACCAGGGTCGAATGCGCCGCGGTGGTGCGCAGCCCTTCGGAGAGCGTCGCCGGGATCTGCGCGATCGCCGCGCGCGCGCCGCCGCAATTGACGATCAGCCGCTCGGCGCCGTCGGACATTTCGAGCGCCAAAGTCGACGCACAGCCGCCCTCGGCCAGCCGCGACACCGGCGGCGGGGCGGCATCGACGATCACCACCGCCTCGCCCTGCGCCAGCCGCTGATAGCCCCAGTCGCGCGCCTGGCGCAGCGGACGCGCACGCACGCCCGTCGCCGCGATGATCTCGTCGATCCGCTCGCCGCGGATCGGGCCGCCGCCTTGCCAGCTCGACAGACCATGGTCGCCGTGACACACGCCTTGCAGCGCGGGGACCATCCGGCCGAGCGCGGCGGACAAGGTCGCCGGCGGCGCCAGTCGCCGTGCGGTATAGGCCTCACGCAGCGCGGTCAGCAGCATGATGATGTCGACCTGGGCGAGCGGCGCGCGCGCGATCACCCCGCCATCCTCGTAGACCGCGCCTTCGATCGCCTTTTCGAGACCATCCTCGCCGATCTGGCGGCGCGGATCGCCGCCCGGGATCAGCAGCCCGGCGCAGATCACGCCGCACCATGCCGCGATCCGCGCGACCCCGGCAGGCGCCTTGTCGGCGCTGCGATCGAGGTGCCGCGCGCCGCGGGCCAGCGTGTTGAGAACCTTGCTGCGATAGACCAGATCGGACGACGACAGGATCAGCGGCGCATGCGCGGTCCAGTGGAGAATGCGGCGGCCCCACAATTCCGGCGTCCAGGCGGGTTCGCTGACCTTGTCGGCATGGACTTCGAGCCACAGCCGCATGATCGTCTCGGCGATCGGCACGCCGACCGGGCGCGTCGCCACCGTCGACAAATCGCGCAGCCAGGCGAAGCTGTGGAGGTGATGCGCCAGCGGCTTCGACCATTCGGGTTTGGCGAAATCGAGATCGGCGATCGCCACGCTGTCGCCACGCAACGCGATGCGTCCGTCGAGCAGCGCGTTGCCGCGACGCGCATCGCCGACGAACGGATCCTCGGGCACCGCGACCAGCTTGAGCGGATGGCGCCCGCGTAGCCGAAGGGCATGAAGCGGGGTGCGCCAGGCAAGCTTGCGAAAACGTTCGGCGACCCGATCGGCCAGCGACAGGCCAGCGCTGCTCCCGATGCGGATCAGCCGCTTGCCTTCGTCGATCCCGTCTGGCGCGCGCTCCTCGCTCACCCGTCCCTCAACGCCGCGATATTGGCGGCATAGGCGCTTGGCCCGCCGCGGAAAGTGGCGGTGCCGGCGACCAGCGCATCGGCACCCGCCGCGATCACCTGGGGCGCGGTCTCGCGATCGATCCCGCCATCGACTTCCAGGTCGACATCCAGCCCCTGCTTGTCGATCATCTTGCGGATCGCTTCGATCTTGCGCAGCGCCGAGGGAATGAAGCTCTGTCCGCCAAAGCCCGGATTGACGCTCATCACCAGCACCAGATCGACTTCCTCGATCAGGTAGTCGAGCGCCTTGGCCGGGGTCTGCGGGGTCAGTACGACACCGGCGCGCTTGCCCAGGCTGCGGATATGGCGAAGGCTGCGATGGGTGTGCGGCCCCGCCTCGACATGGATCGAGATCGTGTCGGCGCCCGCTTCGGCGAACTGGTCGAGATAGGGATCGACCGGCGCGATCATCAGATGGACGTCGAGCGGTTTGGCGGTGTGCGGGCGGATTGCCTTCACCACTTGCGGCCCGATCGTGATGTTGGGGACGAAATGTCCATCCATTACATCGACATGGATCCAGTCGGCGCCGGCGGCGTCGATCGCCCGGACTTCCTCGCCCAGTTTGGCGAAATCGGCACTCAGGATCGATGGCGCAATACGGACGGGCTTGGACATGGCTCGCTCTAACCGGCCCTCGCGAATCGGGCAATGAAGAAGCCGTCGCAGCCTCCCTGGTCCGCCAACGCGCCGGGCAGGATGCGTACCCAGCCGCGCGGATCGGGGGCGATACCGGCGGGCAGTTCGTCGATTCGGACAGGGTCGATGGCGAAATCGCGATTGGCGGCAAGGAACGTCTCGACCTGCTCCTCGCCTTCCTCGCGCTCGAGCGAGCAGGTCGCATAGACGAGCTTGCCGCCCTTCTTCACCCAACCCGCTGCCTGGACGAGCAACTGGCGTTGCAGATGCGCCGCTTCCTCGATGATCGCGGGGTGGACGCGGTGGAGCACGTCGGGATGGCGGCGGAAGATACCGGTCGCGCTGCATGGCGCGTCGAGCAGCACGGCGTCGACCGGCGCCGGCGGCGACCAGAACGCGACATCGGCGGCGACGATCTCGGCCTTCAGATGCGTACGCGCCAGATTGTCGCGAAGTCGTGCCAGACGACTTTCCGATGCGTCGATCGCGGTGACGCTCCACCCGGCCGCCGCGAGCTGCATCGTCTTGCCGCCGGGCGCGGCACAGGCATCGATGACGCTCCCCTTCCCCGGGCCGAGCAAACGGGCCGGGACGGCGGCGGACAGATCCTGCACCCACCAATCGCCCTCGGCAAAGCCCGGCAGGTCGGGAATCGCGGTACCGCGCGGCAGGCGGCGCTGACTGGGCATCAGCTCAAGGCCCTCAGGCCCCTCCTCCCCGCTTAGGGTCAGGTCGACCGGTGGCGGCTCGGCGATCGCGCGTCGTGCGGCCTGCACCATGTCGTCGCCCCAGGCCGTTTGCCAGCGCGCGGTGACCGCGTCGGGCAAGGTCGGCGGTTCGGGCAAGCTCGCCTTGCGCCGGTCGAGTGTGCCGAACACGCCATGGACCAATTTGCGCGGGCCGCCATCGACCAGCGGCAGCACGGTCGAGATCGCCGCATGTCCCGGCGTGCCGAGTCGTAATGCCTGGGCGAGCGCAATGCGTAGCGCGAACCGCGCCTTGGCGTCATGCGGCAATGGCCGCTGCGTCGCCGAATCGATCAGTGCGTCCAGATCGGGCAGATGCCGCAGCACTTCCGCCGCGATCGCACGGGCAAGCGCGCGGTCGTTATCGGCCTTCAGGCTGGACAGCACGCGCGGCGCCGCCTGGTCGATCGTCTCGCCGCGGCGAAGCACGGCGTCGAGCAGGCGAAGCGCGGCTTGGCGGGCGGGGACTCCGGGGGGAAGGCTTGCTTGATTACCAGTCATTGTCGGCCCATGTGGACGTTTGCGCCGCGCATCGCAATCGCGCCGCCCGATGAGGATCCGATGCCCCGTCCCCCGCACATCAAGCCGCCCGCTTACCTCACGCCTAGCCCACCGGTACCCGAACCGGAAAAGGTCGAGCCGTCCAAGGACGATCCGCTGGGCAAGGATCCGACGCGGTACGGCGACTGGACGCTGAAGGGCATCGCGGTCGATTTTTAGGATCGCATGCGCTCATGCGACGAGGACGGGGCTATTCCTCTCTTGCCCATGCGGTCAGCAAGGTATGCGCGATCGCGTAATGCGGGGGGGACAGGAACGGCGCGGAGGGATCGCCGGCCAGCGATTTCCGCACGTCTTCGCGGCTGACCCACATCGCGTCCTGCAATTCGTGCGGATCGATCGTGATGACGTCATCCTCGGCCTCGCCAATGCAGGCCATCATCAACGATGAGGGGAACGGCCAGGGCTGGCTGGCGATGTAGCGGACGTTGCGGACGCGGACGCCGGCTTCCTCGAAGATTTCGCGCGCGACCGCTTCCTCGATCGATTCGCCCGGCTCCATGAACCCGGCCAGCGCCGAATAGCGCCCCGCCGGCCATTGCGGTCCGCGCCCGACCAGCGCGCGGCCCGCATGTTCGGCGATCATGATCACCACCGGGTCGGTGCGCGGGAAATGCTCGGCGCCGCAATTCGGGCAAAGCCGCCCCCAGCCGCCGCGGAACATCGTCGTCTGGGTTCCGCAATTGGCGCAGAATTGGTGGCGGCTGTGCCAGTCGAGCACGCTGCGCGCCGCCGCATAGGTTTCCGCTTCCTCCGGCCGCATCAGGTCGAGTGCGCGGAACAGGCTCGGCGATCGTCCGGCCGGCGCGCGCATGCCCGGCACGTAAGCGGCGAAATGCGCCTTGCCGTCGATTAGTCCGAGCAGCACCAGTTCGGCATCGTCGGGCGCGTCGGCCAGGCTGGTCCAGCCGAGCGTGCCGTCCTCCGCCACTTCGGGCTCGAAATTGTCGAGCTTGAGCAGCTTGGCGCGCCAGTCGCCCATCGCCGCCGCCAGTTTGTCGGCGTCGTGACGCAGCGGGTCGGCCCGGTCGAGCGGGCTGCCGGTAAAGCCGGGGCGAATCACTTGGTCTTGAAACGCTGCATGTCGCTGATCAGCGACTTTACCGTCTCGTCGCGGATCGGCCATTTATCGGCGGGGAAGTAATTGACCATGATCGTGCCGCGGATCTTCTTGACCGGGTTGACCCAGGCCGCGGTGCCCGCGGCGCCGCCCCAGCCATAAGTGCCCACCCCCATCGAATTCGCCTTGTCCTCCAGCACCACCGATCCGCCGGCGCCGAAGCCCATCTTGGGGCCGGCAGTCCCGCCGGTGGCCCCAGCCACGCCGCCGAACTCGACCCCGGCGGGCAACAGGTTGGACATGGCCAGCTTGGCGGTCTCGGGCTTCATGATGCGGACGCCGTCGAGCTCGCCATAATTCTGCAGCATGTGCAGGAACGTGTCGTAATCGCGCGCCGACATGACCAGCCCGGCGCCGCCATAAGGAAAGCTGGGCGACGACAGATAGGCCGAGGTCGCCGCCGGATCGAGCGCGAAGAGCTTGTCGCCGGGCAGGAACGCGTAATTGGTCGACAACCGCCCGACCTCGCTCGCCGGCACGGACCAATAGCTCGACTTCATCTTGAGCGGGTCGAAAATGCGTTGCTGGACGAATGCCTCGAACCGCATTCCGCTCGCTTTCTCGATCACCGCGCCCATCAGGTCGAGGCCGATCGAATAGCTCCACTTGGTCCCCGGATCGGCGATCAGCGGCACTGTCGCGACCCGGTTGGCGAATTCCTGGAGCGATGCGGGACGCGTCTTGCGCGCATCGACCTCCATCGCCGCATTGACCTGGCCGGGGGTGAGACCCTTGTCCATATAGAGCTGGAGCAACGGCCCCTTGGTGATGATGTTATAACCCAGGCCCGCAGTATGCGTCAGCAGGTTGCGGATCGTGATCGGGCGGACGGCCGGGCGGCTGTCGACCGTATTCTCGTTGAGCTGGACGCGCATCGTCTTGAACGCGGGCAGGAAGTCGCTGACCGGCTCGTCGAGCTTCATCTTGCCTTCTTCGATCAGGATCATCGCCGCCATCGCGGTGATCGGCTTGGTCATCGAATAGACTCGCCACAGGCTGTCCGGACCGGCCGGCGCGGCATTGGCGTCGGTCGCGATCTTGCCTGCCGAAATGAACATCGTTGGGGAGTCACCCGCGCCGAACGCGCCGACGATCCCCGGCATCTTGTTGGTGGCAATGTACGAAGCATACAGCGCCTGGGTTGCCGGCAGCGCGCTGGCCGCGGCGGGCGCGGCTGCCGGTGCGGCCAGCGGCACGCTCGCGGTCTGGGCGATGCCCGCGCCGGTCAGCAGCGCGATGGTCGCGGTGGCGGTAAGGAAAGGGGTCAGGCGAATCATCAAGGCTCTCCCGTCGCGCTCGCCGCCTTGGCGAAGACGGTCGGCAGACCCGCTTCCCCCAGCGACTCGATCGGCCACCAGATGGCGCCGTCGGGCGCTGCATGGCGATCGATCGTCGCGGTCGCAAGCACGAGTTGCAATCTGAAATGGGTGAAGACGTGCTCGACCGTCGCGGGGAGCAGGCGCCAATCGGCGCGCGCGGGCGCATCGGCCAGACCGGGCGGCTCGGCGCTCCATGGCCCGGTCGGCAGCGCGCGCATGCCGCCGAGCAATCCCTTGGGCGGGCGCCGCACCAGCAGCACGTCGCCGCCATTGCGCGCCCAGAAGATCGTGCCGTGCCGTGTCGGCTTGGCGGCCTTGGCCGGCTTGACCGGATAAGCCTCCTGATCGCCCGCCGCATACGCCGCGCATCCGTCGCGCAGCGGACACAATAGGCATTTGGGCGCGCGCGGGGAGCAGATCGTGGCGCCCAGATCCATCATCGCCTGGGCGAAATCGCCAGCGCGGACGGCTGGGGTCAGCGTCGCCGCGGCGGGGCGGATCGCGGCCTTGTCCGCCAGCCGGAACAATCGCGCGACGACGCGCTCGACATTGGCGTCGACCACCGTGGCGGGCTCGTCGAACGCGATCGCGGCGATCGCAGCCGCGGTATAGTCGCCGATCCCGGGCAACACCCGCAACTCGGTCTCCGAGCGCGGAAATTCGCCGCCATGCTCGGCGACCACGGCGCGCGCACAGGCGACCAGGTTGCGCGCCCGGGCATAATAACCCAGCCCCGCCCAGGCCGCCATGACGTCAGCTTCGTCCGCCCGGGCCAGGCTGGCGAAATCGGGCCAGCGTGCGACCCAGGCGGCGAAACGCGGCCCGACCGTCGCGACGGTGGTCTGTTGCAGCATCACTTCGGACAGCCAGACGCGATAGGGATCGGCACGTTCGCCCGGTCCGGCACGCCATGGCAGGGTGCGGCGATGCGCGTCGTACCAGCGCAGCAACGCCGGTGCGACGAAACCGGACAAAGATGGTGCGGAAGGAAGCTTGGCGGCCACCCCGCGGCTATGGCATGGATGGCCGAATGAGCAAGCGCGCCACTCCCAAAGGCCCAGCTAAACCTGCGCCCGCCAAAGACTCCGGGCGCCCGCGTGGCGGACCAGCGCGCGCGGTCGGCGACTTGCTGCCCCAGGTCGGCGGCGCGGCGTTCCGCCGCTTCGGCTTCGTCCAATCGGGAATCGTCACGCGTTGGGCGGAAATCGTCGGTCCGAAATATGCCGGCGTGTCGTCGCCCGAATCGATCCGCTTCCCGCCGGGCAAGAAAGCCGAGGGCGTGCTCACCGTCACGGTGAAGGGCGCGCACGCGGCGATGATGCAGCACATCGCGCCCGAGATCGTCGAGCGGGTCAACCGCTTCTTCGGTTATGCCGCGGTCGCGCGGCTCACTCTCAAACAAGGCAGGATCGCCGAGCGTCCGTCGCGCGCCGCGCCGCCCAGCCTGCGCCCGGCGCCGACCCCGCCGGCCGAACTCGGCCCGGGGCTGCGCGCGATCGCCGATCCCGAATTGCAGGCAGTGCTTGCCGCGCTCGCCGCCGGCGTCGCGGGCAATCGCGGCATCCCCGTAATCGGACCCGTCAAAGTTCCCGTGATAGGAAAGACCGAGAAATGATCCGTTCGTTGATGGTGCTGGCGCTGATCGCCGGGCTCCCGCTGACCGCCGGCGCCGCGACCAAGGCGCCGGTCAAGAAGACTGCTCCGGCCAAGCGCGCCCCGGCCAAGGTCAATTGGGTCACTGTCGTCGCCGCGACGCCCGAAGGCGGGATGCGGATGGGCAATCCCAACGCCAAGGTTAAGCTGATCGAATATGGCTCGCGCACCTGCCCGCATTGCGCGCTGTTCGACAAGGAAGGGCTTCCCGTGCTCAAGGCCGGACCGATCGCCGCGGGCAAGCTCAGCTACGAATTCCGCGACTATCCGGTCCATGGCGCGTTCGACCTCGGCCCGATCCTGCTTGGGCATTGCGTTTCACCGGCGCAATTCTTTCCGCTGCTCGACGCGATGTTCGCCAACCAGCAGGCGCTGACCGCCAAGGCGCAGGCGGCCGAAACCAGGGTCCAGGCGATGACCAACCCCACGCCCAATCAGATCGCGACCAGTTTCGCGACCGATCTCGGCTATGTCGATTTCGTCAAGCGCCGTGGCATGGCGCCCGCGCGAGCACAGGCCTGCCTCGCCGCGCGCGCCGGGGTCGACCGCATCGTCGCGGTCACCAATGCTGCCGAGAAGCAATATTCGGTCAGTGGCACCCCGACCTTCGTGATCAATGGCGCCAAGGCCGATAACGTCTATGACTGGGCGGCATTGCAGCCGCTGCTCGCCGCCGCCGGCGTCTGAATTTTCCCAAGGGAGTAAAATATGAAGATCTCGCCCCTTTTCGCCGCTCTGCCGCTGCTGGCGCTCGCCGCTTGCGGCGGGACGGGCAGCGATGCCAACAGCTCGACCCCCGCGGCGCCGGTCGCCGCCAAGCCGGCGCCCGGCGGCACCTCGTGGGTCGACACGGTCAGCAAGACGCCCGAAGGCGGCATGCGGATGGGCAATCCCGACGCGCCGATCAAGATCGTCGAATATGGATCGCGCGCCTGCCCCTATTGCGGCAAGTTCGATCAGGAAGGATTCCCGGCGCTCAAGGAAAAGTACATCTCGGCCGGCAAGGTCAGCTACGAATTCCGTGAATATCCGGTCCATGGTCCGCTCGACCTCGGCCCGATCCTGCTCGGTCAATGTTCGGGCGACACCGCGACCTTCTTCCCGATCCTCGATCAGATGTTCGCTAACCAGCAGACCCTGCTGACCAACGAGCAGGCGGTGTCGGCCAAGGTCCAGGCGGCGCAAGGCGCGACCCCCAATCAGGTCGCGACCATGTATGCCGAGGGGCTGGGCTATCTCGACTTCATGAAACAGCGCGGCCTGCCCGAGGACAAGGCGCGCGCCTGCCTCAACGACAAGGCGGCGGTCGACAAGCTCGTCGAGCGCACCAAATTCGCCAACGACAAGTTCCAGATCAGCGGTACGCCGACCTTCATCATCAATGGCGAGAAGCTCAACGATGTCGGTGACTGGGCGACGCTCGAACCCGTGCTCAAGGCACGGGGCGCCTGATCGCTGACAATGCCGGGGGGCCATTGATCGGATGCAGATAAAACGGCTGAGGCTGTCGGGGTTCAAGAGCTTCGTCGACGCGGCCGATCTCCGCATCGAACCGGGGCTGACCGGCGTGGTCGGCCCCAATGGCTGCGGCAAGTCCAATCTGCTCGAGGCGCTGCGCTGGACGATGGGCGAGAACAGCCCGAAGTCGATGCGCGGCGCCGGGATGGACGACGTCATCTTCGCCGGCACCGACAAGCGCACCGCGCGCGATTTCGCCGAAGTATCGATCCTGGCCGAGATCGACGGCAGCGAGACCGAAGTGGTGCGGCGGATAGAACGCGGCGCGGGATCGGCCTATCGCATCGACGGGCGCGACGTCCGCGCCAAGGACGTCGCCTTGCTGTTCGCCGATGCCGCGACCGGCGCGCATTCGCCGGCTTTGGTCAGCCAGGGGCGGATCAGCGCGGCGATCTCGGCGCGGCCGACCGAGCGCCGCGCGATGCTCGAAGAGGCGGCAGGGATCGCCGGCCTCCATGTCCGCCGCAAGGATGCCGAGCAGAAATTGCGTGCGACCGAAGCCAATTTGCTGCGGCTCGACGAGATCATGGCGGACCAGGAAGCGCGCGCCTCGGCGTTGCGGCGCCAGGCGCGCCAGGCCGAACGCTATCGCTTGCTATCGGACCAGATCCGCGTTGCCGAAGGGCGGATGATCTTCGCGCGCTGGCGCGACGCGGCGACGGCGGCCGACGCCGCCAAGGCCGAAGCCGCGCAATGCGAGGAGAAAGTGGCGGCAGCGGCCGAGGCGCAGCGGGCGGCGACCGCGCACCAGCATGCCGCGACCGAAGCGCTGGGCGATGCCCGCGCGGCGGCGACCGCAGCACGTGAGGCGGCGAGCGAAGCGGCGCACGCGCTCGCCGCCTCGCGTGCCGAACACAGCGCCGCCGAACGGCGAATCACCGAACTCGCCGGGCAACGTGGCCGGATCGCCGAGGACCGCGATCGTGAAGGCGCGCTGGCGGTGGACGCCGCCGAGGCGCTGGCGCGGCTCGATGCAGAGACAAAGATGCTGGCGAAGCGCGCCGACGAAGCGGCGGCGCGGTTGCCCGCGCTCGACGCGACGCTCGCCGAGGCCGAACGCGCGGCGCGCGACGCCGATGTCGCGCTGGCGCAAGCGATGAGCCGCCAGGCCGCCGAACTCGCCGATGCCCGCGTCGCCGAAGCGGCAGCAATAGCCGCCAAGGCGCGGCACGACCGCGCGCTGCGCGACCAGGCGATGCAGGCGGCCGAATTGAAGGCGCTGGGCGACACCGCGCCGCTGCGCGACGAGCGCGATCGCGCGGTCAAGGCACGCGCCGACGCGCTCGATTCGGCGGAGACCGCGCGCGGCGCCCGCGCCCGTGCCGACGCCGACGAACGTACCGCGCAGGAAGCGCGCGATGCCGCCGAACAGGCGCGCGCCGCCGCCCGCGCCGAACTCGCCGCGATCGAGAGCGAAGTGATGGCGCTCGAAAAGGCAACGCGGCCGTCGGGGCGCGACAAGTTGCTCGATCATGTCCGCGCCGAACCCGGCTATGAACGCGCGCTGGCGGCGGCGCTGGGCGATGACCTTGAAACCGGGCTCGACACCAATGCCGATCGCTATTGGGCCGGTGCCGAGCCGCAGCCGGGTGACCCGTCGGCTCAGGGTCTGACCCGGCTCGCCGACCATGTCGAGGCGCCGGCGGCGTTGGCGCGACGATTGGCGCAAGTGCTGGTGGCCGAACAGGATGAAGGCCGCGCGCTCGCGGTCGGGCAGCGGCTGGTGACGCTCGGCGGCACGCTCCGGCGCTGGGACGGCTATGTCGCCAAGTCGGGCGGCGCTGCTGCTGCCGAACGGCTCGAGCGGATCAACCGTCTCGCCGCGCTCAACAAGGCGCGGCCCAAGGCGCAAGGCGCGGTCGAGAAAGCCAATGGCCAGCTCGATGAGGCCGAACGCCGCATCGCGTCCGCCCGTGCCGATGCGCAAGCCGCGCGCGCCTCGCTCGAGCGCGCCGAAAATGCCGCGCGCGAGGCGAGTCGCGCCGAGGATCGCGCCACCGCGCAGCTCGAACGAATCGAGGCGCAGCGCGCCGATCTCGACACGCGGGCGCGCCGGGTGGCGGCCGAAGCCGGCGAGGCCGAAGCCGAACTGGCGCGCGCCGAAGCGGCACGCGCCGCCTTGCCCGATGGCGCCGACACCCGGGCTGCGGTGGCACGACTCCAGGCCGAAGCCGAAGCGCGCCGGGCCAATGCATCCAATGCGCGCGCCGACCGCGCCCAGCTCGACCGTGCCATCGCCACCGATCGCGAGCGGCTCGCGGCGGCCGAAGCCGAGCAAAAGGGCTGGAAATCACGCGCCGGCGAGGCGGCCAAGCGGATCGCCGACATGGACAAGCGCGAGGCGCAACTTGCCGCCGAAGCCGAGGCGGCGGAAGCGCGCCCGGCCGAACTCGCCACGCAGATCGCGGCGCAAGAGGCGAGCCATGCCGAGCTGCGCGCCGCCGCCGAGACCGCGGCGGTCGACGAGCGCGAAGCCGAAGCGCGCGTTCGCACCACCGAGGAGGCGGGCCGCATCGCCGCCGAGGCGCTGTCGCTGGCGCGCGAGGCGCGCGCCGGGGCGGCCGCGCGGGCGGAGAATCAGGATCTGCGCCGCGTCGAGATGGCGCGGCTGTCGGGCGAGCGTTTCGCCTGCCCGCCGCCCTTGCTCGGCGAGCGCGTCGGTTTCGATCTCGATCAGGTCGGCGATCCCCAGGACGAATCGGTTCAGCACGACAAATTGCTGATCGATCGCGAACGGCTCGGGCCGGTCAATCTGGTCGCGGAAACCGAGCTCGCCGAACTCGATGCGCAGCGCACCGACGCTGCCGTCGAGCGCGACGAACTCGGCCAGGCGGTGGCGCAATTGCGCGGCTCGATCGGCACGCTCAATCGTGAGGGGAGGCAGCGCCTGCTCGCCGCGTTCGAGGCGGTCAACGGCCATTTCCAGCGGCTGTTCACGACCCTGTTCAACGGCGGCGCGGCGCGGCTCGAACTGGTCGATTCGGACGATCCGCTTGAGGCCGGGCTGGAGATCATGGCGCAGCCGCCGGGCAAGAAACTGCAATCGCTCACCCTGCTGTCGGGGGGCGAGCAGGCGCTGACCGCGGTCGCGCTGATCTTCGGCCTGTTCCTGACCAATCCCGCGCCGATCTGCGTGCTCGACGAAGTCGACGCACCGCTCGACGACGCCAATATCGAACGCTTCTGCGACCTGCTCGACCGCATGACCCAGGAAACCGCGACGCGCTATCTGATCGTCACGCACAATGCCGTGACGATGAGCCGCATGCACCGCCTGTTCGGCGTGACGATGGTCGAGCGCGGCGTCAGCCGGCTGGTGTCGGTCGACCTGGGTGGCGCGGAGAGCTTGTTGGCTGCAGAGTGACGTGCTCGGCCAGCGCAATCCTCGCCTGTGGACGCACATAACGCTGTTTTGACGAAGCTTGCTTCTGATCCGTCACCAAGGAAGGCAAATTGGCTCGACCGTAGCGCGATAATGATGTGGCCGTCTCGGATCGGCGCGAGCCCTTTGCATTCGATCTCGTATCTTCCTCGACTCAATTCGCCGTGCGCGCTCGCATCGCCGCAGATTCGGATACATTGTGTCCGTTGGCCCGCCGACTAGCTTGTAAGTGGTCGGCTTGCCCGCCGAGATGGCCAATGCCAGCGCGAGTGCCATCGCGATCACGGTTGCTGCCCTATTTGCTCCGGCAACAACAACTTCCCGAACACCAGCTTGATCGCCACGAACACCGCCGCTGCGCCCAGAATCGCGGCGACATGGAGTCCCCAGAAGCGTCCCGCCGGCATGATCTCCAGCCAGCCGCCGACCACGCCGACCAGATAATTGGCCAGCGCCAGGAACAGATAATAGATGCCGACCACGGTCCCCGAGATCGCCCGCGGCGCGGCGCGCGAATAGAGCGCGAGGCTGACCGGAAAGACGTTGGCAAAGCCCAGATTGTTGAGCGTGTTGACCGCCAGCGCGACCCACAATGCCGGCTTGGCTCCGGTCGCTTCGTGACGGCTGGCAACGATCATCACCAGCAGGAAGGCGGAGGACGAGATCAGGCAGCCGATGATCAGCTTGGTCATCTCGTCGGGCTCGCGCCAATGCCGCGCATACCAGCGCCAGAACGCCACTGCCCCGGCCAGCGTGACGAACCCGGTAAAGGCGTCGAACGAGACCAGGAACGAGGTCGGCATGCGGTGGCCGAACAGCATGAATTCATAGGATCGGTCGGCCCACACCAGATAGGCGTTGAACATCTGCTGGTTGCCGATCGCGCTGACCGCCAGCACCGGCACCATGAACAGCAGCAGGACCAGCACGACGATATCGCGCCGCGTCATCGCCGCGCGGGGCGCGGCCGATGCGCGCGCCGCGCGCCGCTCGGTCAGCGGATCGGGCGGCAGATGGCGGCGGCCCGCCAGATAGATGATCAGCCCGATCACCATGCCGACGCCGGCCGCGCCGAAACCCCAATGCCAGCCGACTTCCTCGCCCAATGCGCCGCAGACCAGCGGCGCGAAGAACGCGCCGAAGCTGATGCCGATATAATAGATCTGGAAGGCGTCAGTCGCTCGACCATCGCCGGGGGCGTAGAGCGCGCCGACCTGGCTCGCGAGATTGCCCTTGAGGCAACCGACGCCGAGCACGAGCAACAGCAAGGCGAGCAGGAACGACACGTCGAACGCCATCAGGAAATGGCCCGCCGCCATCAGCAGCGCGCCGATCGTCACCGTCAGCGTCTTGCCCAGCCAGCGATCGGCCAGCAGCCCACCAAGGATCGGGGTGACATAGACCAGCATCGTGTAGGTGCCGAAGATGTGCGAGGCGAGCGCCTGCGTATTGGGCGGCGCGCCATAGATTCCGGCCAGCACGTTGCTGAACCAGCCGAACCCGACGATATGTTCGACATGCGGCGCCAGCAGCAGCGCCTTGACCATGTACAGCACCAGCAGGGTCTGCATGCCATAATAGGAAAAGCGCTCGAACGCCTCGGTGAAGGCGATGACCGGCAGGCCGACCGGATGGCCCAGGAACTCGCGACGATGCGGCACATCGACTGGGCGTGGCCCGGCATCCGGTTCTTCGATCGTCACGCACCCGCTCCCACTCGAAAGGATGAGGCTAGGGCGATGGCGGGATCGGGGCAATGGGCTGGGAATCGTCTCAGCAAACGGCACCCGATATGGTTCACGCGGAGCAGAATGATTTTTCGCGCAGAGGCGCAGAGAACGCAGAGGTGTTTTTCTTCCGGGCGCCGGCAGGATCAAATGAGACGGACATCGAGAGCCTTGCCCTGCGCGGCTCTCCTTTTTCTCTCTGCGATCTCTGCGCCTCTGCGCGAACCTTCTTCGCGCCTCCGCGCCTCCGCGTGAAAAAATCAGCGCCACGGCCAGGCTGCCGGTTGCGATCGTCACCCGACTGTCCCGCTATGATTTTCCATCGTATCGTCACTCCGCTGGCGGGTGGGAGATGGCTGAGTGATACGACTGGCATTGCGCCTCGCTTTTGCCGTGACCGCGGCAATGCTGCTGTCGAGTTGCTGGTGGGTCGGGCCGCCTTTGTACACGGGCGATCCGGCCGATGCCGGGCCGGTGAAGCCGGGACTGTATAAAGCGGAAACGATCGATGTCCCCGATCAACCGGGCGGGAAGCGCGACGGAAACCTTTACCTTGCGCGTCGCCTGGCGTCGTGACGGATCGGTGCGCTGGGCTCCGGTCGGCCCGCACGCGAAGGATCGAATGAATTTCGTCGCCGCCCGCTTCACCGTCCCGGGGCGCGATTTGTGGATCGTCCAGAACCGGTTGGACAAGGAAAAGGATACCAGGCTCTACGGCTTGATGGACGTGCGCCCCGACGGTCTGTGGGCGATGGCCGCGATCGATTGCGACACGACAGCTGACCTCGTGCGCGCCGCCGGCGGCACGGTGTCGGGCGGAAGCGAGGTGGTGAACAAGGTTGCCGTTGCCGATGACGTCGCGCCGGAGATGGCGGCGACACCGGAGCCATCGTCTTCCCCCGCGAGCGAACGGACCAACCAGAGCTGCGAATTCGCCGATCGGGCTTCGCTTGAGCGGGCGTTGCGGGCATATGTCGCGACCAGCCCAGCATTCTCGCTGCATATCCGCCTCAAAAGGATCGGTGATTGACCGTTTCGTCCGACACCAGCTTCTTCGGCCATCCGCGCGGGGTCGCCTATCTTGCCTTCACCGAATGCTGGGAGCGGTTCAGCTATTACGGCATGACCTCGCTGCTGACGCTCTACATGGTCCAGCAATTGTTCCTGCCGGGTCATGCCGAGCATGTGCTGGGGCTGGCGGCGTTGCGGCAGGTGTTCAGCTGGCACGGCGCGCTCAGCGACGTCGCTTTCGCGTCGCTGATCTATGGCTGGTATGGCGGGCTGGTCTATTTCACCCCGATCCTGGGCGGCTGGATCGCCGATCGCTGGTTGGGGGCGAAGACTACCGTCATCATCGGCGCCTTGCTGATGTGCGCCGGGCATCTCGCCATGGCATTCGATGCCTCGTTCCTGCTCGCGTTGCTGCTGCTGATCCTCGGCTCGGGCTGTCTCAAGGGCAATATCTCCGCGCAGGTCGGCGAGCTCTATCCGGCCGAAGCGGAATCGCGGCGGACCCAGGGCTACACGATCTTTTCCGCGGGCATCAATGTCGGCGCCATCCTGGGACCTTTGGCCTGCGGGGCGCTCGCCGCGGCTTATGGCTGGCATGCCGGGTTCGGCGCGGCGGCGGGGCTGATGCTGCTCGCTTTGGTCATTTACCTCGCCGGCCAACGCCATCTGGCCGGCCGCAGCCCGCGCGCCGACCGCGTCGCGCTGCCGCCGATGAATGCGGCCGAGCGCAAGCGGATGTGGCTGCTGATCCTGGTCGCCGCGATGACGCTGTTTCCCAATGTCGCCTATCCGATGATCTGGGGAATCGGCGTGTTGTGGGTCGATCAGCATGTCAGCCTGTGGACGCCCTGGGGTGGTGTGCCGCCGTCCTGGTTCAACTCGATCGATCCGTTCGCTTCGGTCGTCGCGGTGCCGCCTTTGGTCGCGTTCTGGGCGTGGCAGGCGAAGCGTGGGCGTGAGCCGTCGGACGTCACCAAGATCGGGATCGGCGCGCTGCTGACCGGCGCCTCGGCGTTCGTGCTGGTCGCCGGCGTCTTGCTGACCGGTCCCGACGGCAAGACTGCCGTCTGGTGGGCGCTCGCCGGGTTCTTCGGGATGGGCATTGCGTTCCTCTATTATTGGCCGGTTTTGCTCGCGCTGATCAGCCAGGCCGCGCCCAAACAGGTCACCGCGACGATGATGGGCGGGGTGTATCTATCCTTCTTCCTGGGCAGCGTGATCATGGGCTGGGTCGGCAGCTTCTACGACACGATGAGCCCCGCCGCCTTCTGGGCGCTCGACGGGACGATCGGTCTGGTCGGCGGGCTGCTGATGCTGGCGATCGCGCGCCCGGTCGCGCGGGCGCTGGAAGCCGTGCCGGAGGGGGACGTCGGGGCGCGCTAGGGGGACGCGAATTCGCTTGGTACAATACCGGAACAGGCGTACCATTCGCGTCATGCGCGGGTTTATCCCCTTGCTGGTCTTGGCCCTTGGCGCGACGGGTGCCCCGTCGTCGGCCGATAGCGGCGTTCCCCAGGATCCGCCCGTTCTTCCCACGACCGGTGTGACCACCCCGGCGACGGCGTCCGAACTGCTCGGCTTCACCAATGCCGACCAGCGCATGACCGTTCCCGTGTCGATCGGCCCAAGCGGTCCCTATTCCTTCATCATCGATACCGGGTCGGAGCGCACGGTGGTGTCGCGTGAACTGGCCGACATCCTCAAGCTCGCCACCGGACGCCGCGTCCGCGTGACGACGATGGCGGGGCAGAGCGAACTCGGCACCTACCAGCTGTCCGATCTCCGCGTGAACATGATCGCGCCCGACTTGATCGAGGCACCCGCGGTCGAGGCGACCAATCTCGGCGCGCCCGGCATGCTGGGCATCGACGCGCTCAAGGGCCACGCCGTGTCGATCGATTTCGACAAGAACGTGATGGAAGTTCGCGCGGCGAAGAAACGCGGCATGGGCGGCAGCCCCGACGACATCGTGATCCGCGCCAAGAACCTCTATGGCCAATTGATCGTCACCGATGCCCGGTACCGCGGCAGGCGCATCTCGGTCGTGATCGACACCGGGTCGCCGGTGACCGTCGGCAACCTCGCCTTGCTCAAGCGCGTGAAGACCGAAAAATCGCTCGGTACGGTCTCGCTGCAAGCAGTGACCGGCCAATATCTCCAGGCCGATTACCGCGTGATCGACTCGCTCGAAATTGCCGGGGTCGGCTTCCACCAACTGCCGATCGCCTTTGCCGATGCGGTGCCGTTCAAACGGTTCGGGTTGAGCGATACGCCGGCATTGATGCTCGGGATGGATTCGCTGCGGCTGTTCCGCCGCGTCCAGATCGATTTCGCCAACCGCGAAATCCGCCTGACCTTGCCGCGCAACGTGATGGCGAGTTCGGCCCGCATGCGCCCCTGATCCCGGGCGGTTGCGTGCCGCCCGGTTTCGCGCTCTAATCTCCTCAATCATCACAGCAATCGGGGGTCGGCATGCGCGCTTTGGGATGGATCATCGCTGCGGGTCTCGTCGCGCAACCAATGGTCGGGGCGGCAGCCGCTTCAGCGGCCGACCTCCGTCCCGACCAGCAGGCATTCTTCGGTCTCTACAAGGAACTGGTCGAAACCAACACGGTGGTCGATATCGGCAGCTGCACCCAGGCGGTGGCGCAGATCGCCACGCGGATGAAGGCGGCCGGCTATAACGACAGCGAGCTGATCCCGTTTTCGACGCCCGACCATCCCAAGGATGGCGGGCTGGTCGCGGTGCTCAAGGGCAGCGATCCCAAGGCCAAGCCGATGTTGCTGCTCGCGCATATCGATGTCGTCGCCGCCAAGCGTGAGGACTGGGTCCGCGATCCGTTCAAGCTGATCGAGGAGAACGGCTTTTATTACGGCCGCGGGACGGTCGACGACAAGGCGATGGCGGCGATCTGGGCCGATTCGATGATCCGGTTCAAACAGAGCGGCTACAAGCCGAAGCGCACGATCAAGATGGCGCTGACCTGCGGCGAGGAGACCACGTACGCGTTCAATGGCGCGCAATGGCTGGCGGCGAACAAGCCCGATTTGATCGCCGCCGAATTCGCGCTCAACGAAGGCGGCGGCGGGCGCTACAATGCCAAGGGCGAGCGCGAGTTGCTGGCGATCCAGGTCGGCGAGAAAGCGGCGCAGAACTTCACCTTCACCACCACCAATCCCGGCGGGCACAGTTCACAGCCGGTGCCCGACAATGCGATCTACCAGCTCGCCGATGCGCTCCAGGCGGTGCGAGCCTATGAATTCCCGGTGAAGTTCACCGATACGACGCGCGCCTTCTTCACCGCGGTCGCCGGCGCGCCGCAGACTCCGGCGCCGATGGCGGCGGCGGTCAAGCGCCTGCTCGCCAACCCCAATGATGCCGAGGCGGACAAGATCGTGTCGCTCGACAAGGCGATGCATTCGACCTTGCGGACGACTTGCGTCGCGACCTTGCTCAATGCCGGCCATGCCGAAAACGCGCTGCCGCAAAAGGCGACCGCCAACGTCAATTGCCGCATCTTCCCGGGCGAAAGCGTCGACGGCACGCTCGCCAAACTGAAGGAACTGGCTGGACCCAAAGTGACGGTGACCGCCAACCAGCCGGTCCGCCCGATCGGCATCCCGCCGACGCTCGATCCCAAGATCGTCGGGCCGATGAAGACGCTGGCCGACAAATATTTCCCCGGCGTGCCGATGCTGCCCAGCATGTCGACCGGCGCCACCGATGGCATCTTTTTCGAAGCGATCGGCATCCCGACCTATGGCGCGCCGGGCGTGTTCATCGAATCCGACTTCAGCGGCATCCACGGGCTGAACGAACGCATCCGTGTCGAGTCGCTCTATGTCGGCCGCGATTACCTCTACGACCTGGTGAAGGCATATGCGGGATAGCCACACTCCCTCTCCCACAAGGGGAGAAGGAAGTTCGGCCTCCCAAATACTCTACATCGTCACCTGCTCGCCCAGCTTGAGCACGTTGCACGGCGCGATATGCAAGAAGTCGGTCGTGCCGTCTCGATCGGCGCAGTGGTTCAACACGCGATCCAGAAGGGATTATTGCCCTCACGCGCAGCTAAGTCACCGCTGGTTATGCCCGCTCAGACGTAGCAGCGCCGCGCCGTGCGAAGGCACGTTCCGCACGATCCGGCCCGTCGCCGTCCCGGCATCGGCGCGCGCCCAGCAGTCGCGCACGCGCACCGGGCCACGCAGGTCGAGCTGGCTTAGGGCGATCGATATGTCGCGTGGTTTCGCAGCAGTGTTGAACAGCGCGAGATAGGTGTCGCCATCGGGATGGCGCGCCGACCAAAATCGCGTGTCGTCGGCGAGGAAGAGCGGGCGGTTGTCGCGAGACTGCTGGTTGACGGCGATCACTTCGGGATTGGTCAGCAGGTCGAGCGTCGCCTGGTCGAGGTGGCGCAGGTCGCCGCCCATGATCAGCGGCGAGCGCGCGATCGACCACAAGGTCATCAGCGTGCGTTGTTCGTCGGGCGTGAATTTGGTGTCGCGCTGTCCGAGCGCGAGACGGCCCAGTGGCAGCATGTCGGCGTCGGGCCAGCAGCCGGGCGAGCGGTGCGGGTTCCAATTTTCGAGCCGCGTGAACTGCGCCTCCAGCAGCGGCCATTCGTCCCAGAAATCGTCCGAGATACGCCACATCTGCGCATAACGACGGACATGGTCGCCGCGGACCACCGGCGTTTCGCCAGGCGAGAGGCTCAGGATGATCGGCCGACCGGTCGCCAGGATGGCGCGATGCGCAGCTTCGATCTCGGGCGCATGGGCATCATAGGGGCGGCTCATGTCGTCCATCTTGACGAAATCGACGCCCCAGGACGCATAGAGCCGGAAGACGCTGTCATAATAAGCCTGCGCGCCCGGCCGGGTCATATCGACGCCGTACATGTCGGGATTCCACGGACAGATGCTGGCGGTGTCGGCGATATCGCGCGCGGTGTAGCGTGTGCCGAGCACCGGCAGATTGCGGTCGACCGCCAGCCGCGGGATGCCGCGCATCAAGTGGATGCCGAATTTGAGCCCCAGTCGATGAACTTGCGTCGCGATCGGCGCGAAGCCGCGTCCGTCCGCACTCGACGGAAATCGATTGGGCGCAGGAAGCAGGCGACCATTGCCGTCCATTGTCGGCACTGGCTTGGCGGCATAAGTGTAGCTCGACGCGCCGGGTTCGTACCATTGAATGTCGATGGTGAAGATGTCGTAGCCGGCCGGTTTCAGCTTGGCCGCCATGATTGTCGCGGTCTCGAGCGCCTGGGCTTCGTTGATCGTGGTCGCGAAGCTGTTCCAGCTATTCCACCCCATCGGCGGCGTCGGCGCGAGCGGGGCGCTCGGGCGCGCCGTGCGGGTGCGCCCGATGGCCGGCGCCGCGGCGGCCGCGCCCGTCGCCAACAGCAGCGCGCGGCGGTCGATCGTCGGGCCGCTCACGCTGCCACTTCCTTGCTCGATACCGCCAGCCGGATTGCTTCCACTATTCTCTCCTCCCTCGACGCGCGTCCCGGCGCACGGTCACGCGGTCGGCGGTTGGAGCTCAGTAAGTAAATTGTCTGACAAAATCCACCCAAGGCGCCTGGAGGCGGGAGAGCGGGCCGGCGCCGATTCAGCGAAGCTGAAAGCGATCCTAGACCGTCACTTGCTCGCCCAGCTCGAGTACCTTGCCTGGGGGAATGTGGAGGAAGTCGGTCGGGTCGCTGGCGTTGCGCTGCAGGAACATGAAGATGCGGTCCTGCCATAACGGCATGCCGACCTCGGCATCGGGCTTGAGCGTGTTGCGGCCGATGAAATAGCTCGCCTTCATCGGATCGAGCGCGATCAGCCCGGCCTTGGCCGCGTCGCCCAGCGCGCGCGGCACATCGGGCGTTTCCATGAAGCCATAGCGCAGGATGACGACGCTGAAATTGTCGTCGATGCGTTTGACCTCGCAGCGTTCCTCGGGCGGCACTTGCGGCCGGTCGGCGGTGCGCACCGACGCGACCAGATTGACTTCGTGCAGCACCTTGTTGTGCTTGAGATTGTGGAGCAACGCGCCGGGCGCGCTGTCGGGATTGCCGGTCAGGAAGATCGCGGTGCCCTCGACGCGTTCGGGCGCTCGCCGCGCCAGCGCCGCGGCCAGGTCGGCGAGCGGCACGCTCTGGCGCTGTTCGAACGTCTTCACGATCGCCTTGCCGCGCACCCAGGTGAAGATGACCAGCCCGATCAGTGCGGCGATGACGAGCGGCACCCAGCCGCCTTCGATCACGCGCAGGCTGTTGGCGCCGAAAAAGATCAGGTCGAGCGTCAGGAACGGCAGGATCAGCACCAGCGCCCAATGGCGCGGCCAATGCCAGCTGTGCCGCACCACGACATAAGCGAGCAGAGTGGTGATCACCATCGTGCCCGTCACCGCGATGCCATAGGCCGCCGCCATCGCCGACGAGGTGCGGAACTGGATCACCAGCACCAGCACGCCGACCAGCAACAGCCAGTTGATCGACGGCAAATAGATCTGCCCGGCATAATCGGCGGAGGTGTTGCGCACCCTGAGCCGCGGCAGGAACCCGAGTTGAACCGCTTGCTGGGTCAGCGAATAGGCGCCGGTGATCACTGCCTGGCTGGCGATGATGGTGGCCAGCGTCGCCAGGATGACGAGGACCGGGCGAACCTGCTCGGGCGCCATCAGGAAGAACCAGTCGGCATTTTCGAACTTGCCGCCCGCCGCCTGCACGGCCTCGAGCTTGTTGAGCGTGTAAGCGCCCTGCCCCAGATAGTTGAGGCACAAAGCGGGAAAGGCGAGGAAGAACCAGCCGAGCCGGATCGGCTTCGCGCCGAAATGGCCCATGTCGGCGGTCAGCGCCTCGGCCCCGGTCACCGTCAGGAACACCGCGCCCAGCACGAACAGCCCGAGCACGCCATGCGTCGCCAGGAAATCGGCGGCATAATAAGGGTTGATCGCCCACAGGATGCCGGGCTCGTCGGCGATATGATACAGGCCGAGTCCGCCGATCACCAGGAACCACAAGACGCAGACCGGGCCGAACAGTCCCGACACGCGCGCGGTGCCGTGCGACTGGATCAGGAACAGCCCGATCAGGATCACGATGGTGACCGCCAGGATGGTGTGCTCGCCGATCGCATCGGCACCGCCGGGGATCGTGCGCAGGCCCTCGACCGCCGACAATACCGACAAAGATGGCGTGATGATCGCGTCGCCATAGAATAACGCCGCGCCCGCTGCGCCCAGCACCAGTGCGATCCGCGATCGCCAGCCCAGCGCCCGTCGCGCCAGCGCCGCCAGCGCGAGCACGCCGCCCTCGCCCTGATTGTCGGCGCGCATCAGGAAGGTGACGTATTTGATTGAGACGACCAGGATCAGCGACCATAGAGCCAGGCTGAGCACGCCGAGAATCTCGTCGGCGGTCAGGCCATCCGACGCCGCCTGGCCCAGTGCCTCGCGAAACGCGTAAAGCGGGCTGGTGCCGATATCGCCGAACACCACGCCGATCGCGCCGATCGTCAGCGCGGCAAGCGCCTTTTTCGACATCGTTTTTTGGGGTGAAATGGCTGCTGACATGGAGTCGGATGGGCCTGCCGGGAAGGACGGCGCGCTTTACGCCTGTTGGCGCACCGATCAAGGGGCTTTTGTTGCACTGCCGCAAGCCATTGATCGCGCCCTGCTATTACGGCATGGATGGGGAATGGTTCCCTTTTCGTTCGCTGGCCATCAATTTGCCGCGCTGCCCGACGGCGCGCTGTTTTGGCCCGCGCGGCGCGCGCTGATCGTCGCCGACCTCCATTTCGAGAAGGCGAGCTGGTTCGCGAGCTTCGGCCAGATGCTGCCGCCGTACGACAGCGCGGCGACGCTCGCAGCGCTGGAAAGCGCGGTCGCGGCGACCGATCCGGCCGAGATCTGGTGCCTTGGCGACAGCTTCCACGATTCGCGCGGCTGCGAGCGCTTGCCGGCCGCCGAACAGGATCGGCTGCGCGCGCTGACCGCCGCACACCGCTTCGTCTGGGTCATCGGCAATCACGACCATGATATGGTCGATCCGTGCGGCGGCGAAATCGTCGATGAGGCCGAGATCGACGGCCTGGTGCTGCGGCACGAAGCCGATCCGCGCGATCTGCGGCCCGAATTGTCGGGGCATTTCCATCCCAAATTGCGTGTGCGCGTACGCGGGCGATTGGTGTCACGGCGCTGCTTCGTCGCGACCGGGACCAAGCTGGTGCTGCCGGCCTTCGGTTCGCTGACGGGCGGGCTCGACGTCCACCATCCCGAGATCGTCCGCGCGGTGGGTCGCTGCGGTGAGGCGCTGGTGCCGGTAGCCGATCGGCTGCTGCGATTTCCGTTGGCGGCATGAAATCTTTCCCCTCTCCCGCACGCGGGAGAGGGGAAAGGCGTTACTTCGCCAGCGCCGGAAACGCCGCCTTGAACGCCGCGACCTTCGGCTTGTCCCACGCCACGATGTACGGGTGGTTGGGATTCTTGTCGAAGAAATGCTGGTGATAGGCTTCGGCCGGATAGAAGCCGCCGGTCTCGATCTTGGTCACGATCGGCCGCGGATAGGCCTTTGCCTGGCCAAGCTGCGCGATATACGCCGCCGCCACCGCGCGCTGTGCCGCATTTTGCGGAAAAATCGCCGAGCGATAACTGGTGCCGCGATCGGGACCCTGGCGGTCGAGCGTCGTCGGGTCGTGCGCGACCGAGAAATAGATGCGCAGCAACGTGCCGTAGCTTACGACGCGCGGATCATAGGTCACGCGGATCGCCTCGGCATGACGGGTTCCCTCGGTCGACACCTGGTCATAGGTCGCGGTCGCGGCGGTGCCGCCGGCATAGCCCGCGGTGACGTTGGTCACGCCTCTGACGCGCTCGAACACCGCCTCCATGCCCCAGAAACACCCGCCGGCGAGAACCGCGACATTGGGCTTCACGGTCGGCTGAACGTCATGCGCCGGCGCCGGGATCGGCACTGCGCGTTCGGCATGGGCGAAGGGGCTGGTGAAGATCGCCGCGGCCAGCGCACCGGCGGCGGCAAGCGGCAAGACATATTTGATCATACGGGGGGCTCCGTTGTTCCGATCATATAGGTACGGAACACGGCGCCCCAAGGTTTCAATCCGCCAAATGGGCGATGGCCGCAGGCGCCTGCGGCGCGGTCTGCGCGCCTGCCGGGTGCAGCGTCATCACGCCGACTCCGCCCAATGCGAAGCCACCGACGAACCGCCAGAAAAACGAGGAAGTGAGGAGGGCCTTCATGGCTCTTGTCCCTTTGTTGCGGGTGCGAAATCGGCGTTTGCGCCCTCCGCTTCAACCCTGATGATTGAAACGATAGGTTTCCGGGCCTGAACTTTCTCTGGCCGGTTCGTTCATCTGGGGTTGGGTTGAAGGAGTGGTTTACGCGCTCGTGCGGAAGCAGGAGCCCAGTATCAGTGGTCCTGGGTTCCTGCTTTCGCGGTAGGAGACATTCCTAACGCAGCGCGGCGCACGCCGTCTGGATGCGCTCGCATGCTTCGCGCAGCAGCTCGTCCGACGTCGCGTAGCTGATCCGCATCGCCGGTGAGAGGCCGAACGCCTCGCCCTGCACTGCCGCGACCTTGGCGTCGTCGAGCAGATAGGTGACGAAATCCTCGTCGGTCGCGATCGTCCGGCCGCCCGGCGTGGTCTTGCCGATCAGCGCGGAGAATTCGGGATAGACGTAGAAGGCGCCCTCGGGCCGCGGGCAGGTGATGCCGGTCGCCTGGTTGAGCATCGACACGACCAGGTCGCGGCGATGCTCGAACAATTTGGCGTTGTCCTTGAGGAACGACTGGTCGCCGGTCAACGCGGCGACGCTTGCCGCCTGCGCGATCGAGCACGGGTTGCTGGTCGATTGCGACTGCAGCTTGGACATCGCCTTGATCAACCACGGCGCGCCGCCGGCGAAACCGATCCGCCAGCCGGTCATCGCATAGGCCTTCGAACAGCCATTGGCGGTCAGCGTGCGGTCGTAGAGCGACGGGCAGACCTGGGCGATCGAGGTGAACTTGAAATCGTCGAAGACGATGTGCTCGTACATGTCGTCGGCATAGATCCAGACATGCGGGTGACGCTCGAGCACTTCGCCCAGCGCCTTCAATTCGGCCTCGCTATAGGCGGCCCCGGTCGGGTTGGACGGCGAGTTGAGGATCACCCATTTGGTCTTGGGCGTAATCGCCGCTTCGAGCTGTTCGGGCTTGAGCTTGTAGTTCTGCGCGGCGCCGGCCGCGGCGAACACCGGAGTGCCGCCGGCGAACAGCACGACGTCGGGATAGCTCACCCAATAAGGCGCGGGAATGACGACCTCGTCGCCCGGATCGATCGTCGCGACCATCGCGTTGAACAAGGTGTGCTTGCCGCCCGCGTTGATCGTGATCTGGTCGATCGCATAATCGAGCTGGTTGTCGCGCTGGAACTTCAGCCGCACCGCTTCCTTGAGTTCGGGCGTGCCGTCGACATTGGTATATTTGGTCTTGCCGTCGCGGATCGCCTTGATCCCGGCTTCCTTGATGAAGTCGGGCGTGTCGAAATCGGGCTCGCCGGCGCCCAGGCCGATCACGTCGACACCCGCGCGCTTAAGTTCGAGGACGCGGCTGGTGATCGCCAGCGTCGGCGAGGGCTTGATGCGGGCAAGCGCGGCGGAAGGCTGCATGATGGGCTCCTGATGGTCGCTGGCGGCTATAGCGATGCGCCCGGCCTTCGCAACCGCACCAAAAGTTTCGCGGCTTTATAGCTTCGCTGTGCCGGCGCTGACCCGCAATCGCTACCGCTCGCGCGTGGCGGCGAACTTCACCTTGGGATAGCGGTCGGCGACATAGCCGACGTCCCAGGCGGATTTCGCCATATAGACTGGATTGCCGTCGCGATCCTTGGCCAGGGATCCGCGATTGAGGTCGATGAATTCCTTGAGCGCCGCCGCATCGTCCGACGAAATCCACCGCGCGGTCTCGTAGGGCGCCATCTCCAGCCCCGCGGCGACCTTGTATTCGGCGTCGAGCCGGCTGATCAGCACTTCGAGCTGGAGCTGCCCGACCACGCCGATCACCCAGTTCGACCCGATTTCCGGATAGAAGACCTGGGTCACGCCCTCCTCGGCCATGTCGTCCAGCGCCTTGCGCAATTGCTTGGTCTTGGTCGGGTCCTTGAGCACGACGCGACGCAGGATTTCGGGGGCGAAATTGGGCAGCCCGGTGAAGCGCACATCGGCGCGCTCGGACAAGGTATCGCCGACGCGCAACGTGCCGTGATTGGGGATGCCGATGATGTCGCCGGGATAGGCCTCGTCGGCGACTTCGCGATTCTGCGCGAAGAACAGGATTGGCGAATGCACCGCGATCGGCTTGCCGTGTCCGGTCGGGGTCAGCTTCATGCCGCGTTTGAACACGCCCGAGCACAGCCGCATGAATGCGATGCGGTCGCGATGCTGCGGGTCCATGTTTGCCTGGACCTTGAACACGAAGCCGGTGACCTCGTCGAAATCGGGGGAGACCGGGGCGGGTTCGGCCGGCTGCGGGCGCGGCGGCGGGGCGTAATCGGCGAGCGCGGCGATCAGCTCGGCGACGCCGAAATCCTTGAGCGCCGATCCGAAATAGACCGGGGTCAAATCGCCATGGCGATAGGCGTCGGCATCGAACGCGGCATAGCCGGCTTGCGCCAACTCGACTTCCTCGGCGATGTCGACGGGAAGTTCAGGCGCATCGTCGACCTTGCCGAGAAACTCGCGGCTGTCGCCCTCGGGCCGGCTGACCTTGTTGGTGACGAGATCGAGCACGCCCTGGAATTGTCCGCCCATGCCGACCGGCCAGCTCATCGGCGCGACGTCCAGGGCGAGCACGTCGGCGATCTCGTCGAGCAGTTCGAATGGCGGCCGCCCTTCGCGGTCGACCTTGTTGACGAAGGTGATGATCGGCACCGAGCGCAGCCGGCAGACCTCGAACAATTTGCGCGTCTGCGCCTCGATGCCGCGCGCCGCGTCGATCACCATCACCGCGGAATCGACTGCGGTCAGCGTGCGATAGGTGTCCTCGGAAAAGTCCTCATGCCCCGGCGTGTCGAGCAGGTTGAAGGTGATGCCGTCCTTCTCGAACGTCATCACCGAACTGGTCACCGAAATGCCGCGCTGCTGCTCGATCTTCATCCAGTCGGATCGCGCGCGCCGGGTCTGCCCGCGTGCCTTGACCTCGCCGGCGAGATGGATGGCGCCGCCGAAATAGAGCAGCTTTTCGGTCAGCGTGGTCTTGCCGGCGTCAGGGTGCGAGATGATCGCGAAAGTGCGGCGGTCGGAAATACTCATGGTGCGCGGCTCCTAGCCGCAGGGTTCGCCCAGGTCGAGGGTTAGGCCGCGAGTGCCGGTCGTCCCTCGTCGTCATTGGCGGGCGGGCGCAACTGCCGGACGCGCGTGCGGCGCGCGCGTGGCCGCCGCGGTGCTATCAGGTGTAGCAGCCAACTCGTCACCGCACGGAAGCGGGTCGTCGTCGCGGCGATCACTGCCACCGCGGCGAGATCGAGCAGCGCCGTCAGGTCGATCGCGGTGGCGAAGCCCAGGAATTCGGGCAGGCCCATCGTGACCAGCATCCGCCCGTCATTCTCGAGCAGCCAGACCAGCGAGACGATGATCGACAGCGTGAGCAGTAGGAAGAGGAGCTGGCCGCGCGAGATTCGCGACAATCGCCGGGCAGGGGCCTCGATCAGCATGCGGTGCAGGGCGTCGCCTAAGGGCGTGCCGCGCGCCACGATCATCGCCATCCACAAGCCAAGCAACAGCGCCGTCAGCATCGATGACCCCCGTCAATTTGCGCCGATATGGAGCGTGCCGGGCCGACGGCAAGAGGTCAGGATTCGAGCGTGATCGCCATCCGGCACGTCCAATCCCCACCCGGCGCTACCTCGAACACGCCCGGCTTAGTCGGGAAATCGCCATCGAACCCGGCGGGGTCGGCATGGCCGTGCCACGGCTCGATACAGACGAACGCGGCGCCGGGCTTGGTCCAGATGCCGAGATAGGGAGTGTCGGGGAAATCCACCTTGAGCTGCGGGCCGTCGGCCGCACCATAAGTCACGCTTTGCGATGCGACCGGGTCCCAGATCAGCGCGTCCTGGGCGAACAGATCGTCGGCAAGATGCAGGACGCGGCCATCGAGCGGCGACCGGCGCTTCGCCGCGAACAACCCGCCGGCAAGCTCGACGATGTCACCCGGCTCGTCGGCGGCGAAGGCGATGCGATGCTCGTCGCGTGGCCGGCCATAAGGCAATGGCCAGGCGAAGGCGGGGTGAAAGCCCAGGCTCGCGGGGAGCGGTGCGTTGCCGGGATTGGAGATACGCACGTCGATCGCCAAGGTCGCCGCGTCGATCGAGAAGCCGACCTCCAGCACGAACTCGAACGGATAGTCGGCGCGCGTCTTGTCATTGGCGGTCAGACGGAACGTCGCGCTTGTGGCGGTGTGCGCGGTGAGGTCGAACGCTTCATAGCGCGCGAAGCCGTGCTGCTTCATCGCATAGTCGCGGCCATCGAGCCGCAGCGTGTCACCATTCAACCGCCCGACGATCGGAAACAGGATCGGCGCGTGCCCGGTCCAATAGGCCGGGTCGGCATCGGTCATCAGCTCGTGCCCCTCGGCATCGCGCAGATGCGTTAGCTCGGCACCCAAGAGATTGATCGCCGCGGACAAGCGGTCATTGCCAATCTCGATCAGGTCTTTCGCCACGGCGCTTCCTCCAACTCGATCGATCGTACCTATCAGCCGCGTGCGACCTGGAACCCGGCGAAGGACTGGCTGACCGGCATCAGCTCGAGCGTGTTGATGTTGAGGTGCGGCGGCAGCTGGGCGACCCAGAGCAGCGTGTTCGCGATATCCTCGCCGGTCATCGGATTGGCGCCGCCATAGAGCTTGTCCGACGCGTCCTGATTACCTTCGGTGCGGACCAGCGTGAATTCTGTCTCGACCATACCCGGCTCGATCGAGGTGACGCGGACACCGGTGCCCGCCAGGTCCGATCGCAGCCCCAAGCTGAACTGGTGCACGAACGCCTTGGTGCCGCCGTACACATTGCCGCCGGTATAGGGATAGGTCGCCGCAACCGACGAGATATTGATGATCGCGCCCTTGCGCTCGACCAAGGCGGGCAGCAGCTTGCGCGTCAGCGACACCAGAGCGGTGACATTGGTGTCGATCATCGTCTTCCATTGATCGAGCGAGGCGGACTGCGCCGGCGCGGTGCCGAGCGCGAGCCCGGCATTGTTGATCAACAGGTCGACGGCGCGGAAGTTCTCCGGCAGCGCATCCAGCGCCGCGTCGCGTGCGGCCTCGTCACGCACGTCGAACACCGCGGGATGCACCTTGTCTGCGCCGAGTTCGGCGACCAGCGCATCGAGCCGCTCCTTGCGCCGCCCGGTCGCGATCGCGCGCCAGCCGGCGGCAACGAATGCGCGCACCGCAGCCTCGCCGATGCCCGAGGTTCCACCGGTAATCAAAGCTGTCGGCATTGCAGGCTCCCTAAAGTATCGCGCGGAAAAGTGGGCACCGGTCTTCCGCGAAAAGCGATGCGACCATAAACGTCACAGATTGTCTTCATCGATCGACCGCGCTTCCGCCAGATGCCAGCGCTCGCCGTCCCAGCGATCCTCGCGATCGTCGAACTGCAGCAAGGTACCGGCGGGGCAGCCGAGTTCGGCCAGATGCAGGCGGATCAGCGCACGCCCGGCATTCAGGTCGGTCACGTCGGTGTCGATGATCGAATAGAGCACGCGCCATTGGTCGTCGTCGCTCTCATCCCCGTCATCGTCTCCATCATCGAGAAACTGGATGGCGCTGCCGCCGCCCGCGCTGCCGAGACCCGTCATCCGCAACTCGGCATCGATATATTGCGTGAACCGCGCCTGCCGCTCGAACGGATCCAAATCCCCCGGCAGCAGGATCGGCGTGTAGATATCGCCCGGCTCCTCATGGAGCGCGGTGAAGCCGACGAGGAAACTATCGATCTTCATCCCCGGCGCGCTGTCCCCGGCTGCGTTGCGCCGATGACGAATGCGCGCACCGCTGCCCTGTCGAAACCCGGTGTTCCGCCGATGATCAGGGCCGTACGCATCTAACTTCTCCATCGCCTTGTTTCTGCCCTCACCCTTCCGGCGCTTCGCGCCTCCCTCCCTCTCCCGCATGCGGGAGAGGGAAGGGGCCCGCCGCCGAAGGCGGTGGGAAGGGTGAGGGCATGTGTTATCCTCGCAACGTCGCCCCAAGCTTCTCCGCGGCGGCGACCACCTTGTCGGCCACCGCCTTCAGATCGGCATCGGTGAAGCTCTTGTCGCTCGGCTGCAGCGTCACCTCGATCGCCATCGACTTCACGCCGTCGCGCTCGAACAGGTCGAACACGCGCACCGCTGTAATCGCCGCCTTGTCCGATCCGCGCACCGCGCGGGTCAGCGCGTCGGCGGTCAGGCCGGCGGGGACGGTGAAGGCGAAGTCGCGCTTGACTGCCTGGAGCGCGGGCGGCGCATAGGCCGGACGCATGAAGCCCGACGACCTTTTGCCCGGAATCGCGTCGATATAGAGTTCGACCGCGGCGACCGGGCCGTCGAGGTCGAACGCCTTGGCGGTCGAGGGATGGAGCATGCCGAACGCGGCGAGCACGGTCTTCGGACCGAGCCGCAAGGTGCCCGACTGGCCGGGATGCCAAGTCTCGCCCACTTCCCCCATCACTTGCAGATTGTCGACCGGTGCGCCGGCGGCAGCGAGCAACGCCAGCGCCTCGGCCTTGGCGTCGAACGCGTCGAAACCCTGCGCCTTGCCCGTCTGCCAGCCACGGGCGCGCTTGTCGCCCGCCAGCACCACGCCGAGTGTCGGACGCTCGGCCTCGGCGAGATAGCGCCGCCCGAGTTCGAACAGCCGTACGCTGCCCGCGCCGCGATTGAGGTTGCGCGCCGCTGCCGACAGCAAGCCGGGCAGCAGCGACGGGCGCATGACCTTGAGGTCCTCGCTGATCGGATTGGCCAGGCTCCACGCGCCGCCGCCGAACGCATCGGCTTCGGCCTGACTCAGGAAGCTCCAGGTCACCGCTTCGTCGAGCCCGCGTGCCGCCGCCGCGCGGCGCAGCTTGCGTTCGAGTTTCTGTTCGGGCGTCGCGGTCGGGCGCGCCACGCCCGGCGCGCGATCGAGCGGGACCGGCTGGACCTTGTCGATCCCCTCGATGCGGATGACTTCCTCGACCAGATCGGCCGAGCCGTCGATGTCGCGACGCCAGGTGGGGATCGTGACCTGCCAGTCGCTGTCGACCGCGAAGCCGAGGCGTTCGAGGATATCCCTCTGCCGCTCGGGCGCGACGGCGAGGCCGCCCAGCGTCTCCGCCCGCGACGGATCGTAGTTGATCGTGCGCAGCGCGAGCGGCGGTTCGCCCGCCCGGGTGATCCCGCTCGGCGTCCCGCCGCAATGGTCGAGCACCAGCTTGGTCGCGATCGCCAGGCCGTCGTCGAGGAAGGCCGGGTCGACTCCGCGTTCGAACCGCTGGCGCGCGTCGCTGGTCAGGCCGAGCTTCTGCCCGGTCCGCGCGATATGGTCGGGATCGAAATAGGCGCATTCGATGACCACGTCGGTGGTCGTCTCGGACACGCCCGAATGCTCGCCGCCCATGATGCCGCCGATATCGTGCACGGCGACGTCGTCGGCGATGACGGTCATCGTCTCGTCGAGCGTATAGGTCTTGCCGTTGAGCGCCAGTACCTGCTCGCCGGCCTTGGCGCGCCGTGCGACTAGCCCGCCGGTCAGCTTGGCCTTGTCGTAGACGTGCAGCGGCCGGCCGAGATCGACCGAGACGAAATTGGTGATGTCGACCAGCACCGAGATCGGCTTCTGCCCGATCGCGGTCAGGAACCGGCGCATCCATTCGGGCGCGGCGCCGTTGGTCACGCCGCGCACTTCCTGGCCGTAGAAAGCGGGGCAACCTTCCGGATCGTCGGTCCGCACGTCGGGGCCGGCGCCTTCGCCCGTCACCGGCGCGATCGCCTCGACACGATAGACTTGGGCGAGCGGCTTGAGCGTCCCGAGTCCCGCCGCCGCAAGATCGCGCGCGATGCCGCGCACGCCCATGCAATCCTGGCGGTTGGGGGTGATCGACACGTCGATGACCGGATCGTTGAGCCCGGCATAGTCCGGGAAGGTCGTGCCGATCGGTGCATCGGCGGGAAGCTCGATGATCCCGTCATGGTCGTCACCCAGCTCGAGCTCGCGCGTCGAACACATCATGCCGTTCGATTCGACCCCGCGGATCGCCGAGACCTTGAGCTCCATGCCGTTGGCCGGCACGATCGCGCCCGGCAGCCCGAGCACGCCGACCAGCCCGGCGCGCGCATTGGGCGCGCCGCACACGACCTGGAGCGGCGCGCCATCGCCGGTATCGACCGTCAGCACCTGCAATTTGTCGGCCTGCGGGTGACGCTCGGCGGTCAGCACGCGCGCGACCTTGAACGCGGCAAGCTTCTCGCCGGGATTGTCGACGCCCTCGACCTCGAGGCCGACGCAGGTCAGCGCCTCGACGATGTCGTCGAGCAAGGCCTGGGTGTCGAGATGCTCCTTGAGCCAGTTGAGCGTGAATTTCATGCCCCTACTCCCCCGCTCAGCGTGGGCACGTCGAGCGCCGCGAAGCCATAATGTTTGAGCCAGCGGATATCGCCGTCGAAGAAGGCGCGCAGGTCGTCCATGCCGTATTTGAGCATCGCCAGCCGATCGATCCCGCAGCCGAACGCGAATCCCTGCCATTCGTCGGGATCGAGTCCGCACGCCGCGATCACCTTGGGATGGACCATGCCGCTGCCCAGCACTTCCATCCAATGGTCCGACCCGCCGATCACGCGCTTGCCGTTCTGGATCGTGTAGCCGACATCGACCTCCGCCGACGGCTCGGTGAAGGGAAAGTAGCTCGGCCGTAGCCGCAGCACGATGTCGTCGCGCTCGAAATAGGCCTTGAGGAACGTCTCGAGCGTCCATTTGAGATGGCCGAGCGTGATGCCCTTGTCGATCACCAGCCCCTCGACCTGGTGGAACATCGGCGTGTGCGTCGCGTCGGAATCCGACCGATAGGTGCGGCCGGGCGCAATGATGCGGATCGGCGGCTTCTGCTTGACCATCGTGCGGATCTGCACCGGACTGGTGTGCGTGCGGAGCAGCATCTTGCGTTCCCCGTCCGGCTGGTCGGGGAAGTAAAAGGTGTCGTGCATCGCCCGCGCCGGGTGCGATTCGGGAATGTTGAGCGCGGTGAAATTGTGCCAGTCGTCCTCGATCTCGGGACCGGTCGCGACGGCGAAGCCGAGGTCGGCGAAAATCTCGGCGAGCTCGTCCATCACCTGACTGACCGGATGGACCGTGCCGGCCGACGGGACATCCACCGGCAAGGTCATGTCGAGCGTCTCGCCCGCCAGCCGCGCGTCGAGCGCCTCGCGCTCCAGCCCCGCCTTGCGCCCGGTCAGCGCCTCGGTCACCGCCTCGCGTAGCGCGTGGATGCGCGGGCCAGTCGTCTGGCGCTCCTCGGGCGACATGCCGCCCAGGGTCTTGAGCAATCCGGTCACGCTGCCTGACTTGCCGAGCGCCGAGACACGGATGTCCTCCAGCCCGGCCAGATCGGCGCTGCCGATCGCCGCGAGCAGGTGGCGCTGGAGCTGGTCGAGATTACTCATCGTTCAATCCGATCGTCCATAGATAGAGGTCGCCGTCCTCGGGGTCGGTGCGCTCGCCGGTACGGGTGAAGCCGTTGCGCTCCAGCACTATTTGCGAGGCCCGATTGTCGACCCCGGTCTCCGCGGTCAAGCCGTCAAAGCCCGCCGCGCGCACGATCGGCAGCAGCGCGGCGACCGCGCCGGTGGCATGGCCACGCCCCTGGCGACTGTCGGCGATGCCGTACCCGATCTCCGGGCGCTTGCCGTCCTGTGGGCGGGTGAAGCTGATCATCCCGACCGCTTCGCCGTCCGCGACGACCAGCCAGGCCACGTCGCCGCCCAACGCCTCGCGGTTCTTCGCGGCGACGCCACGGATCAGTTCCACGACTTCACGGGGAGCCACGCCGCCATCGCAAATCGCGGGCGGGTCCGCCGCCGCCGGACTCTCGCCCAACAGCCAGGCGAAATCGCTGTCCTGCATCGCTTTCAGTTCGACCACGAAGGGCTCCTTGGGATTATTCCAGAACGAAAAAGGGCGCCGGTGCTGCCACCGACGCCCCTGATCTGCGTGTCGCTCAGGCTGCTGTTAGGCGGCCTGGGGCAGTGCCGCCTTCGCCTGCGCGATGATGGCGGTAAACGCTTCGGCTTCGTGCATCGCGATATCGGCCAGGACCTTCCGGTCGAGGTCGATGCCGGCGAGCTTCAGGCCGTGCATGAATTGCGAATAGGTCAGACCCTCGGCGCGGACGCCGGCGTTGATGCGCTGGATCCACAGACCGCGGAAAGTCCGCTTTTTGACCTTGCGGTCGCGATACGCATATTGCCCGGCCTTTTCGACGGCCTGACGAGCGATGCGGATGGTGTTCTTGCGGCGACCCGAATAGCCCTTG
>Ga0207669_10000114_pt1 | contig 40433 bp, 38 predicted proteins | sample KBSM33metaG_FD_184329 | JGI IMG/M metagenome (GOLD analysis project Ga0207669, IMG submission 184329) | Miscanthus rhizosphere microbial communities from Kellogg Biological Station, Michigan, USA - KBS M3-3 metaG (SPAdes) (version 2) | ecosystem: Host-associated > Plants > Roots > Rhizosphere >...
CGCGCGACGCAGGATTCGATGGAAGGCGGCATGGCCTTCCTCCAGAAGCGCAAGGCCGAGTTCAAGGGCGCCTGAGCCACCAACAGGAGCGCCCTTTCGGGGGCCGGACACGATCATGACGACCAACCCGACTCCCGACGACTGGAAGGCGCTCGCCGCCAAGGAAGTGAAGGGCAAGGACCTCATCTGGCACACGCCGGAGGGGATAGAGGTCAAGCCGCTCTACACTGCCGAGGATGTCGCCGGCATCGATCCCGGCCTGCCCGGTTTTGCCCCCTTCACGCGCGGCGTGCGGGCGTCGATGTATGCCGGGCGGCCCTGGACCATCCGGCAATATGCCGGTTTCTCGACCGCCGAGGAATCGAACGCTTTCTATCGCCGCAACCTCGCCGCGGGGCAAAAGGGCCTGTCGGTCGCGTTCGATCTCGCCACCCATCGCGGCTATGACAGCGATCATCCGCGCGTGACCGGCGATGTCGGCAAAGCTGGCGTCGCGATCGACACGATCGACGACATGAAGATCCTGTTCGACAGCATCCCGCTCGATCAGATGTCGGTCAGCATGACGATGAACGGCGCGGTGATCCCGATCCTCGCTTTCTTCATCGTCGCGGGTGAGGAACAGGGCGTGCCGCAGGCGCAGCTCGACGGCACGATCCAGAACGACATCCTCAAGGAGTTCATGGTCCGCAACACGTACATCTATCCGCCGGCGCCGAGCATGCGGATCATCGCGGACATCATCGCCTACACCTCGGCGCACATGCCGAAATTCAACTCGATCTCGATCTCCGGCTATCACATGCAGGAAGCCGGCGCGACGCAAGTCCAGGAACTCGCTTTCACCATCGCCGACGGTCGCGAGTACGCCAAGGCGGCGATGGCGGCGGGGCTCGACATCGACAAGTTCGCCGGTCGGCTGTCCTTCTTCTTCGCGATCGGGATGAACTTCTTCATGGAAGTCGCCAAGCTGCGCGCCGCGCGCAAGCTGTGGCACCGCGTGATGAGCGATCTCGGCGCCAAGGACGAGCGCTCGAAGATGCTGCGCACGCATTGCCAGACCTCGGGCGTGTCGCTGCAGGAGCAGGATCCGTACAACAACGTCATCCGCACCACGGTCGAAGCGATGGCCGCGGCGCTGGGCGGGACGCAAAGCCTGCACACCAACGCGCTCGACGAAGCGATCGCGCTGCCGACCGACTTCTCCGCCCGCATCGCCCGGAACACCCAGATCGTGCTGCAGGAAGAGACCGGGATCACCCATGTCGTCGATCCCTTGGGCGGCTCTTATTATGTCGAGGCGCTGACCCAGGAATTATACGACCGCGCCTGGGAAATCATCGAGCGCGTCGATGGAGAGGGCGGCATGGCCAACGCCGTCGCGCAAGGCTGGCCCAAGGCGATGATCGAAGAGGCCTCGGCAGGGCGCCAGGCGCGGGTCGACCGCGGCGAGGACGTGATCGTCGGGGTCAACAAATATCGCCTCGCCGACGAAGACGATATCGACATCCTCGACGTCGACAACCATGCGGTACGCGAATCGCAGATCGCGCGGATCAAGCGGGTCAAGGCAGGCCGTGACGAGGCGAAGTGCCAGGCGGCGCTCGATGCGCTGCGCGAGGGAGCGAAGGGCAAGGGTAACCTGCTTGCCCTCGCCGTCGACTGCGCTCGCCAGCGTGCGACCCTGGGCGAGATATCGTCGGCGATGGAGGACGTGTTCGGGCGCTATGGCACCAAGCCGACGCCGGTGTCAGGCGTCTATGGCGGTGCCTATGGCCAGGATACGCGCTGGGAGAATCTATTGTCGGGCGTCGCCGCGACAGAGCGCCGGCTCGGCCGCAAGCCGCGCATGCTCGTCGCCAAGATGGGGCAGGACGGGCATGATCGCGGCGCCAATCTGGTCAGCTCGATGTTCGGCGATCTCGGCTTCGAGGTGGTGCCGGGCCCCTTGTTCCAGACCCCCAAGGAAGCCGCGATGCTCGCGCTCGACAGCGATGTCGACGTGGTCGGCGCGTCGAGCCTGGCGGCGGGGCACAAGACGCTGATCCCCGAATTGATCGGCCACCTCCGCGATGCCGGCCGCGCCGACATCAAGGTCATCGCCGGCGGCGTGATCCCGGCGCAGGATTACGACTTCCTGCGCGAGGCCGGAGTCCAGGCGATTTTCGGCCCCGGCACCAATCTGATCAAGGCGGCGGAGGATGTCCTCCGCCTGCTCGGCCACAACATGCCCCCTGAAGAAGAGGCTGCGGAATGAATGAAGTGACAACAGAAAAAAGCCCCTCCCCTTCAGGGGAGGGGTTGGGGTGGGGCAGTGCCGCAAAGGGCGCGCTCGGTGAGACATCCCCCACCCCCTACCCCTCCCCTAAAGGGGAGGGGCTTAGAAGGTGGACCCGCGACGAAATCGCCACGCTTTTCGACCTCCCCTTCACCGAACTCGTGTTCCGCGCGGCCGAGGTGCATCGCGCGCATCACGCGGCGAACGAAGTGCAGCTCTCCACCCTGCTGTCGATCAAGACCGGCGGCTGCCCAGAGGATTGCGGCTATTGCTCGCAGTCCTCGAGCCACGAGACCGGCCTCAAGGCGACCAAGCTGATGGACGTCCGCGCGGTGCTCCAGGCGGCGGCTGAGGCCAAGGACAATGGCTCGTCGCGCTTCTGCATGGGCGCGGCCTGGCGCAACCCCAAGGATCGCGACATTCCCGCGCTGGTCCAGATGGTGAAGGGCGTGCGCGAGATGGGGATGGAAACCTGCATGACGCTCGGCATGCTGACCCCCGATCAGGCGCGGGCACTGGGCGAGGCGGGGCTCGATTACTACAACCACAATATCGACACTTCGCCGGAAAATTACGCCAACGTCATCTCGACGCGCAGCTTCGAGGACCGGATCGAGACGCTCGACAATGTCCGCGGCGCGGGGATCAACGTGTGCTGCGGCGGCATCGTCGGGATGGGCGAGACGCGCACCGACCGCGTCGGCTTCATCCATGCGCTCGCCAGCCTGCCGGTTCACCCTGAGAGCGTGCCGATCAACGCGCTGGTCCCGGTCAAGGGCACGGTGCTCGGCGACATGCTGGCCGACACGCCGCTCGCCAAGATCGACGACATCGAGTTCGTGCGCACGGTGGCGGTTGCGCGGATCACCATGCCGGGCAGCATGGTGCGCTTGTCGGCCGGCCGCGAGAGCATGTCGGAAGCGGCACAGGCCTTGTGCTTCCTCGCGGGCGCCAATTCGATCTTCACCGGCGAGAAGCTGCTGACCACCGGCAATGCTGGTGAGGACAAGGATACGGCACTGTTTGCGAAGCTCGGGCTGGCGCCGATGGCCGCCGAGCAGCGTGCGGTGATGGAAGCTGCCGAGTGACGGCCTCCCTCGCCTTTATCCCAAACCGTCACCCCGGCATTGTGCCGGGGTCCACCATGCCTCTCGACCCGCCGGGAGGTGTTGCGCGGTGGATGCCGGCACAAGGCCGGCATGACGATGTCAAATATGCGTGCCTCCGGCTCATCAATCAGCGTCGACAAGGGTAGATAATGTTCAAGAAAATCCTGGTCGCCAATCGCGGCGAGATCGCCTGTCGCGTGTTCCGCACGGCGAAGAAGATGGGGATCGCGACCGTAGCGGTGTACTCCGACGCCGATGCGCGCAGCCCGCATGTGCTGATGGCCGATGAAGCGGTGCGGCTCGGGCCGGCGCCGGCGGCGGAGAGCTATCTCAAGGCCGAATTGATCCTCGAGGCCGCCAAGGTGACCGGCGCCGACTGCATCCATCCCGGCTACGGCTTCCTCTCGGAACGCGAGAGCTTCGCGCGCGCCTGCGCCGAAGCCGGGATCGCGTTCGTCGGTCCGCCGCCCAACGCGATCGCGGCGATGGGCGACAAGATCGAATCGAAGAAGCTCGCCAAGGCCGCCGGCGTCAATGTCGTCCCCGGTTTCCTCGGTGAGATCGCGGATACCGACGAGGCGGTGAAGATCGCGTCGGACATCGGCTATCCGGTGATGATGAAGGCCTCGGCAGGCGGCGGCGGCAAGGGCATGCGGCTCGCCTGGAGCGAGCAGGACGTGCGCGAAGGGTTCGAGGCGACCAAGCGCGAGGGCCTCGCTTCGTTCGGCGACGACCGCGTGTTCATCGAGAAGTTCATCGAGAGCCCGCGCCATATCGAGATCCAGGTGCTCGGCGATCAGCACGGCAACATCGTCTATCTCAACGAGCGCGAATGCTCGGTGCAGCGCCGCCACCAGAAAGTGGTCGAGGAAGCGCCGTCGCCGTTCGTGACCCCGGAGATGCGGCGCAAGATGGGCGAGCAGGCGGTCGCGCTGTCGCGCGCGGTCGGCTATTATTCGGCCGGCACCGTCGAGCTGATCGTGTCGGGCGCCGACACCAGCGGCGAGGGCTTCTACTTCCTCGAGATGAACACCCGGCTCCAGGTCGAACATCCGGTGACCGAGGAGATTACCGGCCTCGACCTGGTCGAGCAGATGATCCGCGTTGCTGCTGGCGAGAATCTTTCGTTCGGGCAGCAGGACGTGCGGATCGACGGCTGGGCGATCGAGAATCGCGTCTATGCCGAGGATCCGTATCGCGGTTTCCTGCCCTCGATCGGGCGGCTGGTGCGGTACGAGCCTCCGGCGGCCGATTCCCATCAGGCGCCATTTACCACTAGCCCCTCCCCTTCAGGGGAGGGGTTGGGGTGGGGCAGTGCCGCAAGCGACGGTCTCGGCGAGGCGTCCCCCCCCCCCATCCCCCCCCCTAAAGGGGAGGGGCTTGCCAAGGTTCGCATCGACGACGGCGTCCTCGAAGGCGGCGAAGTCAGCATGTTCTACGACCCAATGATCGCCAAATTGGTCACCTGGGCGCCGACCCGCGAGGAAGCGATCGATCGCCAGATCGCGGCGCTCGACGAATTCGTGATCGAGGGCCCTGGCAACAATCTCGATTTCCTGTCGGCGCTGATGCAGCATCCGCGCTTCCGTGAAGGCGCGCTGACCACCGGCTTCATCGCCGAGGAATATCCCGACGGCTTTACCGGCGCGCCGGCCTCGCCCGATTTGCTCAAGGCGCTGGCCGCGGTCGCCGCCTTTGCCGCCACGGCGGAGGCGGATCGCGCGCGGCGGATCGACGGCCAGCTCGGCAAGCGCTTGCGCCCGCCCTCGGCCTGGACGGTGCGGATCGATGGCCACGACCATCAGGTCGCGATTTCGACCGACGGCGTCACGGTCGACGGCGACGATCTCGACCTCGCGCTCGAATATACGCCCGGCGACCATATCGTCACTGCCGAGCTCGGCGACGAGGACCTGACCGTGAAGATCGCGCGGACGCGCACCGGCTTCCGTCTGACCACGCGCGGTGCGTCGCATGTCGCGCGCACCTTGCCCGCGCATGTCGCGCCTTATGCCGAGCATCTGATCGAGAAGATCCCGCCCGATCTGTCCAAATTCCTGATCGCGCCGATGCCCGGTCTGCTCGTCCGGCTCGACGTCAAGGAAGGCGATGCGGTCCAGCCCGGCCAGCCGCTTGCCGTGGTCGAGGCGATGAAGATGGAGAATATCCTGCGCGCCGAAAAGGCGGCGACGGTCAAGTCGCTGGCGGCAAAAGCCGGCGACAGCCTGGCGGTCGATCAGGTCATCCTGGAGCTCGAATAAGCAGCTTTGAGTCCGTTTCAGCAAGCTGAAACAGGTGCGGCACCAGCCCGCTCCCCCACCCGACCTCCCATAGCATAAACTGATTGGGAGGTCGGGTGGGGGAGCGGGCTGGCACCGTGACAGCGAAGCGCCGAAGATGAACCGAACCGGCCCGATTGCGACAAAATAAGACACATTGGGGATGGACCTCTGTCCTACCGACCGCCATGCTTTCGCTCATGAAACGGTCGCGTATCGCCTTGATGCTCACCGTCGTGCTGCCGCTCCAGGCCTGCATGGTGGGGCCGAACTACAAGCCGCCGGCGAGCGCCTCGCTCGGCGTGCCCGATGCCTATTCGGGGCCGGCGGCGACCGGCGCGCTGCCCGACATCTCGACTTGGTGGACATCGTTCGGCGATACCGAGATGACCAGCATCATCGACCGCGCGCGGCACGACAATCTCGACATCGCGCAAGCAGTGGCGCGGTTGAAACAGGCGCGCGAGGGGCTGGTCCAGGCACGCGCCTCGCTGTTGCCGACGGTCAGCGGATCGGCCGGCTATAGCCGCAATTTGCTCGATTCGGTCGGGCCGCGCGACAATTTCTCGATCGGCGCCGATGCCAGTTACCAGGCCGATCTGTTCGGCGGCACGCGCCGCTCGATCGAGGCGGCTCGGGCGACCGAACAGGCCTCGGGCTATGACCTCGCCACCGTCCAGACCTCGATCGCGTCGGAGGCTGCGCGCAACTATATCCTGGCCCGCCAATATCAGGCCGCGCTCAAGATCGCGCGCGACAGTCTGGCGATCCAGGACGACAATCTCGAAATTGCCGGTTTCCGCGTCCAGGCGGGTTTGGTCTCGAGCCTCGACCAGGAACAAGCCCGCGCGCAACGCGCCCAGACCGCCGCGCAAATCCCGACGATCGAACAGAATTATGCCGCCGCGGTGAACCGGCTGGGTGTACTGACCGGCCAGGCGCCGGGCGCGCTCAAGGCCGAGCTCGAAGCGGTCCAGCCGATCCCGATGGGCCCGGCCGATATTCCGACCGGCATTCCCGGCGACGTGCTGCGCCAGCGCCCCGACGTGCGATCGGCCGAGCGCACTCTCGGTGCCGCCACCGCGCAGATCGGGGTGGAGAAAGCGGCGCTCTACCCGGCGCTCAACATCACCGGCAATATCGGCACCTCGGCCTCGGCGCTCGGCAGTATCGCCAATGTCATCACCGGCAGCCTGTTCGCCGGGCTGACCCAATTGATCTTCGACGGCGGCCGCACGCGCAGCCGGGTACGGTCGCAGGAAGCCGCCGCCCAGGGCGCGTTCGCCGCCTACAAATCGACCGTGCTGACCAGCCTGGAGGATGTCGAGAACGCGCTCCAGGCGCTGCAGGCGGCGAAACAGCGTCAGCGTGAATTCGCGGTCGCGCTCGATGCCTCGAACGCCGCGGCGATCCTCGCGCGCAGCCAGTATCGCGCCGGGCTGACCGATATCACCACCCTCAACAACAGCGAGGCGGCGTTGCTCTCGGCGCAGAACGGCTTGAACAGCGCGCGCGGCGACCAGGCGCAGGCGATGGTCGCGCTCTACCTCGCGCTCGGCGGCGGGTGGGATGCCACCAAGCCGCCCGAACTCCCGCAGGGATAAGAACATGGCGACGAACCAGGCCGAACTCGACGACTTCCTCGGCGGGCGCCCGCCGTCCAAATTCAAGCGCTATGCCCTATGGGCCGGGATCGCGATCGGCGTCCTGCTCCTCATCCTGCTGCTGATGCGGCTGTTCGGCGGCGCCGCCACATTGGGTTATGCGACCGAACAGGCGCAAAAGGGCAATCTGACCGTCACCGTGTCGGCGACCGGCAAGCTCGCGCCGATCAACCAGGTGACGGTCGGCTCGCAGCTGTCGGGTCAGGTCATCAAGGTCCTGGTCGACGTCAACGACCGCGTCACCGCCGGTCAGCCTCTGGCGCTGATCGACCCCTCGCAGTTCGACGATCAGGTCAAGCAGGCCCAGGCGACCCTGGCCGCGAACAACGCCGCAGTCGGCCAGGCCCAGGCGACGCTCGCCCAGTCCAAAGCCACGCTCTCGCGCTATCAGGAAGTCAGCCGGCTGTCGGGCGGCCGCGTGCCGGCCAAGACCGAGATGGACCAGGCGATCGCCGATCGCGATCGCGCTTTGGCCAATCTCAGCGCAGCCAATGCCAATGTCATATCGGCGCGCGCCGCTTTGTCGTCGGCGCAGACCCAGCGCGTGCGCGCGGTGATCCGCTCGCCGGTCACCGGCGTGGTGCTGGCGCGCCAGATCGATCCCGGCCAGACCGTCGCGGCGTCGTTCAACACGCCGACCCTGTTCGTCATCGCCCAGGACCTGCGCCAGATGAAGCTGGAGGTCGCGATCGACGAAGCCGATGTCGGCAACGTCAAGCAGGGACAGCGCGCCACCTTCACCGTCGACGCTTTCCCCGGCAAGACTTTCCCGGCGATGATCACCCGGGTCGATGTCGGCTCGAACCTGTCGGTGCAGGATGCGACCTCGTCATCCTCGACCTCGTCGACCAGTTCCACCACCGCGCAGGTCGTCTCCTACGCCGCCGATCTTTCGGTCGCCAATCCCGACGAGCAGTTGCGGCCCGGCATGACCGCGACCGCGGACATCGTGACGATGGAGAAGAAGGACGTCCTGCTCGTCCCCAACGCCGCCTTGCGCTTCAAGCCGCAGACAACGGGCGCGCCCGCCGCCCAGGCGAGCGGCGGGATTGCCGGCGCGCTCACGCCCCGGATGCGGCGGCGTGGCGGTGGCGGCGACAGCGCGGCGCCGCTCGAACGCGGCTCCAAGCAGAGCGTCTACGTCAAACAAGCCGATGGCAGCCTGAAGGCGATATCGGTCACCACCGGCGACAGCGACGGCTCGATGACCGAGATCACCGGCGGCGATCTCCAGCCGGGCATGCAGGTCGTGACCGGCCAGCTTGCCGGCGCGACCAGCAGCAAGTCGGGCGGCAACGGTGGCGGCCGGCGGCGCTCGGGCGGCGGGGGCGGCGGCGGACAGAGCGGTGGCTGATACCCTCCCCGACCCGCTGATCCGGTTGCGCGGCGTCACCAAGACCTATGGCACCGGCGCGACCGCGTTCCAGGCGCTGAAAGGCGTCGACCTCGACATCGCGGCGGGCGATTTCGTCGCGGTGATGGGGCCGTCGGGGTCGGGCAAATCGACGACGATGAATATCCTCGGCTGTCTCGACGTGCCGAGCGCCGGCGAGTTCACCTTCAAGGGCCATCATATCGAGACGCTCGACCGCGATCAGCGCGCGTTGCTCCGGCGCAAATATCTCGGCTTCGTCTTCCAGGGATTCAATCTGCTCGCGCGGACCTCCGCACTGGAGAATGTCGAACTGCCCTTGCTCTATCGCGGCGACGCCAAGGCCGAACGGCGCGAGACCGCGCTCGGCGCGCTCGACAAGGTCGGCCTGAAGGAATGGTGGGATCATACCCCCGCCGAATTGTCGGGCGGCCAGCAGCAACGCGTCGCGATCGCGCGTGCGATCGTCACCCAGCCCGCGGTGCTGCTCGCCGACGAGCCGACCGGCAATCTCGACAGCGAACGCTCGATCGAGATCATGGAATTGCTCACCGACCTCAACAAGAATGCCGGCATCACCGTGCTGATGGTCACCCACGAACCCGATATGGCCGCCTTCGCCAAGACCATCGTCCATTTCAAGGACGGGTTGGTCGAACGCATCGAGGCCGGGCACCGCCAAGGGGAGAGAGTGGGATGATGTACCTATTCCCTTCTCTCTGGAGGGGAGAAGGATACGCAGCCTTAGCGACGCAGGAGCTTAGGCGGAGTTGGATGAGGGTGGGCGGCGCGCAGCGCCGCGCGGGCGCTTCGCGACCGCGTACCCCTCACCCAGCTCCGACTAGGCAGCAAGCTGCCAAGTCTGCGCAACCAGTTCGGGGTAAACAGCGCCCCGCGCTGTTTAGGTCGTGCCGGGGGCACGACCGACCCCGAACTCCCACAAGGGGGGAGGGGAGCTAGTAATGCTCGGCACCACCTTCATCCTCGCGATCCGCTCGATCCGGCGGCATTTGCTGCGGTCGTTTCTGACCGTGCTCGGCATCGTCATCGGCGTCGCGGCGGTGGTTGCGATGGTGACTTTGGGCAAGGCGACCACGCTTCAGGTCCAGAAATCGATCGCCAGCCTCGGCACCAACGTGCTCCAGATCCGCCCTGGCCAGGGTTTCGGCCGCGGCGGCGGTGGGCCGCGGCCACCCGATTTCGACCCGCAGGATGTCGAGGCGATCGGCAAGCAGATCACCGGAGTCACCGCGGTCGCCCCCCAAGCGCAATCGACCGGCACCGCGATCTATGAAGGCCAGAATTGGTCGACCACGATCAACGGCACCACCAACGGCTATTTCCAGGTCCAGCCCTGGCCGCTGACCAGCGGCCGCTATTTCAGCCCGGCCGAGGAAGCGTCGGGCAAGGCGGTCTGCATCATCGGCAGCACGGTCTATACCAACCTCTACAAGACCCAGCCGGCGATCGGCACCCGGATGCGCATTGCCGGCATTTCGTGCGACGTGATCGGCTTGCTGACGACCAAGGGCCAGTCGGGCTTCGGTGGCGATCAGGATGACGTCGTGATCATGCCGATCAAGGCGGTGCAGCGGCGGATGACGGGCAATACCGACGTGCGGCTGATCCTGGTCGGCGTCGACGAGGCCTATTCGACCGCGCAGGTCCAGGCGTCGATCACCGATCTGCTGCGCGAACGCCGCCATATCACCGGCGGCAAGGACGACGATTTCAACATCTTCGACACCAAGCAGATTTCCGACACGCTGAGCAGCACGACGACCTTGCTCACCAACATCGTCACCGCGGTTGCCGGGATCAGCCTGATCGTCGGCGGCATCGGCATCATGAACATCATGCTGGTCTCGGTCACCGAGCGAACGCGCGAGATCGGCATCCGCCTGGCGATCGGCGCGGTCGCCAATGAAGTGCTGATGCAATTCCTGGTCGAGGCGGTGGTGCTGTCGTGCCTGGGAGGATTGATCGGGCTGGTGCTGGGACAGTTGGCGGTGATCCTGTTGTCGGTGCTCGGGCAATTGCCGTTCATCTTCGACGTCCAGATCAACGTGATCGCTTTCCTGATCTCGGGCGCGATCGGCGTGGTGTTCGGCTTCTTCCCGGCGCGGCGCGCGGCGTCGCTCAACCCGATCGACGCCTTGCGGCACGAATAGCGACAGCGACCCCGCGCTGTGCAAGCAGCGCGACCTCGTCGAACTCATGGTCGGCGACAAGACCGCCGTGCCGAAGCCACCCGATACGACCAACTCGCCAACAGCGTACCGGCATGGTTCATCGCGCCACCGCCAGAGGCCGGCTCAAATCTGCCCACGCCGCCTGGCGTCGGTTTCAGCCTGGCAGAACCCGAGTCTAGCGAAGAGGTTTGATGGCGATCGCGGCGCCGCCGCCCGCGCTCATCCGGACATGCAGGACATCGCGGTTCGTGGCGACCTTGACGATATGGTCGACGTCATTGGCCGTGGCGCCGTCTTGCCAGATCTCGGCGCGGAATTTCCCCTTGCCCAGAAACGCCAGCGGGATGGCGACGGTGCGCGGCTGTGCGTTGGTCATCGCGCCGACATACCAGGTTCGGCCGCTGCGCCGTGCCAGCACGACATGACTTTCCGGCGTGCCGTCGATGAACCGCGTCTCGTCCCAGGCGGTCGGCACCATCTTGAGAAAAGCGAAGCCGGGGGCGTTCGCATAGGCATCGGGATCGTCGGACACCATCTGAAGGGGGCTGTCGAACACGACATATTGCGCCAGGGCCTGGCCGCGCGTGTTGCGGGTCATCGGCATGACTTCGCTCGCGACATAGGTTTCCGGCGTGCTGTTGCGGAAGCCGCCCGGCGTATAGTCCATCGGGCCTAGCAGCATGCGCGAATATGCCAGCTTCACATTGTGCGCCGGCGTGACCTGGCCCCAGCTGAACTTGTCATATTCCGCCCCCATCACGCCCTCCTGCGTGATGAAATTGGGATAGGTGCGCGCCAGGCCGGCAGGGGGAAAGGCGCCGTGCATGTCGAGGAGCAAATGACGTTTGGCGGTTTCGCGCGCCAGGCGGACGTAGAACTCGACCATTTTCTGGTCGTCTCGCTGCATGAAGTCGACCTTCACGCCCTGGATTCCCCAACCCTTATAGGTATCGAGGACTTGCTCCATCCGCGGTGCGACATGCTGCCAATGCGCCCAGAGCAGCAAGCCGACCCCTCTCTGCCGGGCATAGGCGACCAGCGCGGGCATATCGATCGCGGGGTCCGCGCGCGTAATGTCGGTCTTTGCGTCGGCCTCGCAGCACGGCCCCGCGTTGAGCGCCCAGCCGGCATCGATCAGGAAATACGGAAAACCCGACGCCGCGGCGAAATCGATGAAGCGGCGGTAGCGCGCCATGCTCGGCTTCGCGCCGGCAGTTGGTCCGGACCACCAGTCCCATGCGGCCTTTCCGGGCTTCACCCACGAAAAATCCCCCTGCGCCTGGATCGCCAGGTTCCCGATCAAGGGCGATTCGATCAGGTCGCCGGCGCGGTCGCCCATCATGACCACCCGCCACGCGCTGGTCAGCCCGGCGGCGGAGTCGATGGCGACGTCGTCGCGGCCGGGAAGAGGCATCACCTTGACCTTCACCCCGCCATCGATCGGGATCAGGCTCGATCCCGCATAGCCCTCGATGCCGGATTGGGCGATCGCATAATGGGTGTGGCCCGATGCCGATGAACAGACCAATGGAACATCATACAGCTTGGTGCGGTCCAGCTGGGATATCTTCTTCGAGAGCCATGGATTCTCGTGCGAGCTGACATATTCGCTGGCCTCGCAGGCGGGATCGTCGGGAAGGCGGTACGCGGTCTTTTCGCCCTTGAGCAGGACTGGCCTGTCCGTTGGCAGCAAATAGCGGAAAGCGACGCCCTCATTGGCTGCCCGCGCTTCTATCGAAAACGTCCGGCGCGCGCCGGTCTTTTCGCGGAAGGTAATAATCGCCCCATTGTACCAGTCCCGCGCGGCGCGGGCCTTTGTCGCGATAAGGGGAATGGTCCGTCGCTGGCTTTGCCTTTTTATCGCGACGACCTCCAGATTCCGGAAGTCGGGCGCGTCCATCAGTTCCACGCCGATGGGAGAGGTCGACACGATCGACTCGCCCTTGCGGGAAATGGAATAGCTAGCCCCGTCGGCGGCTATTCTGATCTCCGCGGTCCTGTCAGGCGATGCCACGACGATTTGAGATGCGGCGAGCGCCAGCGCGATGGTGATCAACGTGAGCTTCCTTGACGTACGAATTCGAGAAAAACGTAAGGGGGAGAGGGGGTCATGCCATTGAATTCCCCGGGGTTCAGCTCACCGCGCCAGCCCCGCCGAGCGGCATGCGGAGACCGTGAACGCTGAAAACACGGTCAAGCAGCAACCATGACACCCTCTCCACCTTGCTCGGCAGAAATACATCCCGATGGCAGAACCGTCAATATATTGTCTGAGTTATTTGCTACTTGGAACAGCCCTGCTGCCGATGCCGATAAGGCAGCGGCGAGCTAGTTCCGCCGCGTCGGTGAAGAACACAGGAACTGGGTTCCCGCTGTCGCGGGAATGACGAATCAGGATTCGAGGCGGCTGCGGATCTGACCGAACTTGGCCATCAATTCGTCGAGTTCCTCTTCGGTATCGACATCGATCAACTCGTCGGGGTGCGTGACGACATGCCGCCCGGCCAGGATGAGGTCGCGCGCTCCGGCATCGCCATCGAGTGCTTCGAGCGCGTCGAAGCGGTTGGCGCCGAACAAAGCAGGCGGCTTGGGGTGCACGCCGTCGCTCGACGCGACGATCGTGTCGGGACCGGTCGCGGCGGCGAACAGGCGATGGATTTGCGCCGCGGTCACGCGCGGCATGTCGGCGAGCGCGATCAGCACCGCTTCGATCCCCGGACCGCGCGCCGCCGCGACGCCCATTTTCAGCGACAGCGATAACCCCTGTTCGGGGTGCCTATTGTGCACCTCGTGATAGCCGCGCGCGGCATAATCGAGCTGCACCCCGTCGCGCACCACGACGCGCCGGGCGAACGGCACCGCTTCCAACGCGGTGACGACATGCATGCCGAGCGGCTGGCCCAGGAACATCTCGGTCAGTTTGTCGGACAGGCCGAAGCGCGCCGACTGGCCCGCGGCGAGCAGGATCAATGCGGTGGTTTCAGGTGCGATCATGCAACGCTCCCACCATGCCGGCGGCGATCGACAGAGCGATCTCGGCCGGGCCGACCGCGCCGATGTCGATCCCGGCGGGAGCATCGATGCGATCGAGGTCGGAGTCTGAAACGCCCAGCGCGCCGAGTCGCTCCCGTCGCGCGGCATGGCTGCGCCGCGATCCCAAGGCGGCGATATAGCCGGTCGGTGCCGCCAGCGCGGCGGCGAGCGCCGGGTCGTCGATCTTGATGTCGTGCGACAGCGTGACGACGGCGGTCGCCGCGTCGGGCTTGAGCGCGGCGACCGCTTCGTCGGGCCAGCGGTCGTCGAGCGTCACGCCGGGGAAACGCTCGGCGGTCAGGAAGCGCGCACGCGGATCGATCACCGTCGTCGCGATGCCGAGCTCGCGCGCCAACCCGGTCAGCGCCTGGGCGATCTGCACCGCGCCGACGATCAGCAGCCGGCGCGGCGGCTCGTAGCGATTGACGAACGCGGCGCCTTCGATCGGACGCAGGCTCGACTGGCCGGTGTCGAGATTGGTGACGACGTCGAGTGCCGTGCCGGTCGCCCGCGCCTCGGCGATGCGGTCGAACAATTCCGGATCGAAACCATCGGCGGCAACCGGCTGGACCATCACCGCGATCTCGCCGCCGCAGGGAAGGCCGACTTCCCACGCCGCGGCATCGGCGACGCCATAATGTTTGAGCTGGAACGGCGCGCCGGCGATCACCTCGGCGGCGGCGGTAATGATGTCGGTCTCGACACAGCCGCCCGACACCGATCCCTCGAACCGCCCGTCCTGATGGACGATCATATGGCTGCCGCGCGGGCGGGGGGCGGAGCCCCAGGTCGAGACGACGGTGGCCAGCGCTATCGGCGCGCCCCGCCAGGCCAAAGCGGCGGCGATGACGGCGTCGTTATCGGCCATTCGAGCAAACCGATAGTTCGTCATGCCGGGCTTGTCCCGGCATCCAACGTGCAACAACGGCTGGATTCCGTTTTGGAGGGTTGGACCCCGGCACAAGGCCGGGGGGGACGGCGTGGACAGGTCATACCGGCGGCAACCCAGCCAGCAGCTTGTCGAGCGTGATCGGGAAGTCCCGCACCCTCACGCCGGTCGCGTTGTAGACCGCATTCGCTACCGCGGCCCCCGCGCCGGAGATCCCCAACTCGCCCACCGCCTTGGCGCCGACCGGATTGGCCTGGTCGTCGACCTGCTCGATGAAATGACATTCGACCGCCGGCGCGTCGGCATGGACCGCGACATGATATTCGCCGAAATCGGGGTTCACGAACTGGCCGGTGCGGGTGTCGACCACCGCCTCCTCGCTCAGCGCATAGCCGATGCCCCAGATCATTCCGCCGACCATCTGGTTGCGTGCGGTCTTCTCGTTGAGCACGCGGCCAACGTCGAACACGCCGATCAGCCGGCGGACGCGGATCTCGCCGGTGACCGCATTGACCGCGACTTCGGCGAATTGCGCGCCATGGCTGGCCTGGCTGGTGCGGCGGCTGACCTGGCCGGGGCCGGTCTTGCCATGCGCCGCGATCGGCTTGCCGCGGACCAAATCGGCGATCGGCGAGGATCGTCCCCCGGCGCTGACCACGCCATCCTTGAGCGTCAATTCCTCGGGCGCCGCGTTCATCCGCCGCGCGAGTTCGGCCAGGATGTCCTCGCACGCCAGCGCCACCGCCGACCCCGAGCTTCCCGCCCCGAACGACCCGCCCGATCCCGCGCTCACCGGCAGGTCGCTGTCGCCCAGCCGCACGTCGATCGCCGATACCGGCAGCCCCAGCATCTCGCCCGCGACCTGCGCCAGCACGGTATAGGTGCCGGTGCCGATATCGGTCATGTCGGTCTCGATCACCGCGCGGCCCTCGGCGGTCAGCGTGACGCGCGCTTCGCTGTTGACGGTGAAATTGCCGCGCAACGCCGCCGCCATGCCATGGCCGATCAGCCATTCGCCCTCGCGGTTCTGGCCCGGCACCGGATTGCGCTGGTCCCAGCCGAACCGCCGCGCGCCTTCCTCATAGCATTGCAGCATCAGCCGCGTCGAAAACGGCTTGCCGCTGGTCGGGTCGGTCTCGGGCTCGTTGCGGCGGCGCAATTCGATCGGATCGAGGCCGAGTTGCTCGGCCAGCTCGTCCATCGCGCATTCGACCGCGAAGGTGCCGACCGCCTCGCCCGGCGCGCGGACCGCGCCCGACGAGGGCAAGTCGACGATCGTCAGTGCGGTGGTGAAGCGGCGGTGCTTGCCGGCATAGAGCGGGATGGTGCCGAAATGGACCGGCTCGAGGAATCCCTTATCCGGTTTCTGCGAGGTCACGCTGTCATGCGCGAAGGCGGCGATATGCCCGTCGGCGTCGCAGCCGATGCGGATGCGCTGCACCGTATCGCCGCGATGATGGACCAACGCCGCGGTCTGGCGGCGCGGCAGCGCGATCTTGACCGGGCGCCCGATCTCGCGCGCCGCGACCGCGGCCAGGATGGTTTCGGGCCCGACGCCGGTCTTGCCGCCGAACCCGCCACCGACATAGGGCGCCAATATTCGGACTCTCGCCTGATCGAGTCCCAATTGGGTAGCGATCGTCTCGCGCGCGCCATTCAGGACCTGAAGCGAGGCGCGGACGATCAAATCGCCGCCTTCCCACCAGGCGGTGGTCGCATGCGGCTCGAGCGCGGCGGGGAAATGCGGCGGCGTGGTATAGCTCTGGTCGAAACGGACTTCCGCCGCGTCGATCGCCGCATCGACATCGCCGATGACGATATTGGGCAGGAAGCCGATCTTGTGGTCGACCACCGGCGTCTGCTCGGCGGGATCGAACCGCCCTTCGCGCGTTTCGTACGTCACCGCGACCGCCAACGCGGCGTCGCGCGCGATTTCCAGGCTTTCGGCGACGATCACGGCGATGGGCTGGCCGAAATGATCGATCTGGTCGGTCCAGTCGCTCATCGGCTCGCGGCTGCTGCCGCCGCTCGACGGGAAATCGGGATGCTCGACGATCACCTTGATCACGCCGGGCGTAGCTTCGGCGGCTTTGGTGTCGATGCTCAGAACCTTGCCCGCGCCGATCGCCGCCCCGACGATATGCGCATAGAGCGTGCCCTCGGGCGCGCCTTCGACCGCATAAGGCGCGGTGCCGCTGACCTTGAGCGGACCTTCGTAGCGGTCGATCCCCTTGCCGATCAGGCCTTGCGTGCCCTTGTCGAGCGCGGCCGGGCGATAGGGGGCGTCCATGGCATGGTCGTTCATCGTCGCCTCCCGGTCACAAAACGCCGATAGGGCTGGGCGTCTGCAGATAGAGGAATCGGGTTGCGCATGACGGTTTTCAAGCGAATTCGCGTTGTAACGGTGCTGGCGATCGCCGCGCTGGCATCATCGGCGATGGCGGGGCAAGGTGGAAAGATGAAGCCGCTTTCCGATCCCATCGTCATCGGCCATCGCGGGGCGAGCGGCGAACGCCCCGAACACACGCTGGCGAGCTACAACCTCGCGATCGACGAAGGCGCCGATTTCATCGAGCCCGATTTGGTCCTGACCAAGGACAATGTCTTCGTCGCGCGCCACGAGAACGACATTACCGGCACGACCGACGTCGCCGACCATCCCGAATTCGCCGGCCGCAAGACGACCAAGCTGATCGACGGCGAGAGCCATACCGGCTGGTTCACCGAGGATTTCACCCTCGCCGAGCTGAAGACGTTGCGCGCGAAGGAACGCCTGCCGCAATTGCGCCCGGCCAATGCCGCCTATGACGGCAAGTTCGACATTCCGACGCTCGCCGAGATCATCGCTTTGGCCAAGCAACGGTCGAAGCAAGTCGGGCGGACGATCGGAATCTACCCCGAGACCAAGCACCCGACCTATTTCGCCTCGATCGGCAAGCCGATGGAGCGCCAATTGGTCGCCGAGCTGAAGAAAGCCGGTTGGGATTCGGCCGACGCGCCGGTGTTCATCCAGAGTTTCGAGGTGAACAACCTCAAGCTGCTCCATTCGATCACCAGGATCCGCCTGATCCAGCTGATGGATTCGACCGGCGGCCCCGCCGACAAGGCGGCGCCCAGTTATGCCGCGATGATCACGCCCGAGGGGCTCAAGCAGGTTGCAACCTACGCCTGGGGCATCGGCCCCAACAAGGACATGGTCGACAAGGGCGAGGGGGAGCCGTCCGCGCTGGTCGCCGATGCCCATGCCGCCGGCCTGCGCGTGCACGTCTGGACGTTCCGCGCGGAGAATTTCTTCCTGCCCGCCGGCCTCAAGCGCGGCGCCGATCCCCGCGCGCATGGCAATGTCGACACGGCGATCCGGCGCCAGCTTGCGGCGGGCATCGATGGCTTTTTCACCGATTTTCCGCTAATTGGCGTCAAAGCGCGTGCTGCCTATCGGGCGGGCACGGGCAAATGATCCTTGGGGACGAGTAGATGCGTACAATCCTGATCGCCGCCGCGGCCGCCTTGCCGCTCCTGACCGGCGGATGCCTCGCCAAGACCGCGGTCGATGTCGTGACCCTGCCGGTCAAGGCGACCGGCAAGGCGGTCGACTGGACCACCACCAGCCAGTCGGAAGCCGACCGCAATTACGGCCGCAAGATGCGCAAGCAGGAAGCGCGCGAGGGTGCCGCGCGCAAGAAAGCGGCGGAGGCGTGCAAGAAGGATCCGTCGCAATGCGGGCAGTATGACGGTTACCGCGCGGACGGTTCGGGATCGCGGAATTAGTCGGACCCAAAGCCCCTCCCCTTCAGGGGAGGGGTTGGGGGTGGGGGAGTGCGGCAGGCCACATCGCCCGCGGATAGCCCCCACCCCAACCCCTCCCCTGAAGGGGAGGGGCTAATGAGGTCATCCTCACTCCCCACCCAATACCCCCGCAACCGCGCGCAGCGTCTCCGGGTGCATCTGCACCCCCATATGGCTGCTGACGATCTCGATCTCGCGGCATTGCGGGTCGTGGCACAAATGGCCGTTGACCAGCCCGTCGCTTGCCGACCAGATCGCGGTCGAGGGCACCGGCAGCGGCTGCGCGATCTCCTCGCGCCGCGCGACGACATCGGGTGAGTCGACCTTTTCGCCGGTCAGCCATTCGAACGCGCGCCAGACGTTGGTTGCATGCGGATCGCCGGCAAAGGGCGAGCTGACGGTGATCACCTCGCGCACCATGTCGGGCGCGCGGTGCGCCAGGAAGCGCGCCATGATCCCGCCCAGGCTGACCCCGATCAACGTCACCGGTTCGCCGGCGTCGCGATGATAGGCGTCGAGCCGCGCGAGCAGCTTCTCGCCTTCCGAACCGATCGCCTTGGCACCGCGATTGCGCCCCAGCCGCCAGCCTTCGACGCGATAGCCGAGCGCGGTCAGATAGCGCTTCATCACGACATTCGACCGGTCCGAATTGAACAGGCCGGGCAGCAGCATGATCGGCCGGCCATCGCCCGCCGGCGCCTTCATCAGCTCGGGCCACGCGGCGGGAATACTCGCGATCGTTCCCACCATGCGGGGGAATTCCGCCGCCCATTGCGCCTTGCTCGGCGGGGTCAGAACCATGCCATCACGTCGATCGGAAAAGGTGTCCATACGCCAACTCTCACTCCCGCGGCTCTAAGCGCGCCACCGGTCCATTCGTTGCATGTCCGGATCGCGCTGTACGATCCGCGGCCGTCATAGAAGACGTCGTTGACGTCATATCCGCCCGCGACCTTGCCGCCCGGCCCGCGGCTGGCGCGGATATAGGCGACCAGCCGGCGATATTGCTCCTCGCTCAGCATGATCGCGCGCGTATCGGGGGCGGGCGGTGGTTCGTCGACATGCTCGACATGGAGCACGGTGCGCGCGCTGCCGGTCGCGGCGCGCAGCACGGTGAGCGGATTGACGTCGCTCCAGGTCGGCGTCTCGACATAGAAAGCGCGATCGCCCCAGCCGACCGCCACCCAGCCGAACCGGGCATAGCGCGGGTCGGCGATATCGCTCGCCGGGAAATCCTGGCTCCAGTCGATTCCCGCGGCGCGGACCGGCAGGACGAGTCCGGTATGGATGCCATTATCCTCGACCAGGATGCGCACGCCCTGCGCCGGCGGCGTCCAGCCGGCATTGGCCGGGATCGACCCGCCGACCAAGCCAGCCGTGGCATAGGCCAAGATGACGAATAGCAGCGCCCGGCCGAGCCAGCCCAGGACGCTCAAGGCGCGCGACACGATTTCTTTCCCCACGGTCGCCGTGATAGATGGTTTCAATGGCAACTGAAACGCACGTTCTCGATTCTCCGCCGCCGGGTGCTGCGTCCGACTGGACGATTCCGCAGGATTGGGCGCACTACACGGCCGAAGAGCACGCCACCTGGGACACCTTGTTCGCTCGCCAGGCCAAGCTGCTGCCCGGCCGCGCGTCCGAAGCCTATCTGCGCGGGCTCGACGTGCTCAAGCTCAGCAAGCCCGGCATCCCCGATTTCGAGGAACTGTCCGAGCGGCTGATGAAGCTCACCGGCTGGCAGGTCGTCGCCGTCCCCGGCCTCGTCCCCGATGACGTGTTCTTCGACCATATGGCCAATCGCCGCTTCGTCGCCGGCAATTTCATCCGCCGGCCCGACCAGCTCGATTATCTCCAGGAACCCGACGTCTTCCATGACGTGTTCGGCCACGTGCCGATGCTCGCCGACCCGGTGTTCGCCGATTATCTTGCCGTCTATGGCCAGGGCGGCCAGCGCGCCTTGGGCCTGGACGCGCTCAAATATCTCGGCCGGCTTTATTGGTACACGGTCGAATTCGGCCTGATCGCCGAGCCCGAGGGCTTGCGCATCTATGGCTCCGGGATCGTGTCGAGCTATGCCGAGAGCCAGTTCGCGCTCGACGACCCCAGCCCCAACCGGATCGGCTTCGACCTCGCGCGGGTGATGCGGACCGAATATCGCATCGACGATTTCCAGCAGAATTATTTCGTCATCCCCAGCTTCGACGAATTGCTGCGCGTCACCGTCGAAACCGACTTCGCCCCGCTCTACGAGCAGCTCAAAGCGCAGCCCGACATTCGTATCGCCGAAATATTGCCTGAAGACGCGGTCATGACTCGCGGCACCCAGGTTTATGCGCGGGGCAAGGGACCGGCGGTGGTTGGCTGAACGGCACCTCCCCCGGCCTTCGCCGGGGAGGGATTCGAAATGGACGTATCGGCCTAACTAACCGGATGCTCGCGCATGCACTGGTCGGCATAGCGCCTGGAGTCTTCCGGCGACGGGCCGGTCATCAACTCGCCGACGCTCTTGTTGGCGATCAATTTATCGGCGACGCAACCGCACACGACCGAGAAATCCTTGGACGTGCCCGACGTCTTCTGCGCACCCGCCTGGCACTCCGCGATGAATTTGGGCCGGAACGAATCGACGAACCCCTTGTCGAAGCTCGAGCTCGAATTGCCGGCGGAACCGCCGCCGCTGCAACCGGCGAGGATCAGCATGGCCAGGGTCAGCGGAACGGAGCGAGTCATAAATCCCCCTTCGAACATCAGATATCCAACGCCCAGCCGTCGCGGCCCTTGGGATCGAACGGCTTGGTCGGCACATAGCGGACCATGCCGGCTTCGAGCTTCAGGATCGTCCAGTCGCCGCGCCGATCGGTCTGTAGCAGAGTGCACCCGCAACCGGCATAGGCTTCAACCACCTGATCGCGCTGTGTTTCGAGCAGACCGGCCAGCACGATCGCCGCACCAGGCGTGGCGATCGCCGCGAGTTCGGGCGCCATCGAGACGAGCGGCCCGGCGAGCACATTGGCGATGATCAGATCATAAGGCGCGGCCGCGGTGATCGCGTCGTCGAGCGCACCGTCGGCGACGATCAGGTCGACGCCCGCAATCGCGTTGGCCTCGGCATTCTCGCGCGTCACGTCGATCGCCATCGGGTCGATATCGGTCGCCATCACTCGCGCCTCGGGCCACAGATGCCGCGCGGCGAAGGCGAGCAGGCCGGTACCGGTGCCGACATCGATGACGTTGGCGAAGCGCCGCCCGGCCATCGCATCGAGCATCGCCAGGCAGCCCGAAGTGGTGGCGTGATGCCCGGTCCCGAACGCACGTCCGGCATCGATCAGGAAAGCGCGCCCTCCCGCCGGCGGATCGACCGGATGCGCGCTGGTATGGACGACGAAGCGGCCCTCGCGGATCGGCTCGAGCCCGGCCTGGCTCAAGGTCACCCAATCTTCGTCATAGAGCGGCTCGACCAGCGGCGCGACATCGGCCGCGCTCGGCACCAGGGCGCGGATCGCCGCGATCATCGCCGCGTCGGGCTCGGCCTCGCTATAGGCGTCGAGCCGCCAGCGTTCGACATCGTCCTCGACTTCCTCGGTCGTCATCAGCACCGCGTCGATCGCGATCTCGGCGGCGTCGATCGCTTCGGCTTCGGCGCGCGTGCAGGGCAGGGTCAGCCGCCAGCTGTCGATTGTGCGCTCGGCCTCAGCGGACATAGCTCGCCCCGTTCACGTCGATCACCGCACCGGTCATCGATGGCGGCGCGGAGGTCGCGAGATAGGCGACGGCGTTGGCGACTTCCTCCGGATCGGCGACGCGGCCGAGCGGGATGTCGGCGAGCAATTTCTCGCCGCCGCGGCTCGCCAGATACTCCTCGGCCATCCCGGTCATGGTGAAGCCCGGACAGACCGCGAAAGCGAGAATGCCCTGGGCGGCATAACCGCGCGCGATCGACTTGGTCATCGCCACCATGCCGGCCTTGGACGCGGCATAATGCCAGTGATGGGGGCTGTCGCCGCGATAGGCGGCGCGGCTGGCGACGTTGACGACGCGGCCGCCCGCCTTTTCACCCTTGGCTCCCCGCTCCTGCCAATGCCTGACCGCGAGCCGGCACAATTCGGCGCTCGCGGTCAGGTTGATCCGCATCGTGCGCTCCCAGCCGGCGACCCAGTCATCGTCGGAACGGTCGATCGGATTATCCTCGAACACCCCGGCATTGTTGATCAGGACATCGATAGTGCCGAGTTCGGCGAGCGCCTTGTCCCACAATTGGCGCGGGCCGGCGGGGTCGGCGAAATCGACCGGGATTCCGCTCGCGGTGCCGTGACCGATGAGGCGGATGCCGTCGCTGGCGGAAAGCACCTGCGCGATCGCGGCACCGATGCCGCGGCTGCTGCCGGTCAGGAGGATGTTGGTCATGCCCTCGCGATTACGGGGTGCGTTGCGCGCGGGCAATGCCTCGGGAGAGGGGGTGGTATCAAGAAGCCCCTCCCCTTCAGGGGAGGGGCTATTTTCTGGTCACGCCGCCACGCTCGTCGAAAACTGGTCAGCCGCATCTTTCAGCCCGCCCAGCCGGTCGTCGACATCGCTGACGTCGCTGGCCAGCGCGCCCATTTCACTGGCGACCGCTTCGGTATCCTCGCGGATGGTCGCGATCGTGTTCGACATCGAATCGGCGGCAAGCGCGGTTTCGTCGACCGCGGCGGTGATCGCGGTCACCGTCTGCGCCTGCGCTTCCATCGCGAAGCGGATGCGCGACGCCGATTCCTGCACCTCGGCAACGGTCGCCTTGATGCTGGCATTGGTGTCGACGGTCGATCGGGTGGCGGATTGGATCGCGGCGATCTTGGCGGCGATGTCGTCGGTCGCGCGCGCGGTCTGGTTGGCCAGGCTCTTCACTTCCTGCGCGACCACCGCGAAGCCACGGCCGGCGTCACCAGCGCGCGCCGCTTCGATCGTCGCGTTCAAAGCGAGCAAATTGGTCTGTCCGGCAATGTCGCGGATCAGCCCCAGGATCGATTCGATCGATTTGGCGTGATCGCTGAGCGCACCGCTGGTCTCCACCGCCTGGCCCGCCTGCGAGCTGGCGCGGGTGGCGATCTCGGCCGCTGCCTCGACTTCGGTCCGGGCATCCTCGATCGCGCGGATCAGTCCCGCCGCGGTCTGTGCCGCTTCGCGCATCGCCACTGCCGATTGCTCGGCCGCGGCCGCCACTTCGGCGGTCTTGTCGAGCATGCCCTGGGCCGAATTGGAGGTGCGTGCCGCCTGGCCGCGGATCTTGTTGCCGAGTTGCGCGGTGCCCTCGATCGACGCCGCGATCGACTCGCGGAACTTGTGCGAACTTTCCAGCCGCGCTTCCTGCGCGCGGGTGCTGACCAGATGGCTGATATAGCTCGTCAGCAAATGCGCCTCGACCAAAGACACGCGCAGCATCACATCGGCATAGCGCGCCATGCGCGCGCCATCCTGGGCGCACGCTTCCCCGACGACGCGCGACGTCGCCTGGTGCGCCGCGGCGAGCGACGAGAGCAGCGGAGCGAGCGGGACGCCGGCCTGGTCCGCGTCGCGAGCATGCGAGCAGGCCATCGCTTTCCAGTCGCGGCCGAGCGGATGCTCGAACTTGGCGCGCATATAGATGACGCTGCCGGCGATCTGCGCGTCGAACTTCTCCGGTGTGTAATAGGAGCGGAGGTGCGCGGTCGCGGGATGCGCGACATAATGATCCCAAAAGACGCGGCAGATGCTCTCATAATGCGGTTCGACGATCGGCACGATTTCCGCGCAGACCGGCGCAACCTGACCATCCCAGTCGAACGGCGGCAGGTCGCGCTTGAGCGCCTGGCGCAATTCGTCGGGCCAAACGACCGGCGGAGTTTCTCCCACGTTACCCTCTCCTGGGTTCATGCCGCGACTTTGGCGACAAAGTCGCTGGCGCTGGCTTTGAGTTGCCCGAGCTGACCGTCGAGCGAATCGAATCCCTTGCCGACGCCGTCAATCTCGTTGGCGACCGCTTCGGTATCCTCGCGGATCGTGGCGATCGTGTTCGACATCGAATCGGCGGCGAGCGCGGTTTCGTCGACCGCGGCGGTGATCGCGGTCACCGTCTGCGCCTGCGCTTCCATCGCGAACCGGATGCGGTTGGCGCTTTCCTGCACTTCGGCGACGGTGGTCTTGATCGACGCATTGGTGTCGACGGTCGAGCGGGTAGCGGACTGGATCGCGGCGATCTTGGCGGCGATATCGTCGGTCGCGCGTGCGGTCTGGTTGGCCAGGCTCTTCACTTCCTGCGCGACCACCGCGAAGCCACGGCCGGCGTCACCAGCGCGCGCCGCTTCGATCGTCGCGTTCAAAGCGAGCAAATTGGTCTGTCCGGCAATGTCGCGGATCAGCCCCAGGATCGATTCGATCGATTTGGCGTGATCGCTGAGCGCACCGCTGGTCTCGACCGCCTGGCCCGCCTGCGAGCTGGCGCGCGTGGCGATCTCAGCGGCCGCTTCGACCTCGGTCCGGGCATCCTCGATCGCGCGGATCAATCCTGCCGCGGTCTGTGCCGCCTCGCGCATCGCCACTGCCGATTGCTCGGCGGCCGCCGCCACTTCGGCGGTCTTGTCGATCATGCCGCGCGCCGATCCCGAACTGCGCGCCGCCTGGTCGCGCAAGGTCGCGCCTTCGCTGGTGGCGCGCTCGACCATCGCGGCGATGCCGTCGCGGAATTCGACCGACAGCCGGTCGCGCGCGACTTGCGCCCGGTGCTCGCGATAGGAATTATAGATGTCGACGGTGATCTCGCCTTCGAGCGCGGAGAGCCGCATCAACGTGTCGAGCAGCACCGGCAGCCGCGGATCATCGCGATCGACTCGCGCCACCATCACGCCCAAGGCGGTGCGGTCACTGGCGGAAATCATCGACAGCAAGGCCATCGGCGACACATCGGCGGAGAAGGCCGCGGCGACCGAGCGCTCGATCGATTCGACCCAGGCGCGGCCTGAGGTGTCGAGGAAGCGATTGCGCAGAAAGTCGCAGCCAATGTCGATCATCTTCTGCGTCTCGTGCGTCGCCCAGATCCGCTCGTCGGCGAAGCAGCGCAGCCATTGCTGCCAATAAGCTTCGGAAATAGCGTGAATTTCGGGCTCGAGCACGGCCCAGGCCTCGCGGCTCGCCGATGCCAGCGTGCCGTCGAAATCGAACACCCTCAACCGCGCGCGAAGGTCGATCTTCGCGGCGATGGCGCCGGGGACGGGCAAGTCATGCGTGCTCAACGATTTTTCTCCGCTTTCCAGCCGCCGGGAGGAATTGGCCGGTCAGAAGCGAGAGCTAGCGCGTACTTGGTTAAAGCAGGGTTAGGATGAGGGAGGGAGAGATACCGCCAGATTGGTTCAATCTGCCCTCTCCCGCGAGCGGGAGAGGGTTGGGTGAGGGTCTTCTTCCTTCTAAATCCTGGCAATGCCCCCAGTCCGCCGCCAGATCAGTTCCCACGCCTCCCAACTCCGCCGGCACCGCACCGACGCGGAGGAGAAATTCTGGCAAACCGTCCGCAACCGCCAGATCGACGGCTTCAAGTTCCGCTTCCAGCACAGCCTGCTGCCCTACATCGCCGACTTCGCTTGCTTGGAGGCGATGCTGATCGTCGAGATCGACGGCGGACAACATGACGAAGCCCGCGACGCCAAACGCACGGCGTTTCTCGAATCCGAAGGCTTCGAAATCCTCCGCTTCTGGAACAATGACGTGTTGACCAACCTCGACGGCGTCATCCACGTCGTTCGTGAGGCGCTGGTCCGGCGGACTCGAGAAGAATAAGAAGACCCTCACCCTCCCGCTTCGCGGGCCCCTCCCTCTCCCGCAAGCGGGAGAGGGGAAATAGTCCGCTTCCGCCGCAACGAGTCCAGAGCCCTCTCCCGTTTACGGGAGAGGGTTGGGTGAGGGTCTTCTTTCTTCTTCTTTCTCATCGATCCGATCGAAGATTTAGCTGCTAGCCCAACCCTTGCATCCCGACGCTCCGGGGCTAAGAGGGCGCAGCGCTTTCGCAGGGGACTTTACTTGGCCACGCCGTCCAAACCCGACCGCCCGATTTCGCCGCACCTGACGCATTATCGGTGGGGCCCGCACATGCTGGTGTCGATCCTTCACCGCGCGACCGGAGACGGTCTCGCGGTCGTCGGCGCGTTGCTGTTCACGTGCTGGCTGGCGGCGCTCGCCGGGGGCAAGGAGAGCTACGACTGGTTCGTGTCCTGGTTCTCGGGCGGATATTGGAGCATCCTGGGCTATGTGCTCGGCGTCGGGCTGACCTGGTCGCTGTTCCAGCACATGATGAGCGGCATTCGCCACTTCTTCCTCGATGCCGGCGCCGGCTATGAGCTCAAGGGCAACAAGACCGGATCAATCCTGACGATCGTCTTCTCGGTCCTGCTGACCATCCTGTTCTGGGGCGTATTGCTCAAGGACGTCATCCTCGGAGTCGCCAAATAATGGGCCAGGGCACCGAACTCGGCCGCGTCCGCGGTCTCGGCAGCGCCAAGGAAGGCGCGCATCATTGGTGGCGTCAGCGCATCACCGCCGGATCGAACCTGTTCCTGTTGATCTGGTTCATGATCTCGCTGACCCGGCTCACCGGCTTCGATTATGACAGCGTCCATGCCTGGATCGGCTCGGCCTGGGTCGCGGTGCCGTTGATCCTGCTGGTCATCTCGACCTGCTGGCATGCCCGCCTGGGGCTGCAGGTGCTGATCGAGGACTATGCCGAGAATGAAAGCAGGGTGGCGTTTATCATTCTCATCGAATTCTTCCTCGCGGTGATCGCGGTCACCGCCATTTTCTCGATCCTGCGCGCGGCGCTGGCGGGGGCGTAATGAGCGACAGCTACAAGATCATCGATCACACCTATGACGCCGTCGTGGTGGGCGCGGGCGGCTCCGGGCTGCGTGCGACCATGGGCGTCGCCGAAAGCGGCCTCAAGACCGCGTGCATCACCAAGGTGTTCCCGACGCGCAGCCACACCGTCGCGGCGCAGGGCGGCATTGCCGCCAGCCTGGGCAATATGGGTCCGGACCATTGGACCTGGCACATGTTCGACACCGTCAAGGGGTCCGACTGGCTCGGCGACCAGGACGCGATCGAATATATGGTGCGCGAGGCGCCGGCCGCGGTCTACGAACTCGAGCATGCCGGCGTGCCGTTCAGCCGGACCGAGGCGGGCAAGATCTATCAGCGCCCGTTCGGCGGCATGATGCAGAATATGGGCGAGGGCCCGCCCGCGCAGCGCACCTGCGCCGCGGCCGACCGCACCGGCCACGCCATGCTCCACGCGCTCTACCAGCAGAGCCTGAAGTACGACGCCGATTTCTACATCGAATATTTCGCGCTCGACCTCATCATGGAAGGCGGCGAGTGCAAGGGCGTGATCGCGCTCTGCATGGAAGACGGCTCGATCCACCGCTTCCGCAGCCATGCCACGGTGCTGGCGACCGGCGGCTATGGCCGCGTCTATCAGTCGGCGACCAGCGCCCATACCTGCACCGGCGACGGTGGTGGCATGGTGCTGCGCGCGGGCCTCCCGCTGCAGGACATGGAATTCGTCCAGTTCCACCCGACCGGCATCTACGGCGCGGGCGTGCTGATCACCGAGGGCGCGCGCGGCGAGGGCGGCTATCTGACCAATAGCGAAGGCGAGCGTTTCATGGAGCGCTATGCTCCCTCGGCCAAGGATCTCGCCAGCCGCGACGTCGTCGCGCGCTCGATGGCCGCCGAGATCCGCGAAGGCCGCGGCGTCGGCGCCAACAAGGACCATATCTATCTGCACCTGGATCATATCGATCCCAAGGTGCTGCATGAGCGGCTTCCCGGCATCACCGAGACCGGCAAGATCTTCGCCGGCGTCGACCTGACTCGCCAGCCGCTGCCGGTCACGCCGACCGTCCATTACAATATGGGCGGCATCCCGACGAACTATCACGGCGAGGTCGTCCATCTGAAGGACGGCGATCCCGATGCGGTCGTCCCCGGCCTGTTCGCGGTCGGCGAGGCGGCGTGCGTCTCCGTCCATGGCGCCAACCGGCTGGGCTCGAACTCGCTGATCGACCTGGTGGTGTTCGGCCGCGCGACCGGCAAGCGCATCGCCGAGATCATCCGCAAGGATTCGAAGCACGGCACCGTCGTCGCCGCCGCCGACGATCAGGCGATCGAACGGCTCGACCATTTCCGCAACGCCAAGGGCGCCCGGCCGACCGCGGAGATCCGCGCCGACATGCAGCGCACGATGCAGAAGCATTGCGCGGTGTTCCGCGACACCGCTTTGCTAGACGAAGGCGTCGGGCAGATGGACCAGGTCTACAAGTCGCTGGGCGATGTCGGCATCACCGACCGCTCGCTGATCTGGAACACCGACCTGGTCGAGACGCTGGAGCTCGACAATCTGCTCGGCCAGGCCGTGGTCACGATCCGCGGCGCCTCGAACCGCAAGGAAAGCCGTGGTGCGCACATGCACGAGGATTTCCCCGAGCGCGACGACAAGAACTGGATGAAGCACACCATCGCGACGTTCGACGGCTGGGGCGGCAAGGGCGGCAGCGTGTCGCTCGATTACCGCCCGGTCCACGACTACACGCTCACCGACGACATCGACTATATCAAGCCGAAGAAGCGGGTTTATTGAGGTATTCCCTCTCCCCTTGTGGGAGAGGGAAGGGGCCCGCTCGCGTAGCGAGTGGGAAGGGTGAGGGGGACTCACAGGCGACATCGCTCGTGACTCCCCCTCACCCTTCCGCAGCTTCGCCGCTCCCTCCCTCTCCCACAAGGGGAGAGGGAATTTCGCGCGCCTAGCGCTGCACTCAAGCCCCGCGTCGAGCGACAGGACGAGCACCCATCTCCGCTCTGGCGTCCACCACCCCGCGGGTCTAGGAACCGCTGGCCTTGCCGCCCCCAGCAACGTTCTTCGGAGAGTCGTCCATGCGCCTGCCGCTTCGCCTTCTTCCCCTGTCGCTCGCCGCGATCGCCATGCCCGCCGTCGCGGCGCTGTCGACCGGTGCCGCCGCGCCCGATTTCACCACGCGCGGCGCGATCAATGGCAAGGTCTTCCGCCTGCATCTGGCCGATCAGCTCAAGAAGGGGCCGGTCGTGCTCTACTTCTTCCCGGCCGCCTACACGTCGGGCTGCAATGCCGAGGCGCACGAATTCTCCGAACATATCGACGAGTTCAAGGCCGCCGGCGCGACCGTGATCGGCATGTCGACCGACGCTGTGCCGACCCTGGTCAAATTCTCGACCGAGAAATGCGCCGGCAAATTCCCGGTGGCGAGCGCGGGGCCGCGTATCGTCAGTGCCTATGATGTCGCGCTCGGCAAGCAATTCACCGATCCCAAGACCGGCAAGGCGCGCGATATCACCAATCGCACCAGTTATGTGATCGGTCGCGACGGCAAGGTCAGGTTCGTCCATTCGGACCTGTCCTATGTCGACCATGTCAAGCTGACGCTGGAAGCGGTCAAGGCGCTCAAATAGAGTCCCGGCGCTCGCCACCGGAAGCAACGACACCTATCCGATAGGTTCGCAAACGCGTTCTTAGCCTATCGCGTGTAGGACTTTGCCGTCGCCCAGGCGCGATTTTGGCAAGGGAGCGGACGGTGGCGAGCGCCGTAGAAAATTCATCCAAGGCGTCGGATCGGCTCTATGCAGCGATCGGCGAGTTCCTCGCGCAGCACCGCCTGAGCGTCGATCCGGTGCATTACGCCTTTGCACACAGAGTGTTGAGCGACCAACGGGGGCCACTGGCCGCCGCGGTCGCGCGGATCACCGATGGCGGCGTGCGGCTCAGTTCGCGCGATATCGAGGAGCTTGGCGGTAGGGCGGTGATCGGGACCCCGGCCACCGCGGGCGGCGATTCGGCCCCCACCCCCTCGTCGCCGCCGCAACTCACTATCGTCGCCGACAACACCAAAGCCCAGTCGCTGGTCGCGCGCGCGCAGATGCAGGTCGAGGATTTCGGCGATACGGTGCGGGCGATGCACGCCGATGCGCGCGGGTTCGGCCAGGATCTGCGCGCCTCGCGCGACGCGATCCGCGATGCCCGTGACGGCAGCGCGATCGATGAGGTCGTCCGGATGGCGAGTTCGATGCTCGACCGCGTCTCGTCGGCCGAGGCCAAATTGCAGGAAGCGACGCACGAGGCCGACCGGCTCCGCCACGAGCTCGAGCAGGCGCGCGACGATGCGCGCCGCGACCCGCTGACCGGCCTGCCCAATCGTCGCGCGTTCGAGCACGCCTACGCCGCGGCGGCGGCCAATGAAGAGAATATCTGCGTCGCGATCTGCGACGTCGACAAATTCAAGTCGGTCAACGACCGGTTCGGCCATGCTGTCGGCGATCGCGTGCTGAAGGCGATCGCCGAAGCGTTGCGCGTGGGCTGCGACGAGCATCTCGTCGCGCGTTTTGGTGGCGAGGAATTCGTCGTCATGTTCACCGGGCTGAACCCGGCGGACGCGCTGTCGACGCTGGAGGGCGCGCGCGCCGCGGTCGCCGCCAAACGCTATCGCCTGCGCGAAACCGACGCGCCGCTGGGTGCCGTGACCTTCTCCGCCGGCCTGACCTTGGTCGCGCCCGACGACACGATCGGCTCCGCCATGGGCCGCGCCGACCGCCTGCTCTACGCCGCCAAGGAAAACGGCCGCAATTGTATCCAATCGGATCGGTGATATTCGCCGACATGTGGTGAAATTAGCCGAATGATATGCGTGAAAAGCGCCACTTCGTGCTTTTCGAAAATTTCAAATCCAGCAAAATCAATATCTTATAAAACTGGCACGCTCCCTGCAATCATGTCGGCATGGTCGTCGGATGGTCCGATAGCCATCCAAAATAGGGAGTTAAGATCATGTCGGTACGTTTCGCTTCGGCTCAGCAGGTTGCGGTTTCGGTGTTCAGCGCGCTCGTCTGCACGATGCTTCTCGTCAACGCCGCCACCTCGTTCGTCCCGGTCGCCTGACCGGGACGCACCCCTTCGCGGCGAGCGGGAGGGGTATGGCAAGCCAGCTCGCCAACCGGCGACCGCGATAGGGCGGTCGCACCGGGGCCGGGAAACGGCCCCTTCTTTTTATCTAGCGCCCCAGCAGGAACGTCAGCGGAATATCGACCCGCGCCTGCCAGGCGCGTTCGCTATGCTCGGCGCCGGGAAAGGCCCGGCTGACCCAGGCACCGCCACGCGATCCGGCCGCCGCGTCGAGCTTGCGCTGGAACGGCTCGATCGAACCGTCATTGGTGCCGGTGCCATAGTCGAAATAGAGCCGCGCCGTCCCGGGCGGCAGATGCGCCTCGAACCAGCGCTCGGCGAAGCCGTCTCCGATCGGCCAGGAGGTCGACAGGCACGCCGCCGCGCCGAACACCCTGGGATAGCGCGTGACCGCATAAGCCGAGATCAGCCCGCCCATGCTCGACCCCATCAGCATTGTATCACTGGGTCCAAGTAACGTCCGATAGCGGCGATCGATCAGCGGCTTGAGCTCGGTCGCGAGGAACTTGACGTACGCGTCGCCGACGATCCTGGCGCGCTCGATCGGCAGCTTCTTGAACAGATCGTCCGAGGCGGGGTCGCCCTTCGCCCGTACCGCCGGTACCGCGGCCTGCGGCATATATTCGCCCAGCCGGTTGTCATTATTCCACACCGCCACCAGGATCGCCGGCCGCACCTTGTTGGCCGCGATCAGCCGATCGAGCACGCGATGCACTTCCCAGCTCTTGCCCGAAAAGGGCGATGGCGTGTCGTACACATTCTGCCCGTCATGCAGATAGAGCACCGGATAGCGCTGCCTGGAGGTCGCGTAGCCGGGCGGCAGCCAGACTTGCACAGTCCGCGCGGGGACGAACTTGGATTGAACCGTGATCGGCGGCTGCAGGCCGTCGACGGGATCGGCGAGGGCCGGTGTGGCGACGAGCGCGAGAATGAAAGCGAGGATCAGACGGATCATGCGCGCATTGACCGCCTGACCGCCGCTTGCGTCAACCTATTCCGCCGCCAACGCTTCCTGCCGCTCCTGCGCCTGGCGCGCCCACATGTCGGCATAAAGGCCATCCTTGCGCAGCAGCTCGGCATGGGTGCCGCGTTCGGCGACCAGGCCGTTGTCCAGCACGACGATCTGGTCGGCATGGACCACGGTCGACAGGCGGTGGGCGATGACGATGGTGGTCCGTCCGCGTTCGATCGCCTGGAGCGTGCCCAGGATCTCGGCCTCGGTGCGGCTGTCGAGCGCGCTGGTCGCCTCGTCGAGGATCAGGATCGGCGGATCCTTGAGCAGGGTGCGCGCGATCGCTACGCGCTGCTTCTCGCCGCCCGACAATTTCAAGCCGCGCTCGCCGACCCGCGTCTCGTACTGATCGGGCTGGCGCTCGATGAACCCGGCGATCGCCGCACCCCTGGCCGCGCGCACGATCTCCTCCTCGCCCGCACCCTCGCGGCCATAAGCGATATTGTAGCCGATCGTGTCGTTGAACAGCACCGTGTCCTGCGGGACGATGCCGATCGCGGCGCGTAAGGATGTCTGCGTGACCTGGCCGATATCCTGGCCGTCGATCGTGATCCGCCCGCCGGTCAGATCGTAGAAACGGTACATCAGCCGCGCGAGCGTCGACTTGCCCGCGCCCGACGGCCCGACCACCGCCAGCGTGTGCCCCGCCGGCACGTCGAGATCGATGCCCTTCAATATGTCGCGCCCGGGCTCATAGCCGAAATGCACGTCCTCGAACCGGACATGGCCGCGATCGACCTTGAGCGGCACCGCGCCGGGCGCGTCGACGATCTCGGCGCCGGTGTCGAGCAGGTCGAACATCGCGGCCATGTCGATCACACCCTGGCGGATCGTGCGGTAGACCATCCCGAGCAGATCGAGCGGCCGGAACAATTGCGAGAGGAGCGTCGAGACGAATACCACGTCGCCAGGGGAAAAGCGGCCCTGCGCCCAGCCCCAGGCAACGAACGCCATGCCGCCGCCGAGCATCAGATTGGTGATCAGCGACTGGCCGATATTGAGCCATGCGAGGCTGTTTTCGCTTTTGACCGCGGCATTGGCATAGGCACCGATCGCGGCATCGTAGCGCCGGGCCTCGCGGTCCTCGGCGCCGAAATATTTTACCGTCTCGAAGTTGAGCAGCGAATCGACCGCATGCGCCACCGCGCCGGTGTCGAGATCGTTCATCCGGGTGCGGAGCGCGTTGCGCCAGTCGGTCACCACTCGGGTGAAGCCGATATAGACGACGATCATCACCAGGGTGGAGCCGACCAGCCAGAATCCGAAATTCGACCAGAAGATCTGCATCACGAAGCAGAGCTCGAGGATCGTCGGCGCGATGTTGAACAGCATGAAGTAGAGCATCGTATCGATGCTCTTGGTCCCGCGTTCGACCACCTTGGTGACCGCGCCCGTGCGTCGCTCGAGATGGAAGCGCAACGAGAGCTGGTGCAGATGGCGGAACACCGTCGCCGCCAGCGCCCGCGTCGCTTCCTGGCCGACGCGCTCGAATACCACGTTGCGGAGATTGTCGAAGACCACCGACGACAGGCGGCCGGCGGCATAGCCGAAGATCATCAGCATGACGAACTGCGGCAGGTCGCCGACACCCCAGTCGTTGCGTCCCGACATCGCGTCGACCGCATATCGCAGCGCGTAGGCGGCGACATAGACCTGCACGACTTTCGACAGCACGACGAACGTCATCGCAACGACGATGCGCAGCTTCAGCCCCGGCGCATCGGCGGGCCACAGATAGGGCAGGAAACGCCGAAGCGTCGGGATCAGCGGGCGATCCTTGGTCGGCGGGAGTTCGGTGGGCGGCATCGCGGCTTTATGTAGGGTGCCGCGGGCATTCAGGGAACCGTCATCATGCCCCAAGGATTATAGGCGCGACGGAGGAAGACATGGGTTCTGTATTCTACGTCATCGCGATCATGGGCTGCGGCGATGGCCAGACGCAATGCGCGCAGCAGCGGATCGAGCCGGTCCGTTATTATAGCGCGGCGCAATGCCGGGCAGCGATGCCGGCGGCGCTGATCCGCAATACCGACATCGACTATCCGACCATCACCGCGGCGTGTCGCCAGGTCGGCCAGTCGATGGCCGACAATAGCAAGGCGCAAGCGCGTCGCAGCTGAACTGGCGCGCCGCCCCACGGACGGATAATGATGCCCCTGGGGAACGCACCGGGGGAATCGCCTTGCGCAGAATAATCGCGACCATCATCGGGCTGGCGCTGGCCGTTGCGCTGGTCGACGGGGCTTGGGCGCTGGCCAATCGCTGGTTTCCGGCGCCGATTTCCCCTGACGCGAGCGGTCAGGACATGCTGGCCCATTTCGTCATGGCAATGCCGCTCCCGGGTCAGCTGATGATCGCCTCCGGCTGGCTGCTCGCCGGCCTGGTCGGCGGGTTCGCGGTGTTGCGGATCGCGCAATGGCGCCCCGGTGGCTGGATCGTCGCTTTGGTCGTGGTGGCCGACGGTGTGTGGAACCTGACCCAGCTCACCCAGCCAATGTGGCTGCAGGGCGCGACCCTGATCCTGCCGCTATTGGGCGCATGGCTGGCCGAGCGCCATTTTCACCGCGCGCGGCCGGGCGATCCCTTAATCAGCTAGTTCGGCGTCCGCGCCGCGATGGATCGGCAGTGACCAGCGGATCTGGTCGCGGAGCATCGCCTCGAGATCTTCGGCGCCGACATTGTGCGCGGCGGCGCGCTTCCGGAGCAAGGTCAGCAACAGCCCCGCGCGCGTCGGCGGCGGCGCCGGCTCGGCGCGACCGCGCTGCAGGGTACGCGCGAACTTCACGGACAACATCGTCATATTGGGTAAGTTAGGCTGACCAGCTTGCCGAGTCCTGACCGGGTAGGGTGTACGCATTCCTAACCACGTGGCCGCGTCCACAAATCGGGATCGCGCGGTGCGGCGGGATAGAGCCGGTTGCGCTGCACCGCCTGGCCGCGCGCCCGCGCGATCCAGCCGATCTTGGCGGCGGCCGAGGTACCCGCGCGATGGTCCCAGGCATGGTCGCCGCGCGCGACGACCTCGCGTCCGATCGCACCATAGATGCCCGCCGCCGCCAGCACTGCCCAGGCCGATCGCAGGCCGAGCCGCCGCGTGCCGACGCGCGCGCTCGCCTCGAACGCCGCCGCCCGGTCGACCAGGCGCCGCGCCAGCACCGTCAGGCGGGGGCGGAAAGGCGGCTTCATGTGCTGGCCGGGCGGCATGTCCATCTCGACCAGCCATTCCTCGGGCAGGTAACAGCGTCCGCCGCGGTCATCCTCTTCCACGTCGCGCGCGATATTGGCGAGCTGGAACGCCATGCCGAGGTCGCAGGCGCGATCGAGCGTATCCTCGTCGTCCGGCGACACTCCCATCGCGATCGCCATCATGCAGCCGACCGCGCCGGCGACATGGTAGCAATAACGATAAAGGTCGTTCTCGCTGCGTGGCCCCCATTCCTCGAGGTCGAGCCGGAATCCCTCGATCAGATCGTGCGCGAAGCGGTGCGGCAGCCGAGTCTCGGCGGCAACGATGCGGAGCGCGTCGAACGCCGGGTCGCCGACCGTCTCGCCGGCCAGCGCCGCATCGGTCAGCCGGCGGATCAGCGCGAGCCGCGCGGCGGGATCGGGAACGGCCGAGAGGTCATGGCCAAATTCCTGCCCGTCGGCGAGGTCGTCGCAGCGCCGGCACCAGGCGTAGAGCAGCCAGGCATGCTCGCGAGTCTTGTGGTCGAACAGCAACGAGGCGGCGGCGAAACTCTTCGATCCGCGGGCGATCGATTCGCGCGCGGTCGCGACGATCGCCGCGCGGCTGGGGAGGTCGATGCTCGCGCTCACTCCCCGGCCGTTCGTGTCGAGGAGGGGGCCTCCCTCACAAATCCTTGGCGCCGATCTGGCCGATCGTGGTGGCCGGCTGAAACGCCGCCATCTTGTCGAGCAATTCGCCCAATTGCGTCGCGACGATCAACAGGCCCTGGTGCTGTGGGCGGACGAATCCGACTCGCGCCATCGTCTCCCAGAATTGGATCAGCCCGTCATAATAGCCATCGAGGTTGAGCAGCCCGACCGGCTTGGCATGATAGCCGATCTGCGCCCAGCTCAATGCTTCCCACAATTCGTCCATCGTCCCGGTGCCGCCGGGCAAGGTGACGAAGCCGTCCGACAGGTCGGTGAAGGCCTGCTTCCGCTGGTGCATCGTGCCGACGACATGGAGTTCGGTCAGCCCCTTATGCGCGACTTCCGCGGCAACCAGCGCCTCGGGAATGATGCCGATCACCTCGCCGCCCGCGGCCAGCGCCGAATCGGCGATCGCGCCCATCAGCCCCAGCCGGCCGCCGCCATAAACGACGCCGATCCCGCGCTCGGCAAGTGTGCGGCCGACGTCGCGCGCGTTATCGACGTAGCGGGGATCGCTGGGGGAAGCGGAGCCGCAATAGACGGCGAGACGGTTCATCAATCGACCACTTTCAGCTGGACTTTCGACCCATCGGGGAGGTGGTGGGTCTGTCGTTCGAAATCACCGGTGAAGTCGATGAGTTCGACGACGGGCATGATGCATAGGTTGTCGTGACTATAGTCACCCCGCAGCAAAGCCATCGTCTTGAGCGAATAGCAATGTCCTTCGCCCGGTTCGCCCAAACGCTCGCGCGCTGCATCGACCAGTGCCAGCGCCTGCCAGACCTCGCGTACGTCGGGCTTATTCATGTGTGCGAACAACTCGGCTTCTGTGCTTCCGATCCGTTCCAGCGATCGCAGTTCGGGGTCGAGATACCAAAAATCGCCGACAGCATCTCGTATGATCAGGTGTCCGAACGGGTTGACGGCGCCGATTGCCTCGGGAGCGATACCGGTCCAGCCCCAGCCACGCCTGACCGCCTCAACCAGATCGCTCACTTCTGCCCCAGCATCAACGCCGCTGTAGCCTTGGCGCTCATCACCACGCCGGGAATGCCCGCGCCGGGATGCGTGCCGGCGCCGACGAAATAGAGATTGGGGATATTCGCGTCGCGATTGTGGACGCGGAAAAAGGCGGATTGGGTCAGGATCGGCTCGAGGCTGAAGGCGCTGCCGAGATGCGCGTTCAAATCGTGCGCGAAGTCCGAGGGCGCGTAGCTGAACTTGGTGACGATCCGCTCGTGAATGTCGGGGATCAGCCGCGCCCCGATCTCGTCGAGGATGCGCTTTTCCAGGATCGGCCCGACCTCGCTCCAGTCGACCGGGAACTTGCCGAGATGCGGGACGGGGGCGAGCGCGTAGAAGGTCGAATGGCCCTCGGGCGCCATGCTGGGATCGGTCACTGTCGGATGGTGGAGATAGAGCGAGAAATCCTCCGCCAGCACGCCATGGTCGTAAATGTCGGCGAGCAATTCGCGATAGCGCGGGCCGAACAGGATCATGTGGTGCGGGATGCCCGGCCAGGTGCCCTTGATGCCGAAATGGACGACGAACACCGACGGCGACCAGCGTTTGCGCTGCAGCCCGCCGACGCGGCGCTGCGCGCTGCGCGATCCCGCCAGCAGGTCGCGATAGGAATGCATCACGTCGGCATTGCTCGCGACAGCATCGGCCTCGCCCGACCAGCCGCTCACGGTGGTGACGCCGGTCGCGCGATCGCCCAGCGTCTCGATCCTCGCCACCGGATCGCCGAGCCGCAAGGTCCCGCCGAGCCGCTCGAACAAGGCAACCATGCCCGCGACCAGCCGGTTGGTCCCGCCGCGCGCGAACCACACGCCGCCATCGCGTTCGAGCTTGTGGATCAGCGCATAGAGCGCGCTGGTGGTCATCGGGTTGCCGCCGACCAGCAAGGTGTGGAAGCTCAGCGCCTGGCGCAGTTTCTCGTTCTTCACGAAGCCCGAGACGATCGAATAGACCGATCGCCACGCCTGGTACCGCATCAGCGCGGGCGCGGCGGCGACCATCTGGCCGAAATCGAGGAAGGCGGTCGACCCGAGTTTCTCATATCCCTCGTGATAGACGTGCCCCGAATAGTCGAGGAAGCGGCGGTACCCGGCGACGTCGTCGGTGTTGAGCCGCGCGATCTCGGCATGGAGTTGCGCGTCGTCGTTCGAATAATCGAAGCTGGTGCCGTCGCGCCAATTGAGCCGATAGAACGGCATGACCGGCATCAGGTCGACATCGGTGGCGATGTCCTGCCCGGTCAGGCCCCATAATTCGCGCAGCGCCGCGGGGTCGGTGATAACGGTCGGCCCGGCGTCGAACGTGAAGCCATGCTTCTGCCAGAAATAGGCGCGCCCGCCGGGCTTGTCGCGCGCCTCGACAATCGTCGTCTCGACACCCGCCGATTGCAGCCGGATCGCCAGGGCGAGCCCGCCGAACCCGGCGCCGACGACGATCGCGCGCTTCATGCGTGCTGCCGGCGGATTGCCGCGATCGCGCGGCCGACCGGAACCGGGGGTTTGCCGCTCAGGATGCGGGCCTTGTCCATCACGCTTGATCGTCCGGCATAGAACCGTCCTATAAGGCCCGGACCCAGCCGGTAAAAGCGTTCCAATATGCGATAGCGCTCTTCGGGTTCGGCGGCGCGGAACAGCATCGCATCGAGCGTACGGTAAAAGGCGCGGTCGGCCCAGGCGCCGCTCGCCATGCCATAGGTCAGGTCGTACAAAGCGGGAGTCGAAAGATCGCCGGCCGCCGCGATCCGCGCCGCCAGCCGCACCGCATCGGGCAGCGAATAGCCGGTGGTCGGGTGGAACAGCCCGGCGCGCAGCCCTGCCTTGGGCACCCTGACCCCGCCCGAGCGCCAGAAAGCGTCGAAATCGCCGCCGATCGCGACCGGCAACGCCCCGCTTTCCTCGCGCGACACCGCCTCGGTCACCCAGCCCCGGCCAAGCGCATACTCCTGGATGCGATCGACCAGCGCGTCGCGATCGATCGTCGGCGTGTCGCTGTAATAAGTGTCTTCGACGAACATCCGCGTCGCGGTGAAGGGCAGCGAATAGACGAAGCGATAGCCGTCGATCTGCTCGACCGTGGCGTCCATGATCGTCGGGCGCGTCACCTCATGCGGTTCGCTCAGCAGCAATTCGCGCCCGACGAATTTCTGCCAGCCGAGATCGAGCGAGGACATGTCGCCCGGGCCGCGCGCGTCGATGATTCCCTTGGCCTCGATCCGGTCGCCGGTCGCCAGCACCACTGCGGTGGTGCCGACGCCGAGCGCTTTCTGCGCGATCAGCTGGCCGGGCGCGAGACTCGCGCGCACGACGCGATCGAAGCGTTCGGACTCGATCGAATAATAGCTGGTCGGCAGCGAGCGGGCATGCGCCGGAAAGGCGACCTCATAGCCGCGCCAGCCATAGGAAACGAGCGGGGCGGCCAGCCAGCGATCCTCTTTTGCCACGTCGCGCTCGAAGAACGACCAGACATGGTCGCCGCCGATCTGCGGGCCCGCCTCGATCAGCCGGAGATCGAGGTCGGGACGCTTCCGGCGCAACGCGAGCGCGATCAGGCCGCCCGCCAATCCTCCGCCGACAATCGCAAGGTCACAGTCAACTTGGCCTGCCATGACGAATCGCTACCCGTTTTGGTCGGGAGCGCAACCCATGGAGCGAGACGTTTGAGCCCTGCGGACGAATCCCCTGTGGAAAGATCGTCCTCAGAGTCTGTTTGAAAACGCGCTGAGGGCGCGTTTCGCGGCACCAGCCCGCTCCCCCACCCGACCTCCCAATCAGGGTATTCTATGGGAGGTCGGGTGGGGGAGCGGGCTGGTGCGGTCTCAAAACTCGCTCTTTCGCGAGTTTTCAAACAGACTCTCAGGCCGCCTGGCGCAGCGGCATTTCGGTCGCCATCGCCGCGGCGATCGAGGGCCGCGTGCGCATCTTGGCGCGCCATGCCT
>Ga0207669_10000118_pt1 | contig 39673 bp, 38 predicted proteins | sample KBSM33metaG_FD_184329 | JGI IMG/M metagenome (GOLD analysis project Ga0207669, IMG submission 184329) | Miscanthus rhizosphere microbial communities from Kellogg Biological Station, Michigan, USA - KBS M3-3 metaG (SPAdes) (version 2) | ecosystem: Host-associated > Plants > Roots > Rhizosphere >...
AGCGGATATGCGGCTCGATTCCAAGTGATCCCGGCCGCCTTTACCCGGTCGGCCAACGCCCGCCAGTCACCCATCGTCAGCACGACGCCGAAATGCGGCACCGGCACGTCATGGCCATCCACGGGATTGGACACCGCGACGGGTTTCGCCGCGGGATCGAGATGCGCGACGATCTGATGTCCGAACAAGTCGAAGTCGATCCAGCTGTCCGAGCTGCGTCCCTCCGGACAGCCGAGCGTGCCGCCGTAAAAGGCGCGCGCAACGGCGAGATCGTGGACGGGAAAGGCGAGGTGGAAGGGTCGAAGCATGACTCACAGCTACCGCCCGCAGAGCCAAACGTCACCCCGGACTTGTTCCGTGTTCGAGCTTTGGCTTGCCCCCGGCAAGCCAAGATCGTGTCCGGGGGACACGATCTCGCTCGAACACCAACCCTCCCAACGGAATTAAGCCGTTGTTGCACGTTAGATGCCGGGACGAGCCCGGCATGACGATTGGGGCTAGCGCGCTTCGTCATTTCGCAGCCATAGCGCGAGGCGATGCGTCGTCTCCTCTCGCTCCTGCCGCTCGCGCTCGGCGCCGTATCCGCGCTCGGCTTCGCGCCGTGGAACTGGTGGCCGCTGACCTTGGCCGGGTTTGCGGTCTGGCTGCTCCTCATCCATGGTGCCGGCTCGATTAGACAGGTCTCGGGAATCGGCTGGCTGTTCGGGCTCGGCCATTTCGCCGTCGCCAATTTGTGGATTCAGCAGCCGTTCGAATTTCAGGACGCGATGCCGTCTTGGCTCGGCTATGTCGCGGTGGTCCTGGTCGCAGCCTATCTCTCTCTCTTCCCGATGCTCGCCGCCGGACTGGCCTGGCGACTCGCGAGTCCGGCGGCAAGGGGCGATCCGGCGCCGCGCGTCGATACCGCCTTTGTGCTGGTCGCTGGCGCAGCCTGGATCGCGACCGAATATCTGCGTGGATCGATGTTCACCGGCTATCCTTGGGATCCACTGGCGACGATATCGATGTCGGCCGGGCGATGGGCCGGTTTGGCCGCGTATATCGGCACCTATGCTCTATCAGGCATCGTGGTGGTGGCGAGCGGTTGCCTGTTGGCGGTCATCGTCGATCGCCGCGCCTATGCCGCGATCGTCGTGTTGATCGCACTCCTGGGATATTCCCTAGCGCCAACGAGCCTTACGCCGCGTCCTTCCGACACGCAGACTCATGTCCGGATCGTCCAGCCCAATCTCGCCGAAGAAGCGAAACCCACCCCCGATTACGCCGAAGCCAATTTTCAGGCACTCGCGCGATTGTCGGGGAAACCCAACCCCGACCATCCACGCCTGATCCTGTGGCCGGAGGGCGCGATCCGCTTTCCGGTCGAGGACGGTTATCCGCGCTATGTCTACGACCTGATGGGCAGCGCACAGACCGCGCGCATCCGGATGGCCTCGCTGCTCGGCGACCATGACGCGATCCTCACGGGTACGCAGGGCATGTATTTCGACAAGCGCACCGAGAATATGATCGCCGCGACCAATTCGATCGCGGTGATCAGTCCCGACGCCCAACTCCACGGCCGCTACGACAAGGCGCATCTGGTGCCCTATGGCGAATATCTGCCGATGCGCCCTGTGCTCGAAGCGATCGGCCTGTCGCGGCTCGTCCCCGGCGATGTCGATTTTATCCCCGGCCCCGGCCCGCGCACGATGGCCATTCCCGGCTTCGGCAAGGTCGGCATGCTGATCTGTTATGAAGTGATCTTCTCCGGCCATGTCATCGACCCGGCGCATCGCCCGGACTTCATATTCAACCCGTCGAACGATGCCTGGTTCGGCACGCTCGGCCCGCCTGCACACCTTGCCCAGGCGCGGTTGCGCGCGATCGAGGAAGGTCTCTCGATCGTGCGTGCGACGCCGACCGGCATTTCGGCGATCATCGACCCCGATGGCGCCGTCCGCCAGAGCATCCCGATGGGTCAGGCAGGCGCGATCGAGGGCAGCGTCGTGCGCGGCTCCCCCACTCTCTTCTCGCACCTCGGCAACTGGATGGCGCTGATCGTCTCGGCGATTCTGCTCATTTGCGCGATTGCCATCCGGCGGCTCGCTCGCTAGGACCCGCAGCCTCATATAAGGAAAGCTTTATATGGGCATGGCAACGGCCCGGCTTTCCGCCAGACCCCAGAGGAAACTCAATGCGTTCCAATTATCTCTTCACGTCCGAATCGGTCTCCGAAGGCCATCCCGACAAGGTCGCGGACCAGATTTCCGACGCCATCGTCGACCTGTTCCTGTCGAAAGATCCCGAAGCGCGCATCGCCTGCGAGACGCTGACGACCACGCAGCTCGTCGTGCTGGCCGGTGAAATCCGCGGCAAGGGCATCATGGACGAGGCCGGCAATTGGGCGCCCGGCGTCCGCGACGAAGTCGAGAAAGCGGTGCGCGATACCGTGAAGCGGATCGGCTACGAGCAGGACGGCTTCCACTGGGAAACCTTCCGCTTCGAGAACAACCTGCACCCGCAGTCGGCGCATATCGCGCAGGGCGTGGACGCCAGCGGCAACAAGGACGAAGGCGCCGGCGACCAGGGCATCATGTTCGGTTATGCCGCCAACGACACGCCCGACCTGATGCCGGCGACGCTCTATTACAGCCACAAGATCCTCGAGCAGATGGCCGCCGACCGCCACTCGGGCAAGGCGCCGTTCCTCGAGCCCGACGCCAAGAGCCAGGTCACCCTGCGCTATGAAGGCAGCAAGCCGGTTGCCGCCACCGCGATCGTCGTCTCGACCCAGCACGGCAAGGGCTATGACGAAGGCGACAAGGAAGCCGAGCTTCACGCTTATGTGAAGCAGGTCGTCGCCGACGTGATCCCCTCGGGCCTGCTCAGCGACGAAACCGTCTATCACATCAACCCGACTGGCAGCTTCGAGATCGGCGGCCCCGATGGCGACGCCGGCCTGACCGGCCGCAAGATCATCGTCGACACCTATGGCGGCGCGTCGCCGCACGGCGGTGGCGCGTTCAGCGGCAAGGACCCGACCAAGGTCGACCGTTCGGCGGCCTATATCACCCGCTATCTGGCGAAGAACATCGTCGCGGCCGGGCTCGCCCAGCGCGTGACGATCCAGTTGGCCTATGCGATCGGCGTGTCGAAGCCCTTGTCGCTTTATGTCGATACGCACGGCACCGGCACGGTCGGCGACGACAAGCTGGAAGCGGCGATCGGCAAGATCGAGAAGCTGGGCGGCCTGACCCCGCGCGGCATCCGCACGCATCTCGGTCTCAACAAGCCGATCTACGCCCCCACCGCGGCTTATGGTCACTTCGGCCGCAAGCCCGAAGGCGACTTCTTCCCATGGGAACGCACCGATTTGGTCGACGACCTCAAGGCTGCTTTGGCCTGATCTCGAGCCGATCAACGGAACAAGCAAGGGCCGGGGAGCGATCCCCGGCCCTTCTTCGTTGGCGGCGCGCGATTGGCTTTCGTCCCATCTGGTTCTAGGCGAACCCGCAATGAACGATCCTACCACTATCCGGCGCCTCTATGGCCGGCGCCAGGGACATAAATTGCGCCAGGGCCAGTCGGCCTTGGTCGAGGAGCTGCTGCCCGCCGTCGAGGTGCCGGAAACCGGCCCGCTCGATGCGCGGACCTTGTTCGGCAACGATCGCCCGTTGGAGCTCGAAATCGGCTTCGGAGCGGGCGAGCACCTCGCAGGTCAGGCGGCGGCGCGCCCCGATCACGGCTTTATCGGCTGCGAGCCGTTCCTCAACGGCGTGGTCGGCGCGCTCGGCCATATCCGCGATCAGGACCTGAGCAACGTGCGCCTGCACATGGGCGACGCGCTCGATGTGGCCGAGCGGCTGCCTGATGCGAGCCTCGATCGCGTCTACCTCCTCCACCCCGATCCCTGGCCCAAGGCGCGGCATGCCAAGCGCCGGATGGTCAATGACGGCCCGCTCGACCTGATTGCTGCCAAGCTCAAGCCGGGCCACGAATTCCGGCTGGGCACCGACGATCCGACCTATTGCCGCTGGGCGATGATGGTAATGAACCGCCGCCGCGACTTCGTCTGGACCGCTCAGACGCCACGCGATTTCCTGACACGGCCCGACGATTGGCCCGAAACGCGCTACGAACGCAAGGCGCGGCGCCAGGGACATGAGGTCTGGTTTTTCCGCTATTTGCGGGTCTGACGGAACGCTGGCGGTAGCGTCGAACCCGGACTATCGTGGTCCGCAATGACCGAGCGCCGCGACAAGCCCAGCTTTGCCAGCCTGTTCAACCGCGCACGCGCCGAGGCGGACGGGACGGCGCCCGTTCCCTCCCCACCGCCCGCGGAACCGGCGCCCCTTCAGTCGGCAGAGCCGCCGCGGGTCGAGCCACGCCGCCGCGACGAATGGGCGTATGAGGCGATGCAGTTCCTGGTCGACCCGGCGCGCGTCCGTATCTGGCCGGGCAACGCACGGATTTACGAAGACCTCAATCCCGACAATTGCCGCGACCTGATCCAGTCGATCGCGACCGAGGGAATGCAGAAGGTCGCGGCGGTCGTCCGTCCGGTGTTCGACGACGCGCTGTACGAATATGAAGTGATCGCCGGCACGCGGCGCCATTTCGCGGTGTCGTATCTGCGCGCGACCAGCATGCCGTCGCTGCGCTTCTTGATCCAGGTCGAGATTCTCGACGATGAGGCCGCGTTCCGCCTCGCCGACCTGGAAAATCGCGCGCGCAAGGACGTGTCCGACATCGAACGCGCACGCAATTACGCGGCCGCGCTGCACGATCATTATGACGGCCATCTGACGCGGATGGCCGAGCGGCTGGCGCTGTCCAAATCCTGGTTGTCCAAGATGATCCGGGTTTCGGCGCTGCCCGATCAACTGCTCGCGGCATTCGGGTCGCCGAGCGATCTTCACCTCAAGCCGGCTTATACGCTGGCGCAAAAGCTCGACGGACCCGCCGGGCCGGTCATCATGGCGACCGCGATCCAGATCGCCCGCGCGCAGATGGCCCGCCGCGCCGACGGCCTCGCGCCCTATCCCGCGGCGGAAGTGTTGCGGCAGTTGAACGACGCGTCGAGCCCCGCGCCGGAACAATCCGCCGAACTGCGCGGTCCCACCGGCCGGTTGGCGATGAGCGCGAACGCCAACAAGAACACCTTGACCCTGAAGCTGCACGCCGGCTCCGGCGTCACGCGCAAGGCGATCGCCGATGCGGTGCGCGCCGCGCTCGATGCGGCCGAGGCGAAGGGATTCTCGCTCGGCCTTTCATCGCGGGACGACGAGAGCGATTAATCCTCGACGTTGGCCGGCTCGTGCGGCTGGTCCGGCACCTGCCCGCTCCGCCGCCATATTCCCTGGAACACGCGGCCGAGCATCGACGGCGCACCGGGCCGGAGCAATAGCCAGTCGCGTATTGTCGGTCCCGGCTCTGCGCCGATCGTGCTCTTGTAGCCGCTATCGCCCGCACCCCAATCGACCTTGGTCATGCCATGGTCCAGCGCCCGGACGAGATTGCGATAGTAGAGCAACCGGCCCGGCGAATGTTTGGCAAATGCCGGATCATAGCTGTTGGCGATGGCGTATTTGAGCGCCCCCAAATTGAGGTCGAACGAAAAGGCGGCCGGAACCCCATCAACCGTCAACAGCGCCGCCGACATCATCTCCGCGATCACCGGATCGGCGGCCGCCTGGCGCCAGAACGCGCCATGGCCACGCTTGGTGAACTTGGCGTCGCTGCCGTCGGTGCGCGCGGCGATCCAGCTCTTTTGTTCGATCGCGGCAAGCTGCTCGAACCCGCCCGCAGCAAGATCGGTGCCGCTCAGGAAACGCCAATCGAGCGCACCGTGACCCGCCAGATGCTTTTCGTGGAAACGGTTCTTCTTGAGCGTCGACGCGCGTGGCCACGCCCCCTCGCTTTGCGCCGCGTCCATGTCGAGCAGATAGGAATCGGCCACGAAGCGGTCGAGCACGACCCAGCGCCGCCGCCTGGCCGCCGCGATCAACCCGCTAACCGCAGGGTCGCCGTCGTAAGACGGGCCGATGCGCAGCCCGTTGACCTCTTGCCCCAGTCGGTCGACTAGCACGTCGAACGCGCCGTCCGAGGCATCGGCGCAAGCGGGAAAGCCGCGAAACGGCCAATAGCAGCCGGGGACCGCCGCGAGTCTCGCCGCTTCTGGTCCGAAGCCGGCAAGCGGCAAAGCGATGACCGGATAGCCATCGCGTTCGACAATCAAGGTCCGCGCGCGACCGCCATAAGCGGCGATCGCTGCGGCGAACCATTGATAGCGGAGGAATCGATATCCCTCGTCCGCTTGCTCCGCCACCGCATCGATCAACGCCGACAGTCCGTCGAACGCGGTGGCGCGCATCGCGGGAGGCAGACGTGTGAACTCGCTGAGCAGCATCGGCTTGGTCATGATCGCCGGCTATACCGATGAGCCGTTACCAAGCCGTTTTGGTGGGAAAAACTCTGGTCTCGCCAACCAGGATGCCGGTGCCCCCCATTCTCCTTCTGCTTTCCTAAACGCCAATGCGCCGCCATGATGTTCCGCGATGCAGCCCAATACCGTCTCGACGATCGCCCAGACGATCCAACTGTCACTATCGCCGGTGTTCATGCTGACCGGTATCGGCGCGTTGCTCAACGTGCTGGTCGGACGGATGGCGCGCGTGGTCGACCGGGTACGCGACCTGGAGAAGCTGCATCCTTTGTCGAGCGGGCCGGATCGCGATCGCTACGTCTCGGAACTTCGCATCCTCGACCGCCGCATCCGGGTGATCAATTTCGGGCTGTTCCTGGCGGTGTCGAGCGCCGTGATGACTTGCCTGGTCGTCGCGCAATTGTTCGTCGCCGAATTGATCGGGCTGCGTATCGCCACCATCGTCGCGCTGACTTTCACCACGGCGATGCTGCTGTTGATCGCCGCCCTGGTCAGCTTCATCATCGAGGTGCGTACGTCTCTGCTCGCGGTCAAGGTGCGTGAGGAACTGCTCGAAGAGCGGCAGGGCTAGCGCTTACCCTCCACCCCCGCCCCCGCATCGGCCGTCGGCGCATAGGTGGGCGCGACCCGCGCCTTCGAAGCCTGCTCATAGACATAGCCGGCTTCGAGCAGCTTGCCGTCGCTATAGGCCGGGCCGATGAACGACAGCCCGGTCGGCAAGCCGCGCACCAGCCCCATCGGCACCGTCAGATTGGGATAGCCGGAAATCGCCGGCAGTTCGGACGAGCTGGGCCCGTTATATTGGTCACCATAGATTGGATCGCTCAGCCAGGCCGGACCATAAGTTGGCTGGACCAGGATCGTCGCGTCGGCCTGTTTGAGCATGCCGTCGATCGCCCCCTTGGCGAGGGACAGCGATTTGTCGCGCCGCGCCTGATAGGTCGGCTCGTCGGTCCCCTTGGACTTCGCCGCCATGTCGAAAATCTCCTGCGCGAAATAGGGCATTTCGGCATCGGCATTGGCGGTATCGAACGCGATCACGTCGTCGATCGAGCGCGTCTTCACGCTGGGCGGAGTCGAGGCGAGATATTTGTTGAGGTCGGTCTTCAGCTCGAACTTGAGCACGTCGAACTCGGCGTCGCCCATGCCGTCGGTCTTGGGCCGCTGGACGTCGACCAGCACCGCGCCCTGCACCTTGAGCACCGCCAGCGCCTGATCGAAGCGCGCGGCGACGAGCGGGGACATGTCTGGACGGTAAACCGCGATCCGAACCCCCTTGAGCGACGCGGTGGCCAGCCCGGCGGTGAAGTCCTTGCGGTATTTGCCCGCATCCTTCGTCACCGGATCGGCCGGGTCGCTACCGAGCATCGCCGAGAACAAGGTCGCGACATCCCGGACGCTGCGCGCCATCGGTCCCGGCGTGTCCTGGCTATGGCTGATCGGCACGACATAAGTGCGGCTGACCAGCCCCATCGTCGGCTTGAGCCCGACCAGCCCGTTGATCGACGAGGGGCAGACCACCGAACCGTCGGTTTCGGTCCCCAGCCCGGCCGCGGCGAAACTCGCTGCCACCGCCGCGCCCGTCCCGCTGGACGAGCCGCACGCCGTACGATCGAGACCGTAGGGATTGCGCACCAGTCCGCCGATCCCACTCCACCCGCTCATCGCCTTGGTCGAGCGGATGTTCGCCCATTCGCTGAGATTGGTCTTGCCCAGGATAACCGCGCCCTGCGCGCGAAGCAGTGCGATGACCGGCGCGTCGCGATGGGTCAGATTGTCCTTGAGCGCCAGGCTGCCCGCGGTGGTCGGTACCGGGTCCTTGGTCTCGATATTGTCTTTGATCAGGATCGGGATGCCATCGAGCGGGCCTAGCAGCTTCTTTGCCTTGCGCCGCGCGTCGCTCGCCTTGGCCTGGGCCAGCGCATCGGGATTGAGTGCGATGATCGCGCGCAACGTGGGGCCCTTGCGGTCCATCCCCGCGATGCGATCGAGATAGGCGCGCGTGATGTCGACGCTGGTGTCCTGCCCCTTGTCCATGCGCGATCGCAATTGGTCGATCGAGACCTCCGTAACGGCATGCTGCGCCGGCGTATCTTGCGCGATCGCGGGCAACGGTGTGGCGAGCAGGATCAGAGCGGCGAAGCGGCGCATGGCAGTCCCCTTTTATGGCGCGCCTTCATCGTCCAACTCCTCCGCTTCGACAAGCCGGGTGCACGCGTTATGGTATCGTCATGGCTGCTGTGCTCGAAACCCAAGCGATCATCATCGGTGCCGGCATGTCGGGACTGCTGGCGGCGATCCGGATGAAGCAGGCCGGGGTCGATTTCGCGGTGCTCGAAAAGAGCCTGGAGGTCGGCGGGACGTGGCTCGACAATTGCTATCCGGGCTCCGGCTGCGACGTGCCGAGCCACCTTTACAGCTATAGTTTCGCTGGCAATCCGTATTGGTCGCGGCTGTTCGCGCGCCAGCCCGAGATCCTCGACTATTTCCGTGACCAGGCGAATCGCTTCCAACTGCGACCGCATCTTTGCCTGGGCGTCGAGGTCGCGAGCGCCGATTGGGATGAGGCAAGCGCGCGATGGACGGTCACGTCGACCGACGGCAATCGCTGGCGCGCGCCGGTGCTGATCGTTGCGACCGGCCAGCTCAACCGCCCACGCACACCCGATTTGCCAGGCCGCATGAGCTTTGCCGGCGCGCAGATCCACACCGCGCGCTGGCACGCCGATGCGCCGATCGCCGGCAAACGCGTCGGCGTGATCGGCACCGGCGCCAGCGCAATCCAAATCGTGCCCGAAATCGCGCAGGAAGCGGCACACCTCACCGTGTTCCAGCGATCGCCGCACTGGGTTATTCCCCGCATGGACGCGCCGATCGCGCCGACGATGAAGCGGTTGTTCGCCAGAATTCCCTTACTGAGAAAGGCGTTCCGCGCGCTGATCTGGCGGCGGCTGGAAGCCACTCATCCGGCAATCGCCGAGCCGGGCGGTGCCAAGGCGCGCGAGATGGAGAAGATGGCGCTCGACTATCTTGCCGCGACTGTCCCCGATCCGGATTTGCGCCAGGCGCTGACGCCCGATTTCCCAATCGGGTGCAAGCGCACGCTCGTTTCCGACGATTATTATCCGGCGCTCGTGCGCGACAATGTCACGCTCGAAACGCGCGCGATCGACCGGATCGAACCGGCCGGCGTGCGGCTTACCGACGGCACGCTGATCGAACTCGACACGATCGTCTGGGCGACCGGCTTCGAAACGCACGGCTTCGTCGCACCGATCGCGATCAACGGACCGGACGGGAGCCTGGCGCAGGCCTGGGCAAACGGCGCCAGCGCCTATCGCGGGACCACCGTCGCGGGGTTCCCAAACCTGTTCCTGCTCTATGGCCCCAACACCAATCTCGGGCACAATTCGATCATCTTCATGGTCGAACGCCAGATGGAATATGCGCTGCCCGCGATCCTCAAGCTGGCGCACGGCGATGCACGCCGGATCGCGGTCAAGGCCAAGGCTCATGACGCCTATAACCGGGCGCTGCAGGCACGGCTGGCGACCACCTCCTGGGCGACGGGGTGCGGTAGCTGGTACAAGACCGATGACGGCGTGATGCCCAACAACTGGGCCGGCAACACCGCCGAATTCGCCCGGATGATGAAGCGTTTCGACAGCGAAGCGTACGAGATCGCGTGACGCGGGTGCACGCAACGCACAAATGAAAAGAGGCTGCCGGGGATTCCCATCCCCGGCAACCTCCTAACATGGTCAGCGGCCGGAAGCTCCAGCCCGGAGGACCATGCGGACCGCTATTCCTGTGACCCTAAGCGTTGATTGAGGGAGGATACCCCCCGCAAAGGATCGGCGGATTTAGCGGCGCGTCCCCCGAACGAACTGAACCGACCCCATTGCTGAACCATGAGACATCGGATCACCTCCTTTCGCTTGTTGAAACACCGTGACCAACACTGGCCACGACGCCAATGTGAATCGTACGAGTTTGTAATTCAAGTCTTGTAATGTTCGGGGAAATCGACGATTCTCTTCCGCCTGTTGCTTGTCAGTGCCCGAACGCGGCGCGGAGCTCTTCTTTTGCCTTTTCCAGCACCTTTTTCTGCTTCGTCGGCAAATCCTTGCCCGCGCGGTTGATATAGAATGTCAGCATCGACATCGCAGACTGGAACGGCGAGCCTTTGCGCCGATGGCTGTGCTCGGCGGAGCGCTTGAGCGACAAGGCGATCGATTTCGGGTCGTCGCGCGCGAAAACGTCCCGCTCGAGGTCGAGCGCGTCCGAATGCTCGGTCACGTCCTGAGACCATTTCTTTGCGGCCGCCATCGCTCAATGCCGCTTGAAATATTGCACTTCGCGCTCGTGCTTCTCGGCACCTTCGCGCGTGTCGAACGTGCCGAGGTTGCGGCGCTTGTGGGTCCTGGGATCGACCTTGCGCGAATAAAGCCGATATTCGCCCGATTTGAGCTCGCGGATCATCTGCTTTCTCCTTGCGCCAGAAACGCGTGGAGCGACGATCTTATCCCCGGCAATCCTCGATCACCCGGCCGAGTTCGGCATAAGGCGGCACCACCAAGGGTGTTGCGCCGGCGCGATCGACCACAAACCGCCCGCGGCTAAATACCATCGCGTCGAGCATCGCGTCGGTGGACGCGAACTGGCTCGCGACATAGCCGGCATCGCCGCCGGTCGAGCGCAATGGGATCGACCGCGTCAGTGTCGTCGTCCGGATCGTCGCGGCATCGCCGGCGCCCCGGACCGACAGGTACATCGCCCCGCGCGTGCGATCGCACCGCAGCGTGAGCAGCGCATCGGCACCGACCGGCCCGAACAAGGCGATCGAGCCCACGCCGTCCTTGCGATAGCCCCAGTCACCAGGCGTGAATGGCCATTGGTTCCAGTCGGACGCGAGAGGCGGCGTGACCACCGGCGGCGGGCTCGGCGGCGCGGGAGGTGGAGCCGCGGGCCTGACGACCGGCGCGGGCTCGGGCGGCGGGACGCAACCCGCGAGCAAGACGGCGATGGACGTGGCGACGACGGCAAACTTGTAGCGCATCGGCCGACCATGGCCGTCCGGCACGCGCGCCTCAACCCGAAAGCGCCATTCGGGCGTGGATCGGCGACGTACGTCGCGCTACGATCGTTTCGCATTCAAGCGTGAAAGGGCAAAAGTGGCCGAGACGAGCATCCAACCCCTGGTGGCGGCGACCCTGGACACGACGATGAAGGTCAGGGGCCGCGACGGCGGCAAGACGATCGGCGCGCTCCACGCCTTCATGGTGCACAAAAGGTCGGGCCGGGCGATGTACGCGGTGCTCAGCCTTGGTGGCTTTCTGGGTGTCGGCAAGCATTTCTACGCGGTGCCTATCCAGCTCCTTGCCTATGACCTCGCCGCCGACGCCTATGTCGCGAGTGTCGAGCCTAAGACGTTGGAAGGTGGCCCCAATTGGTCCGGCACCGCGCCCGATTTCGACCAGGCCTATGCCGACCGGCTGGCCAGTTATTACGGGGCCGACAAGCAGGATCTGACCGTCGGCTAGCTCAGCCCGTCAAGCTTTTCGCGAAGACCTGCCAGGCCGGCGTCAGATTGAGCACGACACGGGCGACTTGCGTCACGATAAAGAACGCGCCGCCCCATTTTGTCGCCTCGTGCAGCCGCCCAAATGTGCGCAGATCGTACGCAACCAGGGCGAGCAGCAGGATATCGGTCAGGGCCATGCCCCCGATTGGAGGCATGACCGGCAAATGGGTAAAGCGCGTCACCCGCGCCAACGGCGTAGTCAGGAGCGCGAGCGTGCCCAGCAGCATCAGCCGCTTGTGCCAGGCCGCGCGCTTGCGCATCGCGACTGCGGCTGCGGTCAATATCGCAAACGTGAAGATTGCGCCCAGCGGAAAGATCAGCGGTGGCCCGGATGGTGGCAAGTGCGCGGCGGCCGCTGTCTGCTTCAACACGATCGCGGTCATGACGCCCAGCGGCACCATCAGTATCGCAAGCACGGCCGCGGCCGGGCCGACCAGGCGATGTATGTCGGTTCGCCCAGCCGATACCAACCCGGTCTGAACGACATAAAGCAGCATCCACGCGGTAAATGCTGCACCGTGAACATGGACCAGCAACGATAGCCGCGGCGCCGCGAACAGGCTGGCAAGATAATAAGAGGGCGCGAATCCGACGAAGGTCAGGACGGCCATCGCGATCGCCATGCCGGCGAAGAATCGCCGCTCGTCGCTCAGCCGTCGACCGGCTTGGCCTGCCATCGTCGCCATATGATCCACCGTCCCGTTGGGAGCATCAGGGATCGGCGGTCTGGCAGCCAAAAAATAGGACGGAACCGACGCCCGGTCGCGTGAACGGGCGACGTCGACTATCGCCGACTCCCACTCCCGAACTTCTTCTGCACTTTCCCGTACCGCGTCTTGCGGGTGCCAGGCTTGCCCTCGTTCGATCGGCCCATCACCGGTGGCAGCACGCGGTCGTCCGCGGGGAGCCCCAGTTCCTCCGCTTCCAGCGCGCGGATTTCGTCGCGCAGACGCCCGGCTTCCTCGAACTCGAGGTCGGATGCGGCCTTGCGCATCTTCTTCTCGAGCTCCTCGATATAGGCGCGCAGATTGTGCCCGACCATGTGCGGACGGTCGTCGTCGATCGGGACGGTGACCTGATCCTTCGACGCGACGTGCGCGATGATGTCGCCGATATTGCGCTTGATCGTGGTCGGCGTGATGCCGTGTTCGAGATTATATGCTTGCTGCTTCTCGCGACGGCGATTGGTCTCGTTGAGCGCGCGCTCCATGCTGCCGGTCATGCGATCGGCATAGAGGATCACCCGCCCTTCGACGTTGCGCGCGGCACGGCCGATCGTCTGGATCAGCGAGGTCTCGGACCGCAGAAAGCCTTCCTTGTCCGCGTCGAGGATCGCGACCAACCCGCATTCGGGAATGTCGAGGCCTTCGCGGAGCAGGTTGATGCCTATCAGCACATCGTAAACACCGAGCCTAAGATCGCGGATCAGCTCAATTCTCTCCAGTGTCTCGACGTCCGAATGCATGTAGCGGACCTTGACGCCGGCTTCGTGCATATATTCGGTCAGATCCTCGGCCATCCGCTTGGTCAGCGTGGTGATCAGCGTACGATAGCCCATCGCCGTGGTCTTGTTGCATTCCTGGATGACGTCCTGGACCTGCTCCTCGACCGGGCGGATCTCGACCGGCGGGTCGATCAGTCCGGTCGGGCGAATGACCTGTTCGGCGAACACACCGCCGGTCTGCTCCATCTCCCAGCCGCCGGGAGTCGCCGAGACATACGTCGTCTGCGGGCGCATCGCGTCCCATTCGTTGAACCTGAGCGGCCGGTTGTCGATGCACGACGGCAGACGGAAACCATATTCGGCGAGCGTGATCTTCCGGCGATGGTCGCCCCGCGCCATGCCGTTGATCTGGCCGATCGTCTGATGACTCTCGTCGACGAACAGCAACGCATTTTCGGGCAGATATTCGAACAAAGTGGGCGGCGGCTCGCCGGGCAGGCGCCCGGTCAGGAACCGCGAATAATTCTCGATCCCGGCACAAGATCCTGTCGCCGCAATCATTTCCAGGTCGAAATTGGTACGTTGTTCGAGACGCTGCGCCTCGAGCAATTTGCCTTCGATCTGCAATTCCTTGAGCCGCTCGGCGAGCTCGTGCTTGATCGCCTCCATTGCCTGTTTGAGCGTCGGCCCCGGCGTCACATAATGCGAGTTGGCGAACACGCGGACATAGTTCAGACTGGCAACCTTCTTGCCGGTCAGCGGATCGAACTCGGTAATCTCCTCGATATCGTCGCCGAAGAACGACACGCGCCACGCTGTATCTTCATAGTGCGACGGGAAGATTTCCAGCGTGTCGCCCTTCACCCGGAAATTGCCGCGCTGGAACGCCGCGTCGTTGCGCTTGTACTGGAGCGCGACCAGCTTGCGCACGATCTCGCGCTGATCGACCGTCTGGCCTTTCTTGAGGTCGAAGATCATCGCCGAATAGGTCTCGACCGAACCGATGCCGTAGAGGCAACTGACCGACGCCACGATGATCACGTCGTCGCGTTCGAGCAACGACCGCGTCGCAGAATGGCGCATGCGGTCGATCGATTCGTTCACCGAGCTTTCCTTCTCGATGTACGTGTCGGACCGCGGCACATAGGCTTCTGGCTGATAATAATCGTAATAGCTGACGAAATATTCGACCGCATTGTCGGGGAAGAAGCTCTTGAACTCGCCATAGAGCTGCGCGGCGAGGATCTTGTTGGGCGCGAGGATCAGCGCCGGCCGCTGCAGTGTCTCGATGACCTTGGCCATGGTGAAGGTCTTGCCCGACCCCGTCACGCCCAGCAGCACCTGATCGCGCTCGCCGGCCAAAGCCGCTTCGGTCAGTTCCTTGATCGCGCTCGGCTGATCGCCGGATGGCTCATAGTCGCTGACCAGCTTGAACGCCTTGCCACCCTCGACCTTTTCCGGCCGTTCCGGGCGGTGGGGGACAAAGGACTGACCGGTTTCGGGTTCGGCCAGGCTGGTGCGAATCTGGATTGCCATAGTTCGCGAATATGGTGACTGTCGCGCCAACCCGCAACAAAGCGGGAACGGTCGCGCCGAAATCCATGATGGAGAGAAAAAATGCGCACCACCCCCTTGATCCTCGCCGCTACCGCCACGCTCGCGCTGGGTGCCTGCGGAGAGAAAACGAGCTCGACGACGATCACGACCAACTCCGCGACCGGCACCGTCACCACCACCGGCGACGCACCGCCGTCCGCCGCCGCGCTCGGGCTCCAACCGGGTAAGTGGGAAACCAAGATGGAAGTCACCGACCTCAAGATGAGCGGGATGCCCGCGGGGATGACCGTTCCCAAGCCGGCGCCGGTGACCGCCACTACGTGTATGACTCCCGAACAGGCGTCGAAGGGTCCGGGTGACCTGCTCAAACAGGCCAATACCGACTGCACGATCAACAGCAGCACCTATGCCGGCGGCAAGATCGCGATGGATATGAACTGCAAAATGCCGACCGGCACGATGGCGATGAAGACCACCGGTACCTATACGGCGACGTCGATGGCGACGGATGCCGAGGTCAGCATGACCGGCAAGACGTCGATGACGCAGAAGGTGCATACCGAGGCGCATCGCGTCGGAGAATGCAGCTGATCTGATTGCATCACCCGTGGCGGCGCGACCTTCCGCGTCGCCACGGCCGCGACCCACTCGGGAACGCTAATCCGCGCGCCGATACGCGACGCGCCACATCACCACGGCGATGCCGGCCGACATCATGCCCATGACCAACGCGGTGGCGATGCCGCTCGCCCAGCGGAACAGCAAAGTGCGCGCGTCCATCGCCGGCATTTCGACCAAACCGTAAATCCAGGTCTGCCCGCCGAGAAACACGACGAAGCCGATCGCCGCCCCGAGCAACGCCGCGCTGACCGGTCCACGCCGTCCCGCGGCATGGAGCAACATCCAGGGAAAAGCGGCAAGCGCAGTGATGGCGAGCGCGGTGAGCACCGACCCTATGATCAAAGCGATGGCCAGCGTGCCGATCGCAAAGGTGCCGCCGAACAGCATCAGCAGCACCGCAATCGCGCCGCCCATCAGCCCACCCGCACCGATCGCCAGCCCAATCCGATCGAGCGACGTTTCGTAGCGGCGTCGTTGCGCCGTTGTTTGGGACATTGCGACACCCCCTCCGCGGCGCCTCATAGCATCGGGCGCGACCGACCCCAAGCGGTCACGCGATCCATTTGCGGTACATCAGCGCAGCGCCGAAACCGCCGGCGTAGCGAGGCAGCGCAACAGGTCGCCGCGTGTCATTGCTGGCCGCGCGGACTGCGGCGCAAAGGCAGGCACGTCCACGGTCCGGCCGATCCGGACCGCGGAGAATCCGCGTTGCCCTGTGCACGCCTCAGCCGCCGCCAGCAGCCGCGGCGGCGTGTCCCAGCCTTCATAGGACAGGCGGAACGTGCCCCAATGGATCGCGATGGCCTGCGCCGCGCCGAGCCGGCGATACACTTCCACCGCATCGACCGGTCCGACATGGCTGCCCGCCGCCATCTGCCCAGCGGTAAAGCGGAACGCGCCGATTGGGATCAGCGCGAGCCGGATCGGGCCATAGGACGCGGCTTGGTCGGCCCATTTTAGATCGCCCGCGCCGGTATCGCCGGCAAAGAACAGATTGCCGCCGGGCAACCGCACGACGAATCCCGACCAGAGCGCGCGATTGCGGTCGGCGAACCAGCGGCTGTCCCAATGATGGCTGCGGTTGACGACGACGCTCACGCCCGGCCGCACCGCGACTTCGCCACCCCAATCGAGCGCACGCGCCGGCACGCCCGCCTGGCCGATCACGCTGTCGTTGCCCAGGCTGGTGACGATCAGCGGATGGTCGCGGTCCCACAACTTCCTGAGCGTGGTCAGGTCCATGTGATCATAATGATCGTGACTGACGAGGATGAGGTCGATTTTCGGCAGGTCCGCGAACCGGATACCGGGCTCGGCGACGCGCGTCGGCCCAATCCCGAACGGCCCCGCGCTCTTGCTCCACACCGGATCGGTCAGGATGTTAAGCCCGTTGGTCTGGACCAGCACCGCCGCGTGTCCCACCCAGGTCGCAAGCATCCGCTCACCCTCGACGCGCGCCGGTGGTTTGGCCGGCGTCACCGCGACCCGATCGGGCCAGACAGGGCGATTGTCGCGCGCGGTCACATAACGCAGCAGCGCGCCGGTCCCGCCCGGCGGCGCCAGCGCATCATCGGCGCCATCAGGATTGATGAAGCGCTCGCCATCGAAATGATCGCTAACCGGCCCGCGATAATAGCGCGCATCGAGGAAGTCGGGGACGATCGCGATCGCCAGACACAGCAGCACGACCAGCCAAAGCAGCCCGGCACCGACACGTTTCACCCACCGCATCCGCGCCCTCTATCCTATGCGGCGCGCCGAACAAGCCTTATTGACTCATTCGAATTTTTGTTGTGTAAACACAATATATGATCATGCAGACAGACTCATAATGCTCTACAACCGCATCGCCTTATTCCGCGCAGAACGCGGCATCTCGCGCAAGGCGCTGGCCGAAGCGGTTGGCGTCAACCCGCAGACGATCGGCTATCTCGAGCGTGGCGACTACAAACCGAGCCTGGAGCTCGCGATGAAGATCGCCGCGCAATTCGACGTCGCGATCGAGCATCTGTTTTCCTTCACCCCCTTCGAGCCTGTGGCGGCAGTCCTCCGCCGGGCGGGAGACTCCGCATGACCAAGCCGCTGATGCAGCGCCTCGACGACATCGCCAAGCTGACCGGCATCCCGGACCTTGCCAAACGGCCACCGCGGCGGCGGCCGTTGCGCGGACTGGCGCTCGTCGCCCTCGTGCTCGGGACCGTCGGGATGGCGGTCACCCTGTTGGGTGGCCGCGTCCTGTTGATCGGTGACGGAATATTGTTGGCAGGCTTCGTGCTGTCGGGCTGGCTGCCGCTCATGGGCCCGATCAAGCCCTGGATGTCATTCACTGAACGCGTCGACGAACTGGACGCGCAAATCCGCGCCAAGGCCTATCTGACCGCGCTGCCCATCATCCTGTTCACCGCCGTGTGCGGGTTGGTCGGGCTGCCGGTCCTTGCCTGGCTTCAGCAGCGCCCGCCGGCCGAGATGGTCGCCTTGGGCGGGTTCGCTGCGATGTATCTGCTAATCCTGTGGAACGCGGTACCGACGCTCCATGCGAGCTGGCGACGCCAGCCGGCGGAAGACCTGGACGACTAACTCAGCCCTGGTCTTCGTATGCGAATTGCAGGATGCCCCAATGGCGACCCTCCACCGCGATCGAGGCGATTACCTGCTTGAGCAGCAGTACGCTGCCATCGGCGACCTGACGTCGATAGGCCTTGAGGCAGAACGGGTCGGTGATTTTGCACTGTTGCTGTGTCTCGGTGAACTCGAACATCATCCCACACCGTGCATATTCCACATTCCAGGCATCGTCGCCGGGGCGCTGCGCGTGCGAGCGTTCGGGCATTGCCACCGCGCCGAAGCCGTTGCGGTCGGAGAAGCTCATCCCGAAAAAGCCCTTATAGCTCCGCGCCCGTTCCTGGTGCGGCCGCGCCGCGGGGATGATGAACGGCTGGACCGGGTGGGTGTAGAGCGGCGGGTTGGTTCCCGGGATTTGCTCATAGGTGTCGCGGAACAGATCGGCGATCGAGATCCTGCCTTCCGCCACCGCGCGGGTGAGCGCGTCCGACACCTGTTTCGCGACATCCAGGCCGAATGCGATATAGGGCGAATCGATCATCTCTACCCCGCTCTCGGCGAAATGCTGGAGCAGGGTGTTGGTGTCGTCGCTGACCGTGGTGACGCGGCCCGACAGACGCTGCAAGCCGTCGGCATTGGCGCCCGACGTGGTCGACAGCGCACCCAGTCCGGTGCGGATGTTGCCGACCGATTCGACCATCGAGCCGATACGGTCGCTGACGCGTTCACTCGACATCGACAAATCGCGCATCAGCGCGCCGAGCCGGTCGACCAGTTCCTCGATATCCTTGCTGCCCTGATGCGCAGTCTTGGCGGTTTCGACGCCATGCGCAACGCGATCGAGCATGCCCGCCGCCTCCCCCGCCAGCGCGCCGATCGAGCGTTCGATCGTCTGCGTCGCGGCGGCGGTTTCCTGCGCCAGTTTCTTGACCTCGCCGGCGACCACCGCAAAGCCGCGCCCGGCATCGCCCGCGCGAGCCGCTTCGATCGTCGCGTTGAGCGCGAGCAGATTGGTCTGGCTCGCGATCCCGCTGATCACTTGCGTCACATGGCTGACCGAGGCGAGCGCTTCGTTGAACGCGCCCAAGCTGGCGTGAATTCGGCTGACCTGGTCGATGAGGTCGACGACATTGGTCGAGGCGTCTGACAGCTGCCGCGTCGAATCCTCGATCACCAGCCGCGCCGCCGCGGTGCTGCGCCGTGCTTCCTCGGCCGCGCGCGCGACATCTGTGCCGTCATCGGCCAGCCGCACCGCTTCGCCGCCGATCGTGTCGATCGTCGTCGCCTGCGCGGTCACGCGCTCGGCCAGTTCGGTAATGTCTGCCTGCAGGTCGAGCGTCCGGATGCCGAGCTCGCCCGACATTTTGGCCGCCTTCCGTACCGTTGCTGCGATGTCCAACCGCGCCGCCCCCTGAAATCCGCTGCTTTCGGCAACTAAACTGCCAGGGTTAACGAAGCTTTAGGCCCGTTTCGCGGGGACCGAAAACCAACCTGCAACGCCGGCGATCACCGCCACCGCCGCGGCCAGCCACAAAGCAGCATGGAAGGCGTGGATCGACACGCCGCGTCCGCCGCCCGTCAGCACCAGTCCGATCAGCGCGACCGCCACCATCCCGCCGACCCTGGCGGTCGCGTTGTTCACGCCCGATGCCGCTCCGGCGTGGTGGCGATCGACCGATGCCATCACTGCGTTGGTCAGCGGCGCGACGGCGGCGGTCATGCCGATGCCGATCAGCAGCATCGACGGCAGGATATGCGGGACGAACTCGATCGCCGCGCCGGGGATGATCCGCATCGCGGCGAAGCCGGCCGCAACCAGCAAGGGCCCCGCCGCCAGCATCCAGCGTGCGCCGATCCGCTCGGACAGCGCGCCCGCCGCGCGCGATCCCGCGCCCATGATCAGCGGCAACGGCAGGATCGCCGCTCCCGCCGCGGTCGCCCGCCACCCGGTCGAGATCAACAGATACGGAAGGAGCAAAAGCACTCCGCTCAATGCCGCATAGAGCAGGAAGGTCAGCAATGTGATCGCGCTGAAACTCCGCGTACCAAACAGGCCGAGTGGCACCATCGCGCGCGCGCCGCACCGGCTTTCCCACCACAAGAACGTCGCCGACGCAGCGACGCCACCCGCAATGTAATAAGCCGCACCATCCCCGCCGGAAGTCGCGATCGTCAGCCCCCAGACCAACAGACCGAGCCCGATCGTCGCGAACGCACCGCCCGGCCAATCCGGTTTTGCCGCTTCCGGATCGTGCCCGCCTTCGACCGCCACGATCGCCAGAAAGGCGGCGGCGGCCGCGATCGGCACGATCAGCCCGAACACCCAGCGCCAGCCGACCGTATCGACCAGCCAGCCACCGACGATCGGCCCGATCGCCGCGCCGATCGCGCCCGCCGCCGCCCAGGTCCCGATCGCCTTGGCGCGCGCCTCACCATCGAAATCGGCGCCCAGGATCGCGAGGCTCGCCGGTGTCAGCAAGGCCGCGCCGATACCCTGTGCGATGCGCGCGGCGATCAGCCAGCCGAGCGTCGGCGCCGCCATGCAGCCGATCGAGGCAAGCGCGAACAGCAACAGCCCCACCAGGAACACCGCCTTGCGCCCGAGCGAATCCGCCAGCGCGCCGCCGATCAGAACCAACGCCGATAGCGGCAGCATATAGCCGTTGACGATCCACTGGATTCCCGCCGCATCCGCATCGAGCGCCTTCGCCATCGCGGGCAAGGCGACGTTGACGACCGATCCGTCGATCATCGCGACGCTCGATCCCAGCACGGTCGCCCACAATGCGCCGGCGCCGGCCTTGCGAGGCGCGGCGGCGGTCATGCCCGCCAATATCCCGCCATCAGCTCGCTCGCCCAATCGGGCTGGCGCACGTCGCCGCGCGGCAAGAATTCGCGCAGCACCGGCTTGATGTCGATCACCGGCGTGCCGTCGATCGCGTCGAGCCCGCGGACGTGAAGGCGCGTCCCCTCCACCTTCTCGATCCGGCAGATCGTAATGCCGATCCGGTTGGGCCGGTTCTTGCCGCGCTGCGCGAAGATGCCGATCAGCGGCCAGTCGGCGCGGTTGCGCGGATGCCGCGCCCCGGTCTCGACCTTGTCCGATGGCACGCGATCGAACACGAATGCGATCTCGGCGTGGCTGAAGTCCTCCAGTCCGGCCAGCGCTTCCGGTCCGAACCGCGGCTCGAGTTCGATCACCGCGGTCTCGCGGTCCCAATCGTCATCGACCGCTTCCGCCCGGCCGCCACGCACATGAGCGATCGCTTCGATATCGAACGCCATGCCTGTCTCCTCACCATGCGCCGGCAAGTGCGAGCACTACGCCGATCGCGACCAGCAGCAACCCCGCGACTTCGCTTCTGGCGGTCTTCTCGCCCAGATAGAAATGCGCGAACCCCATGGTGAAGGCGACTTCCACCTGGCCGACGATCCGCACCAGCGCGACCGGCGCCGACGCGAACCCGGTGAACCAGCAGGCGGAAGCGACCGACGACATCAACCCCACCTGCCCGGCTGTCCGCCATTCGGCGAACACCTTCGCCACCTGGTCACGCTCACGCCAGGCCAGATACCCGCCCTGCATCAGCGTCTGCAGCGCAACCGTCGCCGCCAGCACGATCAGCGCGGCTCGGATATGATCGGCCGTCGCGACTTCCATCGTCGCGCGGCGGATCGCGATCGTCGTCAGCGCGAACACGAAGCCCGAGGCAATGCCGTAACGCGCCGCGGGCTGGCCGAGCGACCGCAACAACTCGCCCGGCCCCATCCTTTTACCGCCGGTCGACAACACCATCACGCCCACCACGCCGAAACCGATCCCTAGCCAGGTGAGAACGCTCAGATGGTCGCCAAGCAGCACGACCGATAGGATCGCGCTCTGAACCGCTTCGGTCTTCGAATAGGCGGTGCCGACAACGAAATTGCGCTCGCCGAACGCCATCAGCAGCAGGTTGGTCGCGACGATCTGAGCCAGCCCGCCGAGCGCGCAAAACAGGACGAACCAATGCCCCAGCGCCGGGAACGCCGCAGGCGCGATCAGAAACTGATAGGCGAGCATCATCGCCGCCGCGACCGGCAGGCCATAGAGATAACGGACCAGCCCCGCCGCATTGACCGACAAGGTCCGCGACATGCGCCGCTGCACCGCAGTCCGCCATGCCTGGAGTGCTCCCGCGAGCAAGGTCGCGGGCAGCCAGATCGGGAAGGTCATTCGGGGGACATCATCGTCGCCCCGGCGGAGGCCGGGGCCGCCGGATTATTCAGCACGCACTCTGCCCCACCATTCAACTGATCCCATAGATCATCCCAATTGGGATTCTGCTCCGAAATCAGCCGGCATTTCCACACGCGGTTCCAGTTCTTCAAACGCTTCTCGCGAAGGATCGCATCCTCGATCGTATCATGCACCTCGATAAGTACCGGGCGCGTGCAATCCCATTTCGCAGCGAAGGCTGATCCACGCTTCTGACGATGCGCCTCGATCCGGGCGACGCTCGACGTCACACCGATATACAACACGCCAAACGGCTTGTTCGTCATGATGTAGGTGTAGCCGCCCCGCATAGCCCCCTCGTCGCCCCGGCGCAGGCCGGGGCCGTTACGGTAACTGGCTAGCGCTTCGCGTCAAACCCGGCGGCCCCGGCCTTCGCCGGGGCGACGGATTAAACCCCCTCCAGCAACTTCTCTTTCGCGATCTTCTCCCGCCACACCAACGGCGCAAGCTGGTGGACGTTATTCCCTTCGCTATCCACCGCGACCGTCACCGGGAAGTCCGCGACCTCGAATTCATAGATCGCTTCCATCCCAAGATCCTCGAACCCGACGACCTTCGATCCCTTGATCGCGCGTGCCACCAGGTATGCCGCGCCGCCGACCGCCATCAGATAGGCCGATTTCGCGTCCTTGATCGCCTCGGTTGCCGCGGGACCGCGCTCTGCCTTGCCGACGCAGGCGAGCAGACCCTGGTCGAGCATCATGCGCATGAACTTGTCCATGCGGGTCGCGGTGGTCGGGCCCGCTGGGCCGACGATCTCTTCGCCGACCGGATCGACCGGGCCGACATAATAGATCACCCGACCCTTGAAGCTGACCGGCAGCTCCTCGCCTTTCGCCAGCATGTCGGCGATCCGTTTGTGCGCGGCGTCGCGGCCGGTCAGCATCTTGCCGTTGAGCAACAAGCGATCGCCCTGCTTCCAGCTCCGCACGACCTCTGGGGTCAGCGTGTCGAGGTCGACGCGGATCGCCGCCTTGTCCGGCGTCCAGTTGACGTCGGGCCATTCGTCGAGCTTGGGCGCTTCGAGAAAAGCCGGCCCCGACCCATCGAGCATGAAATGCGCGTGGCGCGTCGCGGCGCAATTGGGGATCATCGCCACCGGCTTGCCCGCGGCATGGCACGGCGCGTCCATGATCTTGACGTCGAGGATGGTGGATAGGCCGCCCAGCCCCTGCGCACCGATGCCGAGCGCGTTGACCTTGTCGAATATCTCGATGCGCAGCGCCTCGATGTCGGTTTTCGGCCCGCGTTCCTTGAGCGTCGCCATGTCGATCTGTTCCATCAGCGCCTTTTTGGCGAGCAGCACGCAATGCTCCGCCGTCCCACCGATTCCGATCCCCAGCATGCCCGGCGGACACCAGCCCGCGCCCATCTGCGGCAGCATCTCGAGCACCCAATCGACGATCGAATCCGACGGGTTCATCATCTTGAACTTGGACTTGTTCTCCGACCCGCCGCCCTTGGCCGCGACGTCGACTGACACCCGGCTACCGGGCACCATCTCGACATGGAGCACGCACGGCGTGTTGTCCTTGGTGTTGCGCCGGGTGAACGCGGGATCGGCGAGCACCGACGCGCGCAGCTTGTTCTCCGGGTTCAGATAGGCGAGCCGCACGCCTTCATCGATCACGTCCTGCATCGAGCGCGAAATGTCGTCGAGACGGCAGTCCATGCCCCATTTGACGAACACGTTGACGATGCCGGTGTCCTGGCAGATCGGCCGATGCCCCTCGGCGCACATCCGGCTGTTGGTCAGGATTTGCGCGATCGCATCCTTCGCTGCGGGCGACTGCTCCGCCTCATAGGCGGTCCCGAGCGCACGGATATAATCCATCGGGTGATAGTAAGAGATGAACTGGAGCGCGTCGGCGACGCTCTCGATCAGATCGGCTGCGCGGATGGTCGTGGTCATGAACGGGCCCTCTAGCGCCGAGCGCGGCGATGAAACAAGAAGGAGCGATGAGACTTCCCAAGGCCCTCGCTTTCGACGTGTTCGGCACGGTGGTCGATTGGCGCGGCGGAATCGCTCGCGAGGCCGCGCCGTTGCTCGATCAGCTGGGCCGTACCGACATCACGCCCGAGGCCTTCGCCGACGGCTGGCGCGCGCGGTATCAGCCGGCGATGGCGCGCGTGCGGTCGGGCGAACGTCCGTTCGTGATCCTCGACACGCTTCATCGCGAGACACTGGAAGATTTGCTGGTCAGTCTCGACATCGACCCCGCCGCGGTCGGTGACGCGCGATTGCACGAGCTGACGCTCGGCTGGCACCGGCTCGATCCCTGGCCCGATGCGGTCGCCGGTCTGACCCGGCTGAAGCGGCGCTTTCCGATCGTGACCTTGTCGAACGGCAATATCGCGCTGATGCTCGACATGGCGCGGCGTGCGGGGCTGCCGTGGGACGCGATCCTGGGTGCCGAGGTCAGCGGACACTATAAGCCCGACCCGGAGGCTTATCTGGCCACCGCGCGGGCGCTCGCGATCCAGCCGGACGAACTCTGCCTTGTCGCCGCGCACCATAGCGACCTTGGCGCGGCACGCGCCGCCGGCCTGCTGACCGCCTATGTCGACCGCCCGATGGAATATGGTGGCCGCCCCGCCCCTGATCGTCACTTCGCGCAGGTTTGGGAATGGAGTGTCGCCAGCCTGATCGAGTTGGCTGACCTGTTCACCGAAACCTGAGGCTACAGCGTCCGCAATCGCCCCTCATAATCGCGCTTGCCGATCGGCACGCCACGCGTGCGCAAGATGTCGTAGGCGGTGACGGCGTGGAAATGGAAGTTGGGCAGGGAAAAGGAGAGAATGAAGGTCTCCGCCGCGAACGCGAGCCTGCGCGGGCCGATCTGCAAGTCCAGTTCCTTGCCCGCGCAGCGGTTGATCTCATCCGGCGTGAATGTCGCCAGCGCCGTTTCCGCCTCACCAACCATCGCTCGCAAGTCGGCGAACGGCATCGATCCGATGAGCGGCGGCGGATCGAACACGCCGGTCGTCAACGCCTTCACGCCCCAGACGGCATGATGCGTCAGCGCCTCGATCTGGAAATGGAACGGCGCCATGTCGGGATAGAGGCGGGCGCCGACGAAATCGTCCGGGTCGGTGCCCGCCTCTTCGCAATGGCTGACAGCCCGGCCGAGAAACCCCGCGACGGCACTCACCGTCTGCAGGAAGGTCGGCACGCTGAGATCGTAAAGGGAGATCGCCATCGGCTAGTCCCTCCCCTCGGGCGCCCCCAACGGGAAGTAATGCCGATAGGGGCGCGCCTCGTCGAGCGCACGGGCATAGCTTGGGCGGGCCAGCAGGCGGTCGCGATAGGCCCAGACGTTCGCGAAAGACTTGGGAATCGCGTGGCTCCAATCGGCATAGAGCAACGCCGGCGCCGCGGCGCAGTCGGCCAGACTGAACGCGTCGCCCGCGGCCCAGGCACGGCCCGCGAGGTGTTTGTCGAGCATCGCATACGCCGTATCGAGCGCGCCTTGCCATCTGGCATCGTCCTTGGTCTCGCGGCCGAGTGCGCCATAGACAATACGTTGCTGAGGATAGCTGACATAATTGTCGAAGAACCGGTCCCACATCCGCACCTCGACCGCGGTGTCCCGATCGGCCGGGATCAACCGCTTGTCGGGATATCTGGCGTCGAGATATTCGATGATCGGGGTGGTGTCGAAGACCAGCTTGTCACCATCGGTCAGTACCGGGAACCGCCCGATCGGCCAGAGCGCGGCAAACTCGCTCGCCACCGGCTCGCTGCCGTCGAGCATCACTTCCTCGAAGGCCACGCCTTTCTCGTAAAAGGCCGTCTTGGCCTTCTGGCAGTAGGACGAGAAGGGATGTGCGTAGAGCTTCAGTGTCACGTCACTTCCCCTTCGCCAACACGACATGCAGCGCGCGCTCGCCCATCACCTGCTCGGTCGGGGCGTAGCCAAGCGCGCGCAGGTCGATCCCCTCGAACATCGCCTCGCCCTGCCCGAGCACGACCGGCGACACGGCGTAATGGAGTTCGTCGATCAATCCGGCCTGAAGATACTGTCGCACGGTCGACACGCCCCCGCCGATCTTGACGTCGCGATCGCCGGCCGCGGCACGCGCCTGCTCGAGCGCGCTCTCTATCCCGTCGGTGACGAAGATGAAGGTCGTGCCGCCCTCCATCTCAATCGGCGGATGCGGATGATGCGTCAGGACGTAGGTCGGCGCATGATATGGCGGATTGTCGCCCCACCAGCCTTTCCAGTCGGTCCCGTTCCACTCGCCGCGGATCGGGCCGTACATGTTGCGGCCCAGGATGAACGCACCGAACCCGGTCATCGCGCGTTCGCCGAAGTCGTTGTCGATGCCGGTCTCACCGTCGCCCTTGCCGATCATGGTCTGGAAGAACCGCGTCGGGAAGAACCAGCCGTGCATCTGCTCGCCGTTCTTGCCGAGCGGATCGGCCAGGCTCTGCTCGGGTCCGGCACCGAACCCATCGACCGACACCGAAAACGCACCAACACGTACCTTACCCATCATCTCTCTCCCCATCTCAGCTGTTCGACGAACTCGATCGCGTCGGCGCGGCTAAACGCGCTGATTCGTAATGGCATAAGCACAGGAACTTCATCGCATCCTCCTGGCAATACCGCTTGCAATTTGCAAGCGGTATGTGCATCGGCTAAATTAAGCAGTTGCATATTGCAAGCAGTTTTTTTACGTTGCTCCCATGGCTGAAGCGATGCGGTCGGGATGCCCGATCAATCTATCGATGGAGACCTTGGGCGATCGCTGGAGCCTGATCATCATCCGCGACATCATGTTCGGTAATCGCCGTCACTATCGCGAGCTGCTCTCGCAATCGGAGGAAGGGATCGCCTCCAACATTCTCGCCGACCGCCTGAAAAAGCTGATGGAACGCGGCCTGCTGACGCGCGCCGACGACCCCAGCCACAAGCAGAAGGCGATCTACAGCCTGACCGAACCGGCAATCCAGCTGCTGCCGGTGCTCGCCCAGATCGGCGCCTGGGGCCGGCGCCACTTGCCGACCACGCCCGAGCTCGCGATTCGCGCGCAATTGCTCGAGGAAGGCGGGCCGCCTTTATGGGAGGCGTTCATGGCCGAGCTGCGCCATGAGCATCTCGGCACGCCATTGCCGCCGAACCACGAACCGGTATTGCCGCGATTGACCGCCGCGTACGAAGCGTTGGCTAATTGCGCCTGACCGGCGATACAGCGCGCCGGAATTCTTGGAGAGACTCGCATGCCCACCGGCCGATCGTTGCGGATGATGAGCGCGGCCTTGGCGCTGCTCGCGATCGGCGCCACCGATCGGCCGCAACGCGTGTACAACACGCTCGACAATCGCAACCTGTCGGAATCGACGGTCGACCGCATCGTCGAGCGAGCGATGACGGCGAACCATGTCGCCGGTCTCGGCGTCGCGGTCATCCGCAAGGGCAAGATCGTCTTCATCAAGAGCTATGGCTATGCCTCGCTGGAGACCAAGGCGCCGTTGACGCCGGCGACGATCATGCCCGGCGCGTCGCTGACCAAGGCGACCTTCGCCTGGATGCTGATGCAATTGGTCGCTGAAGGAAAAGTCGATCTCGACAAGCCGATCGACCAATATCTGGCCAAGCCGCTGCCCGACTATGACGCTTATGCCGATCTCAAGGGCGATGAACGCTGGCGCAAGCTGACCTTGCGGATATTGATGAACCATAGCAGCGGCTTCGCCAATTTCCGCTTCTTCGACGACGACAGGAAGCTGCGCTTCCATCGCGACCCCGGCACCCGTTACGGCTATTCGGGCGAAGGCGTCCAACTGGCTCAGTTCGTCCTCGAAAAAGGCCTCGGGATCGATGTCGGCAAGGAAATCCAGTCGCGTGTCTTCGACCGCTTCCGGATGGGCGATACGTCGATGACCTGGCGCGACAGCTATGACGGCCGCTTTGCCGATGGCTACACCGCGGACGGCCAGCGCCAGCCTTTTGCGCATCGACGCAAAGTCGACGTTGCCGGATCGATGTCTACGACCCTGGCCGACTGGACACGGTTTCTCGCCGCGGTGTCGCGGAGCGACGGGCTGGGGCTCGCCGCGCATACGGCCATGGTCCGCCCCACGATCTGGATCGACAGTCCCACCCAGTTTCCGACGCTGCGCGACGATCGCACCGATCGCTGGAAAGGGATGAAACTGGGCTATGGCGTCGGCTGGGGCACGTTCGAAAGCCGGTTCGGCCATGCTTATTTCAAGGAAGGGCATGACGACGGCACCGAGAATTACGCGATGTGCGTCGATACGCGGCAGAGCTGCATCCTGCTGATGGCCAACGATAATCGCGCAGCCGCGATCTTCGTGTCCTTGACCAACCAGTTGCTCGGGCCGGTCGGCCTTCCCGCGGAATGGGAAGGCTACCGGCCTTAGCGGCTTATTCAGTTTCGCTGTCACGGTGCCGCCCTCCGCAGCCATTCCGACGATGCTACGCATCGCCTGAACCTTGGGCTGCTCCGCCCGCTCCCCCACCCGGCCGCCCATATCATACCCTGTTGGGCGGCCGGGTGGGGGAGCGGGCTGGCACCGCAACCGTTTCAGCCGCGCTCGCTGTCGAGCGAGGCCATGCCCTGCGCCGGATAGCGATCGCCCCGTACCGCGTCGCGCGGCACTGCCGCCTCGATCGCCTCGAGATCCTCGGCACTGAGCGTCACGTCGAGCGCGCCGAGGGCTTCCTGCAACCGCGTGCGGGTCTTGGCCCCGACCAGCGGCACGATGTCGCGTCCCTTTGCTGCGACCCAGGCGATAGCGAGTTGCGCGGTCGTGATGCCTTTGCCATCGGCAATCTCCTTCAGCCGGTCCGCAATCTGCAGATTGGCTTCGACATTGCCCGCCTGGAAGCGTGGCGAGTGCGCGCGAAAATCGCCCGGCTGCGCGCCACTCGACGCCTGCCAATGCCCGCTGATCAGCCCGCGCGACAGCACGCCATAAGCGGTGACGCCGATGCCCAGCTCGCGCAGCGTAGGAAAGATGCTGTCCTCGGGCCCGCGGCTGATCAGCGCATATTCGATCTGCAGGTCGACGATCGGATGCACGGCGGCGGCGCGACGGATCGTCTCCGATCCCATCTCGGACAGGCCGATATGGCGGACATAGCCTGCCTGCACCATCTCGGCGATCGCACCGATCGTCTCCTCGATCGGCACATCCGGATCGAGCCGCGCCGGGCGATAGATATCGATATGGTCCACGCGCAGCCGCTGCAGCGTGTAGTGGAGGAAGTTCTTGGTCGAGCGCGGGCTCGCATCGAAGCCGATGAACGCCCCTGCCGGGTCGCGCAGCCCGCCATATTTGACGCTCAGTTGATACGCGTCGCGTGGCAGGCCGGCGATCGCGTCGCCGATCAGCATCTCGTTATGGCCCTGGCCGTAGAAATCCCCGGTATCGAGCAACGACACGCCGGCGTCGAGCGCGGCGTGGATCGTCGCGATCGCCTCATCGCGGTCCGCAGGACCGTATGCGCCGGACATGCCCATGCAGCCCAAGCCGATCGCGGAAGTCATCGGCCCAGTGGCGCCAAGCTTTCGGTGTTCCATGGTCAAACTCCTTTTCGCGACCCTATATGCTGCCCTGAAGACCGTACGATAAGCCGTGACAACCGGAACGGCCCGTGCGAAATTTCGAACAATGGCGGCACCAAATCTCCATGATTTCGCGCAATTTGCGGCCGTGGCCGAGGCAGGCGGGTTTCGCGCCGCCGCGCAGGCGCGCAACCTCTCCGCCTCGTCTTTGTCCGAGGCCGTGCGCCGCCTCGAAAGCGATCTCGGCGTCCGCTTGCTCAACCGCACCACACGCAGCGTCACCCCGACCGAGGCCGGGCGACGGTTGCTCGATCGGTTGACGCCTGCACTGGAGGAACTTGCGCATGCGGCCGACGATCTCGTCGCCGACAGCGGCCGGGTCCGCGGCACGTTGCGCCTCAACGTCCCCAGCATCGTCGCCTGGCACGTCTTGCCGCCGATCGCCGCGCAGTTCCTGACCGCGCATCCTGGCATCCGAATGGAGGTCACCGCGCAGGACGAGTTGGTCGACATCCTCGCCGCCGGATTCGACGCCGGGATCCGATATGAGGAACGCATCGATCGCGACATGATCGCGGTACCGGTCGGCCCGCGCCGGCAACGCTTCGCCTGCGTCGCCGCCCCCGACTATCTCGATCGCCACGGCACGCCCCGGCACCCGCGCGACCTTGCCGGACACCAAAGGCTCGGCCACCGCTTTGCGAGCGGCAGGCTCGCGGCGTGGGATTTCGAACGCGGCGGTCGCCGCTATCGCATCGCTCCCAACGGGCCGCTCATCGCAACGTCGATGCAGATGGAGATCGCGGCGGCGGTCGCTGGGCTCGGCATAGCGGCAGGATTCCACGAATTCTTTGCCGCCGAACTGGCGCGCGGCACGCTGGTCGAGATTCTGGGCGACTGGATGGAGCCCTTTCCCGGTCCCTCGCTTTATTATCACAGCCGCCGCTTGATGCCGGCGCCACTACGCGCCTTTATCGACTTCATTCGAACCGACAACGTGATGTGACTGCGCCGTCGTCTCGGCTCGGCCGTCTATTTTAGTTCCGGCTGAAAGCACTTCCTAACATCTTCGCGCTACGGGCATGGTCATGTCCGTTCGTCCGAGCCGATCCGTGGCCGATGCGACGCGTTCCACGTGGGGCGCGCTGGCGCTCGACGCCGACGCCACGCCCGAGACGATCGAAGCGCGGTTGCAACGCATTGGCGAGCTGGGCGCGGTCTGGCCGTTCGTCCTGTTTGCCCAGCTGCTCGCGCCGCTCGTCGTCGGCCTGATCGCGCATTATACCGGGCATGACGAACTGATCCGCCTGGCGGCGCTTCGCGGCGGCGTAATCGCCGCGGCATCGCTCGCCGCTCTCGCCCAGCTCAAGTTCAACTTCGCGCGTTTCTGGCCGACCCATGTCCAAATCCGTACCCTGACGCTCTGTTCGGGCGCGCTTGGCATCGGGCTCCTGTCGTTGCTGCCGCTGGTCGCGGCGTTACCGGTGGGCGAATATCACCTCGCCGCGTTCATCGCCGTTTTCGCCGGCGTGACGATCACCGCGGTCGCGATCCATCCGCTTCGGGCCGCCACCTTGGTCTTTGCCGCCGCGCTCGCCGGCATGGTGCTGATCCATACCGGGCTTGGCTTGCCTACGGCGATCGCTTTTCTGGCGCTCGCCAGCCTGGCGATCTCGACCGTACGGCTGGCCCGCAACGACGTCGAGCGCAACCGGCTCGACGAGGTCGAGAACAGTTCGGGCCGCCTCGCCGCGCAATTGGTGCGAGAAGTCGAGGATCATGGCGATGGCTGGTTCTGGCAGACCGACCGCCACGGCCTGATCACCTATCTGTCGGCCAAGGTCGGGCGCGAATTCGCCCGGCTTGGCGTCGAGCCGGTCGCCGGCAGGCTCACCGATATCTTCCGGATGGATACCGAAGCCGGCGACACCGAGCGCACGCTGAGCTTTCACTTGTCTTCTCGCACCAGCTTTTCCGACTATTCGGTGTGCCCCGCCGCCGACGAGGATAGCGAGCGCTGGTGGTCGATTTCCGGTCGGCCGATGATCGACGAACTCGGCCGCTTCCAGGGTTTCGTCGGGTCCGGTCGCGACCTTACCGAAAAGCGCCGATCCGAAGCCGAGATCACGCGCCTCGCCTTGTTCGACGGGCTGACCGGCCTCGCCAACCGTCAACGCATGCGCGCTTCGCTCGACAAGACGCTGGCGCCGCAATCGGGCCACGCTATCACCTCGCTGTTCCTGCTCGATCTCGATCGCTTCAAGGCGGTCAACGACACGCTCGGCCACCAGATGGGCGACGCGCTGTTGAAGCAGGTCGCGCAGCGGCTGCAACGATCGGTCGGCGAAGCTGGACTGGTCGGCCGGCTGGGTGGCGACGAATTCAAGATCGTGTTGCCCGGCGAAGGCAATCGCGACCGCCTGGGCGAGTTGGCGCGAACCGTCATCGAATCGCTGTCGCAGCCCTATTTCATCGATGGGTCGTCGATCACCATCGGCTGCTCGATCGGTATCGCGATCTCGCCCGAGGATGGCAGCGATTCCGAGACACTGGTCCGCAATGCCGACCTCGCGCTGTACGAGGCGAAGGGCGATGGGCGCGGCGTCCATCGCTTCTTCCGCAGCGAGTTGCTCGCCGGCGCCCAATCCAAGAAACAGCTCGAAGACGATCTGCGTCACGCATTGGTCGGCAACCAATTCTACGTCGCCTATCAGCCCGTGGTGTCGACCCAGGGCGAGCAGATCGTCGGCTATGAGGCGCTGATCCGGTGGGACCACCCGACGCGCGGTGCGATCAGTCCGGCTGAATTCATCCCGATCGCAGAGGAATGTGGGATGATCGAAACGATCGGCGAATGGGTGCTGCGGACCGCGTGCCGCGAGGCGGCGGGCTGGCCCAGCCATGTCCGCGTCGCGGTCAACGTCTCCCCGATCCAGTTCGCCAATCCGGCGCTGCCGGCGATCGTCACCTCGGCACTGGCCAATTCCGGCCTGGCGCCGCACCGGCTGGAGCTCGAGATCACCGAAGGCGTGTTCGTCAACGAAACCGCCAGTTCGGAAAAGATGTTCAAATCGCTGAAAGGGATCGGCGTGCGCCTGGCGCTGGACGATTTCGGCACCGGCTATTCGTCGCTCGGCTATCTGAAGAAAGCGCCGTTCGACAAGATCAAGATCGACCAGAGCTTCGTGCGCGGCGCCGCCGTGCCCGGCAACCGCAACGCCGCGATCATCAAGGCGATCGTGACCCTGGCCAACACGCTCTATATGGAAACCACGGCCGAAGGCGTCGAACATCAGGATGAGGTCGAACTGATCCGCGAACTCGGCTGCAGCCACATCCAGGGTTACGTCTATGGCAAGCCCGCGCGCAGCGAGGAAGTCATCCGCCAGCTCCAGGCCGCAGGTGGCCATGCCACCCCGCTCGGCTACAAGGTCAGCCGCAGCCCGCGATCGACGATGCTGCGCTCGGCCATTCTCGACCTCGGCGTCACCAAGGGCGAGGTCCGCATCCGCAACATCTCGTCGACCGGCGCGCTGATCGACGGCATAGAATTCCCGGTCGATCCGTCAGGTGTCGACGTGCAGATCGAATTGCTCGAAGGCCAGATGTTCCCGGCGACCGTCCGCTGGGCCAAGGATGGCCGTGCGGGCCTTGAATTCGCGCAGAATTTCAACCTGGAGCGACTCAACGCTCCGCCCGCGCCGTCGCGGAATATCCGCAAGGCGAGCTGATCGTCGAAGGGGCGGCCGCCTTCGCAACCGCCCCCGGAGAAATCACTGCCCTGGCGCGGGAGCAGGTGCCGGCGCGGCCCCTGGCCCGGTACCCGGTGGCGGTACAGGACAATCGGCCGGCGGCGGTCCGCCTCGCTCGCCACCGTCAGGCCCCGGCCCTCGCCGCCCGGCCGGACCCGGCCGTCCCGGATGCGGAGGACGTCCCGCTGGACCCAGTGCTCGGACCCGGCCGCTGCCGTCGACCAGGAAGGATGCGTGCAGCTGGCCGTTGTCGAACCGTCCCTGGACCAGCAGATCCTGTCCGGCCGTCACGACGCCCTCGTCTCCGCGCCCGATATCGACCATCGTCTTGCCGCTGGCGTCGGCCAGCGTGAAGCGATCGCCATAGATTTCGGCGACCTTGCCGCGCACCGTCACCAGGCTATCGTCGCGGTGCGCCAGCGAGGCGATGGCGACGGGACGGATCGGCGCTACCTCGATCCCCGGCCGGGTAAGCCCGACCGCGCCGGCACCGCCTGCGGCCCCGGCGGCAATCAGCGCGGCGCCACCGATCCAGAGGATCGCGGATCCGCCGAGCACATTCTTCATATCGACCATCATTCTTCTCCTTCATGGTGATGATGGCGACGAGTCGTAGCGGGTCGTCGGCACGCCCCGCTGAACCCCACGGTTCAGTTTCGGTTTAAGCAATCGGGCTAGTTCCGGGACGAAAGGAACGAGGATGCGCATCCTGCTGGTCGAGGACGATGCCGATCTGGCCGCCGCGATCCTGCGCGCGTTGCGTGCCGAGAACTTCGCAGTCGATCACGCCGCGAACGGCGAGGATGGCGCGCATCTCGGCGATACCGGTCAATATGACGCGGCGGTGCTCGACCTCGGTCTGCCGATCAAATCGGGGATCGCGGTGCTCAACGAATGGCGTGCCGCGGGACGCACCCTGCCCGTTCTGATCCTCACCGCGCGCGACGGATGGTCCGACAAGGTCGAGGGATTCCGCGCGGGCGCCGACGATTATCTGACCAAGCCGTTCCGCGTCGAGGAACTGGTGATGCGGCTGCGCGCGCTCGCGCGGCGGGCCGCGGGCCATGCAGCACCACGCGTCGCGTGCGGGCCGCTCAGCTATGACGCGCAGACCGGCCAGTTCGAACTCGACGGGCTGCCGCTCCGACTGACCGCGCTCGAATGGCGCGTGCTGTCGGCGCTGATCCTGCGCAAGGAAAGCGTCATCGAGCGGCTCGAATTGCTCGATCGCGTCTATGAGAATGACGCCGATCCGGATTCGAATTCGCTCGAGGTGATCGTCGCGCGGCTGCGGCGAAAGATCGGGCGCGACCTGATCGAGACGGTGCGCGGGCGCGGCTATCGGCTGACCGCCGATGCGGCGGCGGGCACCGCATGAGGTTCGCGCCACGCTCGCTGTTCGGGCGCCTGCTCGCCTTGTCGGCTGCGGCTACCCTCATCGCGCTGGCCGTCGCGGGCGTTGCGATCGGCGGCGTACTCGAACGTTTCGTCACGGCGACTATCGACGCACGGCTAGCCGATCGCGCGCTGGCGATCAGCGCCGCGGTCCGTGACGACGGCACGATCGATGCGACGGCGCTCGCCCGGGTCGAGAAGCACATTCCCGCGCGAGAACCATGGCGAGTCGACGCTCCGCATGGCGTATCCGGGACGCGAGGAGCCGACAAAATATTGACCCTCTCGTTCGATGACGATCCGCAATTCCGAGATATCCCTCCTCATCCGAAGCAGCCTGGTCGGCGCGGTCCGCCCGACGCCCTGCCCGCCGGCGTGCGGCCGTTCGATGCTCCGATCAGCGGCGGCCATGCGGTCCACGGATTGATCTCGACCGTCGCAACGCGGGCCGGCGACGCAACCATCATTGTCGCCGTGCCGCGCGGCGTGATCGATCGCCCGATCCGCGCGGCACTGATTCCTCTGGCGCTGTCGCTGCTGGCGCTCGGTGCCGCACTGGCGTTGGCCACCATCATTCAGCTGCGCTTGGGCCTACGTCCGCTCGACCGCCTGCGCGACGATATCGCCGCCGTGCGCAATGGCCGTGCCGAGCGGTTGTCGGAAGAGCAGCCCGCCGAACTCGCCCCGCTTGCCGCCGAACTCAACGCGCTGGTTGCCGACAATCGGGCAGCGCTCGCCGCGGCGCGCGGGACCGCGGCCAATCTGGCGCACGGGCTGAAGACCCCGATCGCCACGCTTGCCGTGGTCGCCGGCGAGCCCGGGCGCGACCCCGATGGACGGCTGGCGGCATTGGTCGCCCGGCTGGACGCGACGGTGCGTCATCATCTCGGCCGCGCGCGCGCCAGTATCGCGAGCGAGCGCGTCGCGACGCCGGTCGGTGTGGTGGCCGACGACATCGTCGCCGCGCTGCGCCGCATCCATGCCGAGCGCGGCGTCGTGATTGGCGTCGAGATACCGGCCGACCTGATGGTCGCGGTCGATCGCACCGACCTGGACGAGATGATCGGCAATCTGGCCGATAACGCGATGCGATGGGCGCGATCGCGGGTCGTAATCGACGCACACACCGTATCCGGATCGGCGATCATCACGATCGAGGACGATGGCCCGGGCATCGCACCGGCCGAGCGGGCACGCGCCTTGTCGAAGGGCGTCCGGCTCGACGAACGCGATGACGGGCACGGTTTCGGTCTGACGATCGCGCACGAACTGGCGGTGCTGTATGGTGGTGACCTGACCTTGGGCGATGCGCCCGATGGCGGCCTGGCGGCGACGCTGACCTTACCGCTCGCCCGCTGAGGCCGACGCGCTACAGCCAGGGTCGTTCGTCGGGCCAGTGCATCGGATAATGGTTCACATATTGCGCCAGCCGCGGCCGGTCGCTGCGATTGGCGCTGGCGCCGTGCGGGATTTCGTGGCGCCAGATCACGAGATCGCCGGCTCCGGCTGGCACGGTGACCGCTTCGGATGACAAGTCGACGGTCCGCGGGTCCGCGCCGTTCAGACTCGCGATCCAGCCATCGGCCAGGCGATGATGGAACCTCGGCACGACCTGCAACGCACCCTGATCGGCGGCGGTGTCGGTCAGATAGAGGATCGCCTGGGTCTCGAGCGCGATCGGCGGCGTCAGATTGCCATCCCAGTGCAGATGCGGCCCCGGAAAGGTGTAGCGGGGCCTGATCGGCGGATTGAAGCTCAGCCGGTCGGTCGACACGATCAGATCGGCATGGCCGTAGAGTTCGGCGAACGCCTTCGCCATGCGTGCCGAGCGGCGCGGCACGTCCATCGTCGCATGCTGGAAATGCTGGATCATGATGCCGTTGGTCCGCGGCCCGTACCAGGTCGTGGGATCGGCCGGGTCGGCATCGAGGATCGACCAGAGATGATCCGCGATCGCCGCGGCCTCGTCGCGGCTGACCGCCCGGCGCAACACCACGACGCCGTCGCGGTCCCAGCGCGCCAGATCCTCGGCGTCGAACACCGGCGCCATCGCCATCACCGCCGCCTGGCGGGCAATCTCCTCGACCGGCGGCTCCCCACCATCGTACCAGGCGGTGTAGCGCGCCAGTAGTGCCGCATCGGGCAGTCCGGCGGTCGCGGCGATCCATGCGGTGAACGCGGGCCAATCGGGTCGCGTCTGCCCCAGCAGCGACATCGTCTGTTCGAGCCCCAGACTCAGCGTGTCGAGCAGCGGCCGGACCGGGACGGGGCGCGCGTCGGCGAGCGAATCATGCTGCGTCATGCGCGCCCATAGCGACCGGAGTCCGCGAATCTGATCAAATGCAGCGATCGGATCGACCATGACTCGACCCGACCACAACAGGTTGATAGGGTCCAGCGGCTGGGCACAATATTTTTGCGTGTTCCGTGTTCGTTCCCTTGCCTTCGCGGAAGCCCGCGGAAACCCGCGCGTCGCGGCGAATGGACCGGATCGGACCTTCCGTGAGTCGAGTCAAAATAGCGACGAACGGAGTCATTAAATCGTCATTTACGGTATTGCGTCCGAACCCGGATGGGCACAATCTGTTGTAGTTCGGTTCGGGGGCGACCCAAGCACTGGTGGAATTCCTGTTGCGATCCTATATCGCGGCAAGGGCCTGCTCGTGCTTTTTGAACAGGCTGTGGACTATTTTTGTTCTCACCTGTCGGCGCCGGAATGATAAGGTGGGGGTTCGTTCCCCCGAGTCGATTTGTGCGAGCGGAAAGCAGGGGCGAGAGATGGATTTCAGAGACACCGAAGGAACGGGCGAGAATATGGCGACCGACGCGATCGAGGCAGCAACGGCGCAGGCAAATGCGGCGCCCAAGGCGAAGAAGCGCGATTCGAAGTCGATCGCGAAGCCGTACCCAGTCGAGGTCGATCATTCGCGCGATGCCTTGCTGACCGATTTCGGCAAGGACACGCTCAACGACCGCTATCTGCTGCCGGGCGAATCGTATCAGGATCTGTTCGTCCGCGTCGCCTCGGCTTATGCCGATGACGGCGCGCACGCGCAGCGCCTCTACGACTATATCTCGCGTTTGTGGTTCATGCCGGCGACGCCCGTGTTGTCGAACGGCGGCACCGGCCGGGGTCTGCCGATCTCGTGCTTCCTCAATTCGGTGCCCGACAGCCTGAACGGCATCGTCGACACCTGGAACGAGAATGTCTGGCTCGCCTCGCGTGGCGGCGGTATCGGCACTTATTGGGGCAATGTCCGCGGCATCGGCGAGCCGGTCGGCCTGAACGGCAAGACCAGCGGGATCATTCCGTTCGTCCGCGTGATGGACAGCCTGACGCTCGCGATCAGCCAGGGCTCGCTGCGCCGCGGCTCGGCCGCCTGCTATCTCGACATCTCGCACCCGGAGATCGAGGAGTTCCTCGAAATCCGCAAACCGTCGGGCGACTTCAACCGCAAGGCGCTCAACCTGCACCATGGCGTGCTGATCCCCGACGCTTTCATGGAAGCGGTGCGCGACGGCGCCGAATGGTCGCTCAAATCGCCCAAGGACGGTAGCGAGCGCGGCAAGGTCGATGCGCGCGCGCTGTTCCAGAAGCTGGTCGAGACCCGTCTGGCGACCGGCGAGCCGTACATCATCTTCGCCGATCACGTGAACTCGTCGATGCCCAAGCATCATCGCGATCTCGGGCTCAAGGTCTCGACCTCGAACCTGTGCTCGGAAATCACCTTGCCGACCGGCAAGGATCACCTGGGCAACGATCGCACCGCTGTGTGCTGCCTCAGCTCGCTCAACCTCGAGACCTGGGATCAGTGGCACAAGGAAGAGCGGTTCATCGAGGACATCATGCGGTTCCTCGACAATGTGCTGCAGGATTATATCGACCGCGCCGAGCCGGGCATGGAGCGCGCCGCTTATTCGGCGATGCGCGAGCGGTCGGTCGGCCTGGGCGTGATGGGCTTCCACTCGTTCCTCCAGGCGCGCGGCCTGCCGTTCGAAGGCGCGATGGCAAAGTCGTGGAACATGAAGATGTTCAAGCAGATCCGCGCCCAGGTCGACGCCGCGTCGATGGCGCTGGCGGTCGAGCGCGGCCCCTGCCCCGACGCCGCCGATATGGGCGTGATGGAGCGGTTCAGCTGCAAGATGGCGATCGCGCCGACCGCGTCGATCTCGATCATCTGCGGCGGCACCAGCGCCTGCATCGAGCCGATCCCGGCCAATATCTACACCCACAAGACGCTGTCGGGGTCGTTCTCGGTCAAGAATCCGTATCTCGAGAAGATCTTCATCGAGAAGTCGAAGAACAGCGACGCTGTGTGGAACTCGATCCTCGAACGCGGCGGCTCGGTCCAGCATCTCGACTTCCTGACCCAGGAAGAGAAGGACTGTTACAAGACCAGCTTCGAGATCGACCAGCGCTGGCTGATCGAGCTCCAGGCCGACCGCACGCCCTATATCGACCAGTCGACCAGCCTCAATCTGTTCATCCCGGCCGATGTCGAGAAGTGGGACCTGC
>Ga0207669_10000125_pt1 | contig 38223 bp, 46 predicted proteins | sample KBSM33metaG_FD_184329 | JGI IMG/M metagenome (GOLD analysis project Ga0207669, IMG submission 184329) | Miscanthus rhizosphere microbial communities from Kellogg Biological Station, Michigan, USA - KBS M3-3 metaG (SPAdes) (version 2) | ecosystem: Host-associated > Plants > Roots > Rhizosphere >...
CGGGTCAGGGCTCGAGTTCGAGGAGCGCGGTCCCGGCTGATGTTGAGCGCCGCCGAGATCTCGGCGACCACATTGGCGTGCCCATCGATGGCCCAGTTGATGCGGTCGACGTCCACCTCGGGCGCGCGCCGGACGTACAACTCGGGGATGGCCATCAACCGGCGACCACACGCCGCGTTCTCCGCACACGCCGCTGACCCCATGGCATCCACCACGCCAGCGTCCTCGAGCGATTCGAACACATACATACATGCGACTACGCCACTAGACGCCGACAGAGTAGAAGAGTTGTCCACAGGGACGCCGCGGCGCCCTAGGTAGTCTCGTGGCCGTGCGGTTCGACCTGCTGACCCCCGGCATCGAAGTTGGTCTCGTTACGACCAACCTCGACTCGATGGTCGCCTTCTACGAAGGCTTCCTCGGGCTGGAGTTCCAAGGCGAAGTCGAGTTCCCCGGCGGGTCGCAGCGGCGCTACTCGCTCGGCAACGGCGTTGTGAAGCTGGTCACCTACGACCCCTCGCCGCCCGCTCCCGCCGCTCCAGGTGGCGGCCGCGCGCAAGCGGGTGTCCGCTACTTCACGATCGGGGTGCAGAACCTGCGTGCTGTCGCGGAGGACTTCGGCGAGTCCGAGTACGAGGTTGTCGAGCCGGTGACGGAGTTCGCGCCGGTCCCGGGCATGGGCTGGATGTTCGTCGCCGATCCCGACGGCAACTGGATCGAATTGTTCGGCACGCTGTGAGCTACCCGTCCACGCCGCAGGCCGCGCCGACGTGTTACCGGCATCCCGATCGGGCGACGTACGTCCGCTGCACCCGGTGCAACCGCCCCATCTGCCCGGAATGCATGCGCAGCGCGGCCGTCGGACACCAGTGCGACGAGTGCGTGCGCGACGGTGCGAAGTCCGTGCCCCCGGCGCGGACGGTGGCAGGCGCACCGCTGAAGCGGAACACGCCCGTCGTCACCTACACACTGATCGCGATCAACGTGGCGCTGTTCGTCCTCGAGACGGTGTCCCGGGGTCTGCAGAGCGAGCTCGTGCTGCGATCGCCCGCCGTCGCCGACGGTGACCTGTACCGCCTGGTCACGTCGGCGTTCATGCACTACGGCATCGCGCATCTGCTGTTCAACATGTACGCGCTCTACATCATCGGTCCGCCGCTGGAGAATTGGCTGGGCCGACTGCGGTTCAGTGCGCTGTATGCGATGAGCGCACTGGGCGGGTCGGTCCTGGTCTACCTGCTGGCACCGCTCAACGCGGCGACCGCGGGTGCATCGGGTGCGGTGTTCGGTCTGTTCGGCGCGTCGTTTGTGGTGGGTAAGCGGCTCAACCTCAACGTCCAGTGGGTGGTCGGACTCATCGTGCTGAACCTGGCCTTCACCTTCGTGATCCCGCTTCTCGGTGGGGCGAACATCAGCTGGCAGGGGCACATCGGCGGGCTGGTCACCGGAAGCGTGGTCGCTGCCGCGTACGCGTATGCCCCGCGCGAGCGGCGAGCGCTGATCCAGGTCTCGGCGACGGTTGCCCTTCTCATCCTGTTCGCCGTGCTGATCTGGTGGCGGACAACCGATCTGCTCGCGCAGTTCGGCATCACCTGACGTTTGCCCTGTGCTCAGCGATTAGCCACCTGCGCATGCCAGCGTGGCTACATGAGCGTGGAGTCGGAGGCGTCCCCGCGACCGGTCGAGCGGTTCCACCGGCTGTGCGAACTCGTCGTCGCCCGCCTGCCGTTCGGGCTGGATTCCATTGTGGCGCCGACTTTTCTGGGCTTTGTGGTGCTCAACGGCTTCACATTCGCCGTCGACCTGATGCTGCTCACGGTGTTGCACGGCGGGCTGGGCGTCCCGCTTCCCATCGCGGTGACGGTGGGCTACGCGTGTGCGTTCACCCTGAGCTACTACCTCAACCGCGTCCTGAACTTTCGCTCGCACGCCGCGGTGGGCCCCCAGTTCGCGGTGTACGTGGTGGTGGTCGTGGTGAACTACCTCGCATTCATCCTCGGTGTCTCCAGCGGACTGGCGGCCCTTGGCGTCGAGTACCACGTCGCGCGGATCGTGGCAGGGGCCTGCGAGGCGGTCTACATCTACAGCGCGATGCGCTGGGTGGTGTTCGGGCGCTGACCCGCCCTCATCGGCTCATGGGCATTCCGAACACAGGAAACAGGGCCGGTTCGAGAAACACGGTGATCGCTGTTATGCCGTCCTCGCCAGGGGTGAGCACGTGGATCGCGTGAGCCTGCATCGCACCGGTGGCGTCGCGCCGGTAATCCGCCACGGCGGGTTGTCCGTTCGCGGATGTGGGGATCATCAGCACGGCGCCCGGTTCGGCGAACGCACGCGCGGCGAGGAATCGAGTCACGGCGTCCCGCCCGGTGAACCACACGGCGTACGGCGGCATTTCGAGCCGGACGTCGGCCTGCAGCAGCGCGGTGAGCGCAGCCATATCGCCGTTTTCGAATGCCGTGCAATAACGTTCGACGAGACTGAGCAGCTCGCGGTCCTCGGGTTCGGTGAGAGCGTCTTCGCTCGGTGCGACGTCGGCGAGATGGGCCCGGGCCCGCTGCAGCGCACTGTTGACCGCTGCCGGCGTGGTCTCGAGAAGTTCGGCCACCTCGGCGGCGCTGAACTGTACGACATCACGCAGGATCAACACCGCCCGCTGCCGCGCGGGCAGTTCCTGCAACGCCGTGACGATGGCCAGCCGGATGCTCTGCCTGGCGGTCACGGCCGCCTCCGGCGTGAACATGTCGGGAATCGGCTCCAGCCACGGATATCCGGTCTTGCTCGCGTCGATGTCCACTTCGGGGTCGACGGAGCCCGCGCCGAGTCCCGCGGGAAGCACCCGGCGGGCCCGGTTCTGCAGCGCGCGCAGACACGCCGTCGTCGCGATGCGGTACAGCCAGGTCCGCAGCGCCGCGCGGCCCTCGAACGCCTCATAGCCGCGCCAGCCGCGTAGATACGTCTCCTGGACCAGGTCCTCGGCGTCCTGCACCGAGCCGAGCATCCGGTAGCAATGCGCGATCAACTCGGCGCGAAACGGCGCCGCTTGTTCGATGAATTCCTGCTGGGCAGGCACAGCGGCTCTCCTACTCAAAGTCAGTTTCTCTCATTACAGATACGCCGCGCGACGCGAATTCATCGAGCGGAACCGATGAATCTCGTGGGTGCCGCGTCTCTGACTCGATATGAACCAACCCAACAACACCCTGTCCGGCTCCACAGCGATCGTCACCGGCGCCAGTCGCGGATTCGGCCGAGGCATCGCCGCCGCCCTTGCCGGAGCGGGGACGCGTGTCGTCGGCGTCGCCCGCGGAGCCGCGGAACTCGACGCGTTGCGCGGCGGATTCGCCGACTTCACCGCGGTGACCGCGGATGCTGCCGACCCCGCAACCGCCCGCCGGCTGATCGACGAGTACCGGCCGCGCACGATCGTGCTTTGCGCCGGCGCGGCGCCGCAGATGAGCCCACTGCAGGAGCACACGTGGGAGTCGTTCAGCCAGAACTGGAATGTCGATGTGGCGCAGGCCTTCCATTGGATCCGCTATGCGCTGCAGCGTCCGTTGGCTCCGGGAAGCACCGTGGTCGCGGTCTCCAGCGGCGCGGCGATCAATGGCTCTCCGCTCAGTGGTGGCTACGCAGGGGCCAAGGCCACCGTCAGATTCATCACCGGATACGCGGCGCTCGAGTCGCAACGGGCCGGCCTTGGCATCGAGTTCGTCTCGGTGCTGCCCGGGTTGACGCCGTCGACCGAACTCGGCGCGAAGGCGGTCGCAGCCTACGCGAAGCGGCAAGGAGTCGGCGTCGAGGAGTTCGTTCAATCCATGCAGCCGGCCCTGACCGCGGAGCAGGTCGGAAAGTCGGTGTTGGAGATCGCCACTGGCCAGCTGCGCGGCCACCGCGCGTACACGCTGTCCGCCGCGGGCCTATCGCCGTTGGGCTGAGCAGGCGCGAATGTGGGTATCCCTCAACATGGCGTTCAAACTCACATACACCGACGGTCAAGAATCCGACTACGACGACGAAACCAAGTGGGAAGTCGAGGGCGGAGTACTCAAGCTGGGCCGCGAGGACGGCCAGTGGAGCGTTTACGTCTCTCCGGGCCACTGGGCCACGATCGAGGTCGGCAAGTCCGGCGGAGATACGAAAAAGAAGAAGCGCACGGGGGACGACGAAAACGACGGCAAGTCCGACAAGGAAGAGAAGGACGACGACTGAGTCTCAAACCTCGATTCGCGATCCGATGACCACCGTGCGGTCCAAGGGGAGCTTGAAGTACGCCGCGGCGTCGGCGGTGATGTAGGACGTCGCGATGAAAAGCCGCTTGCGCCAAGGTGACATCGTCGGCTCGTCACCCCCGACCAGCTCCAGTTTGGAGAGGAAGTACGAAGCGGTGTCGGCGTCGATGTGGCCCTCGGTGTGCGCGGGATCGAGCAGGCGCAACGCGGCCGGAATGTTCGGTCGTTCCATGTACCCGTAGCACGCGCTGACGTGAATGATGCCGTCCCTCTTGTAGCCGAGTTCGTCGATCGTTATCCGCTCGTCGTCGGACAGCCGGGGCACGGGCGCGGTGTCGATCGACATGATGACCACGTGCCGATGCAGCACGCGGTTGTGCTCGACGTTGGCGCGCATCGCCAGCGGCGCCGTCTCGCTACCGCGGTTGAGGAACACCGCAGTACCCGCCATGCGCACCAGCGGCGGCTTGCAGTCCCCCAGACCGTCGACGAATTCGCGCAGCGGCCCCTCGGCTTTTTCCCTTGCCCGCGTGACGATTTCACGGCCCTTCTGCCACGTCGTCATCACTGTGAACGCGACGACCGCGATGAGCAGCGGCAGCCATGCACCGTGCACCAGCTTGGTCAGGTTCGCCGCGAAGAACATCAGATCTACCAGCAGCAGGAAGCCGCCGCCGACGAGCACCACCCATAGCGGCCATCCCCACCTGGTTCTGGCGTAGTAGAAGAACAGCGTGGTGGTGATGGTGATCGTTCCCGTCACGGCCATGCCGAACGCGTACGCCAGGGCGGCAGAGCTGCGGAACGCGAAGACAAGGATCAGCACCATCACCATCAGCAAACCGTTGATCCACGGCACGTAGATCTGGCCGATCGTGGATGCGGAGGTGTGTTCGACGCGCAGCCGCGGCAGATAGCCCAGTCGCGCTGCCTGCGACGCCACCGAGTACGCCCCGGTGATCACCGCCTGCGACGCGATGACCGTCGCCGCCGTCGCCACCAGCACCATCGGAATCCGCGCCCACTCCGGGGTGAGTAGGAAGAACGGCGCGCTCACCTTCGACTCGTCGGCCAGCACCAGCGCACCCTGACCGAAGTAACTCAGCGTGCACGCGGGCAGCACGAGGCCGAGCCAACCGAAGGTGATGGACTTGCGGCCGAAGTGCCCCATGTCGGCATACAGTGCCTCGGCGCCGGTGACGGACAACACGATCGCGGCTAGGGAGAAGAACGCGATGTGGAAGTGGTCCGCCAGAAACGTCGCGGCGTAGGTGGGCGACAGCGCCTTCAGGATCTCGGGGTTGCCGACGATGCCGAGCACTCCGCACGCGCCGATCGACAGAAACCAGACGATCATCACGGGGCCGAAGAACCGCCCGACGGCCGCGGTGCCGTGCCGCTGCACGGAGAACAGGGCAACGATGATCACCGCGGTGATCGGCACGATGAAATCTCGGAAGTCGGGCGAGATCACCTTGAGGCCCTCGACGGCGGACAGGACCGAGATAGCCGGTGTGATCATGCTGTCGCCGAAGAACAGTGAAGCGCCGAACAGTCCGAGCGCGGCCAGCAACATCGTCTTGCGCCTGCTTCGCGTGCCGGTCCAGCGGCGCAGCAGGGTGATCAGCGCCATGATCCCGCCTTCGCCGTTGTTGTCGGCTCGCATCACGAGCGTGATGTAGGTCAGCGTGACGATGATCATCACGGACCAGAAGATCGTTGACACAACCCCGTATACGTTGGCGGTGGAGATCGGCACGGGATGCGGGTCGTCGGGATTGAAGACGGTCTGCAGCGTGTAGATCGGGCTGGTCCCGATGTCTCCGAATACGATGCCCAGCGCGCCGATCACGATCGCTGGGCGCAGCGTCTGCCGACTGTCCACGACTGACATCGTTGCATCCGCAGGCGTCGGCCAAGATGAATTGTGCCTGTTGCTGACTAGGTGGCGCGCCGCGAGAGGATTTCGCGAAGCGTCGGAAGGACGCGTTGGTCCTTGGGCCGGTTCGCGGCCTGCTTCGACCGGATGACATCGGCCAGTGACGCGATGTGCACTGTCACCCCGTACAAGTCGGTGCGTGTCGCGTCGCGGCGCAGATCGTCGTAGCCGGCGGTCCCCGCAGGCTCGAACGTCAGATCGAGGTCGCCTGCGGCAGTCGTCAGGTTGACCGTCTTCAGGGCGGCAAGGGAATCGGCATCACACGTGAATGGCAGCCCGGCGGGCTCGGCGTCGGTGCGGATCCGCGCGTCCAGCTCGACAAGAGCCGCGGCGAGGCGCTCGAGATTCGCGCGATCGGTCTGCGGTGTGATGTCGGCGTCCTCGGTCGGGAACGGCGACCCGTGATACACCGCGGCCAGGCCACCGATCAACACGTACGCCACCTTGTGCCGGTCGAGAGCCTCCAGCAGCCGGGCCAGGTCGAGTTCCATGTCAGCGGTCGTCGCGGTGGCGAAGCCCGGTCAGCTGCCGCGCCAACCGCGCGTGTCGATCCATCCGTTCCTGGCCGGTGAGGCCGGCCAGCCGAGTCGCCTGCGCCATATCGCTGTCGTCGCGTGGCAGCAGCATGACCTCCAGGTCGAAGCCGCACAGCCGGACGAGGCGGATGGCGTCGTCAAGGCTCACCGCGGTGCGGCCGGCCTCCCACCGCGCGATCCCGGACTGGGAGGTGCCCGCGAGCACAGCCAGCTCTGCCTGCGTCAGGCCCGCGCGTCGGCGCGCCTCACGGATCAGGTCACCACCCAGCGTGCTCATGAATCAAGCATAACAGTTCTGTTATGTACTCTGAACGTGGATCTCACGGGATCATGAAAGCCATGGCCGACGAACTCGACGAGCTATACGAGGTCAAGCCGGAGGACTTCACCGCCCTGCGCACCAAGCTCGCAGCAACGGCCAAGCAACGCGGGGACGGGGACACCGCCAAACAGATCACCGCCGCGCGCAAGCCCACCACGGCAGCGTGGGTCGTCAACCGGCTCGCGCTTCGGGATCAGGAGATCAAGGGGCGCCTTACCGGGCTCGGCGAACGGCTGAAGGAGGCCCACACTGCGATGGACGGCAACCGCATCCGGGAGTTGTCCGCCGAGCAGCGTCGCCTCGTCGACGATGCGGCCCGCGCCGCGTTCGAGGAAGCCGAGCTCGCCGAACCGACCGGCGCACTGCGCGACGACGTCACGGGCACCCTGCAGGCGGCCGTCGCAGACCCGGACGTCGCATCGCGGCTCGGCCGGTTGACCAAGGCTGAGCGATGGTCCGGCTTTGGCGAGTTCGGTGACACTGCAATGGTTTTCACTGCGACGCGCAAGACGAGCACCGCGAGCGAGAAGCATGCCGAAGCGCCGAAGCGCGATGACAAGGGGGACGACAAACGCGAGGCAGCACGCCGCGAACGCGAGAAGGCGCGCGCGGCATTGGTCGCCGCCGAGCGTGCGAAGGCCGACGCCGACGCGGCGTTGACCGAGCTGCAATCCGATCTCGCCACCGCCCGGTTGCGTCGCGACGACGCACGCAGACGGCTGAAGGACGCGGAAGAGGCGCTGACCGCCGCCGAAGGCGCGTACGACGATGGCAAGCGGGTCAGCCGCGACGCGGCGGCGCTGGTAAAAGAAGCCAAGGCACAGCTGAGGTAGGCACCCGTGATCGACGTGCAACAGGCCGACGGTGTGACGACCGTCCGCATCGACCACCCGCCCGTGAACGCCCTCGACCTTGGGCTGGTCGACGACGCCGTCGCCACGGTACGGAGCATCGACGGTCCGATCGTCCTCACCGGGGCGGGTTCCTGTTTCTCGGCGGGCGTCGATCTGCGCGCCATCCTCGACGGCGGAGCCGACTACTCCGACCGCTTCCTCGCCGCGCTCTCCTTCGCGTTCCTCGCAGTCTTCGATCACCCCGCGCCGGTGGTTGCAGCGATCAACGGGCATGCCATCGCCGGCGGATGCGTGCTCGCGATGGCAGCCGACTTCCGGTTGATGTCTGCCGGCCTGATCGGCCTCAGCGAGGTCGCGGTCGGCGTGCCGTTCCCGGTGGCAGCGCTCGAGATATGCCGATACTCGATGGGCCCGTCGGTGACACGTGCGGTCCTGCAGGCCGACAACGTCGATGTCCTGGCTGCAGCGCAGAGGGGCTGGATCGACGAAGTGGTCGCGCCGGATGACCTACTCATCCGTGCCGTCGAGATCGCTCGCGCGCTCGGGCAGCACCCGGCGACCGCCTACGCGCCGATGAAATCGCAACTACACCGGCACGCCCGCGCGGCGATCGACGCGGGCGCGGAGCTCGACGCGAACGTGCGGGAGATCTGGAAGTCGGCCGAAACGCGGGCGCGGATCGCCGCGTTCCTCGACGCGCTCAAGTGATTGTGCGGCAGGTGATTTCCATGCTGTCGGCCTCGCGGACAGGGAAGTTCACGCTCACATAGCCGTTGCCCGGGTCACGCACGTGCTCCAGGTACGGCTTGGTGTCGTCCATCGACGTGTTGTCCGCGACGATCAGCGCACCGGCGGTCAACTTCGGCTCCAGCAGCTGGGTCACCGGAAGGTAGAGCTCCTTCCAGCCGTCGAGCAGCACGAACTGGATCGGGCCGTCGACGGCGGCCAGCGTGTGCAGCGCGTCCCCTTCCAGCACGGCGATGAGATCGTCGAGGCCGGTCTCGGCGAACGTCTTCTTCGCCGCGGCCACCTTCACCGCGCTGAGCTCTGTGGTGACGACGCGCCCGGAGCCGTTGTCCCGCACCGCCGACGCCAGATGGATTGCCGAAATACCAAGGGACATCCCGAATTCGACGACCGTGCTCGGGCGCGTCGCGCGCACCAGCGCGTACAGCAACCGACCCGCCTCGGGCGTCACCGGCAGATAGAAGTCGCTGAACGCGTCAGCGCGCTCTTGGGCACTGGCCTTGGCAAGGCGCTCGAAGTCTCCCGACCTGTCGCGCAACCGGGCGAACTGTGCGGTGGATTCCGTGTACATCCGGTCGAGGGCGGACGCGACTCGGGCGTCCTGCAGCGTGGTGGTCACTCCGCCAAAGATAGCACTGATGCGATATATCGCAACGTATCGCGATGCAACGCCAAGAAATCTCCGTCGCAAGCTCCACGCCCGTGCCAGGATGGGATGAGCCCAGCCGAATGGTGTGCCGATGGCCGGATTCGAGAAGTCGACAGCGCGAGCGGTCGCGGTGATCGCGCTGTTGTTCGTCACCGCGTGGGCGTTGCGCGGGTATCTGCCCGGCACTGAACCGGTGGCCGATCGGGAGCGCCCGACCAGCAGTCCCGCGGCGCTGGTCGTCGACGTCGCCCTGGTCGGCATCTCGGTCGCGATCATCGGCTTCGCGATCATCACACGGCTGCGCGATCGACAGGAGCGGCGCCCAGCGCCGGGATCGTTGCCCGGGGGTCGGGGCGCCATGGGGCGCCCGACGTGGCGCTTCTCGCTGATCGCGCTCACGGTGATCATCGTGTGGCTGCTGCTCGTCATGATGCTGACGCGAATGGGTGTGCACGCGCCGGGCGACCAGTCGCCTGCGGGTTCGACGGTCGCGGACTCGGGCACCGGGCCACCGACCGCCGCCAATCCGGTGCCGCGGCAACCGGATTCGCCGGAGAGCCCGGGACCCAACGTCGTCGGCTACCTGATACCGCCGATGCTGATACTGATGACGCTGGTGGTCGTGGGCACCGCCATCGTGTCGCGCAGACAGCGACATGCCGCCACGGCGTGGGCCCCCGATGGTGAGCTCCCCGAGGCGCCCACTCACCCCGGTGCGGCTGAATCACTAGCGCGGGCAGCAGAAGTCGGCCTCGCCGAGATCGGTGACCTCACCCGCGAACCACGCGAGGCGATCATCGCGTGTTACGCCGCGATGGAACGAGAACTGACGCATGTGCCCGGCGCGGCTCCCTTGGATTGCGATACGCCGTCGGAGGTGCTGGCCCGCGCCGTCGACCGCCATGCGCTGCACGCCGCCAGCGCGACACAACTCGTTGAGCTGTTCGAGGAGGCCCGTTTCTCCCCGCACGTGATGAACGAAGGGCACCGGGACACCGCCGTGGAGGCGCTGCGACTGGTGCTCGCGGAGTTGCGGAGCATGGCATGAAAAAGCTTGTGGCCGCTGGCGTCTTCATCGTGGTGCTCGTCGAGCTGGTGGCATTCGCAGTGCTCGACCGCGAGCTCGTGCTGCTGGTGGTGGGCGTCATGGTCGCCTTGGTGCTGCTGTGCCTACGCCTGTACCTGTCGCGTGAACCCGGGTATGAATCCGGCGGCGCTGTAAGCAATGACGCCGCGGAGTCGTTACGCCGCTGGCTGTCTCGGACCGAGACGTTGGTCAGCCGGGCGGAGGCCACGCGCAGGGACTGGGACCGCCACCTGCGCCCGATGCTGGCCCGGCAGTTCGAGCTGGCCACCGGACAACGGCAGGCGAGGAACCACGCCGCGTTTCACGCCACCGGCAGCATGCTGTTCGGGGCTGAGCTGTGGGCATGGGTGGATCCGGAGAACGTTTCGAGGACCGGCGACAGCGAACCCGGTCCCGGCCGGGATGCGCTCGATGAAATCCTGCGACGGTTGGAGCAAGTATGACGGCGAACATGGGGCCGCCCGCTGCGACGACGACCGCCCACTGCGAAGCGGTGCTCGACGAGATGGGGCGGGTCGTGGTCGGCAAGCGCGGAGCGCTCACGCTGATTCTCACGACCGTGCTCGCGGGCGGGCATGTGCTGATCGAGGATCTGCCCGGCCTCGGAAAGACGTTGATCGCCCGGTCCTTCGCCGCGGCGCTGGGTCTGGACTTCACGCGGGTGCAGTTCACCCCGGACCTGCTGCCCGCCGATCTGCTCGGCTCGACGGTCTACGACATGCAGTCAGGCCGCTTCGAGTTCCGCCGCGGTCCGATCTTCACCAATCTGCTTCTCGCCGACGAGATCAACAGGACACCACCCAAGACCCAGGCGGCGCTGCTGGAGGCGATGGCCGAGGGGCAGGTCAGCATTGACGGCGTCACCCACAAGCTGCCCGCGCCCTTCATCGTGCTCGCAACCGACAACCCGATCGAGTACGAGGGCACCTATCCGCTGCCGGAGGCCCAGCTCGACCGGTTCGCGATCCGGCTCGAACTGCGGTATCTGTCCGAGCACGAGGAGGCTTCGATGTTGCGGCGCCGCCTGGACCGGGGGTCAGCGCAGCCGACCGTGCACCAGGTGGTCGACGCGCACGATCTTCTGGCCATGCGCGAATCGGTCGAACAGGTGACCGTGCACGAGGACGTGCTGCGCTACGTGGTGTCGCTGGCCACCGCGACGCGCCAACACCCGCAAGTCGCCGTCGGTGCCAGTCCTCGCGCGGAACTCGACTTGGTGCAACTCGCCCGCGCCAAGGCGTTGCTGCTCGGCAGGGATTACGTGGTACCAGAGGACGTCAAGTCGCTGGCCGTGCCGACCATGGCGCACCGGATCAGTCTGCGGCCCGAGATGTGGGTGCGCCGCGTGCACGGGTCCGACGTCGTGGAGGAACTGCTGCGGCGGCTGCCGGTCCCGCGGGCCAAAGGCTGACGGCGTGATCGAGGCCCGCCGCACCGAAGTCGAGTTGCGCTGGCGCCCATCGCCTTTGACGCGCACGCTCGTCACATGCGCGACAGCCGCACTCGCCGTCGCGGTCGTCGGCGGGTACTGGCAGCTCGTCGCGTTCGCGGCGCCACTGGTCGGCGTGCTGGTGTCGATCGCATGGCAGCACCAGGTGCCGAAGGTCCACGTGTACGGCGAGCCAGGCTCTCATAGGTGCTTCGAGTCCGAGGAGTCCCGGCTGGACGTGTGGGCCGTCGCCGAAACACCCAATGTGGCCGTGGATCTCACGATCGAAGCGGTCGACGGCATGCGGCTCGAGACCGTCGAGCCCGCGGCCGGCCGGAAACAGACGGTGACCGTCACCGCCGACACGTGGGGCCGGTATCCGATCGTGGGCCGCGTGAAAGTCCTTGCGCGCGGGGGGCTGATCCTGGGCACCGGCACCGCCGACGCCGCCAATGTGTTCGTGTTCCCGCTGGCGCCACCGCAATCCACCGCGATCCCACGCACCGAACTGCTCGACCGCCTCGGCACCCATCTGACTCGGCACATCGGGCCGGGCGTCGAGTATGCCGATGTCCGCCGATATGTGCCTGGTGACCAGTTGCGCACGGTCAACTGGCCGGTCAGCGCGCGGCGCGGCAGCTTGCACGTCACGCAGCGGCTGACCGACCGCGCCGCCGACGTGGTGGTGCTTGTTGACGGGTATCGGCAGCCGCCGGGGCCTGCGACGGAGGCCACCGACCGCGTCGTGCGCGGTGCGGTTCAGGTGGTGCAGAGCGCGCTGCGCAGCGGTGATCGTGCCGGTGTCGTCGTGCTCGGCGACCGCCACCCGCGATGGCTCGGCGCGGACATCGGCCGTCGGCAGTTCTACCGGATCCTCGACGCGGTGCTGACCGCAGGCGACGACTTCGAGACCACGCCGGGTACGTTGGCACCGCGGGCGGCCATGCCCACTGGTGCGATCGTGATCGCGTTCTCCACACTGCTCGACACCGAATTCGCGCTGGCGCTGATAGATCTGCGCAAGCGCGGGCACACGGTGGTCGCTGTCGATGTGTTGGAGGGCGCCCCGTTCGAAGACGAGCGCGACGGGCTGGTCGCCCGGATGTGGTCGCTGCAACGCTCCTTCATGTACCGCGACATGCGCACGATCGGTGTCGACGTGGTCTCGTGGCGCGGCGATGCCACGCTCGATCAGGCCATGCAGTTGGTGCCCGATCACCGGCGTCCGGCGCGGCGGAGGGCGGCGCGCAGATGACCACCGCCGCTGCACCTGTCACCCGCGCCGTTTCGGCGGCGTTCGGATTGGTGATGGTGGCGTCTGCCGTGGTCCAGGCCGATCGCCCGGGTCTGATCGCGGCCATTGTCGCGGCGGCCGCGGTGTTGGTGGGCAGCGTGTTTCGGCCTGCCGCCGCAGTCGCCGTGCTGCTGACGGTGGCGGTGATCGTGCTTGCGGACGCACCGCCCGTGCTGACCGCGACGTCCGGGCTGTGCGCTGCGGCGTATCTGGTGTTGCGGCACACCGCTGCGGTGACCGCACCGACAGTACTTGGCGCCGTTGGGTTTACCGCATCGGGGCTGGCGGCGGTTTCGCTTCCGTTCCAGCTGCCGTGGGTGCCGCTACTGGCCCCGCTGGCCGTGCTGACGCTCTATGTCCTGTTCACTCGCCCGTTCTGGACGACGTAGTCGCGTCGTCGCTGAGGCGGCAGAGGCTTGCCTGCTGTCGCCGGAATTCGGGTAGTGCAATACTCGCGCGCCGACGCCGTCACCGACTCACTATCGGTTACGGGCACGTACTTGGCGCGCGCTCACGCAAAGACAGGGGATGGATCATGGCTAAGCCGTCGAAACCGCGTCGTGAACAGAGGCGAATATGCAACCTCGTGCCGACACCGGCGGAAAGCACCAAAACCGACTGGCAATTCGCCGATGCCGTCGATGCCGGCGTGCTGGGCGCCCCGGCCCGTCTCGCGGCAAGCCTCGATCTCCGTAAGTCCTGGTGGGACGTCGGCGATCAAGGCAATACCGGTTCATGTGTCGGATGGGGATCGACCGATGGGGTCGCCCGGTACATGTTCGTGACCGCGGGCCGGCTGACGCAGGCCACCAAGCTCTCGCCGCGTTTCACCTGGATGGCGTGCAAGGAAACCGACACGTTCACATCCCGGCCCGAGACGATGATCGAAGAAGCGGGCACGACACTGAAGGCGGCGGTCGACGTCCTTCGCAGGTACGGCGCCGTGACAGAGTCCATGTTGCCGTTCAAGATCAGCACCACGATGTACACGGGCAGCGAGAACACCTTTTACGCGACCGCCGCAAGCCGCAAGGTGGCCTCTTATTTCAATCTGCGACGCAACCTCGCCAACTGGCGCTCTTGGCTGGCGCAGAACGGGCCGATCCTCGTCGGCCTCAACGTCGATGCGACGTGGGACGATGCCACAGCGACGAAGGGCAAGCTCGACACATTCCAGCCGGACACGGTGCGCGGTGGTCACGCGGTGGCCGTGGTTGGCTACACCCGCGATAAGCGCTTCATCATCCGTAACAGCTGGGGCACCACGTGGGGTGATAAGGGATTCGCGTATGCGAGCGAGGCCTATATCAACGCCGGCTTCTACGACGAAAGCTATGGCGTGACCCTCTGAGCTGGCACGGTGGCCGCCTCGTTTCGGGGTTAGGCTGATTGCGCGCCGACCGGTTGATCGAAAGGCCTTGCAGGAGGGCACATGACGATAACCCTCACGGAACGTGACGACAACAGCCGGATCCAGGCTCGCGTCGGTGACACGCTCGAGGTCCGGTTGCCCGAGATCGCCAGCGCGGGATATCGCTGGTCGCCCGATGACCTCAACGCAAACATGTTCGAGCTGAAGGACGCTGGCGCCGAGTACCCAGCCGGGGCGGTGGGAGCGGGCGGACAGGCGATATTTCGCATCACTGTCCGCACGGCAGGTAGTGGAGCCTTGCGCCTGAAGTATTGGCGACCATGGGAAGGCGAGACAGGCGTGCAGAGGCGCTTCGCCGTGGAAGTGGAGGCGGCTGAACCGTAAGCGGCGGCCAATTCGATGCAATGCCTTCAGGATTGGGGACGACCCGGTCGAGCCGGTACTCGCTGTCAACAACCTGCCGCGGAATACTCGTCGTGTCTGCGCCACCACTGATAGGGCGGTGTTTGCGGATAGCCGTCGGGTGAGTCCTCCCACTCCTCTTGACGGCCGAGGGCGGTGATGTCGAGATAGGCCCAGGTGCTGCCCATCGCCTCGTCGCCCCGGTTGTCGACGAAGTACGTGCGGAAGATCCCGTCGCCGTCTCGGAGGAACGCGTTGGTGCCGTGCCACTCGTCGACACCGAAGTCGGCCTCGAACGAATCCGTCAGGGTGTACCAGGGGATGTCCCATCCCATCCGCTTCTTCAGCTGCGCGATCGCATCCTGAGGCGCGCGGGAGACGAACACCAGTGTGGTGTCGCGGGCGTTGAGGTGTGCCAGATGGCCCACCTGGTCGGCGAGCATCGAACAACCCGGGCAACCGGCATCGGGCCAGCCGTCGACATCGGGCTGGAAGAAGAAGCGGTAGACGACGAGCTGCCGCCTGCCGTCGAACAGGTCGAGCAGGCCGGCCGGACCGCGGGGACCGTCGAACAGGTAGTCCTTTTCGACCGCCATCCTCGGCATCCTGCGACGCTGTGCGGCCAGCGCATCACGAGCGCGGGTGAGCTCCTTCTCCTTCACCAGCAATTCCTGGCGGGCGCTGTCCCACTCCTGCGGTGAGACGATCGGCGGCAAGTCCATCGCCGTGTACCTCCTTCGAGTCGGTCCGAATATATAGACACGGGTGACGGGCGAAAGTCATCGCCGCCTCGAGGGGTCGTCGATCCGATCTCGCGGCATATGCAACCCTTGCAAGTTCGTCGCCACTATCTTTCTCAGAGAGGGACCCTTTGCCTCCCGTAAGCGAAATGCTCAGCGGGACGCTTACATTCGGGGGGAAACGTCATGTCAGGCGATGTGCGTAAGGCAGTGACCGGAGCTTCGATCGGCAACGCCGTCGAATGGTTCGACTTCGCCATCTACGGCTTCCTCGCTACGTTCATCGCCGCCAATTTCTTTCCATCGGGAAATGAAACCGCGGCTCTGCTGAACACTTTCGCGATCTTCGCGGCGGCGTTCTTCATGCGACCACTCGGCGGGTTCGTGTTCGGACCGCTGGGCGACCGGGTCGGGCGGCAACGGGTGCTGGCCATCGTCATCCTGTTGATGGCCGCCTCGACGCTGGCCATCGGCCTGCTGCCGACCTACGCCACGATCGGTGTCGCCGCCCCACTGCTGCTGTTGTTCCTGCGCTGCCTGCAGGGCTTCTCCGCCGGCGGCGAATACGGCGGCGGCGCGGTGTATCTCGCCGAGTTCGCGACCGACAAGCGACGCGGCCTGACGGTGACGTTCATGGTGTGGTCCGGGGTGCTCGGGTTCCTGATCGGCTCGGTGACGGTGACGCTGCTGCAGGCGCTGCTGCCCGCGGGTGCGATGGAGAGCTACGGCTGGCGCATCCCGTTTCTGCTCGCCGGGCCGCTGGGCCTCGTCGGTCTCTACATCCGCCTGCGCCTGGCCGACACCCCGCATTTCGCGGAGCTGAGCAAGGCCCAACAGGTCGCAAGTTCGCCACTGAAGGAGGCGGTCAGCACAGCGTGGCGGTCGATCCTGCCGGTGATCGGCCTGATGATCGTCTTCAACATCGGCTACTACGTCGTGTTCACGTTCCTGCCGACCTACTTCATCAAGACGCTGCACTTCTCCAAGACCAACGCGTTCGTGTCCATCACACTGGCCAGCCTGGTGGCGCTGGTCCTCATCCTGCCGCTGGCCGCGCTGTCGGATCGGGTCGGCAGGCGGCCGATGCTGATCGCCGGTTCGCTGGCGTTCGCGATCTTCGGCTACCCGCTGTTTCTGCTGCTGAACTCGGGTTCGCTGGTGGCCGCGATCGCGGCGCACTGCGGACTGGCGGTGATCGAGGCCGTATACGTGTCCTCGGCCGTCGCAGCGGGCGTCGAACTGTTCGCCACCCGCGTGCGCTACAGCGGGTTCTCCATCGGCTACAACATCTGCGTCGCCGCGTTCGGCGGCACCACGCCCTACGTGGTCACCTGGCTCACAGCAGCGACTGGCGACAACGTGGCGCCCGCGTACTACGTCGTGGTCGCCGCGATCGTGTCGCTGGTGACCATCCTGACCATCCGGGAGACCGCAGCGCGTCCCCTCCGGCAGGGCGTAGCGGACGAAATGTTCCAATCCGGGGCAGATGTTCACAGGGCCGCGACCGCGGGGTAGCGACGGAGTTACAGTTAGGGCGTGCCGCCGCAGACTGACCGCGCGACGCGGCCCAAGTTGACATCACGCGGCGTTGCAACCCGCAGCCGCATCGTCCTTGCCGCCGCCGAGCTGATGCATGTCCAGGGCGTCGCAGCGACGACCATCGACGACGTGCTGGCAGCCAGCGCGACGAGCAAATCCCAGTTCTACCAACACTTCGACGACAAATCAGAACTGGTGTACGAGGTCATCACGATGCGCGCCGACGAGATCCTGTCGTGGCAGCGCCTCCGGCTGGAAAAGGTGGACACCTTCCGCGGGCTCTATGCGTGGCGCGACGCCATGGTGCAGCGGTGTGCGTTGCGGCGCGGGCTGTGGGGTTGCGAATTGGGTTCTCTGGCCGCCGAATTGTCCGACACGGACGACCAAGCGAGGGCCTCGCTGTCCGAGCACTTCACAGAATGGCGGGGCCTGCTCGGCGCGGCGCTGGAGCGGATGCGCGACCATGGCGCGCTCGTCGCCGACGTCGACGTGAAATCCCTTGCGACGGGCCTACTTGCGGCGGTGGAAGGCGGCTACCTGCTGTCGCAGACGGGACGCGACCCGAGGCTCATGCAGTCGGCGCTGAACATGGCGATCGGCCATGTGGCGTCCTTCGCGACCGCCGGCACAGCAGTGCGGTGACGGCGGCCGCGCGTGGACCTGATCGACCAGTCTGGCGTTTAGTTGTCGCCAGGGGGGGCCGTCGGCGCCGGCGGCGCCTTGACCGGAGGCGTGAACAGGTTGCCGCCGGTCGGGTTGAGCGACTTCTCCGTCGGCGCAGGCGCGGGCGGCGGTGCCGTCGTCGTCTCGCTGGTGGTAGTCGTGGTGGTGGTGGGCGTGGTGGTTTCCGGTGCCTTCTCGCCCTGGCCACAGGCTGAGAGCACGCCCATGGCGATGATCGCGCCCATGCCGGCGGTAGCGGCGAGGCGACGGGTGCCTAACCTCATGATGCGTCCTATCTGTATCGAGAACTGAACTATATCGTCCAAAAAACCAGGTAGTCAACGCGGAAACCGCACAATATGGGCCATCTTGCCGGTATCCGCATTGCCGTGCATTAGACGATGCGGTCCAAATGGGGTTGCCCTGTCAAGGGCCTGGTCAGATTGGCAGGAAGTTGCATCGCTCCTACCAGCGTCTTGCCAGCCGGCGGCTCTAACGTCCAGTGTCTGCGAAGCACAAACACAGCTAGATCACACGGAGGTCGCACGTGAAGAAGTTCGGCGTCTACGCCACCACTGCTGTCGGTGCGATGGCCGTGTCGATGGCGTTCTTTGGATCGGGGGTTGCTGCGGCCGACGACTACAGCGGCCAGACCTACAGCGATGCGTCGAAGGCCATCAGCGATGCGGGCCAGAAGGCCGTCATCGCCAGCCGGGCCGGTGACACGTTGTCCGATGACGACTGCATCGTCACGCATTCACAGTCGGCGCCGTGGATCAAGGGTGACGACTTCTCGGCCGTCACCGACACGGTGCTGGTCTACCTGAATTGCAACGCCACCGTGGCGACCGCCAAGGATCCCGGAAACTCGGCGGGCAGCCCGGAGGGCAGGGCCGCCATTGCGAAAGCTCAGGAGCAGCAGCAAGAGGCTCAGTCCGGCAGCTCAGGCGGATAGCGCGCACCCCGCCTTCCGCGGCCTCCCAGGCCGCTGACCAGTAGGGTGAGGTCAGGCATTCACAAAGGGAGGCGCGAAGTATGAAGCTTCAGGTGTTGCCCTACGTCACCGTCGAGGTCGACGACCGGTTCCGTCGTCGGTTGCGCCGTGCCGGCGAACGGCTGCGGATCAATGTCAGGGCATATCTGCTGAGCGCCGCCGACGATGTCGACGCGGCCGGTGACAAGGTGCGCGACTTGTGCGACCGGGCCGTCAACCGGGTCGACTCGGTGGTTGCGACGGTCAACGACCGGCTCGGCGACGACGAACCCCAGCAGCCGCGCCTGCACCTGGTCGCCGGCCGCGAAGCCAGCTAGCCGTCACAGGGTCCGCGCGCCGGCGCGGCCACCGACGAAGAACGATCCAGCGATCGCCACCAGGCCCACGATCGTCACCGGAATGGTCCACGCCCGTCGACCTGACACCGCCGAGTGACACTGCGCGGTGTAGTTCGTGTGAGGGATGACCTGGTTGAGTATCGGCAGGTTGGCCGGGTTGCTGTTGTCCGCCTGCTGCGCCGCCGACGAATCCTGAGCCAAGCCGTTGCCGCAGCCGATGCTGCCGTTGTCCGGTCCCGGCACCGACACGGGCACCAGCAGCCCCACCACGCCAACGACCAGCGCGACCGCCCCCACGAGCAGAATCAATCGACGCAAATTCATGTGCTGGTTTATGCCCGACCAGGTCAGTGTCGAAACCATGTTGATACCGGCCCGCGCTGGGCGGCAGGTCGCCGCATATGTTGTTCTTGTTCAATGTGGTGGCCGTGGCCCGAAAGGAGCGCGACGCTTTGGTAGGCCATGGTCTGGTGGTGGTGCTGGCCGTGCTCGCCGCGGTGTTCCTCGCAATCGGCATCGTGATGCGCCAGCGCGCCACCATGGACGTGCCGCAAGAGCACGGCGTGAGCTCCGTGATGTTCCTGACGCTGCTTCGCCGCCCGCTGTGGTGGGCAGGCACCGCCGCGGCCGTCGCGGGCTACGTCTTTCAGGCGCTGGCGCTCGCGAAGGGCTCGCTGCTCTTGGTGCAGCCGCTCCTGGTGTCCGCCCTGCTGTTCGCGTTGCCGTTGAGCGCCAGGCTTGCCCACCGCCGCGTCACCCGTGCCGAATGGATTTGGGCGGTGGTGCTGACCATCGCCCTGGCGGTGTTCGTCGTGTTGGCGCGCACCACTCCGGGCGACTACGAGGCCTCGCTACCGACGTCGGCACTCGTCGCGGTGATCTGCACGGCTGCGGTGTGCGCGTGCGTCGTCGTCGCGACTCGCACCATGGGATGGAAGCGGGCGGTTTTGCTTGCGCTCGCGGTGGGCGTGCTGTTCGGCGTCGTCGCGGTGCTGACCAAGCTGGTGATGCACGTGCTCATTCATGAAGGGGCGCGGGCGCTGTTCCTCACCCCGGTGCCGTATCTGCTTGTCGTGATCGGTGTACTCGCAACGTTCCTGCAGCAGTCGGCCTTCCATGCGGGATCGCTGCAGACGTCGGTGCCCACGATGCTGGTACTCGAGCCTGTCATCGCCGTGCTACTCGGGGCGATCGTGCTGGGGGAGAACCTCGACGTCAGTCGCCTCGACGCGGTGCTGATCACCATCAGCACCGTCGCGATGGCGGCGGCCACCGTTGCGCTCGGCCGCGACGAGGGTGCGTACGAGGAGCAGCTCGAGGCGGAGGTGGCGCAGCGCTCCGCCTAGTGTGTCTCGGAATCGGTTGTCTGCGGCGGTGTTTCGGCGATGGGCACGGGTCGCAGCAACGCCCACGCGATGAACACGATCGATACGCCGATCAGTACCAGGCCCACCCACCAGTTGGCGTCGGTGCCGACGTACAGATCGACGGGGTTGTCGCTGGCGCTGCTGTGGTGGTCACCGAGCAGTCCGGGGGCGAAGCCGGCGATGGTCAGCACGACGCCGTAGATGCCGAGCAGCGAGCCGATGATGTTGCGAACGTCGAATAGGTGTCGCATCACAGTTCCTCTATCAGTGGAATCCGTCTTAGTGGAAAACAATGTTGAGAACGATAACCAGGGCGAGTGAAACGGCGGCGAGCGGAACAGGCTTGTAGTACCAGGCCTTTCCGGCGCTCTCGGGATCGGAGAAAACATCCTTCGAAGTCTCGGAGTAGACCAGTCCCACCAATTCGTTGGCAGGCTTCGGAGTCGTGACCATGGTGACCGCCACGCTGACCAGGATGTCGACGACGAAGGCCACCGACGCGGCGACGAAAGGCACGCCCTGGCCGGGCAGGCTGATCACACCGACCTTGGACAGGATGAAAACGAAGATGGCAGAGAGGGTTCCACACACCAGGCCGGCCCAGCCCGCAGTCGAGGTCATCCGTTTCCAGAACATGCCGAGAATGAACGTCGCGAACAGCGGGGCGTTGAAGAAGCCGAACAGCGTTTGCAGGTAGTCCATCAGGTTGGAGTAGCCCGCCGCGATCAACGCGGTGAAGATGGCGAGGATCGTGGCCGCGATGGTGGCGATCCGCCCAACCAGGATGTAGTAGCTGTCGGGCCGGTCCTTGACCACGTAGTCCTGCCAGATGTCGTAGCTGAACACGGTGTTGAACGCAGAGATGTTGGCCGCCATGCCCGCCATGAACGAGGCGAGCAGACCGGCGACGGCGACACCCAACAGGCCGTTGGGCAGGATGTCGCGGATCATCAGCAGCATCGCGTCGTTGTAGGTGATGTCGCCTTCGCCTGTCGTCTTCAGCCGGATCATGTCACCGATCGCCGCGGCGGCGATCATGCCGGGCACGATAATGACGAAGGGAATGAACATCTTCGGGAACGAGCCGATGATCGGGGAGCGCCGCGCCGCGGAGATGGAATCCGAGGCCATCGCGCGCTGTACCTCGACGAAGTTGGTCGTCCAGTAGCCGAACGACAGCACGAACCCGAGGCCGAACACGATGCCGATCACCGACCACACGGGGCTCTCGAAACCTGACAACGCCTGACCCGGCCACGTGTTGAGTTGCTCATGCACCGACGCCGTCACCTTGCCGTCGGTCATGGTGTCTATCACCTTGTCCTTCAGGCCATTCCAGCCGCCGACCTTGATCAGCCCGAATATGGTCAGTGGAACCAGCGCCGCCACGATCACGAAGAACTGCAGCACCTCGTTGTAGATCGCCGCCGAAAGTCCGCCGAGCGTGATGTAGCTGAGCACCACGAGCGCGGCGACAATCAGCGAGAGCCAGCGCGGCCAGCCCAGGAGCGCGTTGATCACCGTCGCGAGCAGGAACAGGTTGACACCGGCGATCAGCACCTGAGCGGTGGCGAAGCTGATCGCGTTCACCAGGTGGGCACCGGGGCCAAAGCGCCGTCGCATGAACTCGGGAACGCTTCGCACCTTCGAGCCGTAGTAGAACGGCATCATCACCACGCCGAGGAACAGCATGGCCGGGATGGCGCCGATCCAGTAATAGTGCATCGTCGAAAGGCCGACCTGCGCACCGTTGGCGGACATGCCCATGATCTCGACGGCTCCGAGGTTCGCCGAGATGAACGCCAGGCCGGTCACCCAAGCGGGCAGCCTGCGGCCGGACAGGAAGAAGTCCAGGCTGGTCGAGATCTGGCTTCGGGCGATGAAGCCGATCCCGAGAACGAAGACGAAGTAGATCGCGACAAGCAGGTAGTCGAGCCATCCGAGGTTGAGGCGCAGCACGTTCTCGGCAGCCAGTGTCGTGGTGGTCCCACTCATATCTGAGTCATCAACTCCTTCATCGGAGAGGGCACAAGTTCGGTCAGAAGCAACCAGAAACTAACAGGACTAACCCAGCAAACTGGGCTAAATCAAGAAAAATTGTTTGATATTGTGCGTTCCCATGCTCGCCGCTGAACGTCGCCACGCGATCCTGCGGGCGTTGAACGCCGGCGGTGCGGTCCGCGTGGTCGAGCTGGCCGCCGAACTCGACGTGTCCGAGATGACCGTCCGGCGCGACCTCGACGCGCTCGATGCCCAGAACCTGTTGCGCAAGGTGCACGGCGGCGCGGTGACTCGGCACAACCGCGGTGAAGAACCGTGGTCGTCGGTGAAAGCCGGTCAACAGCGCGCCGAGAAGGCCGCGATCGCGGCGGTGGCGGCGGACACCGTCGAGGACGGCATGACGATCGCGATCAGCGCGGGCACGACCACCACCGAGTTCGCCCGCCGGCTGCGACACCGGTCATCGATCACCGTGATCACGAATTCGATCAATGTCTTCGAGGTGCTGACCGATCCCGGCGCAGATGCCGCCGACGCACCGCAGGTGTATCTGTCCGGCGGCGTGCGCACCCCGTCGGATGCGCTGGTGGGACCGCTCGCCGAGGCGGCCATCAACTCCTTTCGGGTGGACGGCACATATCTCGGTGTACACGGGTTCGATCCGGAGGCGGGCCTCACGACACCGAATATCGCTGAGGCGCAGACCAATCGGACATTGATCGGGGTCGGCGCGCAACTGACGGTGCTCGCCGATCACACGAAATACCGGGAAGTGGGGACCAACGTGTTCGCGCGGATGCGCCGGGTGGACAACCTGATCGTCGATGACGGGCTGGCTCTCGTGGACCGCGGCATCATCGAGATGCACGTCGGTCGGCTGACGATCGCCACGGTGCAGCCATGACGGACCTCGTGACGCGGTGGCCACTGGCGGACGGCCGCGAGCTGCTGTTGTTCTCGCTGCCGGGGCACACGCCGGCGCCGGTGCCCGACAAGCGCCCGCTGCCTGACCGCGGAAACCAACAGTCCGACTTGCGATTCGACCGTCAGACTGGCCAATGGGTGATCATCGCGGCGCTGCGTCAGGACCGGACCTACAAGCCGCCCGCCGACCAATGTCCCCTCTGTCCGGGACCATCGGGGCTGACCAGTGAAATCCCCGCTCCCGATTACGACGTCGCGGTCTTCGAGAACCGGTTCCCCAGCCTGTCCGGTGCGGGTAGCGCGCCAATTGCGCTTCCTGCCGTCAACGCCGATCTGTTCGTGACCGCGCCGGGCCACGGCCGATGCGAGGTGATCTGCTTCTCAAGCGATCACACCGGCTCGTTCAGCCAACTGGAACTGCCGCACGCGCGACTCGTCGTCGACGCGTGGCGGCACCGCACCGCCGATCTGATGGCCCGCCCCGGCATCGCGCACGTGTTCTGCTTCGAGAACCGCGGCGAGGAGATCGGCGTGACGTTGACCCATCCGCACGGCCAGATCTACGGCTATCCGTACCTGCCCCCGCGCACGGCGGTCATGCTGCGTGAGGCACGCGCCCATGCCGAGCGAACCGGCGGCAATCTGTTCACCGACATCCTCGCCAACGAGGTGGCCGACGGCAGCCGCATCGTCGTCAGGACGGAGCGGTTCACCGCGTTCGTTCCGTTCGCCGCCAGGTGGCCCGTCGAGGTGCACATCTATCCGAACCGGTTCGTGCACAACCTCGTTGACCTGACCGATTCCGAGCTCGACGATTTCGCGCACATCTACCTCGACGTGCTCGGCAGGTTCGACCGCATGTATCCGACTGCACTGCCGTATATTTCGGCGCTGCACCAATACACCGATGCCGACGAACAGCGCGAGGGCTACTTCCATGTCGAGCTGATGTCGGTGCGGCGCAGCGCGACCAAGCTGAAGTTCCTGGCCGGTTCCGAGTCGGCGATGGACGCATTCATCAGCGACGTCACACCAGAAAGCGTCGCGCAGCGACTGCGGGAGCTCGGATGACCGCGATCAGATACGCGGCGCCGGGCCGGATCAACCTGATCGGCGAACACACCGACTACAACCTGGGTTTCGCGCTGCCGATCGCGCTGCCCGAACGCACGGTCGTGACGTATGTGCCCGACGACGGCGCCGAGATCGCGGTGCGCAGCGACCGGGAGCACGACGCGATCCGCATCCCGCTTGATACCTCTCCGGGTGACGTGGCCGGCTGGGCCGGGTATGTGGCGGGGGTGATCTGGGCGCTGCGCGGCGCGGGCCATCGCGTCCGGGGCGGGACGATGTCGATCACGAGTGACGTCGAGATGGGCTCTGGGGTGTCGTCTTCGGCGGCATTGGAGTGTGCGGTCAGCGGTGCACTCGCGACGGATGCGGACCTTCGCGTTGATCGGATCGAGTTGGCCCACCTCGCGCAGCGGGCCGAGAACGACTATGTCGGTGCGCCGACCGGGATGATGGACCAGCTGGCCTCGCTGTGCGGCGAGCCGGGCAAGGCGTTGATGATCGACTTCAGGGAGCCGACCGTGCGGCCGGTCACGTTCGATCCGGATGCCAACGGGGTTGCCTTGCTGCTGATCAATTCGCGTGCGCCGCACCAACATGCGGGTGGGGAATACGCGTTGCGCCGGGCATCGTGCGAACGGGCGGCGGCCGCCCTCGGCGTGTCGTCGTTGCGGGAGGTGCAGGACCGTGGTGTTGCGGTTCTATCCGCCGTCACGGACCCTGTCGATGCGCGCCGCGCCCGCCACATCCTGACCGACAACCAGCGCGTGCTTGATGTCGTTGCAGCGCTTGAGGAGTCCGACTTCACCACGATCGGTTTGTTGTTCAACGCCTCACAGGCTTCGATGCGTGACGACTTCGAGATCACCACCACCCACATTGATCTGATCGCCGACACCGCCGTCGATGCGGGCGCGCTCGGCGCACGGATGACGGGCGGGGGGTTCGGCGGGTGCGTGATAGCCCTTGCGCCGGTCGCAAAGGCCGACCACATCGCCGACGCTGTTCGTGAAGCCGTCGCCGACGCAGGCTACAACGCGCCGGCGATCACCCGCACCCGGGCAGGCGAGGGTGCCGCACTAGTGCGTTAGCGGTGCCTCCGACAGCGCCGCCCACATCAACCGCGCGGCCTCACGCGTGCGCTCGTCCGGTGTGATCGGCATTCCCGTGTCCGGCTGCTCCGCAGGCGCGCCGCTGATGTGCTCGACGAGCGCCACCGCCAGCTCCCTCAGTTTCACGTTGAACTCCTGGCTGGCACGCCGCAGCATTCGCCACGCGTGTTCGGCGTCGCACCGCACCAAACCCATCAGCGCACCCTTGGCCTGTTCGATGGCGCCGCGGGACTGAAGCACCGTGATGATGTCCGCTATAGCCGAAGCGTTTTCAGCAGCGGTGGTGATCAGCGCCGCTGACACGAGTTGCTCGTAGTTGATGAGACTGGCCACGGTCGCGGCACTGGCCGGTTGGCTGAGCGTGCAACAGACGACGACGGTGGCGTCGTCGGCCCAGACACCGGGCACCGCAGCTGCCCCATGCACCTGCTCCCAGATCGAATCATATTGCGGTGCAAGGTCCCGCATGGTGGCCAAGGTCAGCTCGGGCCATCGGTCGTCGGTCCACAGGTCGGGGCTCAGCACCGGCACCTGGTAAGCGAGGGCATCGGGTACCGGGCCGCCGACACCCGACAGCTGGGCAGCGGCGAAGTCAGCGCCGATGCCGAGCGAGGCGATCACCGACGGCTGATCGTCATGAGCCTTGTCGTGGACGGTGATCGCCATGCCGAGCGCATCGAGCAGATCGAACTGCATGCGCTCGAGGATGCGCTTCATCAGCGCCACCAGCTGCGGGTGCTGGTGTGGCTGAAAGTACGGCGGAGCCATGTTCAGTCGCGGGTCACCACGGTCGCGACGCGATCGAGGCCGGAGATACTCAGCAGCGTCAAGATGGGTCCCGTCGCGGGCACGATGAGTGCGAGTTTGGTGGTCGCGGCAACGGCGAACAAGGCGCGCACGGCCGCGCTGTCGCAGTAGGTCACGTCCGACAGGTCGACAGTGATGGCGTCGTTGTTGGCGGCCGCTCGGTCGAGCACCTCGGAGAACTCGTTGACGTTGGCCAGGTCGATGTCGCCGGTCGCGATGACGACGGGCGGTTGCTCGGCCTCCTCAGCGGACATCCGGAACTGACTGTTGGTCATGCCTCGACTCCCGCTCGCTCCGGTCCTCGCTCGTTCCTCGCTGCGATCCTCACTCGCGGTCGCCTTCGGAAGGTCATGGATGCAGCTCCTTGCGCATTTCCACCGTGGTCCCCTGCGGGGTTGGCGTGATCGTGACCGTATCGACGAGGGCTCTCATCAACCTGCTGCCATGTCCGCGTTGCCCTGGCGCATTCGACGCCGGTAGGTGCCAGCGTCCGTTGTCCTTGATCGTCAACGCCAGCCCGGTGGCGGTGGCCCGGGCAGTGACCTCCACTTCGACATCACGGGTGGCGCCACGGACCGCATGCTCGACGGCGTTGGAGGCCGCCTCCCCGACGGCGAGCAGGATCTCGCCGGCCGCGGCGGCGCTGACGGCGGCGGTGGGCAGCCAACTTCGCAGACCGGCGCGGATGACGGCGAGACTGGCCGGGATGGCGGGTAGTTGGATGCGCAACGGAGCGGGTTTGCGCATGTCGGCACCGGGAACGTGGGTCACCAGCACCTCCGGATGTCTTGGTCTGCCTCGCCTCGACAGCCGCAAATTGCCGTTGTTGTCATATCACGCGAGAGCCCGCGTCGTGCCATACTCGCCCCTATCCGATTGCGAACCGCATGCCGACGGTGGTGCCGTGCGCCGTGCCGTCGAGGTCCACCTGCTCGCTCAGCGTCCGCATCAGCAGCAGGCCCCGGCCCCTGGTACCGGGGTCGGCGGGCGGTGTCTTCCACGAGCCCGAGTCGGCGACCCTGATCTGTATGTGCCGGTCCTCGACCGCGGCCTGCACACGCATCATCCCCGGCTGCTGCCCGCGGTACGCGTGCTCGGCACTGTTGCTGCACGCCTCGTTCACCACCAGCACGATGTCCTCAGCGCGCGCGTTGGGCACATTCGCACCGCGCAGCCAGTCACCGAGTTGATGCCGCACGTCGGTCAACCGTGCTGGAATCGCCTCGATCTCGATGACGAGGGCGTTACCCGGGTGGCGGTAGAGCACGATCGCGACGTCGTCGTCGTAACCCATCGCGGGGGCCAGTTTGTCGAGCATCGCGTCGGCGACCGCGTCGACGGGCGCTTCCATCGTCTGCGCCATTACCTCGGCGACGCGAGCCATCCCCGCGTCGATCGGTTCATCACGGCGCTCGACGAGGCCGTCGGTGTAGAGCAGCAGCGTCGACCCTGCGGTCAGGGCCGTGGTGGCTTGCGGGCGTGGCTCGTGTCTGCGCACCGCCAACGGCACCGACCGCGCATCCGTCAACAGCTGCGGCGGCGAATCGGGCGCGGCGAGTACCGCGGGCACGTGTCCGGCGCTGCTGTACATCAGCGTTTCCGACCGAGTGTCGAGGACTGCGACAAATACCGTGGTGCAGAACGCATCTGGGATGAAGGCCGCCGCCGAATCGAGCTGTTCGAGCAACCTGGCCGGCTCGGCACCGGTGAGCAGCAGAGCGCGGGCCGAGCTGCGCAGCTGACCCATCACCGCGGCAGCGGAGAGGCCGCGACCGACGCAGTCGCCGACGATGATGCCGATGCGGTCGTCGCCGACGGGCAGCACGTCGTACCAGTCGCCGCCGATCTCCAGAGGGGGTACCGCGGGCTCGTACCGCACCGCGAAGCCCGCGGGCAGTTCCGTGGGCGCGAGCATCGAACGCTGCAGCGTCAACGACGTCTCGCGGGCGAGCTCGAACTGGCGGACGTGCTGGATCGCCAGGCTGAGGTGTCCGACGACGGCGGTGACGAGCTGTCGGTCCTCCACGCTCACCCTGCGGGGCTGCGCGAATTCGAGCCACAGCGTGGTGTCCCGCGACAGTGTGGCGACGATGCCGTGCGCGATATCCGGCTCTGTCGCCCATCCGACGGGTTCGACAGTCAGCGGCAGCCACCCGCGGGCGTCCTCGAGTGAGCTGCGCAGCGGTGGGTCGAGGTCGTGCCACGGCGACGTCGACAGCGTTCCGGCCAGGTGGACGGTCGGATCATGCTCGCCCGCCGGCCACATGACGGCGGCGACACGTCCGACGCCAAGCGCCGTGCGGCACTCGTCGAGTGTCGCCGACAACACCTCGGCCACGTTCTTCGCCACGCTGACCGCGGTGGCGAGGTGTACGACGGCGCGTTCCCGGACGGCCGTGGCCCGCGTGGCGGTGATGTCGCGAATGGTGCCGACGTAGGTGTCCTGGTCTGCGCTCGGCGAGGTGACGGCGTTGACGCTGATCGCCACCCAGACGATGTGGCCGTCGCGGTGCCGGATCGGCGCCTCCGCCTCCAGCGTGCCCTGTGAGAGCAGTCTGGAGAGTCGCTCACCGGATCCGGTGTCGTCAGCCATCCACGGGTGCGGCCACGTGTAGGGCACACGGTCGGCTCCGAAACCCGTGATGTCGGCGAACGCATCGTTGATCTCGACGACCGCGCCGGTGCGGTCGGCGACGAAGAAACCCTCCTGCAGCGAATTCACCAACGCGGTGCGGAACTGGTCGCGATCGGCGAGATCGTCGGCGCGGGCCCGTTGTTGTTCGTATCGCCTTGTGCCGTCGATGAATCCACGCGTCGCCACATCCAGTGCGGCCAGCGTCTGCAGCAGAAACTGCAGCGCGACCGCGTTCTCGCTGCCGGAGTCCTGCCCGTAGACCAGCCGGGAGTGGTTTTCGATGATCTCCAGCATGCTTATCTGGTCGGCCAGTGCTCGCCGTCCGAGTTCGTGACCGACCGCGAGGGTGTTCTCGCCCCGGGCGGCCAGGTAGGCCCGCAGCGCCGCCGCGTACTCGGCATGGAAGTCCGCGGCTTCTGTCATGACGAGGTGCCCCGGTGCCGCGCGGCGAGCACCAGCGCGTCATCGGATTCCCTGCTGTAGGCGTCGAGGATGTGTTCGGCGATCGTCATCGCGGGTGCGGCGAAGTCGATGTCCTTGACGTGGTCTTCGAGAATGCCGTCGGTCGCGATTACGAGCAGGTCGCCTGGGCTGATCGACACCTGATGGGTGGTCAGCGCGTGGGGTATGCGGTAGCCCACGATGCCGCCTGCCAGCAGGGCAGAGGCCCGGATCTGCGCACCCCCGGGGCTTTTGGCGACAAGGTCGGCGGTCACGTTGCCGATGCCGATCCAGCTCAGCGTGCCGGTCTCGAAGTCGATGCGGGTAAGCGTGATTGCCGCCCCTCGTGTATTGGCCAGGCCGCGGTGGCACAGCTGCAGCTGGACATCGAGTGGCTCAGTGCGACAACGGTTCACAATCTCTTCTGCGCGCAGCGCCGCGGTCTCGGCCGCTCTGCCGTGGCCGAGTCCGTCCGCTACGCCGAACAGCGCGGCCGCGCCGCCGACGTCGACCGCGATCGGAAAGTCGCCGCACACCTCTTCGCCAGGTAGTGGGCGCCGCGCCGCAGCCCACTCGATCCGCCCGATCCAACCTTTTCTACGCACTTGGCGGGATCCATTTCCACATCTCGACGACTGTGCCTTGCCCGGGTGTCGACTCGACGATCAGCCGGTCCATCAAGCGTCGCGCACCGGGCAGGCCGAGGCCAAGCCCGCGGCCCGTCGAGTAGCCGTCCTCCAGCGCTCGTTCGATGTCGACGATGCCCGGGCCCTCGTCCTCGGCACGCACCACCAACGCCTTGCGACCGTCCCGGTCGGCAACGGCGACCCTGATCGCGCCGGAGCCGGCGTAGCTGGTGATGTTGCGGGCGATCTCCGAGATCGCCGTCGCGATCATCGTGACGTCGGTCAGCGAGAAGCCGAGATCGCGCGCGAGCTGATGCCCGGCTTGGCGGGCTGCGACGATGTCGTCGGAATTCTTGACGTCGATCACTTCTTCACCCGGCGTCATTCGGCACCGTCGCGTCCGATCGTCGGCTGGCGCGATTCGAGTTGTCGATTGAGAAACGCGAGGCCCTCTTCGAGGTCCAGCGCCGTGTACATGTCGTCGAACACCAGCCCGAGTTGGACCATGGAGAAGGCCACCTCGGGCTGCAGGCCCACGATCACCGTGTCTGCGCCGCGCAGCCGGGTCATATGCGCGATCGTGCGCAGTGACCGGGCAGCGAAAGAGTCCATCACGTCGATCGCGGTGACGTCGACGATGATGCCGTGGGCACGGTACCGGCTGACCCGCTCCATCAGATCGTGGCGCAGCCGTTCGGCATCGGAGTCGGTGAGCGCGGCCTGCACCGATGCGATGAGGATCGCGCCCTGTTTCAGGATGGGTACTGGCATGAGACGGTCGCGCTCGCGCGAATCATCCGTTCGTTTCGCCGGTGCGGCTCACTTCGTAGCCGAGGAGGCGTTCGGCCTCTTCGATCCCGCCCTGCAGGTCGCCGACCGCGTTCATCTTGGACAGGTCGAGCCCGATTGTCACCAGGGTCAACGCGATGTCCGACGACAGGCCGGTGATGATCACGCTCGCACCCATCAGGCCCGACGCGTCGACGGTCTGCACGAGGTGGTTGGCCACCGTGGAGTCGATGGTCGGCACACCGGTGATGTCGATGACGACCACCTTGGCGCGGTTGGCGCGGATCGCCCGCAACAGCTGCTCGGTGACCTGGCGGGCGCGCTGGCTGTCCAACACGCCGATGATCGGGAGGATCAACAACTGCTCGCGCACCTGAAGCACGGGCGTGGACAGCTCGCGGATGGCCTCCTGCTGCTGGCGGATGATGCGCTCGCGCTCCTGCACAAAGCCGACGGCCACCGTGTTGGCGATGCGGTTGGCGGCGGGCTCGTATGCGTCGAGCACCCGGTTCAGCAGGTCGAAGTCGGTCTGGTACTTCTCGAACAGAGAGCGCGCCAGCACGTCGCGCAGGAGCAGCACGATGCCGACCACCTCGTCGGTTTCGACGCCTCGCGGGATGATGCGCTCCGACAGGTCACGGGCATAGTCCTGCAACGCCTCGACGCTGCCGGTCTCCAGCACCTCGACGTAGCTGTCGTAAACCGTGGTGGCCTCGGAGAAGATCTCCTCCGGCGACATCGCCGTCAGCAGTTCGGCCTCGGTGATTCGGCGGGCCCACTCCTCGCGCAGGGCCGTCCGGTTCTGGCGAAGGTGCTGGACGAGTTGGGGCAGCAGATCCTGGCCCACAAGTTTGGTGACGGGTATGGCGATGCTGGGGAATTCTGTCGTCGAGTCAGACATGCGGCCTCCCAACTTCACTCGCGCTCGGTGGAAGTGCACGAGTCCTGTGCCGACACTAGCGTTAGCGTCGACCGTCGAAGTAACCAATCTGCAGCTACAACCGAAAGACTAGGCTCTGTGCATGCCTGACCAGGAAGCGATCGCCACCGCGGTTGCCTACCAGAATGGGATCGCGGTGCTCAAGGTCGGTGGGGACATCGACCTGGCCACGGTCCCGGTATTGGAGGCCGCGATCGACGAGGCGCTGGTGCCGAAGCCGACGGGATTGGTGATCGACCTGTCCGAAGTCGGGTTCCTTGCCTCGGCGGGGCTGCAGGCCTTGGTGGCGACGCACAACAACGTCAGCCCGTCCGCGCAGTTCGCAGTCGTCGCGAACAGCGCCGCGACGAGCCGTCCGATTCAGTTGACCGGCCTCGACAAGATCTTCGAGTTGTATCCGACGCTCGACGAGGCGCTCACCGCGGTTCAGCCGAAATAGCTTGGCCGAAAACCGATTCCGTCGCCGTTATCAGGGCACCATCCAGGACAGCACAGACGCCTGCAGCGCCGAGATCACACACAGCAGCGCCAGGAACACCAAACTCCACACCACGACGCGACGGAAGATGTCGCCTTCCTTGCCGTTCATGCCGACCGCGGCCGCCGCGATGGCGAGATTCTGCGGCGAAATCATCTTGCCGAGCACTCCGCCAGAACTGTTCGTCGCTGCCATCAACACATCGGACAGCCCGGCCTGGTTTGCCGCGGTCACCTGAAGAGCGCCGAACAGCGAGTTCGCCGACGTATCCGAACCCGTGACGGCGGTACCGAGCCAGCCCAGCACCGGAGAGAGCAATGCGAACGCACCGCCGGCGCCCGCCATCCACGTGCCGAGAGTGATCGTCTGCCCCGACAGGTTCATCACGAACGCCAGCGCCAGCACCACCATCACGGTCACGATCGCGAACCGAAGCTGTACGAGTGTGACGCCGTACGCCTTGACCGCACGCGGCACCGACAGCTTGAGCACGATCATCGTGAGCACCCCTGCGACGAGCATCTGCGTGCCGGGAGTGGTCAGCAGGTTCAGCGTGAACTCGGTCAGTGACACCGGTTTTCCCTTGGGACTCACAACGTGCAACCCCGGCCACTGGAACTTGATGGTCGCCTTGTCGAGCAGGTTCTTGACCGCGGTGATCTGACAGATCACGAAGACCGCGATGATGATCGCGTACGGCGCGTACGCACGCGCGACCTCGGCCCGGTCGTCGGGATTCGCGACGCGCTGTGCGAACTCTGGAGTCGGCTCATCGGCGGCGCCGCCCGCGATGACCGCGGGCGCCTGCTCGCGGCGCGGATGCCAGACGCGGACCATCGCGACCACCGCGGCCGCCGACAGCAGCGACGCGACCACGTCGGCCAACGGCACCGAGATGAAGTTCGAAGTCGCGTACTGCCCGATCGCGAAGACGACGCCGCACACCAGCGCCACCGGCCAGGTCTCCCGCAGACCGCGCCAACCGTCGACGATCGCGACCAGCGCCAACGGCACGAAAAGCGCGAGGATCGGCGTCTGCCTGCCCACCATCGCGCCGAGCGTGTCGCTCGGCAGGCCGGTCACCTTGCCCAGCGTCAGGATCGGGGTGGCCATCGCGCCGAATGCGACGGGAGCGGTGTTGGCGGTCAGCGCGAGCGCCGCCGCCTTGAGCGGACGGAAGCCAAGCGCCATCAACATCACCGACGTCACCGCGACCGGCGTGCCGAACCCGGCCAGCGCCTCCAACAGCGCGCCGAACGAGAACGCGATGATGACGGCTTGTACCCGCTGGTCATCGCTGACCCGTGCGAACGAGCGCCGCAGCACGTCGAAATGCCCTGTCTCGACGGTCATTTGGTAGACCCAGATCGCATTGATCACGATCCACAGAATCGGGAAGAACCCGAAGGCGGCGCCCTCTGTCCCGGCGAGCAGACTCTGACCGAGCGGCATCCCGTACACGAAGACCGCCACCACGATCGCCAGCGCGAGCGACACCAGCGACGCCAGCCATGCGGTCACCCGCAGCACGCCCAGCATCACGAACAACAGCAGCAGTGGCAGCGCCGCGACAAGCGAGCTCCACGCCAGGGATTGTGCGACCGGATCGAGAACCTGTTGGTACACGGCGACCACCTCGCGGGCACGGCGATACGAGCGACAAGGTGGGGTAGCCCGAATCGATGCAGTTCAACCTTCCGCTGAGTGACGCCTGCATAATCACTGTGCGCCTGCTAAAACATTGGATTAGAGTTCCGTTCGCCAGATTGATCTTCAAAACAGCTGGCATAGGTCGGGAAGGACGAAATTATGGGTCGGATGGCTCGCCGTGTCGCGGCGCTTGTCGGCGGTGCTGCGATTGTGACGATGGTGGGCTTGACCGCCTCGTGCGCCAAGGAAGAGCAGAAAGCGCCGGAGACGACCACCACGACCACCACGACGACGACCACGTCGGCGGAGACGCCTGCACCGCCGCCGCCCGCACCGACCGAGAAGTCGATCAACCCGACTGGCGGCAACCTGTTCACGCCTCCTGTGAAGGCGCCGCCGCCGGCGACAGCCATCCCCGGCGATAACTAGAAACCCATCTGGCCAGCACGGACGTACGCTGGCGATTGTGGTAATCCGCCATTTCGGCACGCTAGCGCTCATTGCAGTCGGGGTGTTCGCGCTCGTCTCCGACCTGCGCCCGACGGTGTCCGGCAGCGCAGGCCTGATCAGCGGGCCTTACGCGTACCTGCTGGCCAGCTCCACCGACCTCGGGCCGTCGCACCGGCCCGACACCCAACTGACGGCCTCTCTGCGCGACTCGACCCGGCCTGACGCGCTGTTCGGGTGGGCCGGCGACCACGGGCTGACGGTGCGCTGGCGACAGGGCGAAACCTGGGCCGTCGTCGAGGGCGCCGCCGAGAATGTCGCAAAGGCCTTCGACGTCGAGGTGCACGACTACCGCGGCCAGCGCGGGCAGGACTTCTACGCCTCGCCGCAACAGCCGTCGATCCCCGAATCGCTGCGCGACGAGGTCGCCGAGTTCGGCAGGATCCTGGGCTACACGCCGCACCACATGTCGCGACCGTCGTTCCTGCCGCTGGATGTGCCGGACAGGGGGCTGACTCCTGGCGGGTTGCTGACCACCTACAACGTCAACAAGCTCGCCGCCCAGGGATTCACCGGCAAGGGCACGACGATCGTCTTCTTCGCGTTCGACGGCTTCGAGCAGGCCGATCTCGACACGTTCGCCACCACCTATAACCTGCCGAAGTTCACCCCCACGGTGGTCGGCGGGCAACCGGGGGAGGCGCGCGGCGAGACGACGATGGACCTCGAGGTCGCGCACGCCGTCGCGCCTGACGCGCGCAAGGTCGTCGTCAACGCCCGTCCGACCGTGCAGGGCGACGGCGGCTACGAGAAGATCGGCCAGATGCTCGAGGACGCCGACCGGCAGTTCCCCGGGGCGATATGGAGCTTCTCGATCGGCTGGGGGTGCGACAAGCTGATCACCGCTGCCGATCTGGCGCCGATTCGTTCGGCGCTGCAGGCTGCGCACTCACACGGCATTACGGCGTTCAACGCCAGCGGAGACCTCGCGGGTCTCGAGTGCAAGGGCGGTGAGGACTGGTCGTCACCACCGGGGGCCAGCGACGTCGGCCTCGACTCGGTGGCCTCGCTGCCCGAGATGGTCGACGTCGGCGGCACCACGCTGTCGACCGACGCCAAAGGCGTATGGCAGGCCGAACAAGCGTGGTTCGATGTGCCGCTGTCCCAGGGCACCGGCGGCGGGGTGTCGTCGTTGTTCGACCGTCCGGATTGGCAGCGCGCGGTGATGCCCGACAAGGATCCGACCCGTCGGCTGACACCTGATGTCGCCGCGGTCGCGGATCCGTTCACCGGCGTGCAGATCGTGCTCAACCAACAACAACTCGTCGGCGGTGGTACGTCACAGTCCGCGCCGATCTGGGCCGGGCTGGCGGCGGTGATGACTCAGTACCTGCTCGCGAACGGCGGCCAGCCGCTCGGCGACCTCAACCCGATGCTGTATCGCATGGCTGCCGGTGCACCGCTGCCCGGGTTCCGGGACGTCGTATTGGGTGGGAACGCCGTCGACACGGCGGGCCCCGGCTACGACCTGGTAACCGGGCTGGGCACACCCGACATCGACAACATGGTGCGCAATTTGCTCGTTCTCCAGAAGGCAACACGATGAGCACGAATGACGAGCAGGTCCCCACCGCCGAATGCCGGATATGCCAGGTCGAAGTGCCGGCCGGCGAGTATTGCGGGCTGTGCGGCTGTCACCTGACCCCGCGGAAGGGCGAAGGCCCGGACTGGCTGCGCATCCGCGACTTCGGCGCCGCGCCCGGCGAACACCTGCTGCAGCCGTCGCTGGCGAGTTCGCTGTTCCCGCACCTGCCACCGCGGTCGCGCACCGTGTTCCGGGTCGGGCTGGCGGTGGTGTTCGTCGCCCTGGTTGCGTTCGCGCTGCTGCGGATGCCCGGAGCGCTCGTCACCGTCGAGGCGCTGGGCTTCCCGTTCCTGTTCGTGCTCTATCTCGTCGAGTCCGATGGTTTCCGTGACATCCCAACACCCATGTGGGTGCTGACAGCGGCGCTTGGCGTCGGGCTGGGGGTCGGATGGGTGCTCCTGACAGGCATGATGGTGGCCCGGTCGTACGGAATCGAATTAGGCGCTGACGTCGGCGGGGCCCGGATGGTGCGCACCGGCATCGCGATTCCGCTTGGCGGGGTGATCCTGATGCTGATGCCCGCGCTGATCGTGCGGCTGCTGCGACCGCCCACGCGGGAAGCCTTGGATGGCTTCATGGTGGGAGCGTTGGGCGCGCTCTCCTTCACCGCGGCAGCGACTCTGGCCCGGCTGGCCCCGCAGTTCGTCACGGGTGTGGTGAGCAAGCGGCCGATGGACAGCCTGCTCGTCGAGGCGGGCATCAGGGGAGTGGCAGTGCCGCTCACCGCGGCTGCGGCAGGCGGATTGATCGGCGCCGCACTGTGGTTCACCCGACCGCCGAGCAAGGAGAAGCAGCATCCCGGCGTCGTACGTGCGCTTCTGGTGTTCTTCGCAGTCGCGGTGCTCGTGGTGTACGTGGGTCTTGGTCTGATCGACGTCGCTCACTTCCCGCAGGTGCTGATGCTAGTGCTGTATCTGCTCCTCGCTGCGGTGGCGCTGTTCCTGCTGCGCGTCGGGTTGCAGCTGGCGCTATTGCACGAGGCGCACGACGAGATCCAGTCCGACGAGCCGCTGCTGTGCCCGCACTGTGGACATGTCGTTCCCGATATGGCGTTCTGTCCGGCGTGCGGCGTCGCGACGCGCGCGTCGTCACGCTCGTCGCGCACGTCACGACGTGACACGCGCCCGGTGCGCACCACTCAGGAGTCCGACGGGTCATGAGCGCGCCACCACCCAAGTTTTTCCCCGGTTATGCCGTCCCGCAGGGGTCATACGCCGCTCCGCCGATACGCCACGCCAAGCAATCCCGCGTGTTGCTGATCTGGTTCCTCGCTATAGCGGTGATAGCCCTGACGCTGGTGGGTGTCACGATGCTGATAAGCAAGCCGCCCGCGCGATACATGTGCCCGCCCAGCTGCGGGCGGCCACCGACGGGAACCCCCGTCGAAACCAATCCCCGGTTCACCGCGCAGGACGGCGCCTTCTCGGTGTCGTATCCGGCCGAGGGGTCCGCGTACAAGATCACCACCAAACCCAACGGGGTGACGGCGGACTTGCAGGCCGGCGACGGTGGCACGTTGCAGTTGTTCAGTGAGGCCGCGGCGAACCGGTCACCGGAACAGATCGCCAAGAACTTGATCAGCCGGACGTTTCCGGATGCCCACACCGCATACAAGATCCCCAACGCGATGGTCGGATACCAGCCCGGCTACGGCGAGGCAGCCGACTGCTGGCCGCAGGGCGCCAACAGCAGCTACATGAAGATGCGCGTGTTGGTGATGGTGGCCGTCAAGAACGATGTCGCTCTGGTGGCCGCCGCGGTGGGCCCGTTCCGCCCGTTCGGCCCGGACTTCGGCAGCGGCAAGCCGTCGGGCGCGAACCTCCAAATCGCGTTGGACATGGGCAAGTACGTCAACAGCTTTTCTTGGCGCGGCGACCCGCCACGGTGATCAGGCGACGTCGGTCAGGCCGTAGCCACGATCCCTGGCGACTTCGGCCAGCAGAGCGCGCAGCCGGTGCCTGCCGCGGTGCAGCCGCGACATCACGGTTCCGATCGGGGCACCGGTGAGCTCGGCGATCTCCTTGAATCTGCGACCCTCGATATCGGCGTAATAGACCGCGGTGCGCAGCTTTTCGGGCAGCTGCCGCATCGCCTCCCTGACGTCGTTGTCGCCCAGCAGATCCAGCACCTGGTCCTCTGCTGAGCGCAGTCCG
>Ga0207669_10000127_pt1 | contig 38104 bp, 33 predicted proteins | sample KBSM33metaG_FD_184329 | JGI IMG/M metagenome (GOLD analysis project Ga0207669, IMG submission 184329) | Miscanthus rhizosphere microbial communities from Kellogg Biological Station, Michigan, USA - KBS M3-3 metaG (SPAdes) (version 2) | ecosystem: Host-associated > Plants > Roots > Rhizosphere >...
CGGCCTCCGCCGTCACCATGTCGAAATGGTGCATCGGCTCGGGGAAGTGCATCGAATTGTAGAACCAGAAGCGCTCGTCGTCCTCGGGCACGAACTGGGTGTAATAGGGATAGGCCGCCTGCGCGGCTTCCGTCCCCGGTATCACCGCAACCGAACTCGGCAGCGGGAAGCTCTTGATAGCGCTTTCCATCGGTCCTCTCGCCTCGTCCGGCGCCTTGTGGCGCTCCGAGCCGGGACCCTAGTGCGCGGACGGCAGAAGCGAGTAGGATTCGCGCGCAACGATCATGGGACAAATGCGCACCATCAATGTTCCGTTCGCCAATCGCGCGGCGATACGCCGAACCGCTTGCGGAACTGACGCGCGAAATAACCGGGATCGAGAAAGCCGCAACGGAACGCGATCTCGGCGATCGAGACATGCTGACCGTGCGGATCCACGAGCAAGTCGCGCGCGCGATCGAGCCGCGCGCCCGACACTTCGCGGACGAAGCTGGTGCCGCGCCTGGCGAGCAATGCCTGGAGATAGCGCGTCGAGATGCTCAGGCTCGCCGCGACCGCATCGGGTGTGAGATCGGGATCGGCGAAATCGCGCCGGACCCGGAACAGAATGCGGTCCGCCAGTGCGGCGCGATGCCCGGCGGGAATCGCGTCCTCGGCATCTCCCACCAGCGTCAGCAACGCGCCGATCCGCTCCGCGAGAAGCGGCCGCAATCCGGGACTGTCGTCGAGATGACGCACCATGGTCTCGATCAGACTGCCGAGCGGTGCGCCCCAGCCGTTCCGCGCCGACAGCGGCCGAGCAAGCAGCGCATCCGGATCGGATACCCAGCGCTCGACCCAGGCGCGCGGCATCATCAGGTCGAGCGCCTCGTGCGGCTGATCCATGTCCATCTGATAGAAGCGGGTATTGTCGAGCAGCACGAATTCGCCGGGACCGAGCGTGAACGACGCACCGGCGATCCTCGTGTCGAGCGTGCCGCGCCGCGAATAGACCAGCTGGATCGAGGGAGCCGCGCTCCCCGCGCTGCCGCTGCCGCGATGGACGACGCGTTGCGCGGGCGCCAGAAGCTGAAGGAAGCGGAGCTCGCCAAGGCCATAGCTGCGCCATCCCGCGGCGAAGGCGTCGCGATCGCGCACGCAGATGTCGATCGGCGCGATCGTGCTGGCCGCCCATTCCTGCCACTGGTCGATCGCATGGCGCGTCCCCAGCCCGCGCGACGACCAGCGCATGTCGGGCAGAACAGGAGCGGTCGCGGGCAGCATCATCTCTCCACGGCCACGATTATGCCCCAGATCGCACCGCGCCGCTATCGTCACGGCGCGATCAGGACCTTGCAATCGTGGGTGCGGCGGCGGAGCGCCTCGAACCGCTCGGGCGTGTCGGCAAGCGCGATCGTGTCGGTGATCAGGTGACGGGGTTCGGTGGCGCCGGCATCGAGCGCATCGAGCGCGGCTTCATATTCCTGGCGGGTAAAGAATGCCGAAGTGACGAGCCGCACTTCCTTCGACAGCATCGCGAAGCTGTTGAACGTGTCGGGCCGCGTGCACAGGCCGAGCAACAGGATCGTACCGCGATTGCGCACCTGATTGACCGCCTGCGCGATCAGCCCGGGCACGCCGACACATTCGAACACGATGTCCGCCTTGCCGCCCAGCGCCCGCTCCGCCGCCCCGACCGGATCGTCGGCATCGGCGACGAATCCCGACGCGCCCATCGCGACGGCGCGGTCGCGTTGATGGTCGGCGATGTCCTGCACTACCACTGTCGCCGCACCCGCACGCCGCGCCCAGAACGCGACCGCGAGGCCGATCGGCCCGGCGCCGAGGATCAACACATGGTCGCCGGCGCGCAGTCCGCTCATGTTCACACCGTGCAGCGCGACCGCCAAAGGCTCGATGATCGCGCCGTCCGCCAGGCTCGCCGATTTGGGCAGGATCACGCACTGATTGGGGCGCGTCACCGCATATTCGGCATAGCCGCCGCCCTGCAGCCCGAAATGCTCGCACCATGCCGGCTCGCCCGCGCGGCAGGTCGCGCATTGGCCACAGCTCGCCAGCGGGATAACCGAGACGAGATCGCCGGTCGCTATCCCCTCCACGCCGCGACCGAGCGCGACGACTTCGCCGGCGAATTCGTGGCCCAGCACATCACCCGCGACGCGTCCGTAAGCGGCATCCTCGGTCATATGCAGGTCTGACCCGCAAATCCCGCAGCGCGCCACGCGGACGACCACTTCGCCGGCCTCTGGAGTCGGATCGGGCAGGGTCTCGACCTTCAGCGGCTGGTGGAGCCCCTGCATCACCACGGCGCGCATCGTTCAGATCTCCGCCGCCATGCGCAGCACCGGCTTGACCACCCTGCCGCTCTCGCTCGCGGCGATCGCCTGGTCGATCTCGGCGAAGTCGAAATAGCCGATCAGCCGTTCGAACGGAAACCTTCCCGCAAGGTGCAGTTCGATCAGCTCCGCCACGAACGGCCCGACATCGCTGTCGCCGCCCAGGATTCCCTTCACCGTGCGGCCGCCGCCCATGAACTGGCTTTCGTTGAACATCAGCATATCGGCGGGATCGGACGCGCCGACGATCCCGAGCACGCCCCTGGGCGCAAGCAGCGAGAAGGCATCCTCGATCACCGTCTTGATCCCGGTCGTATCGAAGGCATAGCCGACCCCCGCCGGGCACAAGGCGCGGATCCTGGCGATGGCATCGTCGCGCGCGTTGAAGGCGTGCGCCGCGCCGAGTTCACGCGCGAGCGCCAGCCGCTCGTCATTGACGTCGACCGCGACGATCGGATCGGCCCCCGCCACTTTCGCCGCCATGATCGCCGCCATCCCGACCGTGCCGGTGCCGAACACCACGATCGGCAGGCCGCTGCGTACCTTCATGCTGCGCAGCACCGCCCCCGCCCCGGTCATCAGCCCGCAACCGATCGGCGCCAGCTGTTCGAGCGGCAGATGCGCGGCGCTGTCGGGCACGCGCACGACGTTGCGCTGATGCGCGATGGCATGGGTGGCGAAGCTCGACTGGCCGAAGAAATTGGCGTTCATCGGCGCGCCGTCGGCGAACATGGTCGGCGATCCGTCGGCGCGCGTCCCCGTCCAGTTGTTGGGGAAGAAATTGTAGCAATAAGTCGGCGCGTCGACCGCGCAGCTGGGGCAGTCGCCGCAACTGTTGAAGCTCATCACCACCCGGTCGCCCGGCCGGGCGACGGTGACCGCGTCCCCCACCGCCTCGACGATCCCCGCGCCCTCATGGCCCAGCACGATCGGCAGCGGCACGGGCAATTGCCCGTCGCGCACCGCGAGGTCGGTGTGACAGATACCGCAGGCGATGATGCGAATGCGCAGCTCGTCGGCGCGCAGATCGTCGAGCTCGACGTCCTCAATCGCGAATGGTGCGTGCTTGCCGCGGCAGATCGCGGCCTTCGCTTGTGTTGTCATCGGTGTCGCATCCGGTAAGAGGCCAATCAGTCGAGCGGCTTGACGGGACCGAGCTGCATCCCGCCATCGATCATCACATGGCTGCCGGTCATGTAGCTCGACGCGTCGGATGCCAGCAGCAATGCCAGCGGCTTGATCTGATAGGTCTCGGCGACACGACCGACCGGCACCAACGCGTCCCATGCCTGGCGCGCCGCGGGGTTCTTCTTGAGCCAGCCGCCGCCGATATTGGTGACGAACGGTCCCGGCGCGATAGCGTTGACCCGGATGCCGTAAGCAGCGAGTTCGTAGGCGGCGTGGCGCATGAAATGCTTCACGCCGGCCTTGGCGGGCATATAGGGGACGCCGACGATCGCCTCATTGACCTCGGCCGCGTTCGACGAGGTGCAGATGATCGACCCGCCGCGGCGGCCGATAGTCGCCTCGTTCGCCTTCATCACACGCGCCGCCTCGCGCACGGTGTGGAACACGCCGGTCAGGTTGATCGCGATCGACCGGTACCAGCGTTCCGGGTCGTAAACATCGATCTGGCCGTCGGGATTGCGCCTGTTCTCGGGGCTCCAGAAGCCGTTGCCGGCGTCCCAGCCGGCGTTGGCGAAGGCGATGTCGCAGCCGCCATAGGCCGCGACATGGCCGTCGAACGCCGCCGCGACCTGCGCGAGATCGGCGACGTCGCAAGCGACGGCGCGCGCATCGACTCCCTCGCCGCGCAGCCGCGCCGCCTCGCGTTCCGCGCCCTCGGCATCGATGTCGGCGAGCGTCACGCTGACCCCGGCTTCGACCATGACCTCGGCATAAGCGAGGCCGAGCCCCGATGCCGCCCCGGTGACGAGCGCCGAACGCCCGGCGATATCGAACTGGTCGAGCGTCCTCATCGCCCGGTCACAGATAGAGCTGCGGGTTGGGCGTCAGGCCATGCTCGCGGCAATAACTCTCATAGTGGTTCATGAACCACCAGACATCGAGCGTTTCGACGTGATTGCCGTCCGCGTCGTAGAATTCGTTCGCCCCCTGCATCCAGAACAGCGCCTTCATCCCGTTGGGATCGTCGGTGACCAGCGTGTGCGCGGTCCCCGGCGTCTCCGTAATGAAATCGCCCGGGCGACAGACCCAGTCATATTCGAGGTAGCGGAAGCTGCCCTCCAGCCCGATCGCCCAGACCGGCCCACGATGTTTGTGGGTGCCGATCACCCCCGGCGACTTGATCCACAGGATGTTGCAATAGACGTTCTGCCGCACGTCGAAGGCGAGGTGTCGGATTGCGGCATTGTCGCCGAACGGCACCCACGGGCTCTCCTCATCGGACGACCCGACATAGGTGCCTTCCTGCCCCTTGCGCCGGATCAAGTCGAGATACGGCTCCGCGATGTCGACGATCTTGTACGCACTCGACGGTGGCGCGGTCATGGTACCCATGATGCGGCTTCCTCAGATATAGAGCTTGGAATTGAGCGGGATGCCGTTGGCGTGGCAGTAGGTTTCGTAGTGGTTGATAAACCACCAGACGTCGGTGGTTTCGACGAAGTTCGCGTTCTCGTCGTAGAATTCGATCGGCCCCTGCATCCAGCCGAACAATTTGACCCCGTTGGGATGGTCGGTGACCAGTGTGTGGCTTTCGCCCGGCACCTCGAGGATCAGGCCGCCGGGCGAGGCCACCCAGTCATATTCGAGATATTTCACGCTGCCCTCTAGGCAGACCATCATGATCGTGCCGCGATGCAGGTGCGTGCCGATCACCCCCGGCCCCTTGATCCACAGGATGTTCGAGAAAATGCCCTGGCGCACGTCAAAAGCGAGATGCTTGATCGCGGCATTGTCGCCGAACGGCACCCAGGGGCTGTCGACGTCGCTCTCGGCATCGATATAGCGTCCGCCGGGGCTCAGCCGCGCGACGATCTCGCGGTGGGCGAAGGGAACATTGACAATCTCGGCCTTGGTCGAAGGCGGCGCTTCCATCACGCTCATCACGAATACTCCTCTCAGCGGATCAGTGTGTCGACATAGTCGGCGCCGATGCCGACCGCGGCATAATGCGCGCGGGCCGCAGCGATGTAGTCGTAGACATCGTAATGGCCGATGGTGTTCCCGTCCTCGTCGAGCCACATCAGCGGACCCGACACGACGAAGAAGACTTTCATCGGATCAGCATGGTCGTAACAGACCAACGTGTGGCTCTCGCCAGGGGTTTCGTAGACGAAATCGCCCGCGGTCGCGGTCCAGTCATGTTCGAGATAGGCCCATTTGCCGCTGATCGTGTAGGCCCAGATCGGGTGCGGATGATAATGGCGGTTCACCAGCCCCGCCGACTTCGACATCAGCACGTCGGCCCACATGTTGCGCGAGGGGCTGATCCAGACCGGCTTCGACGACACCGTCTCGCTGATCGGTACCCAATAACGTTCGTCGCCCTCGGCGATTTTGGAAGCGTAGATTTCGGGCAAGCCGCCGTCGCGGAACACCTTGGCGACCGGCTTCAAATCCTTCCAGAATTCGGTGTGCGGCTGTTCAGCCATCGCTACGCTCCCGATCCGTTATCCAGCACTGATCACGCTCCAACCGCCATCGACCCGGAACGACGCGCCGGTGACATAGGCCGCGTCGTCGCTCACCAAAAAGGCGATCATCGCGGCGACGTCCTCGGGCGCGCCGCGCACGCCGAACGGCACCGCCGAATTGATCCCCGCTTCGGCCTCTGCCTCGGAAATACCGGTATTGGCGGCGTAGCTCTGGATGATGCTGTCGGTCATCCGCGTGCGGATCACGCCCGGGTGGACCGAATTGCACCGCACGCGCCCGCCATCGGCCACGCCGATGATCGCCAGCGATCGCGTCAATTGCTCGACGCCCGCCTTGCTGACGCCATAGGACAGCGCCGACGGGGTCGCCATGAACGATACGATCGAGGCGATGTTGACGATCGCCCCGATCCCCTCCGCGACCATATGCGGCATCACCGCGGTACAGCCGAGGAAGGTGCCGTCGAGATTGATCGCCAGCACGCGGCGGAACTCGGTGTAGCTGGTCGCCAGCCCCGCCTGGCCGAGATCGCCTTCGATCCCGGCGGCATTGACCAATATGTCGATGCGCCCGGTGAGCCGAAGCGCCACGTCGACGACCGCGCCCCATCCGTCGGGATCGGATACGTCCTGGACCAGGAAGGTACTGCCGGTTTCCGCGGCGAGCGCCTTGCCCGCGGCTTCCGCGACGTCGGTCAGCACCAGCGTGGCACCGTCGCGCGCCAGCCGCCGCGCGGTCGCGGCACCAATCCCGCCGGCGGCGCCGGTGATCACGGCGACCCTGCCTGTCAACGCGCTCATCGCCAGACACCGCCGACCGCGAAGCCGGCATAACCCGCCGCCGCGACCTCGTCGCATTTCGCGCGATACGCGCCGACCCCGCCGACATAGGGCATGAACACCTGCCGCCCGTCGCGCGTGCGGCCCTGGTACCAACTATTCGCGCGCGGAAAGAGCGTCTGATGCGCGACCGCGTCGGCATGCTCCATCCAGTCGCGCTCGGCACCGGCATCCGCCTCGATCGTCGTCGCGCCGCGCTCGCGCAGATACACCAGGCAATCGGCGATCCAGTCGACATGCTGTTCGATCGAGACGACGACATTGCTCAACACCGAAGGGCTGCCCGGGCCAGTGATCGTGAACAGATTGGGGAAGCCTGCGACCGCGAGTCCAAGCAGCGCGCGCGGCCCGTCGGCCCATTCCTCGGCGAGCGCGTGGCCGTCGCGCCCGCGGATATCGATCGCCTTGATCGCGCCGATACAGGCGTCGAACCCGGTGGCGAAGACGATCGCATCCGCGCGGTACGTCCCGCGATCGGTGACGATGGCATGGTCGGTCACCGCGACGACCGGTTCCTCGCGCACATCGACGACGGCCACGTTGTGGCGATTGAGCGCGTCGTAATAGCCGATCTCGGAGCACAAGCGGCGCGATCCGATCGGATATCCGGTCGGCGTCACCTTGCGCGCGGTTTCCGGATCGCTGACCAGCTCGCCGATCTTTTCCCGCGCGAACGCGGCGGCGTAGGCGTTCGAGTCCTCGTCGAACAACAAATCCTCATAGGCGCGCAACAGCCCGGTCGTGCCGCCCGCCCAATAATCGCCGAAGCGCCGCGCGCGCCCGGCATCGTCATCCGCCTTGGCCGATCCCGGCCCCGGCCCGTCGAACCAGCCGAGCGGCGACTGGCGCGCGGCGGCGCGCGATTTGGGCAGCTGCGGCTCGATCGCGGCACGTTCGTCGTCGCCGAGCGGGCGATTGCCCGCCGGCACCGCGAAATTGGGCGTGCGCTGGAACACGGTCACGGCGGCGGCCGTGGCGGCAAGCTGGGGCAGAACCTGGATGCCCGACGATCCGGTGCCGAACAAGGCGACATGCCGACCGGCAAGCGGCACCGTCTCGTCCCATCGGGCGGTGTGGAGGATTTGCCCGGCGAAGCGCTCGAGCCCCGGCAGCTCGGGAGTCTTGGGCTCCGATAGCGCGCCCGTCGCGAGGATCAGGTGGCGCGCCGCGATCGCCGTCCTGCCGTCGATCTCGACATGCCAGACCGCCCGCGCCTCGTCCCACCTCGCCGCGGTTACATAGGCGTCGAAAATGATGTCGCGGCGAAGATCGAAGCGGTCCGCGACATGGTCGAGATAGGCGAGAATCTCGGGCTGCGCGGCATAGCGTTCGGTCCAGCGCCAGTCGCGTTCCAGCTCGGGCGAGAAGGAATAGCTGTATTCGATGCTCGGAATGTCGCAGCGCGCACCGGGATAGCGGTTCCAGTACCAGGTGCCGCCCACGCCCGACCCCGCCTCGACGACCTGGACGGCAAAGCCGGCGTCGCGCAGCCGGTGGAGCATGTACAGGCCGGCAAATCCGGCGCCGACGACCAGCGCGTCGAGCGGCGCAGGGGTTTCGGTGCTCATGCGGTCCCTCTGGCGGTCGCGACGCGTTCGCGCAGGAAGGCGCCCGCCGCGGCAACCGCCGCCGCCCCTTCGGGCAGCATGAACGCAAAGGCGTGCCAGACGTGGATCAGCCCAGGCCAGATTTCGAGCGTCAGCGCGACATCGTCACGCCCGGCGACCGCGGCCAGGCGAAGCGCGTCGTCGAGCAAGATCTCTGCCGTGCCGACATGGATCAGTGTCGGCGGCAAACCGCGAAGATCAGCATGGATCGGCGAAGCGAGCGGATCGGCGGGGTCCGCCTGATCGAGATAATAAGCCGCCATCCTGCGCAATCCCGTTTCGGTGAGCGCGGGATCGGCCGCAGCCTTGCCGGTCATGCTGGCGCCGGCGCAGGCGAGATCGGCCCAAGGCGAGATCAGGAACGCGGCGCCGGGCAAGATCGCGCCCGTATCACGCAGCCGCAGCAGCGTGGCGACGGTCAGGCCACCACCGGCCGAATCGCCGGCGATCGCGATACGACTGGAATCGTGCCCGCGATCGACCAGCGCGCGGAACGCAGCCGCGGCGTCGTCGATCGCGGCGGGGAACGGATGCTCAGGGGCGAGGCGATAGTCGATCGCATAAGCCGACATGCCCGATGCATCAGCGAGCGCGGCGACCAAAGCACGATATCCCCAGGCATTCCCAACGACATAGCCGCCGCCGTGCAGGTACAGCAGAACCGGCGCGGACGGATCGGCGGGGCCGTAGCGCAAGGCCGGCACACCGCCGAGGCTTTCCTGCACGAACGCCGCGTCGGGCGGCGCCGGCATCGTGCCGACCATCGCGTCGAACGCGGCGCGCGCCTGCTCGGGCGGCGCCGACAGATCGGGACCGCCCTGACGCATCATCTCGACGAGTTGGGCTAGGGCTTCGCTGGGCAATGTAGTTCTCGGTTCCGATCAGGACGAAAAAGCGGGGCGGCATCTGCGCCGCCCCGAGGCGCGTCAGAAATTGAAGCCCACCCGCACGTACCATTCCGCCGGACGGCTATAGGTACCGTAGATTTCGCCCCCGGCGATCTGCGCCTGGCCGGTCACCAGATAGCGGTCGTTGGTCAGGTTGGTGCCGCCGACGGTCACGTTCCAGTTCTTGCCCGGCGAATTGTAGGTCAGGCTGGCGTTGACGATGTCGGTCACCGGCCGCATCAGCAGGAACGTACCCTCGGTATCGTTGCGCATGCTGGTGGTATGCGTCCAGTCGCCGAGCAGCACGACCGATCCGTTGCCCACCGGCAACTCGATCCGCGGTGAGAGGTTGATCTTCCAGTGCGGCGCTTTGGGCAAGGCGGACCCCACGCCCACACCCTCCTGGAACGGGTTCGGCGCGACCTGCGCCGGGGCAAGCACATTGGTGTAATAGGCATCGAGGTAACCGACCGATCCGTTGATCGTGAACCCCTTGACCGGCGCCACGACCGCTTCGAGCTCGACGCCCTTGATCCGCGCGTCACCCGCGTTCTGGATGGTCGGGGAAACGCCCTGCTGGAAGTTGAGCTGAATGCCCTTGTACTTGGTGGTGAAGGCGGCGAGGTTCAGCTGCAGCTTGCGGTCGAACAGGGTCGATTTGATGCCGACCTCATAGGTTTCCGCCTTTTCCTCGCCGAAGGTCGGCGCGACGGGCAGCGGGTTCGACAGGCGCGTCGTCCAGCCGCCGGTCTTGTAGCCCTGCGAGAACGAGCCATAGGCCATCACGTCGTCGGTCGGATAGAATTGCGCGCCAGCTTTGAACGAGAAGTTGTTGAACTTCTGCGTGTTCGGCGACCCCGGATAATAGCGGAACGGCTGGTCCGGGAACGGGAAACCCAACGCCGTGGCGCAGGCGGCACCAGGCGGCGTGCAGTTGAAGAGCTTGTAATTGAAGCCGTTCACGTCGGACTGCATACCGTCATATTGCTTGTCCTCAGACGTGTAGCGACCGCCGAACGTCACGCCGAACAGCTTGGTGATGCGCCAGTCGATCTGGCCGAACCCGGCATAAGCGGTGGTATCGACCTTGCCCGGGCCGTCGACCTGGAGCAGCCCGGCCGAGAAGGTGACATAGTCGTTGAGCGTGCCTTTCTCCTTGAAGGCGTAACCGCCCAGAACGAACTTCAGCTTGTCATCGAGCAGGCTGCCGGAGAACTGCAGTTCCTGGCTGAGCTGATATTGATTGACGCGGAAGCTGGTCTGCAGGATCGGCAGCGGCGAATTGTCGAGATCGACGCCTGCCGCGAAATTTATCTTACGGTAAGACGATATCGACTTGATCAACATCTTGTCGGCGACGTCGAATTCCAACGCCAGCGCGACGCCGCCTTGTTTCAAACGCGAGAAATTGTTGCCATTGGCATAAGTCGTGTCGATATCGGTGTTCACCCAGCGGCTGTCGTACGGCAGCAGGTCGTTATTGGGATTGCCATCGACATTGACGCTGCCCAGGCCGGGGAGCGTGTTGTAGCCGTTCACGCTGGAGCGCGGTCCGCACAGATTCTGCGCGTTGCGCGCCGCGATCTGCGCCGGCGTCGCGCCAATGCAGAAATTGTACAGCCCGGCGAACAGGAAGCCCGAATTGCCGGTCACCACATCGAGCGCGGTGCCCGGGATGTTGTTCGCCGCCACGCCGCCGAACGGACCGGGGATCGGCGTGACCGCAAGCACGGTGTTGGCGGTCGATTCCTGGTCGATATTGGTATAGTCGCCGGTCAGCGTCGCGCGGACGCCGCTGCCATTGTCCCAGTGCAACTTGCCGCGGAGATTCCAGCTATTATCCCCGCCCTGGCGATTGCGCGTCTCGTAATCCGCCGCGACGAAACTGGTGTAGGAATCGGTCGCGCTCGGCGTGCCCGGATAGGGGATGCGCTTCTGATAGCCCTCCCGACTGAGGATACCGAATGCGAGCGACGAACTCAGGCCCTTGGCCAACGGTATTTCCACGACACCCCGCGCCTGCAGCCGGTTATAGCTGCCGCCGGTGATGTCGCCTTTGGCCTTGAACGTATCGCCCGGCGTGGTGGTGACGATCGAGATCGCACCGCCGATCGTGTTACGGCCGAACAAGGTGCCCTGCGGCCCCTTCAGCACCTCGATCCGCTCGACGTCGAGCAGGTCCTGGTTGGCACCGATCGAACGGCCAAGATAGACGCCGTCGAGATAGACGCCGACCGCGGGATCGATGTTGAACGCAAAGTCGCTGGCGCCGATGCCGCGGATCGTCGCGCCGAGCACCGCCGACGAGCCGGAGAAGGGAGTCGATGCATCGAGCGTGACGTTCGGTGTAATCCCGGACAAAGCCGAAACGTCGCCGATCGCGCGCTCCTGCAACGCCTCGTTGGTGAAGGCGCTGATCGCTATCGGCACGTCCTGGATGTTTTCCGACCGGCGCTGTGCGGTGACGACGATGTCGGGGATGCCACCCGAATTGTCCGGCGCGGTCTGGCCCGAGCCGGCAGCCGGCGTCGGTGCGGGCGGCGGCGCATCCTGCGCCTGCGCCGCGACCGGCATCAGCATGGCGACGGCCAGAGCGCTTAACGAAACGGTGATACGCGGGTTGCCCATATCGATCCTCCCCCATGGCCTCGCGTTCGTCGCGATGATCGTGGTGTCCCGAGTCTAGAAGAGGCGATACGCTCAGGTCTTGCACTGGCGCGAAATGGGGCCGGACTCGTGCGAAATTCAGCGCCCCGCGCGATAGTCGCTCGGCGTCTTTCCGTAGTGCTGGCGGAAGCAGCGCGCGAAATAGGCGCTGTCGTTGAAACCCAGATCGAACGCGATCTCGGTGACGCTGGTCGCCGGGTTGCTGATCAGCATCTCGGCGGCGCGTCCCAGCCGTTGCTCGATCACATGGCCGGCGGGCGTGGTGCCCATCGACGCAAAGACGTTTTGCACGGTGCGCGCGCTGATCCCGAGCTCATCGGCGATGCTCGCGGTACGCAGGTCGGGATCGCCGAGCCGCGCGTTGATCAACGCCAGGACGCGCTCGCGCGTCCGGCTGGCGCCGGCCGGCGGATGCCCCACCGGCGCGATGTTGATCGCGAGAGCGACGAGATCCGCGAAGACCGCGGCCACGCCCGCCTGCCAGTCGGGATCGGCATGGCTCTGGTCGCCCTGATGCCAGAGCGACAACAGGAAATCGTGGAACACTCGCCCGCCGGCGCAAGCGCCCGAGATCGCGGTGCCCAGCCGATCGTCGAGCCCGCGCACCTTATGCTCGATCAGGCGCCGCGGAAATTGCACCACCAGCAACTCGTGCGTGTTGGGTAGATCGATCACATAGGGCCGATCGGTCGACATCAGCACGAAATCGCCCGGCGCCAGCGACGCCTCGCGTCGATCCTGGCGGTGGCAGCTGTTACCGCGCCGCTGAAGGTGGAGGACGACCTGCTCCTCATCGACCGCGCGGTCTGCCGCGCGGCCGACCTGAGCCGGATCCGATCGCGGGCGGATCATGTTGAGGTCGCCGACCTTCCAGCGCCACATCTCGGCGGAAAAGTCGGTCTTGGCGGTGTTGACCCAGGTCCCCGTATAGACCCGGTCGACAACGTCGTTCCAGAACGGCAGGCGCTCTGCCGGGGCGAGGCTCAGCGTCTCGAACTTCTGCACCGCGTTCATATTGCCGCCTCCCGCAACGCGACGGCGCGCCGCGCGGCCACGATCCGCGGCGCCGTCTCGCGTAGCCCCATCGCGATGATGCCGGCCACGATCGTCAGCCCGAGCATGATCCACAGCGGCGCGGCAAGGCTCGTCGCGTCGGCCGAGCGCCCCGCGATCCACGGCGCGAGCACGCCGCCGAGCACTTCGCCAGATCCCATGCACAATCCCAGCGCGGTCGCGGTGCGGCGGGGATCGACGCTTTCCGACGGCACCGTCGCCATGAACAATGGGAAGATGCCATTGAGGCCCCAGCCGAAGAAGAAGATCACTGCCAGCAGCCACGGCGATCCGGCGAAGAACATCGCCCCCAATGGCAGAATGACACCGATCAGGGGCATCGCGATCATCACCGGGCGGCGCCCGATCCGGTCGGACAGTCCGGATATCGCGAAGCTGCCGATCGTCGCCGAGATGCCGAGCGTTCCCATCAGCCACTGCATCGTCTCAGGCGAATAGCCGCGCACCTCGGTCAGATAGAGCGGCATGAACACCCAGCAGACGACCAGATACGACACCAGGATCACCGACAGCAGGCAGCACAGTAGCACGTTGCGTTCGCGCAGCACCGCCCAGGGCGATGCCTTCTCGACCGCTTCATCCGCTAGGTGCGCGGGCGCTTCGGGTTCGCGGATCAGGAACCAGATCAGCACTGCGCTGACGAGACCGGGGATACCGGCGAGATAGAAAGCGTGGCGCCAGCCGAACGCCGCAGCGAACGACACCAGCAGCACTGGGGCGACGAACGAGCCGAGCAGGTTCGATCCGAAATTCTGCGCGATGCCCTGCGCCAGTCCGCGCCGCGCGGGCGAGACCTCGCTCGCGACCATGGCGTGGCTGATCGGCATCACCCCGCCCTCCGCGGCGCCCATCAGCAGTCGCGCCCCGAGCAGCAGCGCGAAGCCCTGCGCGAGGCCCGTCAGGAACGAGCAGACCGAGAAGATCAGGGTCGACAGGACGAGCAGCAGCTTGCGGTTGCCGATCCGGTCGGACAGTCGGCCGATGCCGAACGCCGCCAGCGCCCAGGTGAGCGACAGCGCGCTTTGGAAGATACCGACCTGCTCATTGGTCAGCCCGAGGTCGGGCTTGACGAACGGCATGAGGAAATTGAGTGAATTGCGGTCGAAAAAAACGATGCCGAAATTCAGGCTGAGCAGCCCGACCAGCAACACCTGGTACGACCCGGATCGGTTGCTGGCAGTGTTCGCCATCAAGCCTTCCCCTCCATCCCTGTCATGCCGCCGTCTTCCGGGCAGAACCGGCGCAGCGGATTTTGTACGCGCAGCATACAATATCCTAATTTTTCCGGCAAGCCCGCCGGTTCAGGCGAATGGCCGGATCGGATCCCTGCCGTCCCAATCGATCGAAGCGCGCCAGAAGGCAGTGAACGCCGCGTCCATTCCCGGCGTCGCTGGGATCAATTCGATGAAATGCGAATGCGCGTCGCCGCCGTCGAGATAGGCGACGTGACCGCCGGTCGGCACGCCCGCGGTGAAGGCAAGCGTATAGCCGCGCGCCAGATAGGCTGGGATCTCCGCATCGACATCGTCGCAGGCGATCCCGACATGGTGGAAGCCTTGGCCACGCCGGTCGATCATCTCGCGATAGATCGAGGGATGGTCGTCCTTGGGCTGGATCAGCTCGATCTGCATATGCCCGGCAAAGGCCATCGCGATCCGCACATCGGCACGCGATGGCGCGCCGCGATAGACGTGATCCGCGCCCATGAAGCTTTCGAGCAGGAACCACGGTCCGGTGCACATGTCGCGCACCCACCAGTCGATCGCCGCTTCCATGTTCGGGACGACATAGGCCATCTGCGCGATCCCGCCGACGCGCTGACCGAAGCCGAGCAGGCGTCCGCCCGAGCGGTCAATCGCCACCGATCACCGCCTTTCCGAACGGCACGACGAAACGATGATATGCGGATTGCCCATATCGGATTGCTCTCCATCACCTCGCGTTGGCCGCGATGATTCTGAATGCCGACTCTAGCGGGTTAAGGGATCGGGTCTTGCACTGGCGCGCAACAGGGTCGGACTGTTGCGAAGCTGATCCTCCTATTCCTTCCAGGGTTGCTGCTCACCCTTGGCGACCTGCGCCGAATTGGTCAGGATGAAATTGTCGAGCACATCGATCGCGTCTGGAAAGGCCTTGCGCACGCGGGCCTCGAGGTCCTTCGAGTCCTTCGATGCGGCCGCGAGTTTGGGCCAGGCGGCAAGATAAGCCCGCGTGAAGGCCAGGCCGCTGGCATCGTTGGGCAAGCCCGGCTTGGAATGGCCGGCGACGACGGTCTGCGGTTCCAGTCTGGCCAGCTGGTTCAGCGATGCAGCCCAGGCCGTCACGTTTTCCGGGCGGTGTTCACCAAGCCAGGGGAAGACCTGATTGAAGACCAGATCGCCCGCGATCAGTGCCCGGATCGAGGGCACCCATAACGCGGTCGCATGGACGTGATCGCCTTCCATCGGGCCAAGGATCTTGATCTCTCGGCCTTCGAGCATGATCGTATCGCCGTCGAGCGGCAATGGCGCGGTGGGATGGACAGGCCCGTTGCGGCCCAGCATCGGGCCCCAGCGCTTCACCTTGAAGGGAAGCGAACGCCAGATATCGGCCACGACGATGGGATTGGCGACGATCTTGGCGTCGGGAAAGGCATCCTGGATTACTTCCATCGAGAAGAAATGGTCCGGATGATCGTGTGTCACGAAAACATACGTCAGGCGCTTGCCGCTTTCGAGCACCATCGCGGCAAGCCGATAGGCATCCGCCCTGGTGAACGGCGGATCGACCAGTACGGCGTCTTTATCGCCCATGATCAGGGTGGAATTGGCGAACAGCGATCCTTCGCTGGAGCGCAGTACCTCGACTTGCAGCGGCTTTTGCTGGGCTACCGCAGGACAGGCGGCGAGCGCGAAAAACACGCCGAAGACATTCAGGATAAAGCGCATCTACATCCCCCCTGCTTGATGCGGCATCGGTCGCCGCCGCGGTCGACGCGGCTTTAGTCGACGCGGATCACCACTTTCCCGAACAAGTCCGGCGAAGACTGATATTCATATGCCTGCCGCGCCTCGTCGAACGCGAAGACGCGACCAATCGCGGGTTCGATCCCGGTCGCGTCGATCGCGCGATTGAGGGCGGTCGCCATCGCCGCCGACCCGACGAAGATACCACGCAGGCTCGCCCCCTTCAGCATCAGGGAATGCGGCGTGGTCTCGCCCTGTCGGGTCAGCACACCGATCAGCGCGACCTCACCGTTGAAGCCGACCGCGGTCATCGATTGCTGCAGCGTTCCGGCGCCGCCGACCTCGACGACATGATCGACCCCGCCGCCCGCCAGACTTGCCGCCGCCGCGCCCCAGTCCGGGGTGGTGCGATAGTTGATCGTCTCGTCCGCGCCGAGCGCGCGGATGCGCGCCAGCTTCTCGTCCGACGACGAGGTGGCGATGACCCGCGCGCCCGCCGCCTTGGCGAGCGCCAGCGCGAGCAGCGAGACGCCGCCAGTGCCCAGCACGAGCACGCTGCGCCCCGGCCCCACCGCGTGCCGCCCCTCCATCAGCGCGTTCCATGCCGTCACGCCGGCGCAAGGCAACGTGGCCGCCTGTTCGAATGACAAGCTGTCGGCGAGGCGCACCACGCCACGCTCGGGCAAAGTGACATATTCGCTGAGCATGCCCTTGGCGGGCGGTGCGCCGAGCGCGACGCCAGGGGCAGGATTGGGCGGCCCCGCCAGCCAGTTCTGGAAGAACGTGCCCGCGACACGATCGCCCGGCTGGTACCCGGTGACGCCCTCGCCCACCGCTTCCACCACGCCGGCACCGTCCGACAGCGGGGTCAGATCCTGCGCGATCGTCCCGCCGAAATACTGACCCTTGACGATCATCTGATCGCGATAGTTGAGCGAGCAGGCGCGGACGCGAACGAGCACCTCACCGGGTCCCGGCTCGGGCTTGTCGGCCTCGATCATCGTCAGGTCATCAAGCGAGCTCGCGCCGGCGGTTAATCGCCATGCCTTCATCGCGCCCCTCCTGGTTTGTACGCCTGGCAAACTGTCTCGGAATTGTATGATAGGCAAGCAATTCCTGCTCGATTTCCCCGCAATTTGCGAGATTCTATCATTTGCAGGATAGTCGCTGGAGCGTCAGTTCCCGATACGGGCAGGCTTCTTCCACCAGGACAGCGTGTGAATATCATGCGACGTCGTCCACACGCCCTTCCGCGTATATCTGAGGGCGCCGCTGCCGGTTTCCTTTCCGACCCGCGCGCGAATGGCGAGCGTTACGGGATCGATCACGACGAACGTCTGGCCGGCGGTCGTGCGCAGCCAGATCTTGCCGCCGCCCGCGTCGATATCGCCATATTTCAAGGTCTCGTCGACTTTCACGCGACCGGAAACCTCGCCGGTCGCGGGATCGATCCGGGCCAATGTCCCGTCCCCTTGCTCCTGAACCCAGACCGCGCCTTCGCCGGCGACGAGGAAGCCGGGCTCGCGACCCAGCACGGTTCGGTGGACGACCGCATTGGTCTGCGGGTCGATCTTCTGAAGGCTCTGCTGGTCGGCGCTCACAGCCCATAAAGAGCCGAGGCCGAATGCCAGATAATACGTGCCGGGATCGACCTGGATCGAGGCTGTCACGCTGTTGCTGGCCGGGTCGACGCGGACGATGACGCCCTTGTCGTCGCTCGCGACCCAGATCGATCCGGCCCCGGCGACGACATTCAGTTCGCCCTTGGGATTGGCGATGCCGGTCGCGATCACGGCAGTTTTCTGGGCCGTCTTGAGATCGATCCGGTTGAGGGTCCGGTCCTTGCAGTCGGCGACCCACAAGGAGCCGAACGCAACCGCCATGGCGCCGCATGGGTGCTCCATGGCGACTTCCGCGAGCTTGCGCTTCTTCGACCAGCGCTCGACCCGCCCCTTGTTGGTGGCCCAGACCGACGAGCCATCCACTGCCAGGAAATCGGCGAACCCGGGAACGGTGAGCACCCGCTCCTTCTGGGCGAACGCGGCGGAGGCGGACGCCAGGGCAAGGCCTCCCGCGATCGCCATGACAACCCGGCCCTTGTTCAACCATGCATGAAGGATCACGAAAAACGCCTCTCGATCGATGTCAAACGGCAACGGACGATTGTGGCGACGGCCCCGAATCCACCCGCATCGGCTATATGGGCAGCATCCTAGGCGTAATTCCGTTTCGCCCTGATCTTGTCGATCAGCGGCCGGAACGGGAAGATCATCTGCTCCATGATCGACAGGCGCCGACGGTCGTCCTGGCCGACCAGTTCGGATTCTCCATCGCGATAGGTACCGAGCACACGATCGATCAGGATCAGCGAGTTCGCATAATTGCAGCGCGTGTCCTCATAGGCGATCGAATGGTGCAGGCTGTGGTTCTGGATGGTCGTGAAGAAGAACGCATACCAGCGCGGCGGATCGCAGCGCGTATTGGCATGCGCGAAAGTCGACACCACCGAGAGGATGTTGAAGGCGCAGAGCGGGGCAGCCACCGGCAGATCGAACAGCGCGACCACGCTGAGGCTGATTAGGAATAGCTCGATGGGGTTACCGACCGCGCCCTTCATTGCATTCAACTGGGTGATGTGATGGTGCGGCGCATGCGTCAGCCAGAACGGCTCGTAATTGTGCATCAGCCGGTGCATCCAATATTGGCCGAACTCGACCAGGAAGATGACCAGCGCAACCTGCACGGCGAAGGGCAGATGCATGGCCCATTCCGTGGTGATGCCCAGCGAATGCTTGGCGGCCTTCAACGGATTTTCGGCCAGCTTGGTAGTAGCCCAGGAGATCGCGGTTGCGCCCAGGACCACGTAGAAAAGATCGGTGAAGAACTCCTTCTTCGTCAGCCGCCAGCTCGCATGCCGCTCGTTGATCCATTCAAGCCCCAGCACCAATAGCGTCGTGATCGACGTCGCTATGGTGAGTGCCCAGGCGTTTTCGATCCAGGTTTTGGGACCGAACATCCAGAAGAGCAGGACCGCCACAACCATCGCGGGCTGCACGTAGCTGAACAGGATCTTCTTCATAGCACTTCGCTCCGGTCACGTCAGCGAAAGGAGGGTTCCGGTGCCGTCGGCACCCTGACCCGATTGCCTGTAAGGTCTTCTCGATCAGCCACGCCTGCCCCCATGTGATCCCACCCTAGGATGGCGGCTCGGGAGGCACAGGTGGCCGAATGACGTAGTCTCGTGCTTCCGGCGACGGTGCCCGACCCGTCCCTCGATCGACGCAAGCAGCTTGCTGCCGGGAGGCACGGGCAGGTCCTTGTCGCTCAATAGTGAATGCGCAAGTCGACACCCACGCGCCGCGGCGTCAGTACGCCGAGCGCGTAATAGCGCTCGACCACATCGGTGCGGACCTGATTGTACGACGAGACGTCGTTGCTGATCGCCGTCACGGCATATTTGTCGAAGATATTGTCCGCGAACAGCCCCACCTCGAAGCGCTTGCTGATGTAGTTCACCGTCAGGCTATGGGTGACGTAGCTCGGGATTTTCTCGCCGTTGCCGCGAAGCCCGACGCGCGAATAGATATCGCCGCGATAGATGGTGGCCCAGGTCGCCTCGACCTTGCGCCCGTCGCCGAGCGGATAGGTGTAGGTAAGCTGGGCGCTGCCCGAATTCTTGGCCGATCCGGGCAGTCTGTCACCCGAGAAGGCGTCGTAGCGAACGCCCTGGCTGACGACCAGGCCAGCCACATCCTCGGTCAGGTGCGCATCGACATAGGAATAGGTGGCGATCAGGTTGAGGTTCGGCGTGATCTTGAGCGCGCCCTGGAAATCGAATCCCTGGGAGATGGCGTTGGCGCCGTTCACCGTGATGCCGATCGCGCCGTTCACCGTCTGGCTCGGCACCTGCACGCCCTTCCAGTCGATCCGAAAGCCGTCGAGCGTCAGCTGGAGCCGCTTGTCGAACAGGCTGGCGCGCACGCCGAGCTCGATGTTGCGTGTCTTGTCCGGCCCATAGACCAGCTCGTTGGGCAGAGCGCAGAGATTCTGGCCCGGCGGCAGCGGCAGGATGCAGGGCACTACCCGGTTGACCCCGCCGACGCGATAGCCGGTCGAGTACGTGAAATAGGCCAGCAGGTCGTCGCTGAACTTGTAGGAAGTGTTCGCTTTCCAGACGATACCGTCCTTGCCGGTCGATCCGGTTCGGATCCGCTTCGGGAGGATCGTGGTCGATGGATAAGGGTCGACGCCGCTGCCCAGCAGCGGCAGCGCGGACCCGCCGGCGACATCCGCGTCATATTTGAAATAGCGAATGCCGCCCGTCACCTGCCACTGCTTGGTCAGGTGCAGCGTGAGCTCGCCATAAACCGCCTTCTCGACGTTCTTGCTATTGACCTTGGAAACGTATTCGAGATTGTCCGGGCGATTGACGCCCCAATAGACGGAAGATTGCGCGAAACCGGGCGTGTATTCATGGCGGTTGGACGCAAATTCCAGACGGTTGTAGAACCCGCCGATGACCCAGTTGATCGGGCCGCCATGGGTCGAGACGAGCCGCACCTCCTGATCGAACTGCTTATATTCCTGTTCATTGTTCGCGTAGGAAGAAAACTGCGGAAATGCTTCATAACCATAGTTCAGATCGAGCAGGAGGTCGGTATTGTCGTCCGTGCTGCGGATGTGCTGCTTCGTGTAGGCTGTCGTGCTGACAAGCTGCGCGACGTTGAAGAGATTGACGTAAACCTCGGCCGAGAAGAGGTCCGACTTGCGCACGAACGGCTCGAGATAGCGCCAAGGCCCTTCATAGTTTCCGGTGCCAAGCACACCGGCGCCATTGGCCTGGCGCCCGCCGGTCTTGGTGCTCTGGTGGGCATAGGTGAAATAGGCCCTGATGTTGGGATTATATTCGAGCAGCAGCTGGTTGCGCGTGGTGAAGGTGCGCTCATAGTTCACATCTTCGGCGCGCTTGAAATTGGCCGCATAGTCGGCCGTGCCGCCAAAGGAACCGGTCGATCCGCCTGACGCACGGACCGGCTGGGGATCGGAGACGCCCGGTTGCTGCAGAAGATGATTGTAATCGATGAAGCCTGCATTGCTGTAATAACCGGTCGAAGTCCGGAACGCGACGTGATCCTTCAAGATCGGCACGTTGACGGCGATATCGCCGCTGCCGCCGAAATCATCCGAATGCGATTCGGCATAGCCGCGGCCATGCAGGTCGACCGAGAAGCGATCCGTATCGGGTCGGTTGGGAATATAGCGCACCGCGCCCGCGAGCGTGCCGAGGCCATAGAGCGTGCCTTGCGGCCCTTGCAGGACTTCCACTCGGCTGATGTCGATCAGCTTGAAGTCCAGATAGAGCGGAACCTCGCCGAGATAGACGCCGACCGCATTGTTGGAATTGGCGCCATCGACGCTGGTGTCGCCGGAGGAAATGCCGCGCAGGATGATCTCGCCCGTCGACGCTGGGCCGGTATCCGCTACCGTGACACCGGGCGTGAAGTTGCCAAGCGCACGGATGTCGTCGAGCCGTTGGTTCTCGATCGTCGCGCCGGATACCGCGCTGATGTTGATCGGTGCATCCTGGAGTGTGGTCCGCCGGCGGCTGCCCGTCACCACGATCTCGTTCGGCGTGTCGGGAGTGGAACCGGAAGAAGCATCCTGCCCCGAGGCGGGCGCTTCCTGCGCCAGCGCAGGCGTGCCCGCAACGCTCACGAGCGCGGTTGCGCAAAGCAAGCCCGTGCGAGAAAGTCGTCCCATCTTCTACCCCCCTTTGGGTTTTTGTGATCCCGAGCGCCTCCTCCAACATCCTTCCTGTGCGTCGACTTCCTCCGAGTCTTCGCGTATTACGAATCAGCTAAACGATAATAACATTCCTATGACATGGGGTGTTTGACGTAAGCCGATCCGCACGGCGTACGCCCTACGTCAAACTGCCCATGTTGCGGCGCAGCAAGAGGCCGTATCCGGGCGTGATGGTTGCTCCCGCTCGGGCTCGGCCCGCATCAAGGCCCGTATCGCGGCCCCTCTGCTTCATCCTGGGCCTCGCCATGAGCGCGACTCCGGGAACCGCCATCGCCGCACCAAAGGCTCGACTGGTCCATTGCGGCGATGCGACCTGCCTCCGCATCTCCGGCCGTCGTACCCATGCCGCGGTGGCGATCCGGGTCTCAGGGCATCCCCTCGTGGTCGAGGGCAACCGCTCCTGGCGCGCGACAATGCCGCTGGCGACGGCGCGCGACTGGGCCCGCACCGATGGTGGCACGCTGATAGTGACCTTGGCCGACGAACGGACCGGCGGCGAAAGCAGCGAAGTCGTCACGCCGCCACCGGGCGCACTCGGCAAGCGGATCGAACTCGCCACGTTGATAGTCAGCGCATACTGATCTTCTATTTAGTAATACTCGTCATTATACTTGCAATAACTGTTGGTCAGCACTAATTGACCGTCACCTGATGGCCGAAGAGCGCCGGGGAAGAACAGACGCAGGAGATGATGATGAAGATCGGCATTGCGGCGCTCGCCGCGCTGATGGTAGCCGCGCCAGCCTTCGCGGCCCCGAGTGACAATCCCTTTTCGGCAGATAGCGCAGTGCTCGACTTGCGCGGGCTCGATCTCACCAGCGTCGAAGGCCAGCAGCGTCTCGCGATCCGGATGGATAAGGTGGCAAATACCGTTTGCGGCGAGGGGATGAGCTCTATCCATCTCGCCCTCGGCGCCCAGGCACGTGCCTGCCATGCCGACGTGATCGCCGACATGCGCTCGCGCATCACCGCCGCGACGGCGGTCGCAGGCAGCGTCAAGGCAGATCAGCTGGCGATGCGCTGAGGCAATTCCCCGCAGGTCGGGTGTGGCACCTGAGGACAGGTGCCGGCCCGATCACCGGGGAACGGCGCACAATCTAGTCGATCGCGATACCTTGCGCCTCCAGCCAGGCGCGCGCGGGCGCCAGCGCGGCAGCATGTTGCCGCCACCGCGCCACCGAATCCCGATAGATCGGATGACGGACCTGCGCGGCGCTCGGGGTCGACACGGCACCTGAATGAGCGTGGAAATTCAGGCAGTCGTCGCACCAGTCGAGCCCGCAATGGGCCAATAGCCGGCGGGTCTCCCCTTCCTGATCCTCGACCAGCGCCTCGTAGCTGAGTTCGAGGATACGGCCCGGCAGCGCCTCGCGCCAGAACGCCATCAATCGATCGAACCGCGCGTAATAAGCGGCGATGTCGAGAAGATCGTAACTATAGTCATAGTAACGCGATCCGATCGCGAACAAATTGCGGAAGTTGGCCAGCACGGTATCCATCGGGTTCCGCCGCAGACAGACGATCGCCGCGTTCGGCAGCGCGCGGGCGGCAATCCCCGCATAGAAGAAATTGCCCGGAAACTTATCGACGAAGCGCCGCGCCGGCATCCGCCGATGATGCGCCGCGCGCGCCAGATAGTCGCGGCCGATCGCGCCCGCGTCGCCTTCCGCCGCCGCCAGGATCGTCTCGGGATCGAGCACATTGCGGCTGCGCGTTTGCGACGCCGCCTTGACGGCCAGCGGCAGGGCCTGAAGCTCGCCGACGCTCTCGACCCCGGGATGCGATGCGAGGATGCGATCGACCAGCGTCGTGCCGGTGCGGGGCATGCCGATCACGAGGATCGGTGCGTCGCTGGCGACTTCTCCGGCCGGTGCCCGCATGACACGTGGCCACGCCGCTTCGACCGCATCGAAGATCGCGCCGTCGCGCGCGACATCATAGTCGAGCGCGGCGCGATGCGCGGTGTTGATCGCGACAAGGTGGTCGAGCGCTTCCTCCGCACTGCCGATATCCTCGAGTTCCTTGACCAGCGCATAGCCCGTCAGCAGACGATCCCGCCCCGGCGTGGCACGGCCATGCGCGGTACGAAGCCGCTCGACATGGTTGCGGGCGGGAGTCTGTTTCCGCAGCCCGGCCAATAGATGATGGGCCCTCGCGTCGGTCGGTGCGCGGCCGAGGACCAATTCGAGCACCGCTTCGGCTTCCTCGGTCCGGCCGAGAAAGCTCAGCGTGGCCGCGTGATTGTACCGGAACTGGTCGTTTTCCGGCGCGAGATCGACTGCGGCAACGAAATGCGGAAGCGCCGCCTCATGATCGCCCAGCCGCGCATAGACGCATGCCATCGTGTCGCGCCCAAGCGCATCCGTGGGCGGCGCCGCCTCGGCCGCGCGGAGCGTGGCCGAGGCGGCGCCGTCGCGGCGGACGAGCGCGTAGAGGCGCGCGAGCTGCGCGCGATATTCGCCGTGCGGCGCGATCGCCACCGCCTGTTCGATCTGCCGGATCCCGTCCTGCACCCGGCCAGTCTCGGCATCCGCGATCCCGAGCAGGAAATAGGCCTCCGCCTTGCCGGACGAGTCGGCCAGGCGGACCGTCGCCAGGCGGCGTGCCCCGGCGAAATCACCGCGCTCCAGCATCGCACGCCCCGCAGCGCTCAGCGGTTCTCCCATCCCCTGCGGCACTCCAGTCATGACCTATTGCGACAGCGTGCTGACCGCGATCGCGGTGGCGGAAGCTCGATTCTCGACCCCCATTTTCTCGAAGACCTGCTCGAGATGCTTGTTCACGGTGCGCGGGCTGATGTGCAGGATCTCGCTGATCTCGCGATTCTGCTTGCCGCGGCTGATCCAGACCAGAACCTCGGCCTCGCGCGACGTCAGGCCATGACGCTCGGCAAGCAGGCGCTCGGCGTCCCCCTCGCGCCGCTCGGTCAGCCGGAACAGCCATTGGTCGGCGCTGCTTTGGCGCAGGAAGGTGCATTCCACGGCACTCTCACCAATCTTGAGCGAGGCCTGGGCCCCCGCCGGTATGTCGGGTTGCTGCAGCTGCCTGACCGTCGCGGCAAGCTGTTCCGGCAACCGGCCGTCGCGCGGCGCCCAGCCGGGGAACAACCGCTCGATCATAGTCGTGGCCAATGGCGTCAGCCAGATGATCGCGCCGGCATCGTCGATCGCGAAGGACGGTCGGCCGGCGGTGTCGAGCGCGAGCTGGCTGCCCTGCGCGACGCGGGCATTGGCCAGGTGCACCGACACGCGCGCCAGCAATTCGTCGACCACGATCGGCTTGTGGACGTAATCGACCCCGCCCGCCTCCAGCCCGTGCACGACATGCTCGGTCTCGGTCAGCCCGGTCATGAAGATTACAGGCAAATGGTGGAAACGGCTGTCCGACTTGATCCGACGCGTGGTCTTGAAGCCGTCCAGACCGGGCATCACGGCATCCATCAGCACCAGGTCGGGGGTGACGTGTTCGAGCAGTTCGAGCGCGGCGAGCCCGTCGACCGCAATCAAGACGGTCATCCCGGCATGTTCGAGCGTGGCGGTCAGAAAGCGCAGCGATTCTGGCGTGTCGTCGACGACAAGGATGGTCGCGCGCGTTCCGCTTCCCGCACTAGTCGCCATTGCCGAGCCTCCGGGCGAGCCCGCGCAGATCGAAATCGTCCAAATGTCGCCGCATCTCGGCGACCGCCCCGGCGCTGTCCGGCACGTCGGCTTCCAGGTCGGTCAGAAGCGTTTCGATCGCGCGAACATGGCCGGTTTTGACGTGGCGCCGCAGGCTTACCAGATAGGGCTCTGCCGCCGGGGGAAGCGAGCCGGTAGATTGACCCGCCTCGCGCCCGGCCTGGCCGTCGCCGGCGGCGATCCAATCGATCCCGAGCTGCCGACCGATCATATCCAGCAGCGCATCGAGATCGACCGGTTTGGACAGGAAGGCGTCGTGATGGCTCTGCCCGTCGCCGCCCGCGCGATACTCATGGGCATTGGCGGAAACCATGATGATCCGCAGTGCCTCGCCAAAGGTCGCGCGCAACTGCGCCGCGACTTCCCATCCGCTACAGCCCGGCATCTGGATATCGAGCAGCACCAGATCCGGCCTGCAACGCTCGGCCAGCGCCAGCCCCTCGGCTCCGCCGGTCGCCGCGAAGACGGTGAAACCCAGCGGGCGCAACAAATGCTGCACGACGGTGAGTTGGGAGGAATTGTCGTCAATCACCAGAATCGTCTTGCGATCTCCGTCATAGCCGGTCACGCGATCATAAGCCGGCGCGCCCGTTGGCGCGACCATCGGTTCGGGCAATAGAATCTGGAGTCGAAAGCTGCTGCCGCGGCCGACCTCGCTCGACACCGTCACCTCCCCGCCGAGTATCCGCGCGAGCACACGGGTAATGGCGAGGCCGAGGCCGATCCCCGGCTGCATCGCCGCATCGAGCGACCTACCGCGCTCGAACGGCTCGAAGATTCTTTCCAGATCCTCGGACGCGATTCCGATGCCGGTATCGGTGACATCGACCTGGGCCATTTGACTGCGATACCGGATCGTCAGCGTCGCGCCGCCCTGGTCGGTATATTTGATCGCGTTGGATAGCAGGTTGATGAGGATCTGCCGCAGCCGTTTCTCATCGGTGCGGACGAACGGCGGCAGCCGGCCTTCGACCTTATAGTCGAGCGTTAGTCCCTTGGCCGCCGCCTGCATCCGAAACATGTCGACAACATGATCGAGCAGCGCGGGCAGGCGGACGACATCCTGCCTCAGCTTGAGCAGGCCGCTCTCGATCCGCGATATGTCCAACAGACCTTCGACGAGGTTCGTGAGATGCTCCGCCGAGCGTCGGATCACGCTGCCCGCCTCGACCGGCGGGATGCCATCCTCGCGCTCGAGCAATTGGGCATAGCCGTAGATGGCATTGAGCGGCGACCGGATTTCGTGACTGACCGCGACGAGGTAGCGGGTCTTGGCGGCGTTGGCGGCCTCTGCCGCCTCTTTCGCGCGCGCGAGTTCATCATGGGTCAGCCGATGGGCGGCGATCTCGTCCTGTAGAATCTGCGTCTGCCGCAGACGCTCCTGCCGTGCCTTGCTGCGAGCCTTGCGCGCCAGGATGAACAAAGTCCCGATCAGACCGGCGACGACGACCGCCGCACTCAACACTATCCCTCGGAACGCGTTCGTCATCGTGCAGCCTACACCCAGCGCCATCGCCGTTGGGCTCTCGACTGGACAGCGAGAGCCGACCGGCCCGCAAGGCCCTCTGGGATAGTGGATAAATGACGCATTGCAGCATCGAAAAATGAGGTGACACGTCCCATGGACTCGATATATATTTTATTACTGGATTGCGCAAACGTAATATCGGTTGCAGAGTATGCCCACCGGTTTCCGGGCGCACGGCGCGAAACAAGGGGAAGAACATGGCGAACTGGATGTCAAAAACGCTTTTGACGATGGCAACCGCGGCCATGCTTCTCACCACCTCCTGCAGTGGCGGTGCACAAAAAGATGCTGCGCCGCGGCATGACTTTTCGATCGGATGGTCGATCTACGCTGGCTGGATGCCGTGGCCCTATGCCCAGAAAGCCGGCATCGTGAAGAAATGGGCCGACAAATACGGCGTCACCATCAACTTCGTGCAGGTCAACGACTATGTCGAGTCGGTGAACCAGTTCAACGCCGGCAAGCTCGACGGCGTCACCGTCACCAATATGGACGCGCTCACCATCCCCGCCGCCGGCGGCAAGGACACGAGCGCGATCATCCTGGGCGACTATTCGGACGGCAATGACGGCATCGTCCTGAAGAATGCGTCGAGCATCGCCGACATCAAGGGCCGCACCGTCTATCTCGTCGAACTGTCGGTTTCGCACTATCTGCTGGCACGCGCGCTTTCCACCGCCGGGCTCCAGCTTTCCGACGTCAAGACCGTGAACACCTCCGACGCGGACATCGTCGGCGCCTTCGCCAACCCTTCCGCGACTGCCGCGGTCACCTGGAACCCACAGCTCACCGAGCTGGCCAAGGTACCGAACGCAAAGCTGGTGTTCGATTCGCATCAGGTGCCCGCCGAAATCCTCGATCTGCTGGCGGTCGACACCGCCACGCTCAAGGCCAATCCCAATCTCGGCAAGGCGCTGGCCGGTATCTGGTATGAGACGATCACGCTCATGCAGCGCAAGGATGCCGCAGGCGCCGCCGCCCGCGCCGAGATGGCGAAGATGGCCGGATCGACCCCGCAGGCGTTCGACGCGCAGCTTGTCACCACCCACCTCTACGCTACGCCGCAGACTGCCGTGGCCGCAGTCAAAGCGCCTACCCTCGCCGACACGATGATCAAGGTGCGTGACTTCAGCTTTTCGAAGGGCCTGTTCGGCAGCGGCGCCAAATCGGCCGACGCTGTCGGCATCAGCCTGCCGGGAAAGACGCTCGGCAACCCGAACAACGTGAAGCTGCGCTTCGATCCGAGCTACATGGAACAGGCCGCGGCGGGCAAGCTCTGAAGAGATCGCGACGATGCGCTGGGTGAACGTCAAGCCGAACCGACGCAGCGCAATCCTGCTCGGGACGTTGCCGCTGCTGGTGGCGCTGGTCGCCTATTTGTTCGCTTCTGCGGCTCGCCACGCGGCCAATGCCTCGGACAAGGTGCTGCCCACGCCCGCGGCGATGGTGGAAGCGATGCGCGGCCTGCTGTTCGATGCCGATCCGCTGAGCGGTCGGATCATTTTCTGGGCGGACACCGCCGCGAGCCTCGAGCGGCTCTGTCTCGGGCTCGGCATCTGCGCGCTCTCGGCGCTGCTCGTCGGCATGGTGCTGGGCGTCCTGCCGGCGGCGCGCGCGACGTTCGGCGCCTTCGTCACGACCATCGCGGTGATCCCGCCGATCGCGCTCCTGCCGGTCCTGTTCATCGCCTTCGGGCTGGGCGAGACGGCGAAAGTCGCGCTGATCGTGATCGGCGTCGCTCCCTTCCTGATCCGCGACCTCGCCGACCATGTCGCGGCGCTTCCGCAGGAGCAGCTGGTCAAGGCGCAGACGCTGGGCGCGAGCAGCTGGCAGCTCGCGTTGCGTGTCGCCCTCCCGCAAGCACTCCCACGCCTGATCGCCGGGCTTCGCCTGTCGCTGGGGCCGGCCTGGGTCTACCTCATCTCGGCCGAGGCGATCGCGTCCGACATCGGGCTCGGCTACCGAATCTTCCTCGTCCGCCGCTATCTCTCGATGGACATCATCATTCCCTATGTCGCGTGGATTTCGCTGCTGGCGATCGCGATGGATATAGCGCTCATGCAGCTGAGCCGTCGCGCCTTCGCCTGGGCGCATCAGGGCCAACGATGAGCGACCTCCTCGCTTTCGACAACGTCTGGCTCGAATATGGCGACAAGGTCGTGCTCGAGCGCGTCAATCTCAGCATCGCCGAGCGCTGCTTCGTCTCCATCGTCGGGCCGTCCGGCGCGGGCAAGAGCAGTTTCCTGCGCCTTGCGCTGGGCCAGGAATCCCCGAGCCGCGGCCACATCCTGCTCGACGGCAAGATCCTCACGCCCGAATGCGGGCCCGATCGCGGCGTGGTCTTCCAGCGCTATTCGGTGTTCCCGCACCTGAATGCGCTGCGCAACGTGATGTTCGCACGGGAATGCGTGAAGGCGCCGTTCACCGCGCGTCTGTTCGGTGCCGCCCGACGCCGCGCAGCCGAGGAAGCCGAAGCGATGCTGATCGAAGTGGGTCTCGGCGATTCGCTCCATCTGTATCCGTCCCAGCTTTCCGGCGGCATGCAGCAACGCCTGGCGATCGCCCAGGCACTGATCGCGCGGCCGCGCGTGCTGCTGCTCGACGAGCCGTTCGGCGCGCTCGATCCCGGCATCCGGCAGGACATGCACCGGCTCATCCTGCGGCTGTGGGAGGAGCATGGGCTTACCGTCCTGATGGTGACGCACGACATCATCGAGGCCTTCAAACTGGGCACGCGCGTGCTGGCGTTCGACAAGCGACGCGTGGATCCGCACGCCCCGCACCGCTTCGGCGCGACCGCGGTCTACGATCTGCCGCTGACGAACAAACTGCCGCTCGACACGCCCGATGTTTCGGTGTCAATTATTACGATTGACAGAATCAGTAATAATGAAGAGGGATAATTCCGTGAAGGACCCCACCCCCTCCAGTCTGGCCCGGCTCAGCATGAGCCTCCCCGCCGAACTCTCCCGCCAGCTTGATCTGATGGTGGAAGAGCGCGGCCTGCCATCGCGTTCCCAGCTGATCGCGGAGTTGATCCGCAACGAGCTTGCCCAGCATGGGGCTACCGTGCGGCCGGAGGACATGCTCGCCGGCACGATCACGCTGGTTTACCGCGGCGACATGGGGCGCGTGCGCCACCAACTCGCGCAGACCCAGGCCGAATATCTCAAGGAAGTGATCTCCTCGCAGCACGTCTTCCTCGAGGACGACCAGTCGCTCGAGGTGCTGCTCGTACAGGGTCCGGCGGTCAGGCTGCGCGATCTGTGCGATGCGCTGCGCAAGGTGCGCGGCGTGCAGCAGCTCCGGCTCTTCACCACCACGGCGCTGCTGCCTCCCCTCCACGAGCAGGAGCGTGGCGCGCCACAGCCAGGGGAGAAAGCAGCATGAGCGCAACACTTGCCGATCCCAATGCCGCACGCGCGCATGCCCGCGCCATGGATGGCATCGTCGTCGAGGCGATGCCGATCCTGCCGCCCGAGGCCGACGACCTGCCGGCGGGCGTCTCGTCCGACAACCTGCTGTGGGAAGAGACGATCGCGGGCGGCGGCTATGCTTCCCGCGCCCTCGCACGGGGCACGCGACTGCGGCTGATCGATCTCGAAGGCGATGCCTGTGCGTCGCTGTTGCTGTTCAACGCCGCAACGCCGACCGAGCGGCTCAACATCGCCGATACCGTCAAGGTGCAATGGGATGCCTATCCGTCGGCGGGCAGCCTGTTGCTGTCCGACATGGGCCGCGTTCTGGCCAGTATCGAGCAGGACGACGCCGGCACCCACGACGCCTTTTGCGGCGCGTCCAGCGAAGCGTCGAACCGGCGCCATTACGGCGACGGCCGCAATTCGGGCGCCCATCCCAATGCGCGCGCCCGGCTGCTGCTCGGTGCCGCCAAACATGGGCTGGGCCGGCGCGACGTCCATCCCTGCATCAATCTGTTCAAGGGCGTGCGGATCGCCGCCGACGGCGCGATCGTGCCGGAGCTCGGTCCCTTCGCACCGGGCCGCGCGCTGGTCCTGCGTGCGGAGATGGACCTGATCCTGGTCATCGCCAATTGCCCGCATGTTCTCGACGGACGGCCGTGGAGCGTCACGCCGCTGCGCGCCACCGCCTGGCGCGGCGCGGTCACCGCCGCGGACGATCCGATCCGCATTGCGACGCCCGAGCGGCGCCGTGCCTTTCTCAACACCGAAGATCTGTATCGCCGCTGATGGAAAACGATCCGCATATCGCTGGCCTCACCGGCCAGATCGTCCACGACGAGATCGTGGCCGCTCGTGCTCCCTGGATGCATCGCGTCAAGGCCGGTGAAACGCTCCGTATCATCGACCTCGAAGGCAATCAGGCGGTCGATTTCCTGCTCTACGCGACCGACGACGACGCCGAGCGCTACAGCGCGCAGGACACGGTCGCTGCGCAGGCAAACATCTTTCTGCGCACCGGCAGCGTCCTGCTGTCCAACGAAGGCCGGCCGATGATGACCATCACCGGCACATCGGTCGAATATCACGATACAATCGGCGGCGCCTGCTCGGTCGAGTCCAACAGCCTGCGCTACGGCCATCACACCAAGGCGCAGCACAGCTGCGTCGACAATTTCCTCGAAGCCAATCTGCGCGACGGCCGGGGCAAGCGCGACATGGTGTCGAACGTCAACTTCTTCATGAACGTGCCCGTCGAGGCGGACGGTGCGCTCGGCATCGTCGACGGCATTTCGGCACCCGGCCTGTCCGTCGACCTGCGGGCCGAAATGGACGTGACCGTGGTCGTCTCGAACTGCCCGCAGATCAACAATCCCTGCAACGGCTTCAATCCCACGCCCGTCCGCCTGATCGTGGCCGTATGACCTTCGGCACGGTCCTGATCGCCAATCGCGGGGCGATCGCCTGTCGGATCATCCGCACGCTGCGCAAGATGGGCATTCGCTCGGTGGCGGTGTTCTCCGATGCCGACGAGGCGTCCCGACATGTCGCCGAAGCCGACATCGCCGTACGGATCGGCCCGGGCCCGGCCGCGGAAAGTTATCTCGACACGGCGCGCATTCTCGCCGCCGCACGCGATGCCGGCGCCGACGCGATTCACCCGGGCTATGGCTTCCTTTCGGAGAATGCCGACTTTGCCGAAGCCTGTGCTGCCGCCGGCATCGTCTTCATCGGACCGAAGCCGGACAATATCCGCGCCTTCGGCCTGAAGCACAGCGCCCGGTCGCTCGCCGAGGCCGAAGGAGTACCGCTGGCGCCCGGCACCGGGCTTCTGGCCGACGCGGAGGCGGCGATCGAAGCCGCGGCGCGGATCGGCTATCCCGTGATGCTCAAGGCGACCGCCGGCGGCGGCGGCATCGGCATGCGCGTCTGCACCGATCCTGCGGCCGTGCGCGACGGCTTTGCCGCGGTGGCGCGGCTCGGCGCGGGCAATTTCGGCGACGCTGGCCTGTTCCTCGAGCGCTTCGTGCCTCGCGCCCGGCATGTCGAGGTGCAGATTTTCGGCGATGGCACGGGGCGCGTCGTCGCGCTCGGCGAGCGCGACTGCTCGCTCCAGCGCCGCAACCAGAAAGTGATCGAGGAGGCTCCTGCCCCCAATCTTCCCGAGCATATCCGCGTAGCGCTGACCGACGCGGCGATGCGATTGGGGGCGGCCGCCCGCTATCGCTCGGCCGGGACCGTCGAGTTCCTCTACGATGCCGAGCGGCAGGACTGGTTCTTCCTGGAGGTGAATACGCGGCTGCAGGTCGAGCATGGCGTGACCGAGGAAGTGACCGGCATCGACCTGGTCGAGTGGATGGTGCGCGGTGCCGCCGGCGATTACGGCTTTCTCGACGCGCCCGTGCCGCGTCCGCGCGGCTGGTCGATCCAGGCGCGGCTCTATGCCGAGGACCCGGCGCTCGACTTCCGACCAGCCGCGGGTTCGCTCACCGACGTCGCCTTCCCGGACGACGCGCGGGTCGAGACCTGGGTCGAGAGCGGCGCCAAGGTCTCGCCCTTTTACGACCCGATGATCGCCAAGCTGATCGTGCGCGGGGAGGATCGCGACGCCGCGGTCGCGGCAATGCAGGCGGCGCTCGACGCGACGCGCCTGGCCGGCATCGAGACGAATTTGCGCTGGCTGCGCGATGTGGCGCGCGCCGACGATTTCACCTCGGGCGACGTCTCCACACGCTCGCTCGAGCGGGTCGTGCATCAGCCGCGCAGTATCTCGGTGCGCGCGGCGGGCACGCTCACCACCGTGCAGGACTTTCCGGGGCGGATCGGGCTGTGGGATGTCGGCGTGCCGCCGTCCGGACCGATGGACGCCCGCGCCTTCCGGCTGGGCAACGCGCTGCTCGGGAACGATGCGGCGGCGGCCGGACTCGAGGTGACGGTGACGGGGCCCACGCTCCAGTTCAACACACCGACGCGGATCTGCCTGACCGGGGCCGAGTTCGAGGCCACGCTCGATGGCAAGCCGGTGCCACGCAACCAGGCCATCACGGTCGACAAGGGCCAGCTGCTAACGCTCGGCCGCGTCCACGGCGGCGGCATGCGCGGCTACATCCTGTTCGCCGGCGGCCTCGACATCCCCGCCTATCTCGGCAGCGTCAGCACCTTCGACCTGGGCGAATTCGGCGGACATGGCGGTCGCAGATTGCTCGCGGGCGACACGCTTCACCTGGCACCGCACCCGCCCGCCGTGATTCCCGGACCGCGAGTGATCGAGCAGCCGGCCTTCGGTCCGGACTGGACGATCCGCGTGCTCTATGGACCGCATGGCGCGCCCGATTTCTTCGCGCCGGAAGATATCGAGACGATCCTGACGGCCGACTGGCGCGTCCATTACAACAGCAACCGTACCGGCGTCAGGCTGGTCGGACCGAAACCGCACTGGGCACGCCAGGACGGCGGCGAGGCCGGGCTCCATCCGTCCAACATCCACGACAATCCTTATGCGATCGGCTCGCTCGACTTCACCGGCGACATGCCAATCATTCTCGGCCCTGACGGCCCCTCGCTCGGGGGATTCGTCTGCCCGTTCGTGGTGATCGCGGCCGATCTCTGGAAGGTCGGTCAGCTCGCGCCGGGCGACCGTATCCGGTTCGAACAAGTCGGCCTCGCCGATGCGGATGCGGCAAGCGCCGCCGAAGAGGAATGGGTCGAGGGCCGCCCCGCCCGCCCCGTCGCGACGACCGCGGGCGGCGGATCAGACGCGGTCCTGGCCGAAATCGCGCCGCAGGGTCGTCGCCCGCGTATCCTGTATCGCCGCCAGGGCGACCGCAATCTGCTGGTCGAATATGGCCCGATCACGCTGGATCTCGAGCTGCGTCTGCGCGTCCATGCCGCGACGACGGCGCTTGCCGCGCTGGCGCTGTCCGGCATCCTCGACATCGTCCCCGGCATCCGTTCGTTCCAGGTCCATATCGACGGCGTCCGCATCAAGGAGGCCGAACTTCTCGAACGGCTGATGGCCATCGAGGAACAACTCGGCGAGCTCGACGATTTCGCGATCCCCTCGCGCATCGTGCATCTCCCGTTGAGCTGGGACGATCCCGCCATTCACCAGACGATCGAGCGCTATATGGCGGTGGTGCGCGACGATGCGCCCTGGTGCCCGGACAATATCGAGTTCATCCGTCGCGCCAATGGGCTGGCGAGCGCGGACGACGTCTATCGCACGGTGTTCGACGCGAGTTACCTCGTCTACGGGCTCGGCGACGTCTATCTGGGCGCGCCGGTGGCGACGCCGATCGATCCGCGTCATCGCCTGGTCACGACCAAGTACAACCCGGCGCGCACCTGGACGCCGCCTAATGTCGTCGGCATCGGCGGCGCCTATATGTGCATCTACGGGATGGAGGGCCCGGGCGGCTATCAGCTGTTCGGCCGCACCATTCAGGTGTGGAACACCTATCGGCAGGGCGGCGCCTTCACCGAAGGCAAGCCCTGGTTGCTGCGCTTCTTCGACCAGATCCGGTTCTTCCCGGTGAGCCACGACGAACTCACCGAGTGGCGTCGCGACTTCCCGCTCGGCCGTCGCACGATCGAGATCGAGGAGACCGAATTCCGCCTCGCCGATTATCGCGCCTTCCTTGCCGAGAATGCCGAGTCGATCACCGCATTCGAAACGAGCCGCAACGCCGCCTTCGCTGCCGAGCGTGCCGAATGGGAGCGGCGCGGCGAGTTCGATCGCGTCGCCAGCCTGAGCGAGGAGGTCGACGACGGGCCCGCCGACGCCATCACGCTTCCCGACGGCGCGGAGCTGGTCGAGGCGCCCTTTGGCGGCAGTGTCTGGAAGTTGCTGAAAGCGGCCGGCGACCTGGTCGCCGCCGGCGAGACCATCGCGGTGATGGAGGCGATGAAGACCGAATTCCCGCTCACCAGTCCCGCCGACGGGACAGTGGCGGCCCTCTATGTCGTCGAGCGGCAGAGCGTCACACCCGGCGCGCCGATGCTGGCGCTGATCCGCTCATGATCGTACTCGATCGCCTGTCGGTCGATGCCATTGCGGCCGACGTGCGGTCGCGTCGCCGTTCGGCGGCCGACGTGATGGAAGAGGTCATCCGGCGCCTCGACTGCTACGACGCCGTCCAGCCCGCGGTCTGGATATCCCGCTTCGATGCCGCCGCGCTCCGCGCCGCCGCCGCCGCGGTCGACCAACGGGTCGCCGGCGGCGACGCGCTGCCGCTGGCCGGCGTGCCGTTCGCGGTGAAGGACAATATCGACGTCGCCGGCCTCGATACGACCGCCGGATGCCCGGCCTTCTCCTACGCACCGTCGCGACCGGCGACAATAGTCGAGCGGCTGGTCGCCGCCGGGGCCATCCCCGTCGGCAAGACCAATCTCGACCAGTTCGCCACCGGCCTCAACGGTACCCGCAGTCCCTATGGCATACCGCGCAACGCCTATAACCGCGCCTGGGTGAGCGGGGGATCGAGCTCGGGATCGGCGGTCGCGGTGGCAGCCGGGCTGGTCGCCTTCGCGCTCGGCACCGACACCGCGGGGTCGGGCCGCATTCCGGCCGCCTTCAATCACCTGATCGGCTTCAAGCCGACGCGCGGGCGGTGGAGCAGCCGTGGGCTCGTCCCCGCCTGCCGGACGCTCGACTGCATTACGGTCTTTGCCGGGACGGCGGAGGATGCCGGACTGATCGACGCCATCGTCGCCGGCTTCGATCGCGAGGACAGCTTCTCGCGCTCGATCGACGAAGCGCCGCGCGCGGACCGCCGGATCGGCGTGCCGCGCGCCGACCAGCGTCCCTGGTTCGGCGATATCGAATCAGACTTCCTCTACGATGCGGCGCTGGCCGGCCTCGATGCCGAGCTGGTCGAGATCGACATGACGCCGCTCAACGAAGCGGCCCGACTGCTCTACAACGGCCCCTGGGTCGCCGAGCGGACCGCCGCGCTCCAGGACCTGCTTCACGACGACCCGGAGGCGATCCATCCGGTCGTCCGCGGCATCGTCGAGGAAGGCTATGCCTACAGCGCGGTCGATGCCTTCGCGGCAAGCTACCGTCTCGCCGACCTCGTCCGCGCGGCGGAAGAAATGTGGGCGACGGTCGATCTACTCGCCTTGCCGACCGCTCCGACCAGCTATCGCGTGGCCGAGATGCTCGCCGCGCCCATCACGCTCAACGCGAGCCTCGGCGCCTATACCAATTTCGTCAATCTGCTCGACATGGCCGCGATCGCGGTCCCGACGGGTCGGTATCACAGCGGCGTCGGCTTCGGCATCACGCTGATGGGTCCTGCCGGCAGCGACCGCAGCCTGATCGACCTGGCGAAGATTCTTTTCCCCGCGCCGGCGACCCTGCCGCCGCTCGACCTGGAGGGACGCATGGAGACCGTGAAACTGGCCGTTGTCGGTGCGCATCTGAAAGACATGCCATTGCACTGGCAACTGACTTCCCGTGACGCACGCTTCGTTGGTGAAGCCAAGACCGCCCCCGTCTACCGGCTTTACGCCATGGCGGACAGCGTGCCCCCAAAGCCGGCGCTGGTGCACAGCGGCGATGGCGCCCCGATCGCGATCGAGATCTACGAGCTCGACATGGCGGCATTCGGCAGCTTCGTCGCCGAGGTCCCGCCTCCCCTCGCGATCGGCACGGTGACGCTGGAGGACGGCAGCCTGGTCAAGGGTTTCGTCGCGGAGCCGCGCGCGACCGTCAATGCCGAGGACATCACCTCGCTTGGCGGATGGCGGCGCTATATTCAGCGATAGACGTCGTCCCGACGATGCAGCGCCAAGCGGCGCTGCATGGGGACACACTGAAAACGATCGCAATACATCAACCGGCGGCGCTCCCGGCCGATGCGCGCGCCTTATGCACGGAGTGAAACGAGCATGACCGAAGCCGCCCAGCAAGCGACGATCCAGCTCCATGTCCAGGATCTGGCGGGCGACACCCGCGTGATCGAGGGCATGATCGGCAATTCGCTGATGGAGATCATCCGATCGTCCGGGATCGATGACATTCCGGCCTTTTGCGGTGGCTGCTGCTCCTGCGCGAGCTGCCACGTTCATGTCGATCCGGCCTTCGCCGCGATGCTGCCCGAGATGTCGCAGGACGAAGACGATTTGCTGGATAGCTCGGCGCATCGCTCGGCCGGTTCGCGCCTGTCGTGCCAGATCCCGGCGTCGGCGGCGCTGAGCGGCATTCGGCTAACGATCGCGCCGCAGGAATGATCGCATCTCCATGATTGCCGCTTCGGGGCGAGAGAGCGAAACAGCATCCCCCTCCCGCTCGCGGGAGGGGCTAGGGGAGGGTGTGTCCTCCTCTACCAACCAACAGGCCCTCCCCCGACCCAGTTCGAGGTCGGCTGATCCCCCGGATCAGCCTGGGCAGCGCGGGGCGCTGCCCACCTCGAACTCGCAAGCGGGAGGGGAGAAAAGGTGGACCCGCGACGAGATCGCTTCCCTCTTCGACCTACCTTTCACAGAACTCGTTTTCCGCGCCGCCGAGGTACATCGCGCGCATCACGCCGCGAACGAGGTGCAGCTGTCGACCTTGCTGTCGATCAAGACCGGGGGTTGTCCCGAGGATTGCGGCTATTGCTCGCAGTCATCGAGCCACGAGACCGGGCTCAAGGCGACCAAGCTGATGGACGTCCGCGCGGTGCTGCAGGCGGCGGCTGAGGCCAAGGACAATGGC
>Ga0207669_10000128_pt1 | contig 37692 bp, 50 predicted proteins | sample KBSM33metaG_FD_184329 | JGI IMG/M metagenome (GOLD analysis project Ga0207669, IMG submission 184329) | Miscanthus rhizosphere microbial communities from Kellogg Biological Station, Michigan, USA - KBS M3-3 metaG (SPAdes) (version 2) | ecosystem: Host-associated > Plants > Roots > Rhizosphere >...
AGTGATGGTGGGCCTGATCGTTGATGGTCTGGCGCAGCCGCTCGTTTTCTTTCTGCTGCCTTATGTTGTCCTCGGCCAGCCGCAGGAGTTCAGCGCGCAGCCGCTTGATGACTGCGCTGGCGGTGCTCATGGCTTGGGCTCCAGGGCACGGCGGGCCTCATGGACATTGGCCATGTCGCGCTCATAGCGCTTCCGCAGCCGCTCGATCTCGGCATTCTTGCCGCTGACCATCTTCGCTAGTCGTTCGTTGCTTTCATGATATGCGTCACGCTCTGCCGTCAGTCGATCGATCTCGGCGGCGGCCTCATGTCGCTGCTCGACCATGTTGCGGAATTGCTCCGTCACCGACATCCCTGCGCCGGGATGGCCGCGCAGCCGCTCGACAATGTCGGTCATGGCTTGGGCTCCAGAGCGCGGCGGGCGATACTCGCGACACGGAATGCAACGTCGTTATCGAGGGTATAACCCCCACATTCAGCGAACATCTCTTGCAGCGCCGCCAGCAGCCGCTCAATTTCGGCGGCAGCCTCAAGCCGCACCGCCATTGAGATTACGTTGGGATCACGCAGCCGCTCGACAATGTCGGTCGGCTTCGAAGACATCGCTGCGTGAATACGATCAATGTCGGTCATGGGCGTGCCATATCCAATTGGGTTGAAGTGATCACGGCTAGTCATCGGCGCCTCTCGATGGTGCCATCCAATTTTCGTTTGAACGGCCCATCGCGGTTGGTCGCAAATCCTCCGGGCTTATTGATACCGCGATGCTTACGTCGGATGCGTCGGCCCTTTGCAATGTCTTTGATATCAACTCTAGTCTTTTCTCGATGATGTCCGCGGGTAAGGCACAGACAATTCTCAAGTGAACTGTCTTGAGAGATTGCCCACGGTATTCGATGGTCATATTCGATGGCCCCTGTTGCAAGTGGTGTTCCGCATCCGCACTCACATATCCCTCCCGATCGTTCGTAGGCTTGGTTTCTGACCTTGGCGGTGAATTCAACGCGCGTCATGCGCTGCGCTCGTCGGCGTCGATCGGATCATCGCGGAACACCACGCCGCGGCGGTTGCCCTCGATACCGATGAAATCCAAGAAACTTATCATGTCGCGCTTGAGCATCTTGCTTGATTGGTTGCCGTAGGGAATGAACGTCTTGCCATCCAGTGCCGGCAGGAATTCGATCTCCTGCCCCCAGGCGTGCAACAAGATCGCCTTCCAATGTTCGGGATCGTAGTAGCGGCCGCCATGTTCAAGTTGCTGGCTGAACTCGGTCAGCATGGCCCACATCTTGGCGTTTTGCTCGGACGAGCGGCGCTCGCCCTCCTCGACCACCATCATCTTGTAGCAATGGCCGGCAGTGAACGACTGCTCGGCTAGCCGCGAAAACCTATCCATCGGCTCCAGCGCCTCCCCGTTCCATGTGAAGTAGATCGGCGGGGGCACGCTCATTCTTCGATGTCCTGATAAGACTTCCTGGCGGCCCGCAAACTCTCAACAAAGGTATCTGTGTCGATTTTATAATGCTCCAGCATCCAGACAAGCTGGTAGGTCAGCACGAACAGCACGTCATTGCCAAACGCGGCCGGCTTCAGGCCGGCCATCCGGTAGAGTTCCAGGCTGTCTTTCCACCACATGAAGTGCTTGTCCTTGATGCGGTCGAGCAGATCGTTGCGCAGAGTGTTGCGGATGATCGGTGTGCGGTCTGTCATGCTGCCGCCCTCTGGCCGTAGGCGCGTACGCGCGCGACCATGGCCTGCAGTTCGTTGTTGAAGCGGGAGAGTTCGTCCATCAGCATGTCGATGTAGCCCTCGTCGCGCTCGGCGCGGCGCACGAACATCGGCATGCCCGGCCAGTACACGCACAGGTCAACCCACTTGCGGCCGGTGACCAGCAGCGCACCCTGGCACTGTGCGATGTGTTCCGGCGGAAACCGATCGGCATCGTGGGTGGCGATCAGCAGTTCGGGCTTTTGCGTCTTGATTTCGAGCACACCGTCGTCGCCCAGCAGGGCATCCGGGCTGCAGCCGACATAGGCGCGGCGCACGAAGCCGACGCGCGTCGGCCGGGTGTTATTCCACCCGAAAATGTAGTTGGCGCGGGCTTCATCCTCCATCCGGCTACCGCGCTCCATCTCGGGCGAGCGGAATGTTTCGGCTGGCTGGCCGGTGATGATCTCACCGGCAAGGCGGCGCATGTAGGTGGAGCGCACCTTGCCCTCGCCCTGCGCCTTCACATCCTTGAAGCAGGACGCGGTTGGGATGCCCAACCGTGCCTGATACCATTCTGGCGTGCCCTGCACGCAGTCGATGATTTCCACCGTCATTGCGATTTCCACTTGGCGGCGCCCGGCGACTTCGGCCATGCGATAATTTTCTGTCGCAGCATTTCGAACAGGGATTGCGGCACCTCGGCCAACTGGTCGTGGCCGACCGACTTGACCAGCAATTCAATCCACTCTTGCTGCACATCAGGATCGCAGTATTCGCGCGCCTTTTCCCAGACGTATTCCATCTGCTCGGCATTCAGCAATTTTTCCGTGTTGTCTTTGCCGTTGGAGCGGCTGGCGGCGTTGGCATCATCATCCTCGTCAGCAGCAATGCCAAGCAATGCAGAAAGCGAATAGCGGCGCGCGTAGGTCAGCGCCGAGCCGATCTCCTGCGGTTTGCCGGACATCGGCAAGGGGTGTTCGCTCGCTATCCACTGGCCGGACGTATGTAACAGCCGCGTATGCAAGACACCGTCGCTGATGGTCTGAACGAATGCGAGGCCGTTGGCGGACAATGCTTTGCGCGCGGCGTTGATGATGGCGGCCAGATCGGCATATCTCGATTTGAAATGCGGATTGGTCCGGTTCATGACGGCATTTTCCATCATGCCTTGTGCCTTGGCCAAGGCACCGGCCAACTCGTCAATTTGTTCGGATGTGTTCATGACGTGCATTCCTCACAGGCCCATGTTTCAATCTGGTAGGCCCATGTGCGGTAGAGCGGGCGTTTCTTGCCGCAGCAGTCGCACTCGCCGAAAGGCTGGTCGCAATCCTGTTTCCAATCTTCGTCATCGGGCGAGCGGGTTTTCCAACTGTCATATCCGCGGATCATCACTCCACCCCATCCGATGTGATGCGGTCCAACTCGGCTTCAACGAGGGCCTCGGCGGCGTCCTGGCGGGCCTGCTCGACCTGCGCGCGCAGTTCCTTCACGCGCTCGCGGTCCAGCGGCATGCCCATGCCGAATTCGGCGATTTCGAGCCGGATCTGGAGGCTGCGGAAGTGTTGTTTGGGGGTCATGTCAGCCCTCGATTACTTTGATGGTGTCGCCGGGGGCGAAGAAGCCGATGCGGGCCACAAGGCGCTCGATCGCCTCCTTGAAGCTGTCGGTGTCTGCGCCACCGCTATCGTCGTCCACCGGCTCGCGATCCAGTTCGCCGGCACCGTTGTCGAGGGTGATGTAGAAGGCGGTCATCTATTTGCTCCCGTTTCGATGACCCCATCTATGTCACAAGCCGTGACAGATGTCAACAGGCAATGATGCCGGGGCGGCGTGCGTCACCACCGCCCCGGGCCATTGTTGCGAGAGAGCCTTACAGGTGCCATATATCACATCTTGAAAACAGCCACATGGTGTGTCATGGCTAGGCGGATGCATATCGCCAGCGCAACCGAAGCAATCAACATCCTCGGCGGCACCAACAGGGTCGCCGACCTGTTCGGCATCAGCTACCGAGTGGTGTCCAACTGGCACACGCGCGGCCTGCCGCCGGATACCTATGCGGTGATGGCGCCGGCGCTCACGGCCGAGGGCTGTACGTTCTCGCCCCTGCTGTTCGCGCAGAAGGAACCCCGTAGCCGCCGCCGGCGGAACTCACCGGCCCCTTCACCCACCCCCTGACCAACAGGAGCCAGCATGGCCGACCGATTGACCGACCTCGTGCTCGGGCTGCAGCGCATGGCCGAAAATGCCCGGCTGCGCGGCGATGACCTGCGCTATCTGCAGGAGCAGGAAACCCACGACCATCTGCAATGGCTGGATCAGCAACTGGAAATGGTCGAGAAGGTGCGCGCCGTGTTCATGACCGAGCGGCAGCGGTTTTCGCCGCGTGAGCGGCTTCCTGACGACAAGATGCCCCGCATCGTCAAGCAGGGCCCGAAGGAGGCCGCGGGATGAACCGGGCCGATATCTTCGGCTCGGAACTCAGCCTAGATCTTGCGCTCGATGGCTTCGATCTGGACCTGATCGGCTTCGATTGTTCCAGCGAACTGCTCGATGAATATCACGAAGACCCGAAGGCCTTTCACTGGTACTGCCCATTCAATCCGGGCTGCGGCGCGCAGAGTTATGCCGGGTGCCCCATGCGCGATTGGCGGGCAAAGCGGGCCCTGATCTCAAACCCGCCGGGCCGGCATCAGTGATCACGGTCGATCTGACCTGGGGCGAGGTGTTCCAGGCCGGCCTGATCGCGCTGATGCGGATGATCAAGAACCTGCAGGTCGGCGCCAAGGAACGCTATGGCGCTCAGGGCATCAGCTTGGACTACAACTTCAACGGATGCCTGGGCGAGATCGCGCTGGCCAAATGGACCGACACGTTCTGGTCGGGGAGCCTCGGCAATTACCGCGCCAAGGATGTCGGCGATCGCTGGCAGGTCCGAGCCGCCAGCAGCCCTGCCGGCCGGCTCATCTTGCACCCCGAGGACAGCGACGACGACCAGTTCGTGCTGGCGCTGGTGCCGCACGAAAGCCTGCCGCGGGTGGTCCTGCGCGGCTGGACCCGCGGCCGCGACGGCAAGCGGGAGGAATACTGGGCTGACCCCAAGACCGGCCGGCCGGCATTCTTCGTGCCGCAGGAGGTATTGCTGGCAATGGAAGACCTGCGCTGACCTAGGGTTGCAAATTTCCGGTTTTTTCCGGTGAACAAACGCGGTTTGTTCGTTGCCGCATCCACTGCAAGCAAGGAAAGATCAGGGGCTCGCGTGCGTGCTTCGGCGCTCAATAATGGCGCGCCCGCACGCGAGAATAAGAGGCGAGCAAGACCAACCCTCAAGTACTCCCCAGAGGAAGACCGGCCCCTACAGCAAATAAGCCGGGTATGCCCCGCCGGAACCGCACCCTACGGCCCGACTACGCAGTTCACAGCGTTGAGGGACAAACGGCCTAATCAACCCCCCGCTACAGGGACCGAATTCCCTGGGGTAGGCGTCAGGGCCACGACACGGCTGGCCGATAAAACGGGGCTGAAATTGTGAACCCCTCACCTCCGCTGCCAGCGCAGCGGTAGGGTAGGGAAACGGGTGCCAGGAGTGTAGCCCAAAAGTAACCAACTGGTTACTTAGCGAGGAGGAAAGCCATGCAACACAAGGGTTTCTGGTTCACAGAGGAAGAAAAGAACAAACGCTACCCGCCCCGCCGTCGCCCCGAGCCAATCCCGCCCGGCCAATCCTTCGAGGAACTCACCGCAAAGCACGGCCGACCAAACGGACCCTTCGATAAGGAACGCCAATTGCCCTACAGCGCGGTCGACAAGTGAATGTCCTCGACCTTTTCAGCGGCATCGGCGGCTTCAGCCTCGGCCTCGAGCGAGCCGGCATGCGAACCGTCGCCTTCTGCGAGATCGATCCCTATTGCCAGTGCGTCCTGCGACGGCACTGGCCAGATGTCCCTGTTTACGACGACGTGCGAACCCTCACACGGAAGATTTTGGCCAACACCTATTGCCAACGATGCAGAGAAACGCGGCGTTCCGAAGATTGGGGCGGGACTTGCGGGTGCGGTCCACAAGTCATCTGCGGCGGCTTCCCCTGCCAGGACATCAGTGTCGCCGGAAAGGGCGCGGGCATTGCAGGCGAGCGCAGCGGCCTATGGTCGGAGTACGCCCGAATTATTGGCGAGGTACGACCCCGCTACGTCATCGTGGAGAACGTCGCAGCTTTGCTTGGACGGGGAATTGAGCGAGTTCTCGGAGATCTGGCCGCGCTCGGGTACAATGCGGAGTGGCATTGCATACCAGCTTCCGCCGTTGGTGCGCCTCACCGACGCGACCGGGTCTGGATTGTGGCGCACACCAGATGCCTCGATAGTTTCGGGTGGGGCGGCGAATGCGGAGGACCGCAAGCGGCAGGGCCATGCGATAGGGCTGCACGATCAGGTGAACACGCCCGCGATGTGGCCGACACCAACGGCGCAGGATGCCTCGAACAATGGCGGGGCCTCCCAATACGACAGGAACTCGCTGCCGCTGAATGCGGTGGTTGGTGGCAGTCTGAACCCGACGTGGGTCGAGTGGCTACAGGGGTTCCCGCTCGGGTGGACCGCCTGCGAGCCCTCGGCAACGCCGTCGTCCCGCAAATCCCCGAAATCATCGGGCGCGCAATCATGAGGGCCAACCCATGAACCGCTACGTCATCATGGCCCGCGAAAACTGGCCCGGCGCCGTCATGCGCGAAATCTGCCGCTGCAACTCCAACGCAGGCGATATCCGCAACGCCCTCGCCGACTACACCGTCACCGGCTCACAAGGCACTCGAATATATAAGTATAACCACGTTGAAATCATGAAGATTTCCCCCAGCAAAAAAGAGAAAGAGGAACAGAAGGAGGTCAGAGCCCAAATGAAACGACCTATCAGAAATATTAATGACTTTTCCGGAAAGCCATCTGCAAATCAGATAGCTTGCGTGCTCGAGCAGATCGACGCCATGAGGGCAGCGGATGGCGATCAAGCGGCGCAAGGGCCGACCGCGGAAGAGCGGCCACCGTTATCGCAACGGCAATCTGAGGCCGAGCAGTGAGCCGGCCGTTTCCCCCGCGGCGATCGCGGCCACGCAGCCCCACCGCGCGGGCCTTGGAGATCATGCGGCCGACCAAAAGGCCGAGAGCGAGCTCGGGCGGCTGGCGCTTCGTGGTCAAATCACAGGGCTCCAGTACCTCGCCGGACAGCGATACGGTGCCCAATGGCGAAGCTACCTTGCCACGCTCGACGGCCCCAGGAGCCCGCAGCGAGGCCATGGGCGTGGAAATCCCTGCGCCGGGTGTCCCACAGCCAGCGACCGGCGAACCTGCTCCTGCGACCTCGCCAGGCGATCGTGGGAGCGTTCCGTTTCCGCCCTCACGCCGGCCGAGGTGCTGGTGACGGCGCGGGTGTGCTGCTGGGAGATCCCGATCCCGACCGGCATGCTGGCTGTGCTTTGCAGTGGATTGGACGCGCTGGCGGAAAGTCTTGGCTTGACAACGCGGAACAAATCACCGCGTGTTGAAAACCTCAATCCCAACCTCGTCCGAGCCTAACCCAGGAAGTGTGCGACCTCCTCGCGCTGGCGCCTGGGATAGCGGCCGGCGGCTCTTGCATCCCTTGTAGCCGCCGGCTCGTTTCATGAGGGCAGCATGGCAACCGAGCAGCGTCCGGGCGATCGCATGCCCAACTACGACCATGATTTTGACGGCCGGCCGCCGGTCGGCTGGCACGACGATGATCCGCTGCTCGAGCGGCTGTGCCGCTACCACCCCGACCTTATCCCCGACGCATTGCGCGCCAGGTTTCGATCCGATTATGCGCGTGCGCGCTCGCCTGCTGTGGCTGCTGCGCTATCGCTTCATCCAGCTTGATATGCGGATTGTTTGTCCAGGTTCGCTCTAGCCGTGGCCGTGTAGTTTCTAGCCTCGGCCGCGGCAGCGCCGGCGGGGCTCCTGCCCGATGCGGACCCGCCGGTTGATCACTTGTGCTTGCGTACGGGCTTCTTGGCCGGCTTGAAACCAGGCTTCACGGCTGCGTGCTTCACATGCCGCTTGGAGGCCGACGCCTTGGTGCGGTTGGCCTTCTGGTCGTGCTGGGCCCGCAGGTCGTCGTTGGCCTCGCGCTCGGCCGCGGCATCGTCGGCCTGCGAGCGGTGGTGAGCGTCATCCTGATGCTTGCCGCCCTTGGCCTCCTTCTGGTGCTTGGCCTCGTAGCCGGGCTGATGCTCGGGTGCGCGCTCGGGATGCGCGCTCGGCTCCTGCCGGCCTGACGCCTCGTCGGCGCGGTGCTTGGGCTCGATCGGCTCGTACGGCTGCTGGGTGCCGCCGGGGCCCTGCGCCCAGTTCTGCGGCTGCTGGGTGCCGGGCGGGTGGTGACCCGCGGTTTGCGGCCGCGAGTGTTTGGGTTCGGCCTGCTGATTGTCGCTGCGGGCTCGTTCCTGCTCGTTTGCTCCTGGCATGGTTGCCATGGGGTATCCTCCACCGCGGGGATCGCGGTCGGGAGGACAATGCGCCAGGGTTCCGAGTGTTCAAAGCGGCGGCCTCCAAGTTTGCACCTTGGAGGCCGCCTGTCTGTCTGGTTGACCGTACCAGGGTCGCGCCGGACAGCATGGGTGTTCAAAATTGAACAGCGGGAACCGCTGGAGGATGCAAGGATGGCCCGGATCGCACGGGCCTGCCGGTCACCCCCCGGCTGGCGTTTGCCGATCAGACCGCCGGGTTCGAAGCGACGGACAGGCCGCATGGCGGCAACGCGATCGACAACCGACTTGCGAGCAGGCGGTGCCGGGGGCAGGCCGGCGCCGCCGATCGTCAACGCAATACCATATAGCAGGTTCCGCGGCGCTTGTCACGCAATGTGGGATGGTGTGTCGGAAACCAGACGTAACAGGTTGTGACTAACCCGCCGTCGTGTTAGCCTGGCGCATGGCGCACCACAACGTCTTCACGTTTTTCTCGGTTCATAACTGCCTCGACGAGGACTTCGACGCGCCCGACGCCGCGGCCGATCGGCAACTGTGTCAGGCGATCGGCGCCGGCAGGATGGGGTTGCATCCCGACGCCTGGGGCAATCATGATCCGCTGACGATGCCGCCGCCGCGCTATCGGCGGCCGTTCGTGCCGCCGATCGGGTATCCGGCCGACAATGCGGTCGAGTGGAAGCCGCACACGCCGCGGCCGCAGAAACCGCAGAAACCGCCACGGCCGGCCTGGCACCCGCATACGTCATCGAACGATGCGCCCTCGCATGGCACGCTGCAGTTGACCTGCGACGTGTGCAACCGGGCGCGGTTTCAGAAGCTGTTAGGATACGGCGGTGATCGGGCGTTCAAGGTGTTTGAGATCCGGCGCCTCGGTCACGAGCATGGCTGGACCTGTATTGCCGGTACCGATCGGTGCCCGGCCTGCTCACAGGCCGCCGCGCCAAAACCCGTAGGCAACAGCGCAGGCGGCGACCAGGGCAACGAACAGCACGCCTAGCGCGGTGACCAGCACGACCACATCGCCCGACATTCTCACAAGACCCACAGTGCAATCATGGCCATCATGACGTACATCAGCCCGCCGGCGAGCGCCCCTTCCCAGCCGGCGGAAATCCAGTAATAGCCGACGCAGACGAGCCCGAGCGCGCCCAGCAGCAGGTCGATGCGGCGGATGCGCCGCGTTACGTTGACATCACCCCATCGGCAGAAGGCATCCCAGGAGGCCGCGAGGTGGTGTGGGATTGGTATCCGCATTGTTGGGCCTCCAGCTTGGCCACGCGCCTCTGCAGCACCCGCACCATCCCTAGCAGGGCTGTGATCTGGTTGTCCTGACCGTGCAGCCGCTCGAGCATCTGGCGGTGCGGCCATTGCCGGCCGGGCTCGTCGGGATTGTATTTCTTGGTTGGCATGGTGACCCCCTGAAAGTGGCCCCGCCGGCCAGAGGTGCTAACCGGCGAGGCCCAGTTGGCTAGGTACAGTAGGGATACCTAGCTAACAGCGTTGCGGCGCCGACGATGCAGGCCGAACAGGCCGAGGCACGCTGCGATGACGCCGGGAATGCCGGCACCGATCGCGGGTGCAGGCACCTGTGCCGGGATGATAAAGAAGCTGTCCGGCCCATCGTTGGCACCGCTCAAGCGAGCATAGAAGATCAGCTTATCACCCGCGCTGATATCGGTGCCGAGGTTGATGTCGAAACCGGACAGCGTCCAATCAGGAAACCCGGTTCCGTTGTTTGCATTCACCAGCGGCGTGCCGCCCGGTGCGAGCGAATACACCGACAGCACCGTGTGCGTTGTCAGGTTGAGGAGGAAAAAACTCTCCAACACCTGTGGGGTGTTGGTATCGTTCACGTCAATGCCGATGCTGAACTTCAGCGATGGGTCACCCTTGGCGAGCAAGTATGCCCGCAGGAACGAACCATCATAACCAAGGCCCACAGTGTCCAGGCCAGGATCGCCGCCACCCGACACGTTGGTCGAGAAGTAGCGGAGGTCTTGCCCCGGCTGTCCGTTGTTGTGGAAATTGGTGTAGCCGAAGTCCGCTTGTTGCTGCGGCTGATTATCGCCGCAGATCACGCACTGGATGTTCTGCGGCTGGTTGCCACCCGGCACCACTGGCGTCAGCGTCAGATTGTCGGCGCCGGCAAAGGTCCAGTTCTGGCCGCCGAGGACAACGTCAGCCTTTGCTGGCAGGGTTGCGAGGGCCGTTCCCGCCAGCAGGAGGGCCGCTAGGGTTAGTCGTTTCATCTAGGTTTTCCTTCTGTTGCTACAGTAGCGCGGCGAGGCTGTCACGTTGCGTGGGCGGGCGCCATTTATATCTTTTGGACGGGGATTGATTAACGTCACGCACTGTGACAGGTTCTCCTGCCAACGCAGGAGGGATTATGAAGGCCACGCTTCTCGCCGCCGCGATTGCGACACTCGGCACGTCTGTCGCAGCGCAGGAAAGCACCCACGCCAAGACCGCATCGCCGTTCCCTTCAACCATCACTTCGATCCCCCACCCGTCCGGCTGGCAGATTGGCGCCCCCAAAACGGTGACGACCACGCCCGAGCGCAGCATGCCGGTGCCGATCGGCGTCACCCCGATGCCGCTGCCCACGATGGACAGCGTTGTCATCATCAAACACGGCCGCGGCGGCCGCCTGGACGAGCATACGTTGCGGTTTGCCGACTTTCGGCGCAACAGAACCAAGGTCGAGATCCGCGGACCTTGCTACTCGGCCTGCACCATCGTTCTGTCTTATGTTGATCCGGCCGACCTGTGCATCGCGCCCGGCGCGTTCATGGCGTTCCATGCCGTGCGTTCGGCCGAGCGCAGGGAGTACATGAAGGTCGAAACCGAATTCCTGTACACCCAGTATCCGGCGCCGATCCGAAGCTGGATCGACCGCACCGGCGGTTGGCAGCATCTTCCGCTCGACGGCTTCTGGATCATGCACGACAGCGAATTGTGGGCTGTGGGCTACCCGAAATGTAATTAGGAGGCGGTGATGGCTGACGGCTACGATCCGCGCATGCTGCAGATGGCGCAGATGGGTGTTCGCATGATGGGCCCGCAGGCCGGGCCGTTCGACCGCACCAACCAACCCAAGCAATGGTGGGATCAGCCGCTACCCTCGCCGCAGCGGCGCAATGATGACAACCCCTCTGGCCAACCGGCCAATCAGCCAGCCAATCCGTCCAAGCAGCAGCCGAGCCTGCTGCAAATGCTGATGCTGGGTGGCCCGGCGTCCTACAGCGGTACGCCGCGGCCGCAAGCAGCCGGCGCCAGCCCCTGGGGTTGGTTGGGCAGCATGGGCATGCCCGGCGGCGCCGGCTGGGGCGGTGGAGGCGGAACGCCGGGATAGATGCACTATCGCAAGTACGCACGCGGCTGCTTCCCGATCGTGGCAACGCTTAAGGCGGTGCGCGCCGAGCGCGGCATCACCCGCAAGTATCTCGCGACCAGGATCGGCTGCGGCTACTACACGCTAATCAAGTGGGAGAACGGCCACTGCGTGCCATCGCTACAGTCACTGTATGATTGGTGCGAGGCGCTGCAACTCGATCTGTTAGTGGAGCGGGATGATGTCTGACGCCTATTCGACCACTGTCGAGCCCGAAGCCCCCGTTGATCCAACTCCCGAGGATACCGAGGGCGTGATTTCCCCGCAGGAAGCCCATCTGCGCGACGGCAACCTCACCTATCACTGCGGGCTGTGCAAGAATTACGAGGGCGCCGCCAACATGACCTGCACCAGGGTCAGCGGCGAGATCAATCCATACCAGCTATCGGACGAATACGAAGGCTACCCCAATCCGATCAAGCATAAGACGCCGGCACGGTTTCAACCCCAGCCCCGCAATGCCGAGCCCGCCGAGGCTTCCACCGATGCCGAGCCCGATATGCCGCCCCCTACCCGCATCGGACGCAAGGTTTACGGCTGAATTCAACCGCTGCTGGCCGTGGCTTGAGGCCTCGCTGCTGGAGAATGCCTTCGAGCACAACGGCCGCAAGTGGCCGACGCATAGCCGCCAGCATGTGTTCTGGCGCATTGTGCAGCGCAGGACGTTCTTTTGGCCGTTTCCAAACTGCGCGTTTTCTACCGAATTCAAGATCGCCCCGACCGGGCTGAAAAGCCACGTTACCTGGCTGGCCGGCGGCGACCTTGCCGAAATCGTGGAGAAAACGCCCATGATTGAAGATTGGGGCCGAGCGCACGGCTGTCACCGCCAGGTCGGCTACGGCCGCCGCGGCTGGGTGCGCGTGCTCGAGGGCTATTCCGAATATGGCGTGTCCCGGCAAAAGAGTTTGATCCGATGAAAACACCCCGGCTGCATTATTTCAAAAAGAACACGATCGAATTGCCCGAGGGCTACCGCAAGCCGATCAAGCGCAAGCGCAAGACCGCGGTCGAGCCGCCGCCAATCATTGTTGCCAAAGCCAAGCCGGTGATCCGGCGCCGAACCCCGCGCGGCCGGCTGATGCCGTTGCGGATGAAGAACGAGTTCATCCCGCCCGGCGCCGATTGGTGCCAGATCAACGGCCAGAAGGTGCGCCAGGACATCTACTTCGGTGATGTGCGCGGCCGGATGTTCATCCCGGGGCGGTGGACCGGCGAGGGCTGCGGCCCGTGCGGTCCGAGCATGTTCGATTTCGGCGGCGGCTGCGGTGATGACGGCGGCGGCGACGGCGGCTGTGCCGGTTGCGATAGCGGCTGCGATAGTGCTGGCTGCGATAGCGGCTGCGAGAGCACTGGCTGCGCTGTTGACGGCTGCGCCGGATGTGCCAGTTGCGCCGAAACCGGCTGCGAGAGCACGGGCTGTGCCGAAACCGGCTGCACCACGACCAGTGATACGGGCTGCACCAGTACGGGCTGCGCCGAAACCGGATGTACCACGACCAGCGACACTGGTTGTACCAGTACCGGCTGTGCCGAAACCGGGTGCAGCAGCGTGGGCTGTGCCGAAACGGGCTGCAGCATCGGCTGCGCTGATCCCTCCGGTTGGGATACCGGCCCCCCGGGGGACCCAGGCGGCTGCGGCTGGAGCCTAAGCCCCACCAGTGACTTCGGCGGCTGTGCCGTCGATTTCACCGGCGGCGGGCAAGGCTTTGGCTTTGGCCCCGCCGCCGGCGGTAATCTGGGGTACGGCAACGCCATCGGCGCCCCCGGCTGGGCCACCGGCGACTTTGGCACCTATGGTTACGGCGGCCCCACCGGCACCGGCTTCGGCTATGGCGCGCAGGGCGCCACGATCGGCGGCCCCGGCATGTACGGCTCGCCGGCTGGCCCCGGCATTACTGGTTTTGCGAATGACTTCAATGCCCCTCCTGGGGCGACGTTCGGCATGCCGAATTCGCAGGATGTCGGCCCGCAGACCGGGCCCGGCATGATCGGCGGGCCGTCGACCTCGCAACCGGGCGAGGCGTTGTTTGGCCCGGGCATGCAAAACGCTCCCGCGGTCGACCCAAACCCCACCGTTAACCCCGACGATCGCACTGAGAACCCAACCTCGGTTTTCGGTCCTGAGTTCGCAAGCACCCAAGCCGGGCCCGCTGTCGGTAATTTCGGGTTTATCGGTCAGGCGCAGGCCGCAAGCCGCGGTAGCGACGAATTGGCCGCGGCGTTGCAATCTTCCCCGTTTGCGCAAGTGGAGGCCATGGCGGCGCAATTGGCGCAATCCAATCCCCAGTTGGCAGAGGCACTCATGGGGATTGTAGCCAATCAGAACACGCAGACTAACATGATCGGTCCCACCATGACCGGCTTTGAGCAGGCAACCCCCGGCGCCCAGCAAGGCTTCACCGGCGTTGGTCCTACGGCTTCGCAGCAGGGGGCTTTCAGCGGCCAGAACACGCTATCCGGCGTGTCGGGATTTACCAACGATCAGGCGCAGGGCAAGGGCGATCTGGGTGCCCGCGGGCCCGCCGAGCAAGCAAATCCCAACATGGACCTCATCGGTCCAATGACGACGCAGCAGGGCTATAATCAGCTTGCGGCCGAAATGAACGCCCAGCAGACCCAGCAGCAGGGATATCAGACCCTGGCTGAACAGATGAATGCCCAGCAGAACCAGCAGGCCATGGTGGAAGCGCAGGAGCGCGGCGAGCAAGCCCGGGGGCCGCAGGAGCAGGAGCAATCTCCGCAGCAAACCATATCGAATGCCTTTAACGACTTGGCGGGCCGCGGGCCCGGCCTGACGCAAACCGATTTTGACAGTCGGTTCGGTACGCCCGACATGTTCGCGCCGACCTACGATCTGACGCAGACGCCGCCGGCACCAACACAAGTGGACCCGTTCGGCTCGCGTTTCGGTGACTTCCGAAGCAACGAGGAACAGCAGCAACAACTGGAGCAGCTGTCGACCAACTTCGGGCCGAACTACGGGCCGCAGGCCCCCGGCCTTGCCGAGCCCGGCCAGCTTGGCCGTGGGTTTGAGTTGGCAGATCCAAACGTAACGCCAGGCCAAACGAATTTCGGGCAAAACCCCCTCGGCACGCAGTTTTCCGCACCAACGGCTTCACGCGGCCCGGAAGTGGAAACCCTCGGGCCGCAGATCGGCCCATTGCTTAGTGCGCTCGATCCTGCGAGCCGCGGCGTTGGCCGCGAGGCAGCGCCGCTCGGGTTGTGGGGTATGCAGCAGCAAGATGTCAGCCGCGGCAGTCCGACCGGCATGCCCAGCCAGGCTGGGCCATTTGGTCGTGGATCTGAGAGCAGTGGCCGTGGGCCTGAGAGTGGCCGCGGCCCGGGTTTGTCGATCACTGTTGGAGCCAACCCGCAATCATCCGGCCGTGGCCCAAGCGGCGGTCCGGGCTACTACAGCACCGGCGGGCTCGGCATTGCGCCCGGCGCCAGAGGTGCGGAATTCGGTGGCGTCTACGGCCCCGGCGTGGCCACCGGAATGCCCGGCACCAATACGTTCGGGGTCAGTGGTCGCGAGGGGGCCGCCGGCTTCTATGATGCGGTCACCGGCGTCTACTACCGATAGGAGTTGCCGCCATGGAATTTCGCAACAGCAGGCTTGGCTTTGGTGTGGAGCCGGTGGATACGGCACAATTGGGAGGCGTGGGGCAACAGGCGCCACCCCAGGCACCCGGCCTGCTGCAAATGGCGCAGGCGGCCATGGGCGACGGTGGCGGCCCTGTCGGCGATGTCAGAGGTGGTGGCGGTGGTGATGGCGCTGCGCCGTTTCAATCAGATTGGTCCATTATGGCGCCGCCGGCCGGCTGGCAGTCGCTAGGCCCCGCTTACCAGCAAGCTGGAATTCCTAATGGCTGGCTTGGCCAGGGCAATTATATGGAGAACCCGGATGCGCTTGCGCGCACGATGCGTGGCCCGCAAATGCCCTACGGGATAAACCCGTTCACAGATATCGAATACGGCCCCGGAGAAAATGGAACGTCAGGATTTACCCTCCGAGGCCCAGACGGTACCAGAGGCCCCGACTTGTTCGGCGGTCATCAGTGGACTAACCCCGGATCGACCGGGCTGGTCGACAACTTCCCACGCGATATTCCAAGGCTTCTCCCCAAGGAATACCAGGCATGGCTGGCCCCTGCTTTGATGAAACATTTCTACGGTGCTGGTTATACCGGCCAGGGCGGTAGTGGCGTCAATGCGCCATGGACGCGCCAATATGCTCCAACGGCCCCCGTACTTGAACACCCGACGTGGCCCGGCATTGCTCAGTATGATCCCTGGCACCGGGATTTGGGTGCGTACGCAAATCTTTATAGTTGAGCGGAGCCTGCCATGCCCAGCCAGACCCACGGCGGTAAAGTATTGCTACGTCGGCGGCAGATGAAGTTTCACCCCGACGAGGTGCGCTCCAAGATCCAGGCCATCCGATTGGTGGATACCCTGCACCAATTCATCTTCAGCGAAGTGGACAAGAACGGCCGCAAGCTGGCCGATCTGAGCATGGCGCAAGTGCGCGCCATCGATTGTCTGCTCAAGAAGGTGGTGCCCGACCTCACCCGCACGCTGATCAGCGCGGACGTGAATGTGCGCTATGTTGCCGAATTGCCCAAGGTGCTGACCAAGGAAGAATGGGTTCGCAAATACGGGTCAAGCGAACCTTTGGAACTGACGGCACTCCCGGCGCCGACCAACGGCAACGGCGATGGACGCCCAAACTGACCAAGTTAAAACGATCTGGAGCCCGGGTGGGAATTTCGCCCAGTGGGCGCTGCTGGAGTGCCCGATCTTCGAGGTGTTCTTCGGTGGAGCTCGGGGCGGTGGTAAGACCGACGGCATGCTCGGCGATTGGATGCGCCACGCCAACGAGCACGGCATCAACGCCTCGGGGCTGATGCTGCGGCGAACCCGCACCGAATTGATGGACACGATCGAGCGCAGCCGGATGATCTACGGGCCGCTCAAGTGGGCCTACAACGAGCAGGAGAAGACATGGCGCGATCCCAGTGGAGCCCGCCTCAAGTTCGCTTACTTGGAGCGCGACGCCGACGCAGAACTCTATCAGGGCCACAGCTACTCCAGGCTCTACATCGAGGAGGCTGGGAACTTTCCGAGCCCCGCCCCGATTTTCAAATTGTTCGCGACATTGCGGAGCGGCTCCGGCGTGCCGGTTGGTATCCGGTTAACGGGCAATCCGGGTGGACCTGGGCACCAATGGATAAAGGCGCGCTACATTGATCCGGCGCCGCTCGGCAACAAGGTGATCGTGGACGCGGTCACCGGGCTGGAGCGCATCTTTATTCCGAGCAAGGTCGGCAACAATCAATTCATCGATGTGGAGGCGTACAAGCAGCGGCTGCGATCGTCCGGCAGCAAGGAATTGGTGCAGGCCTGGCTGGACGGTGATTGGTCGGTCACGCTCGGCGCCTTCTTCGACTGCTGGAACACCAACCGGCACGTCATCGAGCCGTTCGAGATCCCGAAGGATTGGATGCGGTTTCGCTCCATGGATTGGGGCAGCGCCTCGCCGTTCTCGGTGGGGTGGTGGGCGGTGGCCTCGGACGAATGGCAGGTTCACGGCCGGGTGATCCCGCGCGGCGCCATGGTGCGCTACCGGGAATGGTACGGCATGCGGCCGAACGAGCCCAATGTCGGGTTGAAGTTGCACGCCGGCGAGGTCGGCAAAGGAATTTTGGCGCGGGAAAAAGGCGAGGAAATATCCTATGGCGTGCTCGACCCCTCGGCGTTCGCCCAGGACGGCGGGCCGTCGATCGCCGAGCGCATGGGCACCGACACCGGCGGCAAGATCTGGTTCCGCAAGGCCGACAACAACCGGGTGCGGGTGATGGGGCACCTCGGCGGCTGGGATCAGGTGCGCGCCAGGCTGGTCGGCAACGACGACGGCCACGCCATGCTGGTGGTGTTCTCGACCTGTGTGGATTTCATTAGGACCGTTCCATTTCTGCAACACGATCCAGATCGGCATGAGGATGTCTATTCCGAGAGCGAGGACCACGCCGCGGACGAGTGCCGCTATGCCTGCATGTCGCGGCCGTGGATTGCGGTGAAAGAACCGCAAAAGCCGGCTGACGTGTCCGGCTACGAGGTGTTCCGCAAGAGCACCGCGGCCGAGGATTGGAAGCAATTCTAGGAGGTGGCCATGCCAACACCCGACATGACCAACTGGCCGCCGGAATACATCCGCGAATATCTGCTCGACCAGCAGCGGGCATTCGAGGCCGACCAGCGGACCAACCGCGCGCTCAATGCGATCCCGCCGGACGACCGGGCGGCGCGCGAGCAGATGTCGCCGGCCGATCAGCTTCGCTATTACGACGCAATGAAGCGGCAGCAGCAAAAGCAGCCGCCGGGATTATTGACGATCGGCCGGCAACGCTATGAGGGCAGATAAATGTCAGTGATGGAAAAGTTCGCGGCGTTCGTCGGCTCGCTGTCGCCCCAGGAAACCGGCGAGGTGATGCCGCTGATGATCTCGTTCATGCAGAGCAACTTGGGGGCCGGCATGACCGGCCCGAATAGCGGCCCTGATCAAGCAATGCCGCCCCCGCCTCCCGGGGGTGACACTGGCCCGCCCGTCCCCCCTGGCATGTCACCTGGGCCAGAACCCTTGCCGCCGCCGGTGCCCGGGTTGCAGCCTGGCGGGCTGATGGGACGGCCGCCGATGCCGCCCACGCAAATCGGCAACAAGGCTTACTGACATGGCGGTATCCAATGTCGTCAATTTCACCGGCTACAGCACGACCGCCGGTGGCGGCGCGCGCGGCCACGGGCCGGCCGATCTCGATCAGCAGGACGAGAAGGACGGTTTTTGGCCGTTGGAAAAATGCGTCAAGGCCTACACCACCTACCTCGACAGCAAGCGGCTGGAAATCGAGGAGCAGCAGGTAGCGCGGCGCTATCGCCACGGCGCGCAGTGGACGAATGAGCAGGTCAAAACATTCAACGACCGCAAGCAGCCGGTCGTGACCTACAACAAGATCGGCCAGAAAATCGACGGCATCGTCGGCACGGTCGAGCGGCTCAAGCAAGACCCCAAGGCATTCCCGCGCACACCCGAGCATCAAGCCGGCGCCGACCTTGCGACCGCCGTTCTCAGATACTTGATGGACAACAACAACTGGAACGCGGTCACGCCGGTGGTGACCGAGAGCGCCGCAGTGGACGGCCTTGCTGGCATCGAACTCGATCTCAAGGCGGTGCCGCCGACACCACAGCAAGCCCGCGGTTCGCCACCGCAGGAGCAACCCGACTATGATGTGATGTTCAAACCCGTCGATAACGACGGGTTTTTTTATGACCCGCGCTCGTTCAAGCATGACTTTGAGGACGCACGCTATCTCGGCATGGGCAAGTTCGTTGACGAGGAGCAACTCGTTGAAATGCTGCCCGGCATGGAGGAGGAGATCAAGGCGGCGTGCGATGCCAACACCGAATTGATGAGCAACAGCGACCGCGACAACAGGTGGTTCGCGACCAATGGCGACTTCAAGCAAATTCGATTGGTTGATATTTGGTACAAGTCACAGGGCGGCTGGAAGTGGGCGTTGTTCACGGGCTCTAAGATCCTTATGCAGGGCGAGTCGCCGTTTATTGACGAGCATGAAAAGCCGATCGCCAAGTACATCATGTTCAGCGCGGCGGTGGATCATGACGGTGATCGCTACGGTTTCCCGCGCAATCTCATGTCGCCGCAGGACGAGGTCAACCAGCGCCGGTCGAAGGCGCTACATGAGTTGAATAACCGCCGCATCATCGCCACCAAGTCAGCGATTGCGGACAGCAACGTGGAGGCATTGCGCCGCGAGGCCGCACGCAGCGACGGCATCGTGCTGGTCAACACCTCGCTCGACGACATCCGGTTTGACGATCAGGCCAAGCAGGCCGCGGTGATGGGGCAACTGCAGTTCATGCAGGATGCCAAGCAGGAAATCGAAACCTTCGGCCCGAATTCGGCGATGATCGGCGGCGATGCCGCGAGCGGCGGATCGAGCGGCCGCGCCATTGCGCTGCTGCAGCAGGCCGGCCTGGCCGGGCTCGGCCCGTACATGTTCAACCTGCGCGGCTGGAAGGTGCGGGTGTATCGCGCGCTGTTCAATGCGGCGCAGAAATACTGGACCAATCAGCGGTGGATCAGGATCACCGACGCCGAGGGCCAGCCGCAATTCGTGCAGATCAACGAGGCGCTCAACGGCCCGGATGGCCAGCCATCGGGCATGATGCGAAATGCGATCGGTGAGTTGGATGTAGATATCATCCTCGACGAGGGGCCGGATACGATTACGCTGATGCAGGACACCTACGAGGCGATCTCGCAGGCGCTTCCGGCGGTGGCGCCGATGCTCACCCCCGGCCAGGCCACCGCGGTGATGCGAGTGCTGATCGAAACCAGCCCATTGCCCGCCGACGTGAAGAAGACCTTCCGCGATGCCGGCGAGCAGGAGGGGCAACAGCCCGATCCGAAGCAGCAGGAAGCGCAGGCCAAACTGCTCCTGCAGAAGCAGGAAACCGAGGCGCGCATGGTGCTGGAAGCAGAGAAGGCGAAAGCCGACAACGCGCACAAGCAGCAGGCGGCGATGATCGATCTGGAAATCGAGCGCAACCGATCGGCCAACGACATCCAGATCGAGCGCGAAAAGGCACACGCCCAGATGGAGGTGGAGCGGTTCAAGGCCGAGCAGCAGGCGCAGCTTGCCCTCGCGCAGGCACAAATCAAGGCGCAGCAGGATCAGCAACAGGCCGATCTATTCGAGAACGATGTCGGCCTGCGTACTATCAACGGCATGATTTTGGAACGCGACGGCGTTCGCCGGCAGCAGGAGCAGGCCAAGGAGCAATCCAAAGCCAGCAAGCTGGACGAGGCTTTGGCGCAACTGGTCGGCGCCATCGGGCAGTCGCACCAAGGCTTGATGCAGGCGATGAGCAAGCCGCGCAAAGCGGTCATTCACCGCGATCCGCGCACCGGCAAGGTGATCGGCGCGGTGGCTGTGTCGGAGGATTAGGATGGCGCAGCAAACCATCAACATCGGCGCTGCGCCCGACGACCATACCGGCGATCCGGCGCGCACGGCGTTTGACAAGTGCAACGTCAATTTCACCGAGTTATACGGCAGCGTGGGAGGTTCGTTCTTGCCGCTGGGCGGCGGCACGTTGACCGGGCCGCTGATGTTGCCGGTCGGCTCGGCCAACGTGCCCTCGCTTACTTTTAGCGGCACGACGACAGGGCTGTACGGCGTCGGAACAACGCAAGTCGGCATCGCGATCAGCACGGTGCAGCGTGTACTCGTAACGGCAACATCACTCACATTCACGGTACCGGGCAGGGGCGGGGCCGGTACCGCTGCTGCGCCAACTTACTCTTTCACATCTGACAGCAATTGCGGGCTGTACCGCAGCGCCTCCGGCGTTGTCAGTATGTCCACGGCTAGCACCGAAAGCATGCGCTGGACCGGCGCGGATAACTCGACCTACGCACTGGGGCCATTCATCGAGCGGCCACCGGCCAGCATCACGCCGGCGAATAACGGCGATATGGTGTTCCAGCTTACCAGCAACACGACGTTAACGGTCAAGGTCAAGGGCAGCGACGGTGTGGTGCGCTCCGCGGCTCTGACGCTGGCCTGATGTGGACGGCCGACACTACCGTCATTACCGCAGATAACACCGGAGCGACCGCAGACGGCTTTGTGCCTGGGGGGGAGGTTATACCCCCCAGCCCTGGGATTGTGACTGGCGGCTACACCGGCGGCGCCAGCCGCGGCCGGATGATCCGCCGCCGCCGCCGGGATGAGGTGGACCTGGAGCCGCCGCCGCTCGTTGCGCCGCCGCCTGACTTGAAACCGCCGCCGTTATCACCGCCGCGGCCACCGTTACTGCCGCCGCAGCCGAGCCTGATGGCCGGCGTGCCAATGATCACAGCGCAACTGCCTCCGACCCTCCCTCTGGATGAGGACGAGGAGGAAATCGCGCTCCTATTGGAATTGCTTTCGTAACCGGCGACGACACCGCCGGGCGCACGGGCCGCGCACGCATGGCCTGTTTCCGCATCGTCCAGGCGACATTGGGCGTCACGTAGCGCGGCCACGACACGGCCGAAGGAGAACCTATGAGCACAGAACCAGCAGGCGGCACGATCAGTGGCAACAGTACCGACACCAACACCATCACTGATCGGCAGTTATTTGATCACGCCATAAGCACCCCCGATCCGACGCCGGCAGCATCACCTCGCGAAGACGGGCGTGAACGCCCTGATGCCTCGCCGTCGTCATCGCAGCCGTCATCGACCGGGCAACCGGCATCGACGCGGCCCGATCTGCAGCAGGGCGCACAGACGCCCGGCCAACCGCGTGACCCGCAAGGGAAGTTCGCGCCCAAGCCGCAGGGGCAACAGGGGCAGCAGCACAATGTGCCGCTGGGAGAATTGCTAAAGGAACGTGACGCACGGCAGCGTCTGGAAGCGCACGCGCAGGAGTTAACGCGGGCGGTGATGGACCTGCAGCAGCGTCTAAGTCCCCAGCAACCGCAGCAGCCGCAAGGACCGGAAACCATCTTTGACGATCCAAGGACGTACCTGGATCAGAATGTCATGGCCCCTATGCGTGCGGAAATGCAGGCATACGGCATGAAGGTCAAGGATGACGTGAGCCGCACGCAAGCCAACATGCAATTCGGCGAGCAGGAAGTGAACGCCGCATTGGTTGACATCGGCCGCATCCGGCAAACCCCGCAAGGTAACTTTGTCTTCAATCAGATCATGCAGAGCGGGCATCCTTACGGCGAGTTGGTCAAATGGCATCGCACCGTTCGCGCACAACAGGCGATCGGCGCCGATCCGCAAGCATGGTTGCGTCAGCAGCAGCAGGCATGGGCCGAGAACGAAAAGGTCCAGGACTACGTCATGCAGATGCGCGCAAAGCGTCTGGGTGCTCAGAAGGGTAATCCGCCCAATGTGCAATTGCCGCCGTCGCTGTCGTCGGTGCGGTCGTCATCCGGCCGGATGGACAACGGCGGCGATCTGAGTAGCGCATCACTCTACGACTTCGCCACCAAGTAAACCGACCGTTCGTCCGACAGGAAGCACCCGCCGCAAGGCGGGTTTTTTGTTGGCTGCGGTCATAGCAGAAAGGGCACACGGCCATGGCCGTCACCGACATCCAGGCTAACAACAAACTGATTCGCTTCACGCAAGCAATAAATCGCGAGTGGGTTCGCGAGAATATGTTCAGCCCATATATGAGCGACGATGTCAACGCCATCATCCGCCGCCGGATGGAGTTAAAGAGCGGCGGCGAGGTGATGAACATCCCGCTGGTTACCAGGCTGCAAGGGTTGGGGGTATCTACCGGCCCACTAGTAGGTAATGAAGATAAGATCGACGACTATGGCTACAGGATTTGGTTAGAGTGGGTCCGCAACGCGGTCGTCACCACCAAGGCTGAGAGCCAGAAGGACAGCGCCGACATTTTCGGGGAAGCAAAGCCCCTGTTGTCGGACTGGCTGTCGGAGGTCACCCGCGACGAGATCATCGCGGCCCTGATGGCGCTGCCAACGGAAAGCCAGCCGGCGGCCGGCGTTCGCGTCAACGGCATCCAGTACGATCTGAGCACGGTGGCGCAGAGGAACACCTGGCGGCTCGATAACGTCGACCGCATTCTCTACGGCGCGGCGACATCGAACTCGGCCACCGACCACGCCACATCGCTGGCCAACGTGGACGCCACCGCCGACAAGTTCACGGCGGCCAACCTGTCGCTGCTCAAGCGTCTGGCGATGGGCGCCAACCCGCGCATTCGTCCCTACAAGACGCGCTCGGGCTACGAATACTATGTCTGCTTCGCCGGCCTCAACGTGTTCCGCGATTTGAAAATCGACCTCCAGGTCGTGAACAAGGACGCGCGCTCACGCGAAGGCAGAGAAGTAAACGGCGCACCCGATAACCCGCTATTCCAGGACGGCGATCAGATCTATGACGGGGTAATCGTGCGCCTGGTCCCGGAGATTAGTTTGTTCGTGAGCAACGTCTGGACCTCGCTTAAAACAGCGGGCAACGGCGGTACCCGCGTCGAACCAGTATTCCTGTGCGGCCAGCAAGCGGCGGCGATCGCGTACGGACAGATGGCCAAGCCGACCTTCAGAAAAGAGGACGACTACGGCTTTATCACCGGCACTGGAATCGAGGCAGCATACGGCGTCGGCAAGATCTTCAAGAAACATCCGAAAGCCGGCACGAAGTTGGTCCAATGGGGTGTCGCGACCGGGTTTTTCAACTCGGCTTCGGACTGATCCCCTTTATCCGAAACACTCGAATAGGAGAATGCAACCATGGTTGCTAACCTGATGACCAACACGCCGGCCCGCGATGCCTTCAATAACTGTGTGCAATCCATCGCCGGCCGCATCACTGCGGTGTCTGGTGGCCCGGCCACACAGAGCGTCCAGATCGGCACGCTGCCGGCTGGTGCGCTCATTCTCGGCATCAACACCAACGTGGAAACGGCGATCACGCCGGGCACGGCAACATTCAACGTGGGTACCACCGCGGCTGGCACCGACCTTGCCGCCGGCATTGCGTTGACTGCCGGCACGGTGGTGACACCAGTGGCGGCGGCGCTCGCCAACCCGCTGACGGCCGACACCCAGGTGTGGGCCAACCTGGCGGTATCACCCACCGCCGGCGATGCCTTCGTCACCGTGCAGTTCATCAAGCCGGTGTCGTAACCATGGCCAAGCTGACCTGGCTTGGCAGCGAAGATTATCGGGAGGGCGAAAGCCCTCTCGAAAGTTGCGTATGGAACGGCGTGCTGTTCACCGCCGGCGACAAGGTCGAGGTGTCAGACGAGTGGATGATCAAGAAGGCGCGGGGCAATCCGTTTTTCCGGGTGGAGGAGAGCAACGGCTCACCGCGGCCTGAAACATGGACCAACGATCCGCCACCACCGCCACCGATCGAAGACCCGCCACGCTATCCCGACAACCCGCCGGACTATCCGCCCGAGGACGAACCAGATCGCGAGCCCAGCAAGAAGCGGCGCGGACGGCCGCCGCGCATAAGGGACAACGGCAATGGCGATCACTAATTACACCGACCTCAAAAACGAATTGTCGGCCTACTTGTTTCATCAGCGATTGGCCAACCGCTATGACAACTGCACTCAATTGTTCGAAACCGCGGCCAACTCGCGGCTGCGGGTGCTGCCGATGGAAACATCGGTACTGCTGACCACCGTCAACGGCAACGTGGCATTGCCGGCCGACTACGTCACCTGGCGCACGGTGCGGCCAACGGTTCCGGCGACAACAACCCCGACCACCGTGCCGCCCTACGATGAACTCGACTATGTGCATCCGGCCTATCTGCCGCCGGTGGGCCGCGGCTACGATCGGCTGTTCACCATCGAGGGCAACACCTTCAAGGTGAGGCCGGTGGACGATCGCGTCGGCGCCTACGAATTCCACTACTACCAGAAAATCCCGGCGCTGGTCGCCGCCGGCACTAACTGGCTGCTGACCGAATACCCCAACGCCTATCTCTACGGCGTGCTCACCGAACTCGCCGCCGTGCAGCGCAACGCCGAAATGGCACAACTCTACAAGGCGCGGCGCGATGAAACCTTTCAGGAGATCATCCAGCGTTATGCCATGACCACCGGCGCCACCAGCGCGAAAGTGCGAACGGCGGAGTATTACTGATGCTCACCAAGATCTTCGACGACGGCGGCGCCGAGATTGCCGAGATCGAGATATCGGAAAGGCAGGCCGGCGTGCTCGAGCACGGCGACCAGATCGTCGTCATCTATCACACCCCGCAATTATTGCGGCATGTCCTCGGCGAGCAGAACGGCTCGTTCGAACTCCACAAGCGCGGGCAATTCGTGATCGCCAAGGACGTGGACGGCATCAAGCGATATGCCGGGCTGCAAGACGCCATCAAGCATGCGCGAGAACGTCCATGAAGCCGACGCCGATTGAATTTGCCGAATGGAAGCCGGACCTGGCCACGCTCGACACCAAGTTCGCGTCCGACGTGGAGAACGTGTTTGCCGGCGCCAATTCCTATCTGCCGTTTCCATCGCTGGTGCCGTTCAGCGCCGCATCACTGTCCGATGCCGGCAACGACAGCTTCACCAAGATCCTGCTGCAGTTCGACGGTCCCACCACTACCATCACCGACAACAATTTCGGCGGTGCTGCACATGCCTGGACGGCGGCCGGCAATGCGACATGCAGCACCGGCGATTTTATGTTCGGTGCCGCATCGCTGCTGTGCGACGGCGCCGGCGATTGGGTCACCACCCCGGATCATGCCGACTTCGCGCTCGGGACGAGCGATTTCACCGTTGATTTTTGGATCAAGCCAAATTTTGACTTTGGCCAACTCAATATTTTTGGTCAATGTGACGCAACGCCAACGGCTGCGTCATTCAGCATCGGCGCTTATCGAACCGCAGCCAACAAGTTGGCAATGGCATGGGGCACGGCGGCGGGCACCAGCACAATTTTCAGCACCTCCAATGTCACGTTGGCGACCGGCTGGACGCATGTCGCCTTGGTTCGCACGGGCACATCCTTCCGGCTGTATATCAATGGGGTGCAGGAGGCGTCAGCCGGCATCGGCGGCGCTATCAACAATTCCAGCAACGCATTCCGCATTGGTGCATTGGGTGAAGTCACCAGCACGCCGATGAGTGGTCGCATTGACGGTTTTCGCTTAAGCGTCGGCAAGGCGCGCTGGACCAACACATTCGAGCCGCCGCGGGTGCCCTACTTCAATGCCGGCGGCCGCGTGTGCGGCCTGTATTCCGCGCGCACGGTGGATGGCGGCTGGAAAATGTATGCCGGCACTACCACCAAGCTGTTCTCATGGTCGCTGGCGGGCTGGATCGATATCAGCCGCGTGGGCTTGCCCTACAACGTGGCACCGAATGACCTGTGGATGTGGGAGCAGTCAGGCGACAAGGTCGTCGCAGTCAATAGCAACGATTTCCCGCAAGTGGCGCCTGTTGACGGCAGCAGCGTCTTCGCCAACCTGGCCGGCGGACCACCGAAGGCTACCAACGTCAAGCAACTCGGCGACTTCCTGTTTCTGTCGGGGCTGGCGCCCGGCACCACCACCGGCACGGTGCCGATCGCCTGCAATAATCGCTGCATCGTCTGGTGTGGCATCAACGACATCACGATGTGGCAACCGGGCACCAACCTGTGCGACATGCAGGAATTTCCTGACGGTGGTCCGGTGCAAGGCGTGGCTGGCGGTGAGATAGGTTATGTGGTGCAGGATCGCACCGTCAGGACGGGGCAATTCATGCCCGGCGACACCACCTACATTTTTAGTTTCTCGCGGGCGCTGCACGACCGCGGCTCGGTGAGTAAGTACGGCTTCACCTCGATCGGCAACGTGCTGTATTTCGTGGCCGAGGATGGCTTCTATTCGATCAGCGGCCAACAGGTCACGCCGATCGGCGCCGACAATGTCAACGAGTGGTGGCTGGCCAATACCGACGCTAGCAGGCGCAACGTCATCCATTGCCTGGCGGGCGTGAACAAGCCGCGCATGGTCTGGGTGATGCACAATTCGACCGCCTCGCCAATGTACGATCGGGAAATGATCTTCGATTGGTCGAACGGCCGATGGACCAAGGCCGGTGTTGTCGCGCAAGTCTTTGGCCTGTTGTCAACGGCTGGGCTCGACCTCGACACCACCGGAGCGGAGTTGAACGATACCTGGCTGGACATCGAGCCGCTGCCGCAACCGCTCGACAGCTTCGCCTATATCGGCGGCCGGCCGCTGATCGGCGCAATTGATCCCAATGGTTTCCCCTCGACCTTGTCCGGCCCCAACATGGCGGCAACACTGGAAACCGGCGAGGTGCATCTGGTGCCGGGCCGGCGTGCGTTCGTGAACGAGGTTTACCCGGTGGACGACGCCGCCTCGGATGCGCCAGGTGAGATTGTAACCGGCACTCGGGAGCGGCTGCAGGGCGGTGCGCCGTTCTGGACGCCGCCGGTTCCCATCGAGCAGACGGTGGGCTCGGCCTTTGTGATGACCTCGGCGCGGCTGCATCGGTTTCGGCGGCTTATTCCCTACGCCTCAACATGGACCCACGCCCAGGGCGTGGCGGTCAGTGTGCAACCGGATGGCGATGGCGTCACGTTATGACCGAGGATTTGCGGCCGCCATACCGCATCGCCTTTGATACCGCGCGCGATCCCTACGCCGCGCGCAATGCACTTGGAATTCTTGGCCCTGGCGGAACCCTCGTTCCCAGCGGCGGTGGCGGTGGAGCGCCACCCGGCGCGCAATACATTGTCGCAGCGGCCGATCCGACCCTGACCGCCGAGCGGGTGCTGACCAACACGGCGACGATCACCTGGGATTTCTCCACCCCGGGGCAGGCGAAGGCGTCCACCGCGGCTGGCGGCGGCAACGTCAGCAACTCGGGCACGCCCACAGCCGGGCAATACGCCAAGTGGGTCACGGCAACCACCATCCAGGGCGTGGCGCCGGCGATGGTGCTGGCCGACATCGGCGCGCAGCCCGCCGGCAACTACCAGCCGCTCGATGGCGATCTGACCGCCATTGCGGCGCTGGCCGGCACCAACGTGATTTACTATCGGTCGGCGGCTGACACCTGGACCGCGGTCACGATCAGCACGGGCCTGTCATTTAGCGGCGGCGCGCTCTCCTGCACGGTGAGCACGGCGGGATCACAGCCGCTCGACGCCACGCTGACTGCGTTCGCTGCCTACAACACCAACGGTCTGCTGACGCAGACGGCGGCCGACACCTTCACCGGCCGCACGCTCACCGCACCGGCGGCCGGCATCACGGTCACCAACGGCAACGGTGTGGCCGGCAACCCGACACTGGTACTGGCGGATGACCTGGCGGCGCTGGAGGCGCTGGGCGGCACCAACACGATCTACTACCGCAGCGGCACCTCGGCCTGGACTGCGGTCACGATCGGCGGCGGCCTGACGTTCACCGGCGGCACACTGGCGGCATCGGGCGGCGGCGGTGACGTGTTTCTGGCCGGCAACAACACGTTCACCGGCGACAACTTTTTTGCCGGCACCAGCAAGAAGCACGTCATTGCCCACACTGCTGCGCTCACCAATGACAATTCCAATGTGCAGGTTAACGGCAGTGCGACAACCGGGGCGCTCTCGATCACGGCATGGTCGGCGGCAACGGCCGCGGATCAATCAAATCTGTATCTGCAACGCAGCCGCAATGCGACTGTCGGCACCCGCACCGCGGTAACGACCAACGATAACCTTGGTGGCGTCACGTTCCGCGGCGATGACGGCGCGGCATTTCGTGATGCCGCGCAGGTTTCAGCGGTTGCCGATGGCGCGTTTTTTGGTTCCGGTCTGCCAGGGAGGATGCTTCTAAGCACCGCCGCGGCCGGCGGCACCATGACCGAGCGCATGCGGATCGACAGCGCCGGTGCGGTGACCATCACCAGAACGCCACCCGCTGCCAGCGACAACACCACCAATGTCGCGACAACGGCGTGGGTGAATTCGTGGACCGCGGCACGCTCGTTATTTCGCGCCACCATGTCGGCCAACCAGACGGCGTTCGGGGCCGGGGCCTATGCACAGGTGATATTCAACACCGCCGGGCAGAACGTCGGCGGGCACTACAACACCGGCAACTATCGGTGGACGCCGCCGGCTGGCCGCGTGATGCTGACCGCCAACATCTGGACCGGCAACGGTACGTCCGGCGGCTCCATTCTGGCCGACATCCGCAAAAACGGTGTGGCGTTGAACACGGCTGTGCAGACAATTGCGGCGAGCACGAATACCGGCATTTCGCTGGCAACGATGGATGTCGCCAACGGCAGCGACTACTACGAAATGTTTTTTCAATTCACCCTCGTCGGTGGCGGTGGTGGCACCGTCTTCGCCGCCAATTCATGGTTTGCCGGGGCGCTGCTGTAACGGGAGAAAAGCATGGCACTCACCTATGAGGAAAGCGCGGCGCTGATGGCGGATATCGCGTTCCGCGACCGGATCAAGGTGGCGTGCCTGCGGTATACCGACTTCATCATGGCCGAGGCCGCCAGTGTGCCGGCACACAACACGCGCGTGAAATGGGCGCAGAACACGATGCAGGCGCCCGACAGCGCCGCCATGCAAGTGCAGCCGACCGTCGTGATGGACCCGCAAGTGCAAACCGATGGATCTACCATCACTGACGCTGCGTTGCAGACGGCAGTGGAAACCAGCATCAACAAGATGCTGTGAGGGAATAGGTCATGCCCGGCGAAAACATCCAAGATTGGTCAACGGCTGCGGCCAACAACGGCACCGCCGACAGCGCAATCAACTGGGCTGAAGGTCAGCCGAGGAACACCGTAAACAACTCCGCGCGCAGCATGATGGCGGCGATCGCCAAGGACCGAAACCTGCAGAATTCGTCGATCGTCACCGGCGGCAGCGCCAACGCGCAGACGTTCTTTTCCGGGCTCAACTACACCGCGCCTATTCCAACCGGCTTGCGGGTGCTACTCAAGATTGGACCCAGCCTGACCAACACCGCTGCCGTCACGTTGGAAATGGACGGCCTTGGCCCCGTGGCGATCAAGGATCAACTCGGGGCCGACCTCGCTGCCGGCGCCATTGTGGCCGATACCCGCGTCGAATTCATCTACAGCGGCACTAACTGGATTTTGCTTGCGGCCATGACGGCGCCGACCGCGGCCTTGGGCGACAACGATACTACCATTGCCAACACGGCATTCGTGCAGGCTGCAATCGCCGATGCCCAGGCGACAAAATCGGCATTCGTGGCGACCATGGGTGGCACTGACCAGGTATCCTGGCCGGCGGCCAATTGGATCGTCGGCCTGTTCACCACAGAGGTCGTGGATATAGGCTCGCACTACAACACCGCACTGCAACTGTGGCAACCACCGGCCGGGCGCGTGATCGTCGGCGGGCAGGGTTACTTTTCCAACATGACGGCAGGCAGCTATGCCAGCATCGGCATCTACAAGAATTCGGTGCTGTTCCGGCAGATGATTGCGCCTGCGATCCTCACCGTCGCCAACATGCAGATCACGACTGAGGACACCGCCAACGGCACAGACTTCTACCAACTCTTTTTCAATCCGGCCGCAGTTGGGGGCGGCGGTGCCACGCTTAACGGCTCACCGATCAACAGCGTGTTCTACGGGCATATGGTCTAGTGCGCCTTGTCGCCATCCCGCTGAACGAGCACGAAGCGTGGGCGCCGCATTGGTTGCCGTTTCTGCCGCGCATTGCACAGCGCACGCACGAAAGCATCGCCGACCTGGTCGGTCAGATCGCACGCCGCGAGGTGCGGCTGTTGCTGGTGATGGACGGCGACAAGGCAAAGGCGCTGGTCGGTGTTCGCATCCATCAACAGAACGGCAAGAGCATCGGCGACATGATCTGGCTTGCCGGGTTCGACCGCGAGCAGTGGCAGAACCTGCTGCCGGAATTCGAGCAGATGCTGCGTGATGCCGGCTGTGTGATATGCCGGCCGATCTGCCGGCCCGGCTGGTCGCGCTATCTCAAGAAGAACGGTTATTCGCTCAAGCACGTCATCATGGAGAAACCGCTATGAGCAGCGGCGGCCAGACACCTGTCACCCAGCAAACGCAGCAAACCAGAGATCCTTGGGCGCCATCGCAAATAGGTTTGCAGACGGCGATGAACCAAGCGATGTTCCTCAACAACAACGACATCGGCTATCAGCCGTATGCCGGCTCGACGCAGGCCGCGATAGACCCGACCCTGGGCGCAGGGCTTGCCAGCATGGCAAACACCTATGCCGCCAACCTTGGCGGCTCGGCCGGCGTCAATGCGGGGCGCACGCTCGGCACCAATATGATCCAGAACGAGGGTTTAAGCGGCCGGCTGCAATCACTCTACGACCAGGCGCAAGGCCAGCAAAATCCCTTCCTGCAGAATATCCTCGACACCAGCAACCGACGCATCGGTGATCGCATCAATGCGGGCATGAGCGGTGCCGGCCGTTATGGTTCCGGTCAACATACCGATGTGATGGCGCGGGCGCTGGCAGAGAGTGCCGATCCGATCCTGGCGCAGGACTACAGCCAGCGGCAACAGATGATGCAGCAGATCGCTACCGGCGGCTTGGAGCGGGCGGGGCAATGGGCGCAACTAATGCCGAAACTCGATGAGGCGCAACTGGCGCCGGCGCAGGGCTTGGCCACTATCGGGCAGTTCAATCAGGAACGCGCGCAGCGCACGATCGACGATCAGATCAAGCTGTACAACGCGCAGCAGGCGCGGCCGTGGGAGCAGATCGCACGGCTCAATGCCATTTATGGCCAGGCTGGGGCTTTGGGGGGCAGTCAGTTCGGCACGCAGACCACACCGATCAACCAGCCGAGCACCATGCAGAAACTGTTCGGCGGCGCCGCGGCGGGCGCCGGCATCGGCGGCTCGTTCGGCGGCTTGCCGGGGGCTGGCATCGGTGCCGCCGCAGGCGGCCTGCTCGGGCTACTCTGATGCCACCCCCCAGCCTGTGGGATTACTTACGGCCACCACCGTCCAATCCGTTCGGGCCGTTCAACAGCCGGGTGACCTACTATGCACCTGGCCCTGGCGACCGCATGGAAGGCGGCTTCGAAACCTCGCGGCCAAATCCAGGGACCGGCCGGCGCGTGCCGTCCACGCTCGATGACGTGCGCCTGGGGGTGTCGCCATTCGTGACGGTGGCGGGCGATCCCTCCCGCTACGGCCAGACCGTCAAGATGGGGCCGCTGACCTACACCAGCCCGATCGACCAGAAATCCTACACGCTGCCCGACGTGACGGGATACGTCCACGACACCGGCAGCGCCTTCCGCGGCCGTCCCGACAAGTTGGATGTCGCAGCCGGCGATTATCGCGGCTGGAGCCCGCAGGCGGCATCGGCCGCGGTGCAGGCCGACGCCGGACGGCGCACAGTCACCCCGCTCGAGGGCGACGAGGCCGACCGGGCGCTGCGGCCGGTCGGAATGCCGGAACCATGGCGGGCGACCGGCGAGGGCGAGAGCCCGACCGAAACAGCCATGGCATCGGGACCACCACAGCAGAGGCAGAAGACAATGGCGAATAGCCTCATGGATATGTTCCAGCCGCGGGACGCCGCCGGTGAGCAATCGAGTTTTGCAGATGCGCTGCAAAGCCGGTCGAATTCGCTGATCGGCCTTGGCCTCGGGCTGCTGCAGCCATCCAACCCGCTGCGCGGCCAATCCTCCTGGGGCAACGCCCTGGAGGGCTTCCAGGCCGGCGCCGGGCTCGATGCGCGCACGGCACAAGCGGCGGCGCTGCTCAAGGAGCGCCGCGCCGAGCGCGCGCAGGCGCAGGCCAACCTGCAGATCACCGACGCCCAACGCGCCATGCGGGACGTGCTCGGGCCCAATGCCAGCCCGGAAGCAAAAGCCGATTTCATGAAAAACTACTACGCCAGCAAGACCGATCCCGGCGGCTGGATACTCAAGGACATCATCGATCCGAGCGATCCCGAGGGCGAGCGCAAGATCACGGTGCAGGAGCACAACCGAACCGGCCAAATCCGGCCGCCGCAACTACCGGGGCAGATCAGCACCGCGGCTGGTGCGGCGCCGGCCACCAATTGGTCCGGCAGCAATGCGCCGGTCTATGGCGAGGGCGGCGGCGGCTTCAGCGTTCCGTCCAACCAGGCGGCGGCGGCGGGCCAGCAGCCGCAACAAAGGGCGCGGCCGGCAATCACGGGGGCAAGCGGGATTGTTTACACGCCGCCGGCCGGCCTGAACAAGGACGCCTACAAAGCATGGCTTAACCACATTGCCACCAATGAGGCGAAAATTGCCGGCGGCGAAATGACCAACGACCAGGCGTTGTCGAGCATGTATGGCGGCCAGATGCGAATTGCCGAGGATTTGGTGCGTGGTGTTGAAAAGGAGGGATTGAGCGTGCCCGCCAAGGGCCTGGAAAAGATGCCATGGGGAAGCGGCAATCTATTTCAGAGCAAGGATTTTCAGAAATACCAGAGCGGCAAGGATGCATTCATCAACAACAAACTGCGCCGGCAGTCGGGCGCGACCATTCGCGACGATGAATACTACCGCGAGGAAAAGATTTATTTCCCGCAGCCGGGCGATGATGAGAAGCGGATCGAATACAAGCGCGCATTACGGCAGGATGCCATCAAGCGCATGGAACAGGCAGCAGGCGGGGCTTATTTCCAGCCGCCGGCCTTGCCAGGGCAGACGCCAGCGGCCCCCGGTGGCGGCGGATCGTCAAGCGGCACGGTTCGATGGGGCCGTGATGCTCGGGGCAACCCGGTGCCATTGCCATGATTGTTGAATTCGAGGGCCAGAAGCACGATTTTCCTGACAACTTCTCCCAGGAGGATATTGCCAAGGCGCTCGGCACCTACAAGCCGACCACGACAGGCGAAGCGGTCGGCCACGGCATCATGCAGGGTGCCTCGTTCGGGCTTCGCGATGAGGGCCAGGGGCTGATCGAGGCCGGCGGCGGCGGTGGCCCGGAAAACAAATACAGCCGGGATGCGCTGACCAACCTCGGCTACCTGGCGCGCGGCGCCTACCGCAAGCTGACCGGCGATCCCGAGGCCGAGGCCCGCTACAAGGCGGCGACCGAGCGCGAGCGCGCCTACAGCAAGCAGATCGAGCAGGAGCACCCCGGCGCCTATATCGGCGGTCAGGTAGGGGGTGCGCTGGCCACGCTGCCGGTGGGCTTTGCGGCGCGTGCACCAACCATGCTGGGCTGGGGTGGCCGGCTGGCGGCCGGTGCCAAGACCGGCGCGCTGACGGGCGCGCTGACCGGCTTCGGCGAGGGCGAGGGGTTGGAAGACAGTTTGAAGCGCGCGGCGATCGGCGCCCCGCTGGGCGGCGCGATCGGCGGCCTTGCAACGCCGCTGGTCGAGGGCCTGGCGCGCAGTGCGGGTGCATTGGCGTCCTACCCGGTCAGCGTGGCGCGCGGCCTGCTGACGCCTGGCGCGGCCAGCGAGCGGGCGATCGGCCGGGCACTGCAGCAGGCGGCTCATTCGGACCCGAGCGGCATCAACCGGATCACCACCGGACAATTCGTCGGCGGCCAGGCGCCGGCCGATGCGGTGATTGGCGATGTGCTGGGCGAGCCCGGCCGCAAGCTGGCGCGATCGGCGGCCAATATCTCGCCGGAAGCCAAAGAAACCATGAACCAGGCGCTCAACGCCCGGGGCGAGGCGCAGGGCGCGCGGGCAATTTCGTGGCTGGATAATCAATTTGCCTTTCCCAACGCGCACGCCCAGCAGCAGGCGCTCGACGCCACCCGGCGCACCGCCAACAATGCGGCCTATGACGCGGCCGAACGTGCCGGTGCCGGCGGCCTGTGGGGGCCGGAATTCGAACGGCTCGCCTCCAGCGGGGAGGTGGCCGACGCCATGCGTACCGCGATCAAAACCTCGCAGAGCGAAGCGGTGCGGCGCGGCATGGGCGGCTTCAATCCGAAAATCAGTTTCACCCCTGACGGCCGCATCCAGTTCAACCGCGGGCCGACCGGCGTGCCGACCTACCCGGATCTGCGCTACTGGGATCAGGTGCGGCGCGAATTGAGCGATGCGGCACGCAAGGCACCCCGTGGCAGCGAGGAGGAAATGCGCCTCGGCGGCCTGGCCGAGCAGCTTAACGCCGCGCTCGACGCGCGGGTGCCGGCCTATCAGGTGGCCCGCCGCACGGCGGCCGGCTTCTTCGATGCGCGCGATGCGCTGCAAGCCGGGCAGAAGTTTGCCACCGAGCGGTATGCCAACGAAGGGGCGCAGGCTGCAATCAGGGAAATGAACGCTACCGAGCGGGCGCTGTTCCGCGACGGCTTCATATCCCGCACAAAGGATGTCCTGGGGGCCACCCGGGACGTGCGCGACATCACCAAGATCATCGGCTCCTCGCAGGAGAGCCGGGACAAACTGGCGATCGCGCTCGGGCCGCAGCGGGCGCGCGAATTCCAGGCTGTGCTGCGCGGCGAAGAAATCATGCAGAAGCTGAAGGAGGCGGTGCAGGGCAACTCCTCGACCGTCATGCAACTGCTCGGGGCGGGCGCTGCGGGCGCCGCTGGTGGCGGCTATCTCGGTTTTGACCCCACCACCTCGGGCATCACCAGCGCGCTCGCCGGTGGGCTCAAGAAGGGCGCTGACGCCAACATGGCGCGGCATATCACCCGGCTGATGATGTCGCGAGATCCGGCGGTGCTGCAGGCCGGCATCCGGCAGCTTGCCCGCAATGCCCGCAATCTGGAAATCATGCAGCGGGTGAGCAACGCGATCACTCGCGCCGCTGCCCAGCAGGGGGTCGAGCACATCCCCGGCCGCCAGGCTGGCGGGCCGGTGGAGGAGGATCGGCCTTATGTGGTGGGCGAGCGCGGCCCCGAGGTGATCGTGCCCGACCGCGACGGCACCGTTGTGCCGCAGGACGAGATCCGGCGTTATCTGCGCGCGACCACGCAGGATTATCCCAAGTTCGGTCCCGGCGGCATTCCGGTCAATCCCGAGGCGTTCACGGCCGCGGTCGGGGGTTGGCCAGAGAGCAGCAATGTCGAGGACCGGCGCCCCGAGCGCGCCGCGGCCGAGGCGCAGGCAGCACGGGAGGCGGCGGCCGCCAGGACGGGCCGCAGGGGCCGCCAGGAGGGCGCCGGCACACGTTTCGTGGAGGGGGGCTACGGTATCCCCGCCGCCTATCGCGCGCTCGATAGGGGTGCTCAGGACGCCTTTGAGAGTGCCGGCAAGATCCAGCACTACGGCAACGAGTATTACGATCCGGCGCCGGTTGTTCAGGCAGCACTCGGCGCCACGGGTTCTCCCCTGGCTGTCGGCGGCCTACCGGCCGGATCGGTTGGTGCCGGGGTTGGTCCGCTGTGGCATGGGGTTTCCAAGATCAAGCTGCCACGGCCGGTGGCCGATATGTCTGCAACCCATATCCCGACGACTACTCTAGCCGAGAAGACCATCGACCCCGCGGCCTTGCAGGGCGGCTGGCTGATGCCAGCAGTGGGCGATCGGTCGCGAACCGGATCGCTGTTATCGATGATTGGCGACACCAATCTGCCGACGCCGGTGACGATGCAGGGTGGCCCCGGGTTCATGCCGGCCAATGCCGGCACGGGCTCGGCCTGGGCATCGACAACGCCATCTGTCGGTTCGCGGCTGACCAACCAGGCGCGCAAGCTTGGCGCCGAGGGTGATCCGGTCTATTTCCCCTACACCGCCATGGGCGAACGGTCGGTCGATTTTTCCCACCATGTGTCCGACGCGCTGGCCGAGAGCATGAAGGTCAAGCCACCAAGCGCAGCCGCGGTGGAAGCGTTCGACGCCAAGATGGCCGGCGTTAAAGGCTGGCCGGGCTTGGGTGCGGACAATCTGAAGGAATTTCTGGCCGCAGCGCCTGGTGATGTCCGCAACAAGTTCGCCAAGGCGATGGACACCAGCGCGATGCAAAAGCTTGGATTGCCGAGCGTTGCCGAGGTGCGCTATGCGGTGACCGATCCGCGGCTGCTCGATGCGCCGACCGGATCGGCGGGCCAGGCGATCGCGCAGCTAACCGGCCAGAAGGTCGCCAATCCGGTGAACCCGCACCGCACCTACGGCACGCAGATCGGCGGCGAATATGTTGGCGGGTTCGAACGGTCGGTGCCGAAAGAATTGATGTATCCCGATATGCTCAAAGCCTACAAGCGCATGGGCTACGATCCGCTGGAATATGACTATCTGATGCGGCAGGGATTGACCGGGGCGCCGACCGCGCAGCGCGCCAACCAAAAATGGGTGGATACCGTCAGCCGGTATCTAGAAGCTAATCGCCAGGGGCGATGAGTGGCCGTTCGGGCACATCGAGTGCCTCGCAGATGGCACTCTGCACCGCCCGCATTTTCTTGAGGATGGCCGGCGTATAGGTGTGATTGCCGTCCTCGTCGGGTGGGCACGCCTCATCGACCAGCGCCTGCACTGCTTCCATGATTAAGTAAAGGTTGTCATCGTTTTCCATGCGGCCAGACTACCACAATCTGTGACCGGGAGGCCACCATGGTCGAGCGCACCA
>Ga0207669_10000130_pt1 | contig 37362 bp, 28 predicted proteins | sample KBSM33metaG_FD_184329 | JGI IMG/M metagenome (GOLD analysis project Ga0207669, IMG submission 184329) | Miscanthus rhizosphere microbial communities from Kellogg Biological Station, Michigan, USA - KBS M3-3 metaG (SPAdes) (version 2) | ecosystem: Host-associated > Plants > Roots > Rhizosphere >...
GGGCACTCCGTGGATGGCGCCACCGACCTTCAGCGGGTTATCGTCGAGGAATCCGATGGGGTGATATCCCCCGTTCCGCTGCATTTCTCTGACAATCATTTCGCCGGCATCGCCGGCACCCCAAATCAGCACGCGATGGCCCATCGCCGACCGAGGACGAGCGTCTACAATCCTGCGAATGAGCCGTACGCCACTCAAGAAGGAGATCAGCAGGAGCGAGTCGATCACAGGGATAGATCGAGGGAATCCTTGTGGTCCGAACGGACTGTAGAACGGCGCATAGAGCAGTGCACCACTGGCCAGGACGGCCATGACGATGCGCGAGATATCCCAAATCCCCGTGTACTTCCACAGGCCGTCGTACAGTCCAAAGCGCCAGAAAATGAGACCGCGGATGACGACGACCCAAGGCAGAGTGCGAAGAAGAGTCGCTATTACCTTTGGCGGGATGTCCCCGTCGAACCGCAACCAGCAGGCGAAATAGACCGCGAGCGCAATGAGTGCGCAATGCACGCCAACCACGAAAGGAAGCGCGTGCAGACGGGTCCCCCCTGCTGACATGCGCCTGAAGGCCGTGCCGATGACTCCGGCACCCAGCCCAAGCCTCTGAAGTAAAATGCGCGGCGAACCTCCAAAAATTGGAGGCGAGCTCGACAGAAAATCGTTTGAGCGAGGGCGTGTTGGCAACGGCAGTGCACGTAGCAATCCCAACGCCATCCGCGCGCAGTTGCAATCATTGATGTGTCATCGTGGCAATGTACTTATGGCATCCTGTTAGCTCACTTTCGACTAGAGAAAGTTCTGATTTTTGCCGAATTCTTAAAATACGAAATTTGTAATGCGCACTGGAGATGTCCGGCCGACCGTTGAATTAAGCGGCCATTCAGTTGACGCCGGCGCGGTCTGTCGATCCTCTTGAGCCGTGACTAGGCCGAGCGCACGCAGGAAGCGCGGCGAAGAAAGCCCTCTTCGGCCACCAGCGGCTACCCACCGGAACGTCATCTGTTCGCTGTGCCCGTCACATGCCGCGGCAGGTCCACACGTGCGACTGAGCAGATTCTCTGCCTGTTGGCACGCGTCGCGTTCTCTGCGTCGCGCCGTCCCAGAGGCCCAGCCGTGCTTCTGGTCGTCGGACGCGATCTCGAGGACCACGATGAGGTAGTGATCCGAGGTGCTCGCGATCGATCAGCAGTGCGACCAGATTGAGCGACTTCGCGCGGGTCGTGCCCGCGCGACTCGCCGGGCGATCGGTGATCGCCAGGTGCAAGATAGCCAGAGGGAGAAGAACAATTTACGTTCCGCTCGCAAATCAAGGGACCTCGGCGACCGAGGGTAGCACTACGTGCAGTTACTGTCGGAATGCTGCTAGGATCGGCGCCGCCATCGTCTTCGGTTAGGGCCTGCGCTAACGAATACCGTCAAAATGTATCAACGCTACTACGGCCTTCGCGAACTTCCCTTCGAGCTCAGTCCGAACCCGAAGTATCTGTACCTCACTGCCCAATACCGCGAAGCGCTGAGCAACCTCGAATACGGGCTGTTTTCCGCAAAGGCGCTCACAGTCTTGATTGGTGAAGCAGGCACCGGCAAGACGACGCTCCTCCGCGCCGCGCTGGAATCAGAGCGCTGCGCGAACGTGCGCTGTGTATACCTGAATAATCCCGCTCTGACTCGCGCGGAGTTTGTAAGCATCCTGGTTTCACGGTTCGGCCTCGCACCGGAAGTCGGTGAATCGAAGGCGGCGTTCCTCGAGGCGTTGGAGCCCGTTTTGCGAAAACGGCGAGACCAGGGCGAGATCACCGCCCTCATCGTGGATGAAGCGCAGACCCTCAGTTATGAGTTACTGGAGGAAGTGCGACTCCTGGCCAACATGGAAACATCCGCCGAAAAGCTTCTTCCCCTCGTGCTCGCTGGTCAGCCGGAGCTAAACGACCGGTTCGAGGAGCAGGCGTTGCGTCAGCTGAAGCAGCGCATCGCGCTCCGGTGCGAACTCACACCATTGGACTTGAACGAAACGGCAGCCTATATCGCCGCCCGCATTCGAGTTGCTGGTGGCGTGCCGTCGAAACTGTTCACGCGCGAGGCAGTCACGGTAATTCATGAATACTCACGTGGGATCCCAAGAATCATCAGCGTGATCTGCGACAACGCCCTCGTGAGCAGCGTGGCGCTGGACCAGCAGCCAGTTGATCGGGGAATTGTCGTCGAGGTCTGTCGTGACTTTCGCTTGCGCGGCGACACAGTGGGCATTGACCTGACGACAGTTGAGAGTCCTCAGAGCGCTCTGCCAGAACACGAGCTGTCGCAAGCGCCCAGTGAAAGGAGCGGCGAAACGGTTGGCGGCACGTCAAAGCCGCATCGGTTTAGCTTGTTTGGAGGACGAGAGTAGAAGCAGAGGCGCCGCGCTTGCGCGGCGCGCATCATCGGCGTTGCGCTAGCTCTCACACTCCCCTACTCAACGACCGTAATCTTGTCGGGCATCCCGTTCCGGGTCGTAGACATAGGACATGATCCAACCTTCGTCTTCGGCGGTAGCTCCCGCCTTCCGCACGAAGACTGGCTCCGCCGTCATCCGCCCGCGCCCGTAGTCATGTGTGCCGCCGACGTTCATGAGATTCGTATTGACGTTGCCGTCACGAGTGCCTTCACTGGGCCCGGAGAGCGGTTTGCGGCTCAAGACTCTCGCGGCGTTTCGGTCGAGGACGAAGCGGCTCCGGAACCACTCCGCCTTGCCCCCGCGCAACCGCAGGCCGTGCGCCATGCCCGAGCCTGCAAACCAGTGATGGTGCGCGAGCCGCACCTGATCTCTCCGCCCGAAGTCCATCTCCGTTCATTCAGCCCCGCCGACCGGCGGACCGCATGATGAGCGTTCATGTGCTTGACCTTCGGTAAGGGCTGGGCCACGATGCCGTCATGGACGAGCGCGCGAAGGGTGATGCGCGGGCGTGGCGGGAACATCTGCTCCGCACGTCGATACACTGGGCTTCACTCTTTGGTGCGGTCATCGCGATCGGCGTCCTCATCCGGACGTTCTTCTTCGAGTTCGTAGACGTCAGTAGCCCGGCGTTTGCGGGGATGTTCGCCGGCTACGGTGCGATCGTCGCGCTGCGACTGTTGCCCAAACTCCCCTACAACGTGCGGGCACTCGGACTCTCGGCGGCGAGCTTCGTCGCCGCCGGCAGCGCGGTGTTCCTGCGCGGCCTGGCCGCAGCGCCGGTCCTGCTCCTGGGACTCGGTGTGTTGCTCAGTGCTCTCTTCCTCGGAAGGGCGGCCATGATCACCAGCCTCATCCTGGCGGGAACGATCGTGGCCGCGGTCGGTCACCCTGAGCCGGTCGTGGCATTCAGTCGATGGTCCAGCGCGATCGACATCGTGTGCGTTGCGGGAGTGATGACGATGCTCGTGCAGGTCGTCGTCAGCCGGCTGGAGGGATCGCTCGAGCGCCGCAGACAGGCGTTCAAGCGGCTACGAGCGGAACAGACACTGCGAGAGCAAACCCAGAGCGAACTGACGCGTGCCCAGGCGACCTTGCAACAGACACAGAAGCTCGACGCCGTCGGCCGGCTGGCCGGCGGAGTGGCACACGACTTCAACAACACACTTCAGGTGGTGCTCGGCTGGACCGAGCTGCTGCGCGACGAGACGCAACCGCAAAAGATGCAGGACGGGATTGAGCAGATTCGCGCCGCCGCCGAACGGAGCAGAGACCTGACGCGTCAGCTCCTGACGTTCAGCCGGCCAGAGATGAGCGCACCTACCCGCGTCGATCTCCATGAGATCCTGCCGGAACTGGTCAAGTCGTACCGTCGGCTCATGCCTGATGACATCTCGATCGTCACGCACACAGTCCCCGGCCTCGCCATCCTCATGGATGAGGGCCATCTCAGTCAGGTCCTGCTGAACATCGCGCTCAACGCGCGCGACGCGATGCCAACCGGAGGCACGCTGGCACTGATGGCCAGGTTTGTCCCCCGCGCAGAACTGCCGACCTCGATGACGGCGTTCGACGGGGGTGCCATCGAGATCGAAGTGACCGACACGGGAACCGGGATGGACGAAGAGACGAAGAGCCGTGTCTTCGAGCCGTTCTTCACAACCAAAGGCGCGCAAGGCACCGGCCTCGGGTTGTCGACGGTCTATGGCGTGGTGCAACAAGCGGACGGCTCGATCGACATCTCCAGCGAGCCGGGCAAGGGCACGTCGGTCAAGCTGTTTTTCCCACCGCTCACTGACCTGCCTGAGGCTCCTCCCGCGGTTGGACTACGTACGGCACGGGTGTCTGTCGGGCAGACGGTGCTCCTAGCCGAGGACGATCGTGGCGTGCGCACGACGCTCGCACGAGCCTTGCGGCATGCGGGTCATCGAGTCGTCGAAGTGGGCGATGTCGAAAGCGGGCGAGTCGTCGTCAAGGAGCGCGGCGCGGAGTTCGGCGTCCTCGTGACCGACGGCATCATGCCTGGCGGCAGCACGCGCCGACTGATCGACGATTTCCTCAAAGTCCGCCCGGACGGGCGCGTCGTCGTCTGCTCCGGCTACATCGGCGATGAACTCGCGATGCGCGACCTTGGCGCTCGAAGCTTCGAGTTCGTTCCCAAGCCCTTCTCCCCCTCAGAGCTGGTGGCGAGGCTGGACGCCATCGCCGCTCCAGCCCGCGAAATCCCTGTCCAGAAATCCAGGTAAAACAGCGGCACATCGTTTGAAGCGTCGATCGCTCACGATGAGGTCGTCGTCTCATCTCCTCTTCCTCACTCTCGGCCTCGCTTCGCTGACGGTCGCCTGCTCGAGCTCCGAAAATTCGCGAGTCAGAGACACGACGCGTCCTACCTATAATTCCGCGACGGGAAAGCTCGTCGAGCTGACCTTCGACCGCAACAAGAATGGTGTCATCGACACTTGGACCGCGATGGAGGGCAGTCGAATGATCGGCTCGCGCAGCGATCTGAACGAAGACGGTACGCTCGACCGTTGGGAGTACTACGACGAGCGCGGCAACCTGATCAAGGTCGGATTCGCGCGCGCCGGCGATGGACGGCAGGACGCGTGGGCCTTTGCCGGCGCGGATGCCAAGGTCGAGCGGATCGAGATCTCCTCGAGCGGCGATCCGCAACGCATCGATCGCTGGGAGCGGTACCACGACGGAGTGCTCGTCAGTGCCGAAGATGACACCAACGGTGACGGACGCGCCGACAAGTCGGATACGTACGAAGCAGGAGTCCTGACAACGACAGCGATCGACGAGGACGGTGATGGAGAACCCGATCGCCGTCTCACCTATTCCTCCGGCGTGCTCACGCTGATCGAAAGCGAACGCGATGGGTCGGGCGTATTCCGTAGCTCTGTAACAGTGAGATGACTTCATCCGTTGACGATGGCATCCCTCATGCTGAAGTGTGAACGGGTTTATCTTTTCGTGTTCTTCAAGCGCACGATCCTGACGAAAAAACACTGCTCAGGACCGCGACATCTCGTGGCGTGCTGCGAGCGTTAACGGGCCACTACCCTTGGAAGGTTTGTTATGCGAAATACGATTGCATTGGGTCTGGCAGCAATCCTCTTCCTCGTCAGCACCGCTGGCGCGAGCGCTGCCGGTTCCGCGCCGGTGATTGGTTCCATTTCTGGCGTGGCTCGAGATTCGCGAGGTGCCAACCTCGTGAACGCGGGCGTTCGTATCCGCAACGCAACGCACGGCGACGTCGTGGCACAGCTGCGCACCGGCGCAGGCGGAGCCTTCTCCACCGCAGGGCTTTCACCGGGCGCGTATGTCGTCGAGGCACTCGGGTGGTCCGGCGAAGTGATCGGAGTTTCGCCGGCCGTGTCGGTCATCGCGGGACGGACCGCCAACGTCACGGTCATGGCAGGCGGCGGCCAATCGCAGCGACCGCTCTCCCAGGCGGGCTTCAGTCTGTTCGGTCTGGGAACCGCGGCATCCTGGGGAGTCGTCGCCGCCGCTGCGACCGCCACGATCGTGACAGTCGCGGTCGTCGCCAACGACGACACCGTAACGAGCCCATCGCAATAGCCAGAACGCGGCCGGTCGTTGCAAATGCATCCGCCTCGGATGGGCGGCGGAGCTTTACCCTGAAGCCATCACTGTAAGTCAGAGGGCGGTAGCCTGCGCGATTCGGCCAGCGGGAGCCAGCCATGCGAACCCAGCCCATCCTTCTCACGCTCTTCTTCATCGTCAGCGGCATCAACACGTCAGCTCAGGTCTACAACCCGATTCCCCCGATCGCCGGCTCGCCGCAGACGATCGACGAGGTTCGCGAGAACTATGCGCTGAGCTTCGGGCCGGTCCACGTGGACCCTGCCTTCCGGATCAAGGAGTTCGGCGTCGATACCAATGTTTTCAATGAGTATGGCGACGGCAGATCGGACTTCACGTTCACCATCTCCCCGAAAGCCGATGGCGTGTTGCCGTTTGCGCGTCGAGGCATGCTCAAGGGGACGCTCGGCGCCGACCTCGTCTATTTCGCGAATTACACCAGCGAGCGGTCGGTGGATCCGCTGGCGATCGTGCGTGGGGAGTTCTACACCCGCCGCGTGACGCTGTTCCTCGAGGAAGCGTACGTGAATACGCGAGAGCGGCCGAGCCACGCGATCGACGTCCGCGCCAGGCGTATGGAGAACAACTTCTCGACCGGCGCCGCCGTCCGCGTGGGGTCGGAGTTCACCGTCGAAGCCGCACTTCGCCACAGCACGACACGTTTCGACGGAGATGCCGTCGACTTCGGACAATCTCTGGCTGAAGCGCTCAACTACGACTCCACCGCCTTTCGCGTGATCGGACGATACGAGCACAGCGTCCTGACCACCATCGGTCTGCTCGTCGAAACTCAGACGGATCGGTTTCCGGAGGCGCCGGAGCGCGATTCCGACAGCTTCCGCGTGATGCCGGGCGTCGAATTTCGGCCGAGGGCTCTCGTCAAAGGAAGCGCGTGGATCGGCTATCGGAACTTCGTGCCGAAGAACCCGGCGCTGCCGCTACAACGCGGCCTCGTCTCGCAGCTTGCACTCTCCTACACCCTCCTGGACGCCACGACATTTGGTGTCACCTACAACCGTGACTTCCGGTACTCCTACGAAGTTCTGACGCCTTACTTCGTCGACAACAACATCGGCGTCTTCGTGCGGCGCGCCGTCGGCGCCAGCTTCGATGTAATTGCCGAGGTCAACCGGTTCCGCTACGACTACCAAGCAATCACGGACGTGGCCGCCGACATCGCCGGACCGTTCGGCCGCGTCGATACCATTCGCAATTTCGGTCTCAACTTCGGATACCGGCCGAGACGGCAAAACCGCATAGGGCTGGGCCTCTCTCACTGGAGCCGCGAATCGACGGGTATCTTCCTCCGCAACTACGACGACCTTCGGATCGGCCTGACGATGACCTACGAGTTGTAACCATGACCGCAGCAACACGACTCATGAGCTCTCTTCTACTGTTTTTGTTGATTGCCGCGACGGGCGCCCGCGCCCAACAGGCTGCCGACTACATCATCGGCCCTCAGGACGTTCTGGCTATCCAGCTCTTCGACCAGATCGATCTCAGCGGCAAGTACACAGTGGAAGCCGACGGCACGTTTTCGTTCCCACTCGTTGGGCGCCTCAAGGCCGGTGGCTTGACGCTGCGCACGTTCGAGAGCGAACTCAAACAACGACTGGCAGACGGGTACTTCAAGGACCCGCAACTTTCGGTGGCCGTCGACGAGTACCGCAGCCAGCGTCTCTACGTCATGGGGGAAGTACGAAGCCCGGGCCCGGTTCCGCTCACGGGCGGCATGACGCTGATTGAGGCGCTCGCGCGGGCCGGGTCCACGCTACCGTCTGCCTCAGGCGAGATCGCGATCGTCCGCGCGCGCCAGGGCAGCACGGGACCGACGCTGCCATCAGGCACCAACGAGAACTCAATCGTCCGCACAGCGATCCGCGACCTCGAAAGCGGGACCTTGGAGCAGGACATCCACCTCCGCGACGGCGACACGATCTTCGTGCCGCGCGCTGAAACAGCCTTCGTCTTTGGAGAGGTCAGATCTCCCGGTGCATTCCCGATTCAAAAGGACACGACGGTCTTGCAGGCGCTCTCTCTTGCCGGCGGCGTCACCGAACACGGAGCCCTCAATCGCATAAAAGCCGTCCGCCTCGTGAAGGGTGAACGCACCGACGTGAAAGTGCAACTGACCGACATCGTTCAGGCGGGTGACACGATCATCGTCCCAGAGAAGTTCTTCTAACGCAGGACGTCAACATGGCCGAACAACCTATGCAGGACCCTCCCGCCAATCCGCCGTTACGGCTGCGGCTGGCGTCAACCGACGGACGCGGGACGCCGACATCCCGTCCCGTTCACGACGCGAGCGACGGCCCAGCCTTGCACTTGCTCGAGTATGTGCGTGTCCTGTACAGGCGGCGCCGCACGGCGCTCACGATCTTCACCCTCGTTGCCGGCGGCGTGACGGTCTACAGCTTCACGGCCACCCCGGTCTACGAAGCGCGCACGCGACTGCTGATAGAGTCGGAACAGCAAAACGTCGTGAATTTCAAGCCGGTCGTGGACGAGGATCAGACCAAGGCGGACTACTACCAGACCCAGTACAACATCCTGCAGAGCCGAGCGCTCGCCCGGCGCTCGCTCGACGAGTTGCACCTCTGGGATACACCACCCTTCGGCGGCGAAGAGCAAGAGGGCGGTGTGTTCAGCCGGATCGCACGCACGCTCGCCGGTCTTTTCGGCCGTGACACGTCTGGACCGAGCGCCGATGAGACCGCAGCCCAGTTCAAGGCGATCGACGCGTTCGCCTCGCGCCTGACTGTCACCCCCATCCGCAATAGCCGGCTCGTCGACGTGACCTATCGCCTGTCGGACGCGGCACTCGCTACACAGATCGTGAACTCGCTCGCCAGGAACTACATCGAGCAGAACCTGGAGTACAAGTTCATGGCCTCCAGGGAGGCGGGCGACTGGCTGACGTCGCAGCTCGCCGGCCAGCGGAAGGAGGTCGAGGCCGCTGAAGCCAAGCTCCAACGATACCGGGAGCAGAACGACTCCATCTCGCTCGTCGACCGCGAGAACATCACCGTCCAGAAGCTCGCGGATCTGAACGCTGCGGTAACGCGTGCGAAGACCGAACGGATCCAGAAGCAGGCGTTGTACGAGCAGCTCCTGGCGTCGCAGGACAACAAGGCAACGCTCGACACGTTTCCCACCATCCTGCTCAACACGTTCATCCAGCAGCAGAAGGCCGAACTGGCCGGGCTCCAGCGTCAGCAGGTCGAAGCCGCCGAGAAGCTGGGCGCCAAGCACCCCAGCATGATTCGACTGAATTCCGCTATCGAGCAGTCGCAGGCCAAGCTCGACGTCGAGATCGCCAAGGTCGTCTTGTCGATGCAGAGCGAGTATCAGGCGGCGCTGGCGCAGGAACGAAGCCTGGTCGCGGCACTGGACCAGCAGAAGGGGGAAGCCCTGGCGATGAACCGCAAGGCGATTGACTACAGCGTGCTCGCGCGTGACGTCGACTCGAGCAAGCAGCTGTACAACAACCTTCTGCAGCGTGCGAAGGAGACCGGCATCACCGGCGAGCTGCGAACGAGCAATGTGCGCGTCGTCGATCGCGCCGAGCGGCCGCGACTCCCGGTCAGCCCGCGCAAGCGGGCGAATATCCTGCTCGGTCTTTTTGTGGGCACGATACTCGCCTGCAGCGCGGTGCTCTTCTTCGAGTACCTGGACAGCCGCATCAAGTCACCAGAGGAGTTGTCGGCCCACCTGGGCCTCGCCTATCTCGGCCTGCTGCCGGTGCTGGAACAGAAGGGCACCTATCCATTGCTCAGCGGCCCCGTGCCCGCCGGTTTCAGCGAGAGCTTCAGGACGTTCCGCACCAACGTGTTGTTTTCGTCCGCAGAGGAGGGCGCGCGATCGCTGGTCGTCACGAGCACTGGCCCACGCGAGGGCAAGAGCATGGTGGCCAGCAACCTGTCGGTCTCGCTCGCACAGGCCGGCCAGCGGGTGCTGCTGATCGACGCCGACTTGCGAAAGCCGAAGGCGCACGAGATCTTTCAATTCCCGCAGGAGCCGGGGCTCTCGAACGTTCTGGTGGGCAGCGCGAAAGTCGTTGACGCCATCCAGGAATCGCGTGTCGCCGGGCTGTTGTTGCTGACGGCCGGACGGACTCCCCCGAATCCGGCGGAGCTCCTCGGCTCGCAGCGCTTTCAGGAGCTCCTGGCGTCGTTGAAGGTGCGTTTTGACTGGATCATCATCGATACGCCGCCGGTGATGGCCGTGACCGACGCCACGCTCGTCGCGCATCACGCATCAGGCGTCGTGTTCGTCGTCGGAGCCGACCTCACCAGCCGGCATGCCGCCAGACGGGCGCTGGACCAATTGGAGCACGCCGGCGCAAAGTTCGTCGGCGGGGTGCTGAACCGCGTCGATCTTCAGCGCAACGGCTATTACTACTCCCAGTACTACCGGCGCGAGTACACCCACTACTACACCAGCGCATAAGCCGTCCCTCGAAGTGCGGCAAAACCCCCGTGTGGTCAACGCTACCTGACGCCCGAACAACTCGATGAGCAGGGCTCGCCGATACGCAAAGTTCGTGGGTGTGATGGTGGGACAGTCCACGGTTCAGCGGCTCGCCAACGTCTTCACCAACATGGTGCTGGCCCGGGCACTCGATGTCACGGGGTTCGGCATCTACAACGTCGTGGCCACGACGGCTTTCAGCGCTTACGGGATGCTGCGGTTGGGATCGGAGTCCGCGCTCCTGGTGCAGACCGCTGCACTCGCAAGAAACGGAGATACACAATCACGAGGAGATCTAGGAGATCTCATTGGCGCTGGTCTGCTCCTGCTGCTTCTGGCCGGCGCTGCGGGTCTTGCGATCTGTGTCGCGTTCGCGGATGCCATCGCGGCGCAGATCTTCGGTGACCCGTCCCTCGCGGTCTGGGTTCGAATTGGCGGCGTCTCGACGCTTCTCATGTGCCTGTCACAGTTCTGCTCCGCAACGTTGGCGGGTTTCGAGCGTTTTGCCGACTACGCCAAGGTCGTTGTCGCCATGGCCATCGTGCAGGCTGCCCTCGCAACCGTTGGGGGCCTGTTCTTTGGCCTGGCCGGCGCAGTGATCGCGCTCCTTGCCGTCCAGACGACCACGGTCCTCGCCCTGGCCGCCGCCCTGCGCCGGGCGCTCAGAGCGGACGGCGTGCACATGGCATTTCGCAATCTCTGGCGCCGGACGCGCGAGCTGCTGGTGTTTGGCATCCCGTTTCAGGCCGCCGCCACGGTGTGGATTCCTGTGTCGTACTACGTACAGGGGGTGCTGGCACGGCACGCGGGTATCGAAGCGCTCGGATATCTGCGGGCCATCATCTCGGTGACCACGCTCGTGACGTTCGTGCCATCGAGCCTCGCCACGACCGTCGCCGTCATGTTGTCGAGCGCCACCCAGCCGGCGCAATTTGCGAGCGATGCGACCCGCACAATTAAGCTCGTAGCGCTCTTCGCCCTGCTCATCGCCCCGATCGTAATCATGACCCTTCCGTGGCTGATTCCGATTCTGTTCGGGTCGGCGTACTCGAACATCGCCGCCGCCACCGGGATCGCGCTGACCGGGTCGGTGCTGGCATCGCTCTCTCAGGCTGTTGAAGTGACCATGCTGTCCGCGAAGCTCCCGAGCGTCGTGCTCGGCCTGACCGTCGTCCGTGGCCTGGCGCTTCTGGCGCTGGGACCGGTCCTCATTGCCCGCTACGGGCTGGCGGGATATCTGCTCGCCGATCTCGCGGGTCACTTGCTGCTGCTGATAGCGGCTTACGGTTGCTCGTACCGCTGGCTGCAGCAGCACGTCACCGCGCGCCCGTGGATCATGAAAGCATCGGCGCCCTGGCTGCTGCTGCTGGCGTACAGCGCCAGCCTCGTCGCGCAACTGGACACGCGATCCGTCGTGGGTTTGATGTTTGGCGCGACCGTCACCGCGGCCATCTGGATCTGGGTCTTTCGGACCGTTCTTGATCACGAAGAACGACAGGCTGTGTTCCGGCTCGTCCAGATTCGAACGTTCAGAGACGTGGTCACCCCCGTGGTGACCGATTGACTTCTGCCCCGTCCACACGACCGACAGCACCACTCGGCCGCACCACCCAACGTTGCTCATGACATCCAGGCGCCTCGTCGCGACCGCGGCTGCCCGGCCCGTGCCGGTCATGAACGCGGGTGGAGTCCGCGGGATCGTGTTGTGCGGAGCCTTGATCACGCAGTGGGCGCTGGTGGAAGGCCTGCTCACCCCACCGGCAGGATTGGTGACCTATTCAATCGTACTGGCGGCGTACCTCGCATTCGAGATCAGGCAGCAGCAGCACCGAACGGGGCCGGTGTTTGCGAACCCGGTGGTCCTGACGTCCATCGTGTCCTTCCTGATCCCGTTTTCGTTGAGCAACTTCATCTTCTGGCTCCCGAGCACGATGCTCGAAGCCGTCGGCACACCCGTGGGGATCACGCCGTGGATGAACGACCTCATGTTTCTCGTCGTCATCGCCGCGTGCGGCTTGTGGGTCGGATACTCGTCCGGCTTAGGCCGTGGTCTCGCCCGGAAGCTGCGCGAGAGCCGACTCGTGCGCCACCTGATCTCGGCGCCGACCGGCATGAGCCAGACGGCCGTGTCTGTATGTATTGGCCTAAGTCTCGCCGCGCGACTCGTTCAGCTTCAGTTGGGCATCTTCGGCTACGGGTCGGACAACGACACGCTGGTCGCGCTCGCAGCCTACCGCGAATATTTCTACTTCGTTGAAGTCCTCGGACAATGGGCGCTCATCGCGATTGCGCTCGATCACTATGGACCGTCCCGAACGTCTCTCCGCCTCGGGCAGTGGCTCTGGCCAGTGCTGGGATACGAAATGGTGTGGGGCTTCCTCTCCGGCTTCAAGGCACGAGTCGTCATACCGATGCTGCTGATTGCCCTCGCACACTACGTTCAGCGTGGCCGGTTTCCGCGATGGCTGGCACCCGCGCTGGCGTGCGGCCTCGTTGTCGCGTACGCGGTCATCGAACCGTACCGGGACCTCTGGAATACGGGCTGGGGCAAGGGCGGAATTCGCGGGGCGACCTCGACGATCGTCGATGGACTGCCCAGAGGGTCCGCTACCGACTCCGGTGTTTCGACGCCGCTGCAGGTCGCCGCGCGAGTCAATCTCACGTATTTCGGTTCTCTCGGAATCGAGTACGCCGCGACGAGCCAGCTCCCCGCCGGCAGTCCCGACTTCCTTGGCAACATCCTGTGGTCGCCAATCTACGCGGTGGTGCCCAGATTGCTCTGGGACGCCAAGCCTCTCAACGATTCGGGCAACTGGTATGCGCGCGAGGTGCGTGGCGTCGACTCGAACACCTCTACCGCGATGAGCGGCGTGACGTATCTGAACTTCGCAGGCGGCATCACGGCGGTCGTGTTGGGCTTTCTATTCGTCGGCATGACTCACCGCGTTCTGTTCGACGGATTGCGCGGCCTCGGACCGGGCGCATGGCTGGTGCTCATTGGCCTGCTGCCGACGCTGATCCAGTTCGAGAGCACGTTCGAAGCGTTTCCGATCGGGATCATGCGCCAACTTCCCCTTCTTCTCGCCGCGCAGTACTTCCTCTTTCCGACACCCGCTCGATCCGGCGCTGCCGCCCGCATACAGCCGCGGCCCACGCCTACTGCCGCATAGACGACGACTCCGATGTGTGGAATCACGGGCTGCGTCCTCTCGTCGAATGTTTCACTCGACGCAGGAATCCAAGCCACCCGCCGCATGATGGATCGAATGCGCTCGCGCGGTCCCGATGCTGAGGGGCTGATGTCCCCTGACGGGGTTGTGCTGGGTCACCGCCGGCTCGCGATTCTCGACCTCGCAGCGCGTGCGAATCAGCCGATGACGTCCGACGACGGTCGATTTCTGATCGTCTTCAACGGCGAGATCTACAACTTCCGGGATTTGCGCCGCGCACTGGAGGCCGACGGCGTTCGGTTTCACACCTCTTCGGATACAGAGGTCCTGCTCGTCTTGTACGCGCGTGAAGGGTCAGGGATGCTCCGTCGGCTCCGCGGCATGTTTGCGTTTGCGATTTGGGATACGCACATACGCGAGCTGTTTCTGGCGCGGGATCCTTACGGCATCAAGCCGCTGTACTACGCACGCATTGGAGGCGGCCTGCTGTTCGCGTCCCAGGTGAAAGCGCTGATCGCCTCAGGCCTCGTGCCGAGCTCCGTCGAAACGGCTGGCCTGGCCGGTTTCTACCTGTGGGGAAACGTTCCAGAACCGTGGACGATGTACCGCGGTGTGCTTGCGCTGCCGCCTGGCCACTGGCTGCGGGCGCGCGAGGGCTCAATCGGTACACCGACCTGCTGGCACGACGTCAGGACGCACTGGCAGGAAGGCGAGCAGACAGCAACGGCGGAGGCGCTCGCGTCGCACGTGCGCGAAGCGGTCATCGACTCTGTCCGCGCACACCTGGTCTCTGACGTGCCGGTCAGCATGTTCCTGTCCGGCGGCGTTGACTCGGCGGTGATGGCCGCCCTCGCCAAGGAACTGGGCGTCGCGGTGGAGGGCGTGACGGTCAGATTCGACGAGTTCGCCGGAGAGCGTCAGGACGAGGCGCCGACAGCAGCCGTGACAGCGGCGCACTTCGGTTTGCCCCACGTCGAACGACGGATCTCTCATGCCGAGTTCGTGCGGGACAGCTCCAGGATCCTGGAGGCGATGGACCAGCCGTCCATCGACGGCGTCAACACGTGGTTCGCCAGCAAAGCGGTGGCAGAGCGTGGATATAAGGTCGTCTTGTCGGGGCTTGGCGGTGACGAGCTCTTCTGCGGCTATCCATCGTTCACCCGAATTCCGCGAACGGCGTCGGTCCGCCGCGCTGCGACCGCCTCGCACATCACACGTGCGTTTCTCGACACTTCCTGGCGGCTGGTGGGAAAGCACTTTCTTCATCCAAAGGCGGCAGGAATCCCGGCGCTGGCCGGATCTATCGAAGGCGCCTACTTCCTCAGCCGGGGACTCTTCCTGCCTCGAGAGCTTCCAGCCCTCATGGGACCAGAGATGGCGCGCGACGGACTCGCGCGCCTCGGCGGCTCACCGTCCGGGATAGAACGCACCAAGGCCAGCAACGCAGCGGCTGCCATCGGCCTGCTGGAGTCCACGATCTACATGCGCAACCAGCTGCTGAGAGACAGCGACTGGGCCAGCATGGACCACTCGCTGGAATTGCGAACCCCATTGGTCGATGTGCGATTGCTGGCGGCGCTTGCTCCATTCGCCGCGTCATTCGCACGCGCGGGTGCAGGCAAGAAGCTGTTGTCGGCGGCACCACGGAACGGGCTTCCCGATGTTGTCACCAGACGCCCGAAGACCGGCTTCACCGTCCCCATGGCCAAGTGGATCGCAGACTCGTTCGCCGGATCGGCACGGCCGAAGCCGGCCCGGGCAATGTCGCGGCGATGGTGGGCCCGCGACTGGGCCATGCTCGTCAGCCCGGAACTCCCAGGCCTCGGGGCCCCTCGTCCGTGACGCACGCGCGTTCGCATCGACCATGAAGATCGGCATGCTCGTGAGTCACCCGACGCAGTTCGACGCACCGTTCTTCAGGTACGCGAGCGAGGATCGCGCCCATTCGTTCAGAGTCATTTACTGGGACGAGCGTCAGACGCAATCGACAGTGGACCCGGAGCTCGATCGTGAAATTCAGTGGGGCATCGATCTCTTTGGCGGCTACTCGTCGGTCGTGATGCCGGTCACCAGGCTGGCCTCGCGGCTGTGGCACGAGATCAGAGACCAGCAGTTCGATCTGCTCGTCGTCAACGGCTACAACCACTGGGTGCTCCTTGCAGCCGTCGGGCTCGCGCGTCTCACCGGGAGCGCTGTTGCACTTCGTCTCGACTCGGTCGCGGCCGACGCGTTCAGCGGACTCAAGGGCCGAGTCAAGCGTCGGGTGCTTCCCGTTCTGTTCGGCCGTTACCACGCCTTCCTCGCCGTCAGCTCGCTGACGCGGCAGTATCTGATCGACCAGCGCGTCTCGCCGGACTCGATTCGCTACTTCACCTACTGCGTCGATCACGCCTGGTTCCGCGCCCGCTCCGTCCTGACCAACGATCAGCGGGTCGCCATCAAGCGTCGTTTCGGGCTCGCACCTGACAAGAAGCTCATACTGGCCATCGCCAAATTGACGCCCAGGGAGACTCCCTGGGATCTCCTGAGAGTCGCCTCCTCCCTCGATCGCGGCGACGTGGAGCTGCTGCTCGCCGGAGACGGACTGGAGCGCCCGGAAGTCACCGAGCTCACACGTCACGCGAGGATGCACGTCGCGTTGCCTGGCTACGTCCAGTACACCGACCTTCCGTCGCTGTACGCCATCGCGGACGTGTTCGTCCATGCGCCGCGTCGAGAGCCGTACGGCGTGTCGGTGGCCGAAGCGCTGGCCTGCGGCGTACCGGTCATCGCGGCATCAACGGTTGGAGCAGCCTACGACTTCATCATCGAGGGACAGAACGGTTTCGTCTACGAGCTCGGCGACTCGGAGCAGCTGAAGGATCGCCTCGTCACAGCCCTTGACGCTCTGGACGGCGACCGGCTCCGTCATGTCAGCGCACCGGTACTCGAGCAGTGGAACCATCAAGCCACGTGGAAGTCCATTCTCGAATGCGCGCGGCAGGCACGCGCCCCGGATCGCGAAGAAGTCCGCACATGACCCTTGAACGAGTCCGGCAATCGGTGCGACGGACCCTCGGTGGAACGGTCTCATATCGCGCTGCGGCGCGCGTCGCGAACACCTACTTCGCGGTCCGCCGGGAGGGCCTCAGCGGATTGTCGGTGTTGCGAATGGCGCACCGCCGTGGTCCCGAGGCATCGCTTAGGCTTCGATCCCTTCGCCACCCTTTTGTCGTCCGCCCAGGTAGCGACGACGTCGCCACCGTCGTCACCAACGTTTTTCGCGAGGAATATGGTCAGCTCCCGGCGACGTTTCACCCAACGAGGATCGTCGATGCAGGAGCGTACATCGGTGATACCACCGCCTACTTTCTGACGCGCTTTCCTGATGCCACGGTCATCGCTCTCGAACCTGGCAGAGAGAGCTACGCGCAAGCGGTGCGCAATCTGGCTCCATACGGCGAGCGCGTCACGCTACTGAACCGAGCGCTGTGGAACAGCGAGACACATCTCCGGTTCTCCGGCAGCGAGACGGCCGCTTCGGTGGCCAGCAGCGGCGCCCTCGTCGAAACCGATACCGTTCCCGGCATCATGCGCCAATTCAATCTGCACACGATCGACCTGCTGAAAATCGATATCGAAGGGGCCGAGGCCGTCGTCATCCCCGCTGGCGCCGGCGCATGGCTGCGCCGGATCAGAATGCTGCTCCTCGAAATTCATGGAGCGGACATCGAAGGCGCGCTCATACCGCTGCTCCGCGTCGAGGGGTTCACCTGTTGGCAGCATCGGAGTGTCTGGTATTGCCGGAATACGAAGATCGAGTGAGCCCCAGAGTCGATGTACTGCTGGTTACCTCGGGGCTCGGCCCACGCCTCGGCGGAATCGGCTGCGTCTCCCAGAGCGTCCTTGACACGCTGCGAGACAACTGGCGGGCCGAAGTGGTCACGGCGTCTCCTGATCGCTCACGCATCGCCAGACGCATCAACCTCTGGGCGTCAATGCTCGCGAGTCGTACGCACCGTCCTCGCCTCGTGCTGTACGACCATATCGGTCTTTCCCGGATTCATCCCTGGGTGCCGTGGCCGCACGGTACGCGCTACGCAATCCTCCTCTACGGTTTCGAAGTCTGGCGCGCCCTCCCGCCATCCCAACGACGCATCATCGAGCGGGCCAGCATGCTCCTCGCGATCTCTCAGACGGCGGTGGACCAGGCGCGTCGTCACAATCCGTGGCTGCCGCGTGTGCGAGTCATGCATCTGGGCGTCGCCCAGCCGCAGGGTCCACGCGCGGTCTCGCCTGCGGCGCCGCTACTGGTGCTCGTCAGCCGTGTGGACGCCAACGATCCGTCCAAGAGCCATGAAGAGATTCTCAACGCCTGGCCGACGATCCGCGCGGCCGTGCCGTCCGCACGCTTTGTCGCAATCGGCGGTGGCTCCGACCTCGAGCGATTCCGCCGGCGTGTCCGCGTCGAGCGCCTCGCGGGCGTGGAATTCCTTGGATTCCTCACCGACGCGGAGCGTGACACCTGGCTGCGGCAGGCCACGGCCGCCTTCGCGCTGGGAAGAGAAGAAGGATTCGGTCTCGCCAATGTCGAAGCGGCGGCGATGGGCATTCCCCTGATTGGTCTGCCGAACACAGTGCTCGACGAGCTCTTTCCCAAAAATGCCGGCGTACGCTTCGTCCGCTCGCTGCGCCCCGAGGACATCGCCGAGACCGCCATCGAGTTGCTTCGCGATCCGAAGAAAGCGGCTGAACTCGGGGAACGCGGCCGGGCTCACGCGCTCGACCACTACACGCAGGAGCATTTTCGTGACCGCTTCCTGTCGAACATCGGACTGGTGCTCCAGCAGCAACCGCAGAGGCTAGAGCAGCAGCCAAAGCGAGGGGTCACAGCATGAACCGCGCCCTGGCAAGCTCCAAACGCACGGCCGTGATGACGATGGAGGATGTTCAGCACGGCAACGCGTCGTGGTGGAACGCGCAGCCGATGGACTACGACTGGCGGGATTCGAATGGACTGCAACGCGGATCGCTCGCATGGTTCGACGAGGTTGACGCGCGATTCGTCGCCGTCTCCCGCCTGTTCGCCACCGACAGCCGGCCGTTCGACCGCATCCTCCCACTCGATGCGCTTGCGGGTCGGCGTGTCCTGGAGATCGGCTGCGGTATGGGCTTGCACACCGAGCTGATGGTCCGCGCGGGAGCGCACGTGACGGCGCTCGATCTGACGCCGACGGCGGTCGACATGACAAGGCGGCGGCTCGCGCTCAAGGGCCTGCATGCCGACGTTGTCGTCGGCGACGCGGAGTCACCCGACTTTCGAAACGGCAGCTTTGATTTCGTGTGGTCCTGGGGGGTCATCCACCACTCTGCCCGCACCGGCCGTGTCGTTCGGCAAATCGCTCGCCTGCTGCAGCCCGAGGGAGAGTGCCGGGTGATGGTCTACAACCGGGAAGGCATGACCGCGCGGCTGGCTGCCGTGCGGCACGTGGTGCAAGGACACTTCCTGCGGCAGTCGATCGACGAGACGCTCTTTCAGGCAACCGATGGCTTCACCGCTCGTTTCTACGTGAAGGACCAATTCGAAGATCTCTTTCGCACCTTCTTCGAGCACGTCACATGCGACATCTGCGGGCAGGATGCCGACGTGCTGCCGGTGCCTCACCAGTTGCGGGCGGCTCTCTTGCGCGTCGTTCCACTTGCGTATCAACGGCGGGCACAGGCTCGTCGTGGCGGCTTTCTCCTGCTGAGAGCGACCTCACCGGTGTAAGCACGGACCATTAACCAGAACATCCCATGCGCGTCGTGCATGTCGTCGGGGGAGTGAGCGAGGAAGCGAGCGGACCGTCGTACTCGGTCATCCGGCTCTGTGAATCACTTATCGACGCGGGGACCGACGCCCGGGTCGCTTCGTTGTGCGGAGCCAAGGCCACGGCCCCACGACCGTACCTCGACATGTTCCCGGCCGGACTGGGACCGCGACGCCTTGGGATGTCACCTCGCCTGGGTCGATGGCTCGACGATGCGGCGGGATCGCATCGTTGCGATGTGATTCACAACCACGGCGTATGGATGATGCCCAACGTTTACGCCGGACGCGCGTGCCGCCGGTATTCGAATTGTCGCCTCGTGGTCTCACCCCGCGGAATGCTCTCGCGCTGGGCCCTGAGCTTCCATCCGTTGCGCAAGAGACTCTTCTGGCACGCGTTCCAGCGAGATGCGCTCGGTGGCGCCGCGTGCTTTCACGCCACGGCTGACAACGAATACGAGGACGTCAGAAGGCTTGGCTTCACCCAGCCGGTCTGCGTGCTGCCCAATGGCATCGACGTTCCGCCGCTCGTCAGGCATCGTCCGGACGATCGACGACGGCTGCTCTTTCTGAGCAGAGTTCATCCGAAGAAGGGCGTGGACATCCTCCTGCGAGCATGGCAGGCGATCGAGGATCGATTCCCGCAATGGGACCTCGACATCGTGGGCCCCGACGATCAGCATTACCTCCCAAAGATGCAGGCGCTGGCCGCGCGGCTGCTTCTGAAACGTGTGCGCTTCGGCGGTCCGCTGTACGGCGAGGACAAGCTGCGGGCATATCGTGCAGCCGACTTGTTCGTTCTGCCCACACACTCCGAGAACTTCGGGCTGGCCGTGGCCGAAGCGCTCGCCGCTGGAACACCCGCGATCGTGACAGTCGGTGCTCCCTGGGCGCAGCTTGTATCGCGCCATGCGGGCTGGTGGATCGATATCGGGGTAGACCCGCTGATCGGCTGTTTCGAGGAGGCACTCTCGAGGTCTTCCGAGCAGCTTCTTCGCATGGGCGAAGCGGGGCGCGAGTGGATGATTGACGACTACGGGTGGCAACGAATCGGACAGCAGTGCGCGACCACGTATCGTTGGCTGATGGACGGCGGAGAGACCCCGCCGTGGATCAGGCTGCACTGAGCAATGAATCCGAACGAGGCGTTGCACTGGTCGGATCGATGGCTCAACCGCCACTACTTCGACCGTCCCGGCTGGATCAACGGCACGCTTCAATTCCATCGCCTGTGTGAGGAAAAGATCCCTGCGGGAGTCCCGATTCTCGAAGTCGGGCCAGGGCCAGCGAACGGGACGTCGCGACTCCTGGCGTCAATCGGCCCGACGCACGGCGTCGACATCGATCCGAACGCCGGCACCAACCCATTTCTCTCGTCGTTTCACATGCTGGCCGGCCCCACGTATCCGTACCCGGATGAGAGTTTCGCTGCCGTGGTGTCTGACTACGTCATCGAACATCTCGTCAGCCCTGACGCTCACCTTCGCGAAGTGGTTCGAGTCCTTCGGCCCGGAGGTGTGTACCTCTTCCGGACGCCCAATCTGCACCACTACGTGGCGCTCGCCGCTTCGTCTACCCCATATTGGTTTCACGCCCGCGTCGCCAACTGGCTGCGCCGACTTCCGGCGACGAGCCATCCACCGTATCCGACGTTCTACAGGATGAACACCAGGCGAGCCATCCGCGAGCTCGCGGCCTCGGTGGGTCTGGACGTATCGGTACTCGAGATGGTCGAGAAAGAGCCGTCGTATGCCAGAACGTCGAGAACCTTCTTCCTGGCGGGACTCGCCTACGAGCGAGCGGTGAACCGATTCGCGGCGTTCGAGTGCTGCAGGGCAAACATTTTCGCGGTACTGGAAAAGTTGCCGGCGCACGCCGTCTCCCGATGATCGAGATCGCCTGGCTCGTTCTTCCAGGGCTCGTGGCCGCCGCTGGGACCCTGGCGATCACACCGCTCGTCGCGCGGTTGGCGGTGCTCGTTGGGGCCGTCGATCTTCCCGGCGACCGAAAAATCCACCACGAGCCCATCCCGCGGCTCGGCGGCGTCGGCGTGGTGCTCGCGATCGCCGCCACCCTTTCGTGGGCGTCCTGGTTGTCGGGAGGGCGCTGGCAGGTCCCGACACATCTCCTCGTGGGAATCGGTTTCGGCGTGTTGCCAATCCTGACGATTTCGATCGCCGACGACATTCGCTCCGTCCGCGCCTCGACCAAGTTCCTCGCGCACCTGCTCGGCGCAGCGACGGCAGTGAGCCTGGGAATCTCCCTGGCTCCGGTCGTGCACTTGTTCGGGTACGAGGTTCACATCGGCTGGCTGGCAGGCCCTCTCTCGATTCTCTGGATGCTGGGCGTGACGAACGCATTCAATCTCATCGACGGGTTGGACGGTCTCTCGACCGGCCTCGCCCTCATCGCGGCCGTGAGCATGGCGCTCGTCTTTGCGCTGGTCGGTCAGTGGGGCATGGCGGGCTCGTCGCTGGTGCTCGCCGGCGCCCTGTTCGGATTTCTTCCTTACAACATCCATCCTGCGCGGCTCTTTCTCGGCGACAGTGGCGCAACCGCGATCGGTTTCTGCCTTGCTGCGTTTGCGCTGCGTGGTGGATCGACCCTCTCGACAGGATTAGCGGTCCTCCTTCCGGTCCTGATCCTCGGTCTCCCGCTCGCGGACATGGTGATCACCGTACTGCGACGCACACTCCATCGGCTCGAATACCACACGGGCAGCATCTTCGACCCGGACAGGAATCACATCCATCATCGGCTGCTGGCACTCGGCGTCCACCACCACCACGCCGTTCTGACTCTGTACGGGGCCGCGGTCGCGTTCGCGGCAACCGCGCTCATCTCGTTGTTTCTCAGCGCGCGAGAGGCCGCGCTCCTGGTCGTGGCGCTGCTCGGCGCGGGCGTGGTGGCCGTTCATCGCCTCGGGTACGACGAGTTCGCGCTCTTCCGGCGGGGCACTGTGCTCAAGGTCTACGAACTGCGTACCGTCAAGCGCGGGTTCTTCATCATCCTGGTTGATATCGGGTTCGTGTTCGTCGCCGCCAGTCTCTCAGTGGGGCTCAAGACGGACGTCTGGACACCGCAAGCCATGGGGGCGTTGGTCTTCGAGATGACGGTGATCGTCGCGCCCATCACCGTCGCCGTGTTCTGGCTCTGCCGGATGTATCGCGACAGCTGGCGCGTCGCCGGGCTTCAGGACCTGACGAGAGTGGCCATCGCATCGTCGATCGCGACACTCGCCGGCGCATCCTGTCTCCTCCTGCTGACACCGAGCCAGTATTCTCCGTCGCTCTTCGTCATCTATGGCATCGTCAGCCTCCTGCTGACGGCGTCTTCGCGCGCGTCGTACGTGATCCTGCAGCACACCACGTTGCGCTCGAGTCATCGTGGCGAGCCAGTGCTGATCTACGGCGCGGGACGACGCGGTGCCGCGGCTGCGCGGGAACTCTTCTCCAACCAGGCGCTCAATCTGCGGCCGGTGGGCTTCATCGATGACGACCCGTCCAAACGCGGTCGAATCGTCACGGGACTTCCCGTATTCGGCCCCGGGCGCGACCTGGAGCACACGCTGGCGACGACCGGCAGCGCCAGCATCCTGATTTCGAGCGGCAAGATTGCCATCCACCATCTCGATCGAGCGACGGAGGCGTGCCGCCGATCGGGAGCCAAACTGTTCCATCTCGACCTCGGAGTCCACCGGATCGATCGAGAGGACGAGCGCGGTCAACCCTCTCCCGTCCCTGCTCATGCACGCATGCACACCCGCGCGGCGGGCGCCTTCACGGCCGTCGAAGGCGGTCCTCACCTCGATTCGCAGACATGTCCATCGTGTACGACATCACTGGCGCGACGCTCGCGGGCACGCAACGTCTTCGAGCGTTTCAGGAAGCTGCGAACTGATAAGCGCCTGTACCGATGTGACGCGTGTGGGTGGCGGGGCTGGCTGACTCCTTTGGAGGTAGGCACTCCCCTGAATATCGACAACTCGATGTCGTTGTCGTTCGACGTGCCCCTGTCCGACCTGGTCGAACACGCTCACGAACCCTTCGCGCCTCTCGTCCTCGGGGAGTTGAGGCGGTCGAGGGGAGCACCGTCATGACGACTCAGACCGCGCGGCCGGGACTTGAGGCGCCAGTGTCAGTCGTGATCCTCACGCTGAACGAAGAGCGCAACATTCGCGAGTGCCTCGAGTCGTGTGCCTGGTGCACGGACATCCACGTCCTGGACTCGGGCTCGACCGACGAGACGCTGGCGTTCGCCAACCGTGCGGGTGCCAAGACGTACGTCAACCGGTTCACGTCGTTCGCCCAGCAGAGAAACTGGGCCATCGATCACATCCCGACGCGCCATCCGTGGATCTTCCATCTCGATGCCGACGAGCGATTCACGCCGGAGTTGGTGCAGGCGATGATTGCGCTCCTGAGCACCGATCCGCATGAAGCCGGCTTCTACGTCCCGAGCAAGCTGATGCTGATGGGCCAATGGCTCAAACGCGCAGGCGGATACCCGGCCTACCAGGTACGCCTGTTTCACAAATATCGATTGCGCTTCAACGACTACGGACACGGCCAGCGCGAAGAAGCCGCCGGTCAGCTCGGGACACTGGACGTGCCGTATCTGCACTTCAACTTCAGCAAGGGACTGACCGACTGGCTGGAGCGGCACAATCGTTACAGCACGCTGGAGGCCGAACAGACGCTGGCGGAATGCGGCCACCCGGCCCCGGTGGGCGACATCTTCAAGTCCGGTGTCGAGCGCCGGCGTGCCATCAAGCGTCTCAGCAGGCGCTTGCCGATGCGCCCGACCTTGCGGTGGCTGTACACGATGATCGTGCAGGGCGCCGTCTTCGAGGGCAAACCTGGTCGGATATACGCGGGGCTCATCGCGACTTACGAGCGCATGATCGACCTCAAGCTCGCGGAACTGGAACATCAGGGATTCGCTCTGTCCGGCTCGCGAAGTCCCGAGCGATCCCACACGCCTCGGCTCACATCCCCGCCGCACGACAGCATTGGCGCGACGTCTCACTACCGCGAATGGATGGATTGATGGATGACGAAAGCCCGCAGCCCGGCACGCTGCTCGTGCTGAGCCAGGTGTTCGTGCCCGATCCAGCCAGCGTTGGCCAACACATGGCGGACGTTGCGAAAGCAATGGCTCGCCGCCACTGGCGCGTCGTCGTCCTGACCGCGAATCGCGGTTACGACGACCCGTCGGTGAAATTCCCGGCACACGAGAAGCTCGACGGCGTCGAGATCCGAAGGCTCCCCTTGTCATCGTTCGGCAAGACTTCAATCGCCATCCGCCTGCTTGCCGGAACGCTTTTCATGTCGATGTGCGTCGTCAGAGGGCTGTTCGTGAAGCACCTGAGCGCGGTCCTGGTGACAACATCCCCTCCGATGTGTTCGGTGGCTGCGATGATCATCGGTGCGATTCGCCGAGTGCCCATCAAGTACTGGGTCATGGACCTCAACCCCGATCAGATGATCGAGTTGGGCAGAATCAAGGTGACCTCGCCGCTCGCGCGCGGTTTCAACCTGGTGAACCGCCTCATCCTGCGGCAGGCTACTGAGGTGATTGCCCTCGATCGCTTCATGGCCGAGCGGCTGAATCGAAAACGCGACATCAACGCGAAACTGACCGTGATCCCACCGTGGCCGCACGACACGCACCTCGAATCCGTAGCGCACGACTCGAATCCGTTCAGACGACAGCATCGCCTCGACGGCAAGTTCGTCGTCATGTACAGCGGCAACCATTCCCTCGCCTCTCCTCTGACGACCATCCTGCAGGCAGCACTCCAGTTGCGCCACGATCCCCGCGTGGTCTTCGCGTTCATCGGCGGAGGGTTGGGAAAAGGAGAGGTTGACAGAACCATCGCTGAACATCGACCGTCGAACATCATCTCGCTGCCCTACCAACCGCTGTCGGAGATCAGGTATTCCCTGTCTGCAGCGGACGTGCACCTGGTGACCATGGGCGACTCGATGGTCGGCGTGATCCATCCGTGCAAGATCTACGGCGCTATGGCAGTCGCCAGGCCTATCCTGCTGCTTGGCCCCGCCAGGTGTCATGCCGCCGAGCTCGTCGAGAGCAATCGCATCGGCTGGAGTCTCCGGCACGGCGACGTTGCCGCCGCGACCGCAACGATACGTGCAATTCTCGAGGCGAACTCCGCGACGCTCGATGACATGGGCCGCAGGGCGTACGATGTCGTCCGCTCACAACTCACTCAGGAGCTACTTTGTGGTCGCCTGTGCGACGTGTTGGAGGGCGGTGCGCTGCTCGAGGACAGCCGCCGGGCAGCCCTTCACCATCCCATCGCCTAGGTCTACCCGCCTTCCGCGCAACCGGCGCAATGACGCTGAAAACCGCCGCCCTCGTCGTGCTGGTGATCACGATGGCATGGGGAGGGTTCGCATTCGGGGCCGTCTATCCGTGGGCCTATTGGCCGTTGCTCGCCGGCGTCGCGTCTGTTGCGATGCTGGGGCTGCTGGCTCCATCGTCACGCCATCGGCGTTCGGCGCTCTCCGCACTCTCGTGGGCGCTCATGGGTTTTCTTCTGGCGGCCGCCATCCAGTTGCTTCCGCTCCCGGTCGATACCCTGCGATGGCTTTCCCCCGAGACGCCGTCCATCGTCGCCCAGTTGGATATAGCCTCGCGCGTCGGTGTGACAACCACGCACTCTCTGTCGATCTCCCCCGCGAGGACCGCAACCGTCATCGCCATCGTCGCGACGTTGTCGCTCTGTGTGATCGGTGCGGCGCGGCTGTTCTCCATCATCGGCGTGAGCGGTATCGCCGCCGCCATTGCGATTGTCGGCACCGTAATGGCTCTCACCGGCATCATCCAGAAGCCGATCTACTCGGGACAGATCTACGGGTTCTGGTCCCCTCTTCAGAGTGGCGCCCACCCCTTTGGACCGTTCGTCAACCAGAATCACTTCGCCGCGTGGATGCTCATGGCGCTGCCAGTTACGCTCGGACTGCTGGGCGGCCACCTCGCGCGCGAGCAGGGCCGCGGCCGCTCAGATGTTCGCGAGCGGATCCTGTGGCTCTCCTCCCCGGACGCGAACAGGCAGGCGCTGTTGATGGGCGCGGTCGCCATCATGACGCTGTCCCTCGTTCTGACATCGTCGCGCTCGGGGATGTCGGCCGGCGCCATCGCGCTTGTCACGGTGGCGCTGTCTTTTCGACAGCGGCTCGCGCGCAGGAAGGGCGTGGTCGCGGTCGCAACGTTGTCCGCCCTGATCTTGATCGTCGTCGTGTGGGCGGGGACAAGCGCCATTGCTTCCAGATTTTCAAGCGGCGTCCAGGACTTCGACGGCCGGGTCGCCGTCTGGCAAGACGCCCTGCAGATCGTCCGGCTCTATCCCCTTGCCGGGACCGGACTGAACACGTTTGATCTCGCCACCATCTTCTACCAGCGGTTCAACCGCTCGACACGCTACCTGCAGGCGCACAACGACTACCTGCAACTGGCGGCGGAAGGGGGGCTGCTGTTGATCGTGCCGGCGCTCGCCTGCATCGGCGTCTTTGGACTGACCGTGCGCCGGCGGTTCAGGGACGATGCCAGTCGCACGGGCTACTGGATACGCACGGGCGCGGTGGTCGGCATCCTAGCAATCGCGTTACAGGAGACCGTCGATTTCAGTCTGCAGATCCCCGGAAACGCGTACCTGTTCGCGCTGCTGTGTGCCATCGCGCTGCACGAGGGGCGAAGACGCGACGCTGGATCGAGCGTGACCGTTGTTGGACGTTAGCCAAATGCATCCATGGGTCAAAGCTGCACGAAAGCGGGCAGCGGAGCGTATGTTTCACACGTTCCAGTCCGTCGGGCTGGACGTCCTTCCGCGTCACTTCTACTCGGAGATTCCCGACATCGCCAAACTGCGCCGCTCGACCGACTGGCGCCGGGCATACTCGATGATTGGCGTGTCCGGCAACGACGTCGATGTTCAGCTCTCATGGCTCGAGCGCAGGATGACCTGCGAGGTACGCGCCTGGCTGGCGGATCACGACGTGCACGTACTCGGCTGCCAGGCGAATGGCGCTGCCGGCTATGGGCGCGTCGAGGCCGACGTGCTGCACGGTGTGATTCGAGCCGAGAAGCCGCAACGAATCGTCCAGATTGGCTCGGGCGTTTCAACGGCGATCATTCTCGACGCTGCCGCACACGCCGACTATGAGCCTTATCTGCTCGCCATCGATCCATTTCCGACCGAGTACCTGCGCGAGGCGGCGGCCAAAGGTGTCATCCAACTGTGGGCGCGACCGGCCGAGTCCGTCGATCCGGACTCACTGACGCTGGCTGCTGGCGACCTTTTCTTCGTGGATTCGACGCACACATTGGGACCCGCGGGTGAAGTCGGCCGGATCGTTCTCGAAATTCTTCCCCGGCTCGCGTCCGGCGTGCTCGTACACTTCCACGACATCTACTTCCCGTACGACTACCCCTCGGACGTCCTCGAGGGCGCCGTGTTCTTCCCGCACGAGTCGCCACTGCTCCACGCGTTCCTCGTCAACAACTCGAGGTTCGAGATCCTCGCTTCTCTGTCGATGCTGCACCATCAGCGGCCGGCGGAACTGGCACGGCTGGTCGAATCCTATTCGCCGCGCCGGATGTGCGACGGCTTGTCGGCTGGCGGGGGACATCTTCCATCCGCGCTCTACCTGAGTGTGGGCTCCGGCGAGAGATGAGTCTTCGCGTCGCCTTCGACATGGACGGTGTGCTCTCTGATTTCTCGGGCGCGTACCATGAGATCGAGGCGCGCCTCTTCGATGGCAAGACAGAGCCGAGTCCACCTCAGGATGAGGACGGTGGCCCTGTCAGCACCGCAGACGCGGCGATCAGCGAGGGCATCAAGCGTGAGCGGCGAAGGCGCGCAGCGGTCTGGGATGTCATCCGGACAACGGACAACTTCTGGATTGGGCTACGACCAATCGAACCGCATGCCGTCCGACGCCTCAAGACGTTGGCGATCGAACACCGGTGGGAGGTGTTCTTCATCACGCAACGGCCGTCGACCATCGGGGACACCGTCCAGCGACAGACGCAGCGGTGGCTCTGCGAACAGGGGTTCGACTTGCCCAGCGTGCTGGTCCTGCCAGGTTCGCGAGGTCCGGCCGCGGCCACACTGTCACTGAACTACTACGTAGACGACAGTGCGACCAACTGCGTCGATCTGACGGCAGATTCACACGCCCGCTCGATTCTGATCCTTGACGATGCAGATGCCACCGCACGGGCGACTGCCCGCCGGCTTGGTATCGCCACCGCCCGCAGCATCGGTGTGGCGCTCGATATCCTTCAGAGCGCCAGCGCCGCCCAATCCCGCCCGGACGTCCTCGGGAATCTGGTTCGCCTCGTGGGGTGGAAGCAGAAGACCTGAGGATCCGCCCTCACCCTTCCTCGACACCCGAACACGCCGACCCAGCGCTGTTTTCACAACGGCGAAGAGGGCGGTCTGCCCGCCCCCACACGGATTCGACTGTTGCTCTAGTGCTGGGCGAGGGTCGAATAGTTGTGCGCGACGACGGTGGCCGTCAACGAATTCGCCGCGGCCATGAAGATGATGGCGCCGGTTCGGCTTCGTTCGCGGATCTTGTCGGCAATCAGGATCGTGAATGCCGCGACACCACTCTTGACCGCCACCAACGCGGCGGGCTGGCTGGCAATCCCCTTCATGACTGGATTCTGTTCGTGTGCGCCCTCGCCCAACGCTCGAATCGTCGAATGCGCGTCTAGGAACTGCAACGTCGCAAAGGAGACGTAGAGCGGCACCAGGACGCCACGTTTGGCGCCGGTTGCGATCTGTGCTGGCGTCTCGACCGCCACGAGCGTATTCGATACGGCAGGCACCGTCGCGAGATCGATGCGCGGCGACTCGGATGCCAGCGGGGTGACAGCCTCCTGCGCGTCAGCCGCCGCCGGCAGCGCGAGCACCATCAACAAAAGACACGACGAGGCACAGGCGTTCTGAACACGCCCCTTGATGAACATCGAAGACCCTTCTGGTCAGGAACGAAATGAACGCTCGACGTCGCTCGCTTACCCGAGAACCGCCTGCCGACGGACGGCCGTCTCGGTGCGCGGGCGAGTTATGCGGACAAGTTGTCCAAGTGAAGTGCCAGTTGAAGGTCTGTGAAGTCGCGTGCGGAGTCGTGTTATCGGTGCGCTTTTGTCATTCGCTCGACCGTCTCTTGCGGTCGCGTAGCCGCCACCGGATGCCTGATCGGAGGCGTGCGAGGATTGCGAGAGCGGGAAGAGCGAGCTGCTTCCGACGTCACCCAACGAGCGATTGACAGCCGCGCAACTCTCCGACGACGATCGCTCGCTTGCAGCAAGAGGTCAAAATCCAGCGTTGAGGGACGACGTTACGAAGCGCCACAAGGTGCCCTCGTTGTTCGTAGTGTCGCTGCCGCGCTCGCTGTCGACACTCATCTACCACGCGGTCCGCCAGTCAGTGGGTCTGGCAGAGCCGATTTGGACCTCCGACGGCGAGATCATGAATCTCGATCGCTTCGCGCTGATGCCGGGGCCGGCGAGGGATTTCGGCCGGAAATTTCTTCGCAGGGACACTGATCCCGAGGTGTACGTCGAAGCGATGTCCTTTCTCAATCACGCGGTGGTGCCGACCGGCCACGGATACAAGGACGTGGTGCAGCCGTTCCTCATGGCGGAGTGGATGAAAACGAGCGGCTTTCGCGCCTTGCGCATCAAGCGGACTGTCGCCGACGTCGCCTATTCGATGTTGAACCGAGAGTGGCACTATCCATCCCGGTTGTTTCCACGGACGAAGGATCTTGAACTGGCGATGGTGCGTGGGCTGGTCCTCGCGGATCGCGCGCTGGATACCGTGCCGGCGCAGCACGTCGATTTCGACGACTTCATTCACGATGAAGCGCCGATTGATGCCGCAGTGCGAACGCTGTACGGCGCTCGAGTCATGAGGAAGCGAGTGAGCTACATCGACGATCGTTTCAAACGGGAGCGCGCGCGAATCCTGCAACGAAGAAGGACGGCACGTTACCAGGCGATCGCCGATCGCGTGGCACAGGTCTCAGCACGCCATCGTCCGTGATGGCCAGGCGTTGACTGAAGCGCCAAGCTTCAAGTTCCCGGGGGTGATCTTCGGCAACGCCATCGGAGACCACTTGATGGGCCTTCCGACGCTGCGAGCGTTGGCTGCGCTGTTCCCGGGACGACTTTCTCTGATCTGTGTGCCCGGCGGGTCCGAATGATACTGCATGCACTTCACCGCTCCACGACTTCGTCGTCGTCGAGCGGCTTGAGGAGATGCCGGGCGCTGTACGTGCCGACTCTGCTCCCGAGCCGCGCACCGGCCTCGACGCTGTTGCGCCAGTGCATTCCGCCCCACACGCGCGCGTCTCCTTCCTCGGCAATGGCTTCTTCGACGTCGGCATATTGACGAACCGCGCCTCCGTTGCCCTTGAAGGTCAACGGGAGCTCAGTGCTGCCGAACCACACCACATAGAACGCGAGCGCGCTCGCGCCGATCGTCGTATGAGCCGAGGGATACTCCGGATGCGATGGCGTCACGATAAACGGTATCCACGCCGGATCCGGTTTGGTTCTGCCGTTGCCGTCCATGTCGCCGGACGTGATGGCGGTCACCGGCCGCCAGAACATGTAGGTGTACTTCGCATCCCAACACGCGATCACGGCATTCGCAACCGCGGCCATGCCGAGGGCCTCGAAACGCGCGGCCGTCAACAGGTCCATCGAACCGGCGAAGCCGCGGATATTGGCGGTCCACAGCGCCGTCGCCGATGGCGACCAGAACAGCGCGGTCGCCGACTGCGTAGCTGTTCGGCTCGTGTCGGTGGCCCGACCGAGATCTTTGATCTCGTTGTAGTCCCTCGTGTACGTCCTGCTGCTGAGCGCTGGCGGCGCTTTGGGGCGGAATCGCGCCGGATTGTGGTAACCGAAGGGCGTGACGAACTTGAGGAACGGACCCTGCGGAGCGGCATACGCTGGCGGAGTGGGGATCCACACACCTGGGTCGCTGCCCGGCGTATAGCCTTCGAGCTCCGGATCATTGCGGTGATCGTCCACGCGCGCCGCCAATGCCGCGATCGCTGCGGCCTCGCCGACGACGATGCCGTCGGAGATCGCGGAAGGGCTTGCGGAGAGGCCGGCAATCGACGCGTCGTAGGCACTCTGGATGGTCGCCGTCTTCGTCGGGAACTCGTTGAGAGCAACGATGTACGCCGCACGAATCGCGGCGGCTTCCGGTGACGTACCGAAGACCGACACGGGCTTCGACGCGAACGGTCGGTAGCCGCCGTCGAGCACGGCGTTCACCGCGTCGAACATCGCCATCTGTGCGATGGTGGTGCGGATGTGCGTGCGTTGCGCGTTCTCGGAAATCGATGCGCCTAGCGACGTGAATAGATTTCCCCAGTCGTCGAGCACCGCGGGACCGGTCGACGCGACGGTAACGGGCGCCTGGGCCCTGAGCGTCCCATTGAGGCCGCTTGCCATCAGCAGCGCAACAGCGATCGTGAAGGACAGTTGTCGTGTCATCGTGATCTCCTCGTCTACTGATAGAGATCACCAAGCAACGACGAAAGACGACACGCCTCGAGTCGCTGACCGTTATCGTGGCAACGACGTGACTTTCACCGGACCCAGATACTGATCCAGCCATCGCAGGATCTCGCCGATCAGATCCATTCGAAACTGCAGATTCACGTGACCGCCATCGAAGAGGATCTGTCGTTTGTCCTTCTCGGCCGTACCGAGCGCACGGAGAAGCGGGATCTGGGATCTCTCTACCGGGTTGATGAAGTCGTCGCGCCCGTTGAGCATCAGCACGGGCACTTTCACCCGCGGCGCGTAGTTCCACGGGTCCACCTCCGCCGCCGTCGGCGCGTCGGCACCTCCCGACACGAGCACCGCGGCTCTGAACCGCGGCTCGGGGGCCAGTAGCGTAGGACTGACGCTGGCGCTGTTGCTGATCCCATAGAACGCGAGCTTTCTCGCATCGATCTCGGGGCGCGTTTCGAGGTAGTCAATCGACCTCTGAACGTCCTTGGACCACTGGAGCAGCCGGTCGCGCATCTGGTTGGGGCCCACGAACGGCGGCGACGGTCCCCGCTCCAGGGTCCCCTGAACGGCAACCACGAGGACGGCGCGGCCGGCACGCACGAGGAACTCGAACGGATCGGGCAAGGTATCGATGGAGCGGAAGAAGAACGTGTTGCCGCTGGGAACGAAGAGCACCGTCTGATAGGGGGGCGGTGTGTCCTTCGGCTCGTAGAGGTGCGCGACGACGCGGTCGTTCCCATACGCCGCTCGGAACGTCACCGTCTCTCGCCGGAAGTACGGTTTCGAGTCATCCATCGACTCCGTTCGAGCCGAGAGGTCCGTCTTGTCGTATCGGTGAAGGGTGGCATAGACACGGAAGGCCGCATCGTCAGCGGGCTTATCCCCGCGTCGGTCGCCGCTCACCAGAGTCACAGTCTCGAACAGCGATGGGGGCGGATCCTCGACGAGACGCGCGCATCGGAATCCAAAAGTGGGACGCCGCTCGAAGGGCTCGGCGGCATCGAGGACCGTGAACATGTAGCTCGGCTCGTTCCAGCTGCCACCGAGGATCGCACGTGTGCTGCCCACGGGACTGGCCGACCATTCCTTGACGTTCCCCGCCATGTCGAGCGCCCCGTATTGCGAGAGCCCCCGGTTCATCCCCACCGGCTGAGGACCGTGGCCGCCGAAGTTGCTCAACTGGAGAATGGTCGAAAAGAACCCACCGCCCGCCGCCTGGAACCAGTGATAGGCGGTAGGCAGTCTCTTCTGCACGGAGTCGCAGTACGCCGCCGCTTCGTACCAACTCACGCCAGCGGCCGGTAGATCGTCAGCGCCCTCGGGATAGGTACCGAACTGCCAGGTGGAGGGCCCTGCCCTTGACGTGGTGTCGAGCATCCGCGACATCGCGTCCTCCCATCGAAGCGTTCGCCCGGCTTCCATGAACGGCTCTTTCCAACTCGCACGTGTCCGGTACGCTCCGGCATCCACGAAGGACTTGAACTGCCGGTTGCTGACTTCATCCTTGTCCAGCCAGAAGCCAGGAACCGCCGCTGGCGTGGTCAGCCCTGATGTCGTAGAAACACCCGCAACCGCGGCGTCGACCCAGACCATGTCCGGCGGCGCATGTTCCCTGTCCTGCAGCGTGAGATCGACGTGCCCGGCACTTGGACTCAACGAGAGCCCAACCGGATCGAACGGTCGCTCGATCGACGCGAATCCTGCTTTCGAGACGCGCATCCGGTAGTACCCGGCATGCGGGATTCGGTCGGTCTTCAGAGGCGTCACACCGAGCAACTCCCAATTCGCATCGCCGAGCCTGGCGTCGAGGTAGTCGGACAGGTACACCTCCGCTCCCGGCGGGGTTGTTTCGATGGACAACATGGGAGCGCGGAGCGCTTCGTTGAAGGCGACTAAGGCGCGTGACCCCGGATCGGCGCGCTCGGCCTCACGATAGAGCTTCAACGCGGCGAATGGCCGGTCGGCGGCCAACAGGTGACCGATCTCTGGCACCGCCGTCTGTTCGACCCATGTCACGCGCGCGGCTTTGACATACGTCGCGATGGCCAGCCCCGCGATGCCGAGGACGATGCCCATCGCGACGACCACGGCTGCAAGACGCAATCGAGGTCCTGACTGGTGCGCGGCCTGATACCCCAGCAGCTCGCGCCGGACTTCGGCGGCAGACGCATATCGTGCCGCAGGGCTCTTCTCGAGGCATCGCATCACGACGCGTTCGACGGATTCGGGGACATCGCGCCGAGTGGAGCGCAGCCGATCGGGAGCTGCCTTCAGGACGGACGCGAGCGTCGACAACGTCGTATCACCCGAGAACGGCCGTCGTCCCGCCAACATCTCGTACAGCAACGCACCGAACGCGAACAGATCGGACCGGCCATCAACTGGCTTGCCCTCGACCTGCTCCGGTGACATGTACGCCGCCGTCCCCACGATCTGTCCCGCTCGCGTCGTGGTGGCATTGACGACCGAGAGTGTCGCCGTCGGCGCGTCTTCATCGATGCGCGGGATCTGCTTGGCCAGCCCGAAGTCGAGCACCTTGGCGCCAGCCGCCGTGATCATCACGTTGGCAGGCTTCAAGTCGCGATGCACGATGCCACTCGCGTGCGCCGCAGTGAGTGCGTCTGCGATTTGCACCGCGTAGCCGATCGCCTGGTTCACAGTCAGGGGACCGCGCGTCAGCAGGTCGGCGAGCGTCTCACCCTCGAGCCGTTCCAGGACGAGGTAGTTGGACCCGACGTCGAAGATCGTACAGATGTGCGGATGATTGAGCGCCGCTGCCGAGCGCGCTTCGCGCTCGAACCGTTCGCGATAGACGGGATCGCCTGCAAGCCTCTCGGACAACACCTTGATGGCGACCACTCGATCCAGGCGGGTATCGGTGGCAGCGTAGACCTTGCCCATGCCGCCTTCTCCGAGTAGCGAGATGATTTCGTACCGATCGAAGGGTCCAGTGATCGGCGATCCCCCGGGCACGGCACCAGGGAGCGAGATCGGTGCGTGTTCGAGGAAGTGTCGCGCGGCCACGTCGCGTCGATCGTCGAGCAGCATCTGCAGGTCGTCAGCGAGCGCGGCGTCCTCGAGACGGAGCGCCGACAACCGGTTGGCACGCGCCTCGTCGCTCGTCATGTCCAACAACGCGTCCAGATGCGGAGCGAGACGCTGCCAGCGTTCGGCGTCAAATGCCGTCATGTGAAGCCCGTCAGGATGGTCTCATCGCCCGATTGAGATAGAGGCGTGCTTTCTCCCAGTGCCGCTGAATCGTCCGCTCCGATGTTGCCCGCATCGCGGCGATCTCCGCGAACGAGAAGCCGCAGAAGAATTTGAGATCGACCAGTTGCGCCAGTGCCGGATCCACTTTGGCCAGTTCGTCCAGCGCGTCGCTGATCGAGGTCAGCTCCCGTTCGTCGGGCGGCTCCATGACCTCGCTTTCCACGGACGTGATCTCGAACCCGTCGCCACGCTTCTGGGCACGCTTCGCGCGGACGTGGTTGAGAATGAGGCCGCGCATCACGCGCGCGGCGTATCCCATGAATCGGTTGCGATCGGGAAACGACGCGCCGCCACGCTCGGCGATGTCGACATACGCTTCGTGCAGGAGGGTGGTGACACCGAGGCTCGGAGGCGCTCCCCGCCGGACCAACTCGCGCCGTGCGAGACGATGAAGTTCGGTGTAGAGGGCGGTGAACAGCGCTTCATGAGAAAGGCTGTCTCCGCGTTCTGCGGCCGCGATCAGCGAAGAGATGGACTCCGCGGACACGTTCCGTTACTCGCCCGGGAATGGCGACAGCGTACGAATTTGCGGCGGGCCACCGCAAGCTGTGCCGTGGTGCTACTGTTGCGCGGCGGCCGGACGCACAGCGCTCGGGCCCGGTCCTTCTTTCCCACCCAGCTTCTTGAGTAACGCGACAGTACTTTCCTGAGGCACCGGCAGCTGCCCGACGATCGTCTTGCCCATCGCCACGTCGAGCGGCGTGTACCCCTGCTTGCTCGTGGCGTTGACGTCCACGCCCTGATCGACGAGGAACTGCACGATGGTGTCTCCGCCCCGCAGGGCGGCGCCGTGCAGCGAGGTCTCACCGCGGTTGTCGGTCTGCTTGACGTCGAGGCCGGCGGTCATCATGACCTTGACCGTCTCGAGCGCGTCGCGCTCGAGCCCGCGCGTGTTCTTGTCGCGATACCCGATGCCAGCGGCAAGCATGAGGGCGTTGACGCCGTTCTTGGTCGTGAGCGCGGGGTTCGCGCCTTTCGCGAGCAGCAGACGAATTACCTCGTGATCGCCGGCGCGCGCGGCGCGCATCAACGGCGTGGCGCCGTCCCCGAGTGTGTTGTCGCCGAAATCCATGCCGCTGCGCACGGTGAGCGGACGGTTGAGCGGGACGTCCAGCTTCGCGCCGTGCTCGACGATCGCTTTGACGACATCAATCGTCGGCAGCTGATCGTCGGTCGTCCGGTTCGGCATCGCCGTCCAGTCTTCGTTGCGGATGTCGATCATCGCGTAGAGCGCCGTACGTCCGCCGGCATCGACGATGGTGACGTCGGCACCGCGGTCGATGAGGAACTTCGCCAGCGTGTACTGCTTGTTCATGATCGCGGCGACGAGCGGCGTGACGTTGTCGACGTCGCCGAAATTCACGTCGACACCCGCGTCGAGCATGATGCGCGCCGATTCGAGGTCGCCCTCGCGCGCCGTGAACATCAGCGCGGTGAAGCCGCCGCGCGGGATGGGAGAAATCGCCGACGCCGCACTCAGCTTGGGTGGCTTTGTCTCGCGATCGAAGCCTCGCACTTTCCAGTCGGCGCCGCGCTCGAGCAGGAGTTTGACGACTGGAGCGTGACGCTCTGCCGCGGCCCACATCAACGCGGTCTGCCCCTTGTAGCGCTCCCGCGCGTTCACGTCGGCACCGCGATCGAGGAGCATGCGCACCGACTCCGCGTTGCCCGAACGCGCTGCGCTCATGAGCACGGTCTCGCCGTCAGGCGTGGACAGCGCTGTCGCATCCGCGCCCGCGTCGAGCAGCACCTTGACCAGGGCGGCGTTGCCGGACGTGGCTGCCTCGGAGAGCGGCGACGCGCCGAACCGGTTCGTGGTGGCCGCCTTCGCGCCGGCACCGATCAGGAGCTTGACTGCCTCGACGTCGTTCCAATGCGCAGCCCAATGCAGCGCGGTGGTCCCGTCGGGCTGCGGCGCGTTGACGTCGACGCGCTTACTCACCATCCCACGCAGGGCCGCGATGTCGTTCCGCTGCGCCGCGTCAGCTGCATCAGACGTCCCCGCGAACGCGAGCGTCGGCATCGCGCCGATGAGCACACAT
>Ga0207669_10000138_pt1 | contig 34934 bp, 30 predicted proteins | sample KBSM33metaG_FD_184329 | JGI IMG/M metagenome (GOLD analysis project Ga0207669, IMG submission 184329) | Miscanthus rhizosphere microbial communities from Kellogg Biological Station, Michigan, USA - KBS M3-3 metaG (SPAdes) (version 2) | ecosystem: Host-associated > Plants > Roots > Rhizosphere >...
GTCAGCAGATTCCGATCTATGGTGCTCCCCAGGCGTCGCAAGCGGTCTGCGCCGCCACCGGCCTGCCCGCCAATCTGTACGGCAGCCCCACCTTGCTGTGCCCGACCGATGTCGGCTGCACCGTGCGGCGCGGCGGCTTCACGGTGAATCCGGAAACGGCCTATACCAAGACCCTCGGCGTTGTGCTGAAGCCGCGCTTCCTGCCGGGCCTGACCGTGTCGGTCGATCGCTTCGTGATCGATCTCAACGACTCGATCGGCTATAACGACTATGACTATTTCTCGAACGGTTGCCTTGCTACCGGCAGCCAATTCTTCTGCCAGATGTTCGTGCGCAACGCCAACGGCACGCTCTACAGCACCCCATCGACCAATCCGACGACCGGCTTCCTGCGCGGCGGTACGACCAACTATTACAAGAGCAAGTCGCACGGCTGGGATTTCCAGGGCCAATATGCGTTGTCGCTGGGCGGCGCGGGACGGCTGGATTTCGACTTTACCGGTTCGCTGACCACGCTGGCCGGCGGCCAGGATTCGCCGATCCTGCCGAAATATAACTGCGCGGGCTATTATGGCGGCGGCTGCGGCCAGCTGATCCCCAAATGGTCGCATGAGCTGCGGGCGACCTATACGACCAACGACAAGTTCTTCAGCGCTTCGCTGAACTGGCGCCATTTGGGACCGCTCACCAACGTGACGAACTCGGGCGATCCGGCGCTCGGCTGGACGCCGGACGGTGTTCGCACGACTTTCTACCGGATCCCGGCATACGACTATATCGATCTGGCGCTCAGCTTCCGGGTCACCAAGGCGTATTCGTTCCGTATCTCGGCGAACAACCTGTTCGACCGGACCCCGCCGATCCTGCCGAATTCCTACAATTACGGCCTGTCGCGCAGCAACACGCTGTCGGCACGGTACGACTCGCTCGGCCGCCAGGTCGCGGTTGGGGTCACCCTCAACTTCTGATCTTCCCTCCACCCCTGGAGGATTTCCCTGAGCCCGCCTCTTCGAGGCGGGCTCTTTTTTTGTCATTTCGATGTTGTGTAAGTGTGGCTCGGAAGCCGCTTTCGCGACGATGGCGATCAGCGATCGACTAGCTGGCAGGACCGCCCGGTCTGGGGCGAACTCGTCTCTGGTCGATGCGGGGCAGTCTTTTCAGGGTATGGGCTCGGCGCCCAAGCAACTGCCATCCAGACGGTTCTTGCCCCGTTGCTTGGCTGGAGCGGCTCGGCAGGTTGCCCCATACGAAAACTAGGCCGTCCGCTCGGCTTGCTGCCAGGCGAGTGCGGCAAGTATGGGCAGGTCGGCCGCGAGCCGGCCCGCCTCCGCCGAGGCCGCGGTTCCCCGGATCATCCGCGCCTTGATGCCGTGGCAGATCGCGGCGAAGCGGAAGAAGTTGAACGCGACGTAGAAGTCCAGGTCCGGAATCCCCGCTCGTCCGGTCCGGCGGCAATAAGCCGCGACATAATCCTCCTCGCTCGGGATGCCGAGTTTGGCGAGGTCGCTATTCGCCAGCCCGGGAATGGTGAGCGCGGGCATCCGGTACATCATCAGGTGATAGGCGAAGTCGGCGAGCGGGTGGCCGAGCGTCGACAGCTCCCAGTCGAGCACCGCGCGGACGGCGAAGGCGTCGAGCGCGAAGATCAGATTGTCGATACGGAAATCGCCATGGACCAATGTCGTCTCGTCACCCGCCGGGATATGCTCGGGCAGCCAGGCGATCAGCCGGTCCATATTGGCATCGCGGCCGGCGACATCGTCCGCCAGATACTGGCGCGACCAGCGCGCGACCTGACGCTCGATATACTGGCCGTGACGCCCGTACCCGCCAAGCCCGACCGTTTCCGGATCGATCGTATGAAGTTGCGCGATCGCGGCGTTCATCGCGTCGTAGATCGCGGCGCGCGCCGCCGGGGTTTCGCCGGGCAAGGTCGCGTCCCAGAAGATCCGGCCATCGACCATGTCCATCACGTAGAACCAGGTGCCGATCACCGCGTCGTCGGTGCACAGGCCGTATACGTGCGGCACGGGAAAGCCCGCGCTTTCGACCGCGCGGATGACCTGCGCCTCGCGATCGACCGCGTGCGCGCCGGGTAGCAAGGTGCCGGGCGGCTTGCGGCGGAGGACGTAGCGGCGTTGCGGCGTGACCAATTTGTAGGTTGGGTTGGACTGGCCGCCGTTGAACTGTTCGACGCGCAACGGTCCTTCGAAGCCCGGGACATTGGCCGCCATCCAGTCGGCGAGCCGTCCCTCATCGAAGCGATGCGCGGGGCGGACCGCGCCAGTGCCGGCGAACGAGTCCGCGGTCATTGCGCGGCGATCCAGTCGCGCTTGATCTTCTTGGCGAGGCTCCACTTGTGGACTTCGGTCGGCCCGTCATAGATGCGGAAGGCGCGCACCTCGCGAAAGACCTGCTCGACGATCGTGTCGCCCGACACGCCCGTTCCGCCCATCGCCTGGACGCAGCGATCGGCGATCCGCATCAGCGCCTCGCTGACCGCGACTTTCGCCATCGAGCTCTCGACGGTGCCGAGCGCGCCCGTATCGAGCACGCCCGCGCACCAATCGATCATCAATTCGGCCTGTTTGAGGTCGATCAGATTCTCGGCGAGCATGAAGCCGACGCCTTCATGGTCGATCAACGGCTTGCCGAAGGCGTGGCGGCGATTGGCATAATCGGTCGCGATCTCGTTCGCGCGGGTGCAGGCGCCTAGCCAGCGCATGCAATGCGTCAGCCGCGCCGGGGCCAACCGGACCTGCGCCAGCTTGAAGCCGTCGCCCGGCGCGCCGAGCATCTGGTCCGCCGTGACCTTCAGCCCTTCGATCGCCACCACCGCATGGCCACCCGGCATCGAGGAATCGATCGTGTCGAGCACGCGCTCGATGCGGATCGCGGGGTCGGGCAGGTCGACGAGGAACAAGGACGCGCCTTCCTCCGCCTTCGCCATCACGATCCCGACCTTCGCGCCCTCGGCTCCCGTGATGAAGGCCTTGCGCCCGTCGATCCGCCAGCCATTGCCGTCGCGCGTCGCGGTCGTCTGCAGCATCGACGGGTCGGAACCCGCGCCGCCATCTGCCGCGGGCTCGGTCATGAAGAAGGCCGAGCGCGCCTCGCCGGCGAGGATCGGGGCGAGGAACCGCGCTTTCTGGTCGGCGGTCGCGACCTTGCCGAGCAGGTACATATTGCCCTCGTCGGGCGCCGCGACATTGACCGCGACGGGACCGAGCGGCGACAGACCGGCGGCGTGCAGCACGACGGCGACCTCGCGATGATCGAGGTGCGTGCCGTCGGCCAGGATGTGCGGCGTCAGTACGCCTGCCGCGCGCGCCTTGGCGCGAAGCTCGGCGACCAGATCGTCGCTCGGCCCATGCGCGCCGCTGCGCGGATCGCGTTCGTACGGCGCGACGACGTCGCGGACGAATGCCTCCACCTTGGCGGCGATCGCGACGGCGCTCATCGCGGCGCCATCCGGATCGCGCCGTCGAGGCGGATCACTTCGCCGTTGAGCATCGGGTTGGTGACGATCGTTTCGACCAACGCGGCATATTCCTCGGGCCGGCCGAGCCGGCTGGGATGTGGTACCTGGGTGCCGAGTGATTCCTGCGCGGCGGGGGGCAGCCCCATCAGCATCGGCGTCAGGAAGATGCCGGGCGCGATCGTCATGACGCGGATGCGGTGTTGGGCAAGGTCGCGCGCGATCGGCAATGTCATGCCGACCACCCCGCCCTTCGACGCGGCATAGGCGGCCTGGCCGACCTGGCCGTCATAGGCCGCGACCGACGCGGTGTTGACGATGACGCCGCGTTCCTCGCCGATCGGATCGGTGGCGGCGAGGCTGGCCGCGAAGCGCGCGATGACCGCGAAACTGCCGACCAGATTGACCTCGATCGCCTGGCGGAACGCCGCGAGCGGGTGCGGGACATTTTCCTTGCCCACCGTCTTGATCGCGGGCGCGATGCCCGCGCAATTGACCAGGATTCGCGCGACTCCGTGCGCGGCTTCCGCCTCGGCCAGAGCCGCGTCGATCGCCGCGTCGTCGGTGACGTCGACCTGGGCGAACCGTCCGCCGATCGCGGTTGCATGTGCCGTTCCGGCAGCGGCGTCGCGGTCGAACAAGGTCACTTTCGCGCCGCGCGCCGCGAGCATCGCGGCGGTCGCGCCGCCCAGCCCCGACGCGCCGCCAGTGACGATCGCTGCCGCATTCCCGATTTCCATAGTCTCTCTCCGGTTTTTATTGCGCGGTCGAGCCGCCGTCGACGACGAGCTCGGCCCCGGTCATGTATGTCGACGCGTCGCTCGCGAGGAACAGGATAGCGTCGGCGATCTCCTCGGGCGTGCCGACCCGGCCGACCGGAATATCCGCGAGCAGGCGGGCAGCGATCGCGGGGTCGGCATGGACGCTGGCGCTGAGTGGGGTAGCGATATGGCCCGGGTGGATTGAATTGGCGCGCACGCCATTGCCCAAAGCCGCGCATTCGAGCGCGGTCGCCTTGGTGAACATCCGCACCGCGCCCTTCGCCGCGCAATAGCTGCCGGTATTGGCGGCGGCGGCGATGCCGCGGATCGATGACATGTTGACGATCGCGCCGTTCCCCGATCGCGCAAGGAGCGGCAGCAGGTGTTTGGTCGCGAGGAACACGCTGTCGAGATTGACCGCCATGATCGCGCGCCAATGGTCGAGCGTGGTGTCCGCGATAGAGCGGAACACGCCGAACCCGGCATTGTTGACCAGGATATCGAGACGCCCGGCGTCCTGATCGATCTCACCGGCCAGCTTCGCCCAGGCGGCTTCGTCGGTAACGTCCATTGTGACGCCGCGATGCCGGCCATCACCGAGCGACTCGACCGCCGCGGCCAGCCCGTCGGCATTGCGGTCGACCAGGATCACGGCTGCCCCCACCTCGGCGAAGCGGCGGGCGGTGGCGAGCCCAATCCCGGATGCCGCGCCGGTCACCAGCGCGGTCCTGCCCGTTAGATCGTTCATCCGAAAGCCGCCTTTCCTGATCCTCATCACGCTGACCAAACCGTCCGTTGACGTGTTCGCGATCCTGCCGTTAGCATAACCGTCCGACCGGTTGGTCTAGCAAAAAGGAGAGGCGCGCAATGACCGCAGCTGCGGTAACACTCGACGCCGTGGGGCGTGTTCGTGCCCACGCGCCGAAGACCTTGGCGGGGTATCGCCGCTTCCGGTCGGTGATCGAGAATGACGGCGCCTTGCCGAAAACGCTCAAGCATCTGTTCGTCGCGGCGGCGGCGTGCGTGAAAGGCTATCCCGACATGGCCGAGCGCGAATTGCGCGCGGCGGCGGCGGCGGGGCTCGACGTCGAGCTTGCCGGATGCGCGGTGGCGATCCTCGCGAGTTCGCGTGGCGAAGGCGCCGCGTTGCGCTTCGAATCGATCTATGCCCGCGTTTATCCCGACAATGCCCGGATCGAGGCCGAGGAGCGCGAGCTGGTCGTCGCGCCGGGCGAAGCGGAGCAGAATTTCCTCTCTTATTTCACGACGATGCCGCCGTCGCTCGGCAAGCTGCTCGATCTCGTGCCGGTCGGCGGCGACGCTTATTATCTGATGCGCGAGGGAACGCTGTCGGGCACCGCGCTCGAACCGCGCCACGCCGAGTTGTTGCTGGTGACCGTGTTGGCGGCCGATTACAGCAATTGGGCGTCGGTGCACATGGATGGCGCGCGCCGCGCGGGCGCAAGCGAGGCCGAGGTTGCCGAAGCGGTGTTGTGCGCGGTCCCGGTCGCCGGGCTGTCGGCCTGGGTGGTCGGCGCGACCGCGATGGATGCCGGGGCGAAATGAACAAGGTGGCGTGCCTTGAGTTCACGGCATGTCCGGGGCACAGCCGCGACATAACAGGGAGAGGATGATCGATGGGCGTCAAGACCGCGCGAAAGCGCCCGACGACCGAAGCGCATGACGAAAAGCGCCTCGAAATCATCCAGCATTGCGCCGCCTTGTTCGACAAGGTCGGTTTCCACAATACGTCGATGCAGATGCTTGCCGACGAGGTGGGGCTGGGGAAGCCGACACTCTATCATTATTTCCCCAGCAAGCTGTCGATCCTCTACGCGATTCACGACACGCACATCGGCGCGCTGCTCGACGGGCTGAAGCATGATCCCGGCACCGATCCGGTCGATTCCCTGCGCTCGGCATGCATCGACATCCTCGGCCAGATCGCGACGCATCCCGGCTATGTCCGCGCCTTCATGGACAATTACGGCGACCTCGAAGGCAAGATGCGCGACGCGATCCGCACCCGCCGCCGCGACTATTTCGACGGGGTCAAGGCGCTTATCATCGAAGGCGTCGAGAGCGGCCGGTTCCGCGCGGTCGACCCGGTGATCACTACCTACGGTTTTCTCGGCATGTGCAATTGGGCGTATAAATGGTATCCCCCGATGGCGAAAACGCGCACGCCCGAAGAGGTAGCCGATGCGTTGTGCGGTCCATTCTTCGACGGCCTGAAGGCGGGATAGGACGCGATGCACGTCAACGAGGACATGCTGGCCGCGGTGCGTGTCCGATCGCTGGCGGAAATCCGGCCGGCTGCGGAAGCGTTACGCGACGCGGTGCACGGCCTGGCCGGGCTGAAGGTCGCGGTCACCGACAATATCGCCGCGGCCGAGCCGATGAAGGACGCCGATGGCGTGATCCTGGCTGGCGACGTCTTCGGTTTTTCGGGTGAGGATTCGCGCTGGTGGCGCTTTCCGCAGCTGGCGCTGACCTCACCGCTGCCGATGGCGTGCCGGTTCGAGAGCGAGCCGTTCTGGTGCAACGCCGACGGCATCCGCACCCGCACGCCCAACGCGCTGCTCGCCGGGCTCGACCTCACCAACTTCCGCGAACGCGCGCTGACCAGCGCGGCGATCGTCGCGCCGATCCATCTGCCGTTCGGGCAGATCGCGGCAGCGAGCTTCCTGTCGCCCGATCCCGCGGTCGACGATCTTTCCGCGCCGTTCGAGGCAGTCGGCGAGACGCTGGCGCTGCTCGCGCGCATCTTCGTCGCGAGCTACGTCAAGGTCACCGAGCGGCGCCCGGCCAGCATCGCGCGGGTCATGCTCACCAAGCGCGAGGTCGAATGCCTGCGCTGGGCGGCGGCGGGCAAGACCAATGACGAGATCGCGATGATCATCAATCTCAAGCGCACCACGATCCGCTTCCACATCCGTTCGGCGGCGCAGAAGCTCGACGCGGTCAACCGCGACCAAGCCTTGTTCAAGGCCGCGCAGCTCGGTTTCCTCGGCACCTTGCGCTAGCCCAACACCCTAGCTGACCCATTGGACAGAGGCGCTGTCCGACCTGCCTGACTAGGTTTCGGGGCAGGAGGAAGGATATGCCTGATCTGGCACCGCCGATCGACGATCGGTTGCTGCATCTCGACGCGGACGGCGCCCCGGCGCTGCTGGCGGCGCGCGAGCGCGAGAGCGGGCGGCTGATGTTCCCGGCGCCGGGAGACGCCGATCCCGAACGATACGAATCCGTCCTGTTGCCGCGTGAAGGCCGGCTCTGGTCGTGGACGGTTCAGCGCTTCCGCCCCAAATCGCCGCCTTACGCCGGGCCCGAGGCGTTCGCGCCTTATGCCGTGGGCTATGTCGCGCTCGGCGACGCGATCATCGTCGAGGGGCGGCTCACCGGCGCCCCGCTCGATGGCTTCGCGATCGACATGAAGATGCGGCTCGTCGCCGAACCCTTCACGCTGGAAAGCGGCGAGCAGCGGACCACGTTCGCCTTCGCCCCGATCACGGAGGAAGCGGCGTGAGCGACGTCTATATCGTCGGTGCCGGTATCCATCCGTTCGGGCGCACGCCGGAGCGAACCGGACTGCAACAAGGCGTGTTCGCGGTGCGTCAGGCGCTCGGCCGCGCCGGGCTCGACTGGCGCGAGATCCAATTCGCCTATGGCGGGTCGGACGCCGCGGGCAAGGCCGACACGATGGTGTCCGAGCTCGGGCTGACCGGACTGCCGTTCATCAACGTCGCCAATGGCTGCGCGACCGGCGGGTCGGCGATGTTCGGCGCCTATTCGACCATCAAGTCGGGCGAATTCGACCTCGGCATCGCGGTCGGTTTCGACAAGCATCCGCGCGGTGCCTTCGACCCCAAGCCAGCCGAATGGGGCCTGCCCGACTGGTATGGCGAGACCGGGCTGATGCTGACCACGCAGTTCTTCGCGATGAAGATCCAGCGCTACATGGCGATGCACGGCATCACCAATGGCACGCTGGCGGCGGTCGCCGAAAAGGCGTTCGCCAATGGCGTGCTGGCCGATCATGCCTGGCGGCGCGAGCCGGTCGATGCCGAGACGATCCTGTCCTCGACGATGGTCAGCGACCCGCTGACCAAGTTCATGTTCTGCTCGCCCGCAGAGGGCGCGGTTGCGCTGATCCTTGCCAGCGAGGCGAAGGCGAAATCGCTCGGCCTGCCCGCGGTCCGCCTGCGCGCAGCGGCGGTGCGCAGCCGCCCGCCGGGGTCGTTCGAGGTCTTCTCGCCCGCGCTCGACATCGAGCGCGGCCTCTCGCCGACCAACATCGCGTCGCGCGCTGCCTATGAAATGGCGGGGGTCGGGCCAGAGGATGTCGATGTCGCGCAGCTCCAGGACACCGAGAGCGGCGCCGAGATCATGCACATGGCCGAGAACGGCTTCTGCGCCAACGGCGAGCAGCAAGCCTGGATCGCCGAGGGCCGCACCCGGATCGACGGGACGCTGCCGATCAACACCGACGGCGGTTGCCTTGCCTGTGGCGAGCCGATCGGCGCCTCCGGGCTGCGCCAGGTGTACGAGAATTACGTCCAGCTGACCGGGCAGGCGGGCGCGCGGCAAGTGCCGGGCGATCCGCGGATTGGCTACAGCCATGTATACGGCGCGCCCGGCGTCTCCGCCGTGGCGATCGTGGAGCGCGCCTGATGGACCTCGTGCTCTCGCCCGAACAACGCGCTTTCAAGGAAGAGGTTCGCGGCTTCCTCGACACCGCGCTCACTCCCCCGATGCGGCGCGGCGCGGCGCTGACCTCGGGCGTGTTCGCCGAGCCCGACGTTTATCGCGCGTGGCAGGCGGCGCTCGAGGCGAAGGGCTGGCTAACCTATTTCTGGCCGGCGCGTGCGGGCGGGCCCGGCTGGGGCGCGGTCGAGCGCTGGATCTTCGAAACCGAATGCGCGCGGGCCGGCGCGCCGATATTGCCCGGCATGGGCCTGAAGCTGGTCGGCCCGGTGCTCTACACCTACGGCACGCCCGAGCAGCAGGAGCGCTTCCTACCCGCGTTGCGGTCGGGCGAGCATGTCTGGGCGCAGGGATTCTCCGAGCCCGGTTCGGGCTCCGACCTTGCCAGCCTGCGGACCCGCGCGGTGCGCGACGGCGACGATTATGTCGTGACCGGGCAGAAGATCTGGACCACCCAGGCACAGTTCGCCAACTGGCTGTTCGCGCTGGTCCGCACCGATGCCGCGGTCAAGCCGCAGGCGGGAATCTCGTTCCTGCTGATCGACATGACCTCGCCCGGCGTCACCGTGCGCCCGATTCTGAGCGCGTCGGGCGATCATGAGCTCAACGAGGTGTTCCTCGACGACGTCCGCGTGCCGGTCGCCAACCGCATCGGCGCTGAAGGCGAAGGCTGGGGCATCGCCAAGTTCCTGCTCGAGAACGAACGCGGCGGCACGGGCTATGCCCCGCAATTGCTGGCCGATCTCGACCGGCTGGTCGCCGCGGCTTCACCGCTCGGCGCGCTGCTCGCCGACCGCGCGACGCGCCTCCGGCTCGAGGCCGAGGCGCTCGAGATGACCGAATTGCGGACTCTGCTGGAAATCGAGGAGGGTCAGCCCCCCGCGCCGCGCAGCCTCGCGGTCAAGCTGATCGCGTCGGAAATCCGCCAGGGGATCGAGGCACTGGCGGTCGACGCGTTCGGCCTCGCCGGACTCCAGCTGCCCACCGAACGCCCGTTCCATGCGGACGATGCGCCGCCGCTGGTCGGCCCGCCCGAGGCGGGGCTGGCCGCTGCCCGTTATCTCAACGCTCGTGCCTGGTCGATCTTCGGCGGGACGAGTGAAATCCAGCTCAACCTGATCGCGCGCGCCGCCCCGGCCGCGCCCTGACTTTCGCGAAAGGATCGCCTTCGTGCCCGACGCCTATATCGTTTCCGCCCGACGCACCGCCGGCGGCCGCCGCAACGGGCGGCTCGCCGGAATCCATCCCGCCGATCTCGGCGCGCGTGTGCTCGACGCGATCGTCGCGGAAACCGGGGTCGATCCGGCGGCGATCGACGACGTCATCATCGGCTGTGTCAGCCAGATCGGCGAGCAGACCTTTGCGCTGGGGCGCAACGTCGTGCTGGCGTCCTCGCTTCCCGACAGCGTGCCGGCGGTGACGATCGACCGCCAATGCGGGTCCTCGCAACAGGCGCTGCATTTCGCCGCGCAGGCAGTGACGTCGGGCACTCAGGACCTGGTGATCGCGGGCGGCGTCGAAAGCATGTCGCGCGTGGCCATGGGCTCGCCGGTGACGCTGGCGGCGCAGGCGGGGATGGGCGAGGGGCCGTTCGCGAAGAGCATCCAGCAGCGTTATGGCGTGCCCGCGTTCAGCCAGTTCACCGGCGCGCAGATGGTCGCCGACAAATACGGCCTCGACCGCGACACGCTCGACCGGTTCGCACTCGACAGCCATCGCAAGGCTGCCGCCGCGATCGACGCGGAGGCGTTCGCCCGCGAGATCGTGCCGGTCGAGGTGACGACTCCCAAGGGCGAGCGCCTGATGCATGAGCGTGACGAGGGCGTCCGCGCCGATGCCAGCCTCGAATCGATCGGGTCGGTCAAACTGCTGACCGAAGGCGGCAGCTTGAGCGCGGCGACGGCGAGCCAGGTGTGCGACGGGGCCAGCGGCGTGCTGGTCGCCTCCGAAGCAGCGGTAAAGGCGCACGGCCTCATCCCATTGGCACGCATCCACAACCTGACCGTCACCGCGGGCGATCCCGTCATCATGCTCGAGGAACCGGTCCCGGGGACGCGGCGTGCGCTCGACCGCGCCGGCCTTGCGCTCGACGATATCGACCTGTTCGAGGTCAACGAGGCATTCGCCTCGATCCCGCTGGCCTGGCTCAAGGCGCTCGGCGCCGATCCCGCCAGGCTCAACGTCCATGGCGGCGCGATCGCGCTCGGCCATCCGCTCGGCGCCACGGGAACCAAGCTGATGGCCACCCTGGTCCATGCGCTCCACGCGCGCGGCGGGCGCTATGGCCTCCAGACGATGTGCGAGGGTGGCGGCATCGCCAACGTCACGATCGTCGAGCGGGTCTGATGCGGCTGGGGCCGAGCGAGGAACAGGCGATGCTGCGCGAGACGGTCGCGCGGTTCCTCGCCGATCGCGGTGAGGCAGCGGCGATCGGTGCCGCGCCGATGCCGGCCGCGGACTGGCGCGCGATGGCCGAGCTTGGGCTGTTCGGTTTCCTGTTGCCCGAACGCGCCGGCGGCATGGGCGGCGGGTCGGACGATGCGATGATCGTCGCCGAGGCGCTGGGCAGGGGGCTGGCGATCACGCCGTTGGGCGAGGGCGTGATCGGCGCGGCCGACATCGTCGCGCGCCATGGCGACGACGAGCTCGTCCAACGTTTCGTCGCGCCGGCCATGGCGGGCGAGGCGATCCTGGCGCTGGCGGTCGGGTCCGCACGCGAGGAAGCCGGCAGGGTCTCGGGCGTTTTCGACTTCGTGCGCTGGGCGCCCCAGGCCTCGGCCCTCGTCGTGCTGGGGGATGACGCGGCTCATGTCGTGGCGCTGGATGCGAATGGCGCCGCGCTGACGCCGCGCCGGCTCGCCGACGGGACGCCGGCCGCCTGCATCACGCTCGCCGATTGCGAGGCGGCGCGGATCGCGCTGCCGCCTGGCGGCGCGGAAACGGCGCTGGCGATGGTCGACCTGACCCATGCCGCGGAGATGACCGGGGTGATGGCTTTGCTCTACGCGCAGACCGCCGACTATGCCGCGACGCGGCGCCAGTTCGGCGCGGCGATCGGCACCTTCCAGGCAGTGCAGCACAAGCTGGCGCGGATGTTCGTCGCGCTCGAACAGGCACGTTCGCTCACGATCAGGGCGGCGGCGACCGGGCGGGAAGATGCGGGTTTCGTCCGCGCCGCGCGCTCGGCCAAGGCCTATGCCGCCGATGCGGCGCAATTCCTCGCCGAGGAGGCGGTGCAGCTTCACGGCGGGATCGGGGTCACTGACGAACTGCCGGTCGGGCGGGGATTGCGGCGCGTGATGGTGCTGGGCCGCCTGTTCGGCGGCGCGGCCGACGCCCGAGCCAGGCTGGCGGCATGACCATCAACCGTCGCTGGACGCTGGCGCGGCGTCCCGACGGACCGGTTGCGGCCGAGGATTTCGCGCTGGCCGAGGTCCCGTTCGTCGCACCGCCGTTGGCCGCGGGTGAGGTGCTGGTGCGCAATCGGGTGTTCGCGATCGCCCCGACGATCCGCAACTGGCTCAACCCCCCGGGGCGCAGCGATCGTGGGTCGATCCCGATCGGCGGGGTTATATCCGGGATGGCGGGTTGCGACGTCGTCGCCTCGTCCCATCCCGACTGGCAGGTCGGCGACCGGCTGATCGCGATGGCGCGCTGGGAGGATTGGAGCGTGATCGCGCCCGACGCCGCAGCGGTGCCGCCGTTCCGGCTGCCCCCGAACATGGATTTCGCCGAGGCGCTGGGGCCATTGTCGCTCAACAGCCTGACTGCCTATTTCGGGATGACCGAAATCGGACGCCTCTCGGCCGGCGACGTCGTATTGGTATCGGGAGCGGCGGGATCGGTCGGTTCGGTAGCCTGCCAGATCGCGCGGATCCTGGGTGCACGCGTCATCGCGATCGCCGGCGGCGCGGACAAATGCGCGTGGTTGCGCAACACCTGCGGCGTCGACGCGGCGATCGACTATCGCGGCGAGGATGTCGCGGCGCGCCTGGCCGAACTGTGCCCCGCCGGGATCGACCTGTTCTTCGACAATGTCGGCGGCGCGATCCTCGATGCCGCGATCGATCGGATGGCGGCGCACGGAAGGATTGTGCTGTGCGGCCAGATCGCGGCCTATGACGGCGATGCGCCGGCGCGTGGGCCGAGCGACATGATGAAACTGGTCTATCGGCAACTCCGGATGGAAGGTTTTGTCGTCGGCGATTTCGTCGACCGCGCGGACGAAGCGCGGGCAGCGCTCGGCGGGTGGATCGACAGCGGCGCGCTCAAGGTGCGCGTCGACCTGCGTCACGGCTTTGACGCGATTCCGGGCGCATTCGTCGACCTGTTCTCGGGGCGCAATGCCGGGACGCTGATCGTCGCGGCGGACTGACCGTTGGAGCCGACCGTGCGTTCGCGAAATCATCGCGCCGCCACGAAATATTATTGACTACATATGTAGTCGATATACCTTGCCGGCGAATCTTCCTTCGTCGGGGACTTGAGAATGATCGTCCGTTGCTCTGCGATCGCCGCCTTGCTTGCATTGTCGGTGGCTATGCCGGTCGGAGCGCAACGCGCGGCCCCCGCCGCAGTGGCGCGCACCGCTACCGCGATCGCGTTGACGCCAGCGACACGTAGTGCCGCGATCGATCAGATCGTCAATACGATCGAGAAAACCTATGTCTTCCCGGACCGCGTGCCTGCGATGGTCGCCAAGCTGAGGGAGGGGCTCGCCCAGCGCTATGATACCGCCGATCCCAGCGTCTTCGCCGAACGCGTGACGACCGACCTCCGCGCCGCGAGCGGCGACCGGCACATGTATCTCAACTATGCGCCCGACGAATTCGCCGCTGCGGGAAGCGCCGGGACCGCCACAAACAACCAGAAGGAAAGCCCCGAGCTGGAGGCGATCCATCGGCGGGCCGCAGTTCGCGGGAATCACGGCCTGGCCCGGATGGATATCCTGCCGGGCAATGTCCGCTATCTGAAGATCACCGGATTCGAGTGGGTCGATGACCAGACCGGCGCGGCCTATGATTCCGCCATGCGCTTCCTGCGCGACGGCGATGCCGTCATCATCGATCTGCGCGGCAATGGCGGCGGCTCGCATGCCGCGGTCCGCTATCTGCTCAGCCACTTCATGGACGGCGACACGCTCGACATGACGTTCCTCCAGGCGGGAGCGCCGCCCTCGCAGTCGCGGACGCTGGAATATCTCCCGGCCGGACGGCTCAAGGGCAAGCCGCTCTACGTGCTGATCGACCGATATGTCGGGTCGGCGGCGGAAGCCTTCGCCTATGACGTGCAGCAATTTCGGCTGGGAACGTTGATCGGCGCCGCGACCGCAGGGGCCGCCAACAACAACCGCTTTTCACCGGTCGCCCCCGAATTCATGCTAAGCGTTTCGTTCGGCCGGCCGGTTCATCCGATATCGCAGTCGAACTGGGAGAAGACCGGCGTGTCGCCAGACGTGGCGATCGATCCCGCCCGCGCGCTGGAGACCGCCCAATCGTTGGCGCTGGCATCGCTCGTGGCGAGGCCCACCGCGGACGCCGGCGATCGCGCCGATTGGGAATGGGCGCGCATCGCCATCGACGCCCGCCTTCGACCGCCGGTGATCCCGGAGGCGAAGCTCCGGTCGCTGACCGGCGTCTATGGTGCAAACCGCGTCGGATTTCAGGACGGCGGCCTGACCTATCAGCGAACCAATGGCGAGGTGGTCAAGCTAGTGCCGCTGACCGCCGACGCGCTGTTCTCGGTTGAGGGCTATGACGACCATCTCCGCATCCGGCTGACCGGAGAAGCCATGGAGCGGCAATGGGTCGACGAGCCGACCGCGACGCGGATCCCCAGGAAATAGGGCTCGGACCGCGGCATCGCCGGCCGCAGACATAGGCTCACGACCTCCGGTGTTCGGCTCTCAGAGGCGGACGGCAAGCCGGTGTGCTTCGAACAGTGCCTGGGACAGCCGGCGCGGGGCCACGCAATCCCCGATCGTGTGGACTTCCCGCCCATGGTCCGAAAAAGCAGTCGGCGCGGGACCAGCGACCGAACGCCCGGTCTGCACCACCACGAGATCCGCCGCGATCGTCTGCTCGATGCCGCTGGTCAGGCTCATCAGATCGGCGGTGCCCTCGCTCGCCTGGAGCAATTCGGACAGGACTTCATAGCGAGTGCCGCCCATGCCAAGCCGCACCAGCAGCGGCGCGACGCTTTCTGCCGGGATCGCCCCCGCGATCGTCGCCGACGGGGTCGACAGGGTGACCTGCCACCCCGCGTCGACCAGGGCATTGGCGACGCCATAGGTCCACCAGAAGCCGCTGCCGTCGTCCTGGACCAGCGCCTGCCCCGAACCGCGCGGTGCGGGCGGGCCATCGCGGAGGATGTCGAGCCAGGCGCACACGCCGGTACCATGGCGCTCGGAGTCCAGCGGCCGGGGCACGGCACCGGTGGCGAGCACGATCGTATCCGCCTGCCCGACGAGATCGCCGGGATGGTCGACCCGCCGGCCGAGATGGATATCGACCGGCAGGCGGCGGAGCTCGCTCTGCAAGTGATCGATCAGCCGCAATAGGCCGGAACGTTCGGGGATCGCGGCGGCGTAGAGGAATTGCCCGCCCAGCCCGTCGCTTGCTTCGTAAAGCGTGACCCGATGCCCGCGCAGCGCCGCGATCCGCGCCGCCTCCATGCCCGCCGGTCCGCCGCCGACAATGGCGATGCGGCGCGGCTCCGTAGCAGGCTTGAACGACGCAAAGGTAGGATCGCGCTCTCGCCCTGCCAGCGGGTTGACCGCACAGTGCAGATGCGGCGCGAAGGCGCGGCAATCCTGGTTGAGGCCGATACACGGGCGGATGCGATCGGCCTCGCCGCGTGCCGCCTTGGCCACCCAATCGCCGTCCGCGACGAACGCGCGCGCGAACCCGACCGCGTCGGCCTGTCCGGCGGCCAGCGCCTTTTCGGCGAGCGCCGGCGAGGTGAAGCGCTGGCCGACGATCGTCACCAGCCCGGACGCATCTCGCAGCACGCCGGCGGCGCGCGCCGCGGCGGCTTCGGGTTGGGTGACGTCCTTCACATAGGCGCCGCGCGTGCCCAGGGTGACGCTGAGATAATCGACCGGATGGTCGCGCGCGACTGCCTCGACGATGCGCCTGGTGTCGGACAGTTCGAGGCCATCGGCGAGTTCCTCGTCGGCGCTGAGCCGCAGCCCGAGCATGAAGTCGCCGCCGCACGCGGTGCGGATCGCATCGATCAGCTCGAACAGGAAACGCATCCGCCGGACCGGATCGCCGCCCCAGCCATCCTCGCGGCGATTGGTCGCGGGCGACAGGAACTGGCCGACCAGATAGCCGTGCGCGCCGTGGATCTCGACGCCGTCATGCCCGGTCGCCTCCAGATTGGCCGCCGACCGGGCGAAGTCGGCGATAACCCGGCGGATGTCCGCCTCGTCCATCTCGTGGGGTGGAAACGGATCGCGCGGCGAGCGGATCGGGCTTGGCGCGAGCAACGGATGATCGCTTTCCATGCCGATCGATTCGCGGCCGAGATGGATGATCTGGCCGACGATTGCTGCGCCCTGCGCGCGTACCGCCGCCGCGCGCCGTGCGAGTGCTGGCAGGACCTGGTCGTTATAGGTCTCGATCAGCTTGCGGCCGCGCCGCGCGGTGTCGGGCGAGACCACTGCCGCGCCGGTGATCATCAGCCCCACGCCCGATCGCGCGCGGTCTTCGTAATAAGCGATGTCGTCGTCGGTCGGAGCACCGTTCACGACCATCGACGTGCCGTGCGGCAGCATGACGATGCGGTTGCGCAGCGTGACCGAACCGATCTCGAGCGGGGAGAATAGCCGCGGAAAGGGCGCGCCCTCGGCCGGCATCATTGCACGATCGTGCCGCCGTCGATCACCAGCTCGGCACCAGTCATGTAGCTGGACTCCGAACTTGCCAGGAACAGGATCGCATCGGCGATCTCGTCCGCTCGGCCCATCCGGCCGAGCGGGATGTTGGCGAGGCGCTGCGCGGCCTTTTCGGGGTCGGTGAACACCGCCGCCGCCAGCGGGGTCTCGATCAGGCCCGGATGAACCGAATTGGCGCGGACGCCGTTGCCGAGCGCCGCGCATTCGAGCGCGGTCGCCTTGGTGAACATCCGCACGCCGCCCTTGGCCGCGCAATAGCCGGCGATATCGACGCCGCCGATGATACCGCGGACCGAGGACAGGTTGACGATCGCGCCATGCCCGGATGCCGCCAGCAGCGGCAGCATCGCGCGCGTGCCGAGGAAGACGCTGTCGAGATTGATCGCCATGGTCGCGCGCCACTCGGCCAGCGTGGTTTCCGCGATCGAGCGCACGACGGCGTTGCCGACATTGTTGACCAGCACGTCGAGCCGGCCGTTCTCCTGCGCGATACGGTCCGCCAGCGCGGTCCAGGCAGCTTCGTCGGTCGCGTCGAAGGTCACGGCGCTGCGCCGGCCCGAGTCCGCCAGCTCGCCAGCGGCCTCGGCGAGCCGGTCGGCATCGCGGTCGGCGAGATAGACCTGCGCGCCCTCGGCCAGAAACCGCCGCGCAGCGGCGAGACCGATGCCCGACGCGGCGCCCGTCACCAGCACGATGTGACCGGCGAAACGGCTCATGCCGCGTGCGGCTCCTCGGCCGACGGTTCGCGATCGAGGCCGGCGTCGCGGCGGCTCATCGCGACGATGTCGTCGAAATTGGGATTGGCACGTGCCAGGATATCGTCCGCGCGTTGCCGGATCGCGGGATCGAAGGCGGTCGTGGTGAAGGCATAGAAACGATCCGCGATGATCGCGTCGAATGCGATATCCGCGGCTTCCTCGGCGGTGGTGGCGTTGCGGTAGAGTTCCTCGCGCATCGCCTCGAGCTCGGCGGACTCGCGCACCGGGCCGTCACCATCGGCGAAGGCGGCGGGGCGATGGCGCTCGGCGTCATAGATCCCCGTCTTGACCAGCCCCGGGCAGAGCATCGTCACCCCGATCGGCGCGCCGACTTCCTTCAGGCCGGCATAGAGCGCTTCGGTCGCGCGCACGACCGCATGCTTGGCGGCGCCATAGCAGGCCGATCCCGAGCCGCTGACGACGCCGGCGACCGATGCGGTATTGAGGATATGGCCAGGCCGACCGGCGGCGATCATCCGCGGCACGAACGCGCGCATGCCATGGACCACGCCGTAGAGATTGACGCCGAGCGACCATTGCCAGTCGCCCAGGCCATATTCCCACACCTTGCGATGCCGCCCGCCGGGCACGATGCCGGCATTGTTGCAGAGCAGGTCGACCGCGCCGAACCGCGCATAAGCGGCATCGGCGAGCGCGACCACGCTGGCCTCGTCGGACACGTCGCAGCGCACGGCGAGTGCCCGGTCGGCGCCGATCGCCGCCGCGACCGCTTGCGCCTGCGCTTCCTGGATGTCCGCCAGGACGACGTTCATCCCTTCGGCCGCGGCGCGACGGGCCAAGGCGGCGCCGATCCCGCCGCCCGCGCCGGTGATGACCGCGGTCCTGCCCTCGAAATCGTGCATGTGCGTCCTACTCCGTCACGACAGTCTGCGGCTGGCTGAAGAACCGCGCCGCATAGAAGAAGATCAGCGCCGCGATCGCCGAGGGGACCAGCATGATCGCGAGCGCGAAGCGCAGCGCATCGGGACCCGCCCACGGCATCAGCGCGTCGCTCAGCAGGCCGGTCAGCCATGGCCCCAGGCCGAGGCCGAACAGGTTGAAACAGAGCAGCAGCACGGCATTGCCGAATGCGCGCATGTTCGGCGGCGTGGCGGATTGGGTCGCGGCGAGGATCGGCCCGTAATAAGCGATCATCGATGCCGCCGCGATCGTCGCCGCACCGATCGCGACCGGGGTCGAGCGCGTGAGATATTGCAGCAGCGCGACGGCTACGGTGATGGCGACGACCAATGCCATGATCCACACACGCCAGCGCGGATCGCGCTTTGTCAGCCGGTCGGTGATCCAGCCGCTGGCGAACATGCCCACCGCGCCCGCGCCGCCGCTCAGCAGCGCCATCAACGCAGCGACCGTGCCGAGCGACAGGCCGTGCGTGCGGGAGAAGAACGGTGCGTTCCACGTCATCATCGAATATTGCGAGAATCCGTGGAGCATCCCGGCGATAACGACGTAGCGAAAGCCCTTGGCGCGCCACAGCACGCCTAATGACGCGCCGATCGACAACGCGGGAACCGGGGGAGTGGCGGTCACAATATCGGCGCTACCGCGTTTCGGCTCGGCCAGGATCGCGAGGACGATCGGCGCGAGGACCAGCCCCGCGCCGCCGATCACCGCAAAGGCGAGCCGCCAGCCGAGCATCGCGCCCAGCCAGCCGGCACCGGCATAGCCGACCATCAATCCGGCCGGCAGCGCCAGTCCCCAGGTCGACATCGCGGTCGCGCGGCGATGCGGCGGGTAATAATCGGCGATCAGCGATACGCTGGCGGGCACGCTGCCCGCCTCGCCGATCGCGACCCCGATGCGCAGCACGACCAGCATCGCGAAGCTGGTGGCGAGGCCGCACAACGCGGTCATCGCGCTCCAGATGGCGAGCGAGATGACGATGATCCAGCGCCGGTCGAGCCGGTCGGCGAGCCGCGCGATCGGTAGCGACAGGGTCGCGTAGAACAAGGCGAAGGCGAGCCCCGTCAACGCGCCGAGCTGAGCGTCGGTCAGGCCGAGGTCGGCCTTGATCGGGATCTGCAGCAGGGAGACGATCGTGCGGTCGATATAGTTGAACGCCGAAACCAGGAACAAGGCAAGCAGCGCCAGGCGTCGGGTGCGGGCGCGCCCGGTCGCGAGCGGATCGAGCGCGGCCATCGTCGTCATGCCCAGCCAGCGGAGCGGGCGGCGGTGATCCCGAAGGTCGCGGCGAGCGCCAGCCCGCCGGCATAGCCGTGGCCAAACGCGCCGCCGGCATCGCTGCCCGCCGCGAACAGTCCGGGGACCGGCGTACCGTCACCGCGCAGCACGCGCGCACCGGGATCGATCGTCAGCCCGCCGAAGGTGAAGGTGATCGCCGGGTGGACAATCAGCGCATAGAAAGGCGGCTTGTCGAGCGCGGCGAAATCGTCGGTCCGGGGCGGGTCCATCACTTCCCAGCCGTGGCGCGCCTGATGGTTGAACGCCGTGATCGTCGCCCGCGTCGCGGCGCCGTCGAACCCCTCCGCATCGGCGAAATTCGTCACCTCGTCGAGCGTCTCCGCGACGATGCCCTTGCCGCCATTCTCGATCGCAACCTGCATCTTGTCGACCGGCACGCCAACCGAGACGACCGGGACGGTCGCATAGCTCGCATGTGCGCGCGAATCCCAGAAGCACAAGGCGCGGGCGCCGGGCTGCCGCACCGTGTGGACGGTATTGGCGTGGTCGCCATAGCTTTCGTCGCAGAACCGCTCGCCACGTTCGTTGATCAGCAACGCGTGCTCGGAGTGATATTGCGACAGCGCGACATAGAGCCGCTCGTCGTCCCAGACGCGCGGCTCGCTGACCAGATGGCCGTAGAAGCCGGCATTGGTCCCCGCGACCTCGCCGCCTGCTTCCTCGCCGAGCCGCAAGCCAGCGCCGTCGCTGACCGGATTGGAGCGGAGCAGCATCGTTTCGGCCTGGGGATGGATATAGCGCGCACGCAGTTCGGGCGACGCCTGATAGCCGCCGGTCGCGAGCAACGTGGCCGCCGCGCGGACGGTCACCTCGCCATCGGCGTGCCGGGTTCGCGCGCCGGTTACCCGGCCGTCCTCATCGCGCAGCAATTCCGTCGTTTCGGTCTCGAGGATGACGAAGCCACCGTGCTGTTCGACCAGATCGGCGCAGCCGCGGATATGGGCGTGGATGTCGATCTGGTAGCCTTGTCCATGGAGCACGTCGATCCGCGGCGACATGTCGATCCCGCGGCGGCGCAGCCAGGCGACCGCCGCGGGATAGGTATCGAATACGACATGGGCGAGCGCCGGATCGCCCCCGCCGTAGAGGTCGATCTTCTCCCGCGACGATGCCGTCCAGAACACCCCGCCCGACAGCACCGCCGACCCGCCCAGCGCCGCTGCCTTCTCGACGACGATCACGCGCGCGCCGCGCTCCGCGGCCCAGCCGGCGGCGGACATTCCCGCCATGCCGCCGCCAATGACCAGCAGGTCGCACGTGATCGTCTCTTCATCGCTCATAAGCATTCCCGGGCGGGTGGTCGCTTTCCTAGAACTTCATCTCGACCTGGACGAGGACGGCGCGCGGCTCACCGGCGACGGTGAAGACCTCGCCCACGCCACCCGGCTTGTCGACGCCGAGCGTGCCGTAGCGCCGGTTGGTCAGGTTGCGGCCGATCAGCGACAGCGCCCAGCGATCGTCGACCGTGGCGATCCGGGCACCCGCGTTGATCATCGTGAAACCGGGCTGGTACGACACCGGGTTGAGATTGAGTCCGGTATAATAGCCCGACGTGTAGCGAAGGTCGGCGTTGAGCGTCATCTTGAAGTTGGACGACAGATCTACGTCCTGCGCGATGCCCGCGGTCAACACCCATTCGGGCGCGCGATAGACCGGTTTCCCGGACAGATCCTGATGCGCCGGGATCGATCCGGCCGCCGGAATGCAGCCGAGCGCCGCGGTCTGTCCGGCATAGCATTGCGCGATCGGGAAGGACTGGAAATGGGCATCGTTATAGGACGCCGTCGTGCGCAGCGTGGTGCCCTTGATCGGGCGATAGGTCGCCTCGAACTCGACACCCTTGGTCAGCGTACTGGCGGCATTCTGTGTGACGAACACCGGGGTTCCGTTCGGCAGCACCAGCAGCGACGTCAGCGGTAGGCCGGTATATTTGTAGCTGAACCCGGTGAGCGTGGTGGTCAGCTTGTTGTTGAACAGCGACGCCTTGGTCCCAATCTCGAACCCGCGCACCTTTTCCGCGTCGAAGCTCAACGTGTTCTTCGTTGCAGTCGACGCGAGAATACCGGGATTGGAATATCCGCCCGCCAGATAGCCGGTCTTGTACGCGCCATAGATCAGCACGTTGCGGTGCGGATGCCAGCTCAACGTCGCTTCGGGCGAGAAATTGCTCGCGCTCTTTTCGCCGTTGATCACCGTCCCCACCGGCAGGATCCCGACGGCGTTGGAGTTCACGAACGTGCTGAAACTGTTGATCTTGTTCTTCTGCCACGTGTAACGGCCGCCGCCGGCAAGCTCGAGCGAGTCGGTGAATTTGACGATCAGCTGTCCGAACCCGGAAAAGGCCGTGCTCTCGTTGTGCTGTTCGTTGTCATAGGCGTGGAATTTGCCGGTTGTCGCATCGGGCAGCAACGCGCCGTTGGCGCCGCCGACATACAAGGTCCGCTTGTTCTGTTCGTAATGGCCGCCGAACGCGACGTTGAACATGCCGTCGAACGAGGTGACGGCGCGGAGCTCCTCGTAGAAGCTCTTGTTCTTCTCGTTGCTGTACGACCAGAATTGCGAATAGGCCGTGCCGTCGGCATTGCCCTGGCTGACATAGGCATAATCGTAATAGCCCGTGACCGAGGTCAGCTTGATCTTGCCGGCGGTGTAGTTGAGCGTCAGCGTCGGCAGATAGGTATCGTCGCTGGAATAGGGACGGCCATTGTCGTGTGACTTCACCTGTGGCCACAGATTGATGATGGTCGGCGACAGCCAGCCCTGCGACGAGCGGTCGTCGAGCTTGCAGTCTCCGGTCGGATCGAGCAGCGCCGCGCCGGTACCCGGCCGCGCCCGGCCGGCAGGGCAGCCCATGACTTCGTCGAAGCTCTGCAGGCTCTGGCCCTGATAACGGCTGACCAGCATCTTGAAGGTCGCGTCGAAATTGCCGTCCTCATATTTGAGGGTGAACCTGCCGGCGAGCTTCTTCTCGGCGCCGAGCCGGCCCTGCGCGGCGGGAACGAAAATGCTGCCGGTGGCAGCGCTGCGCAGCAGATCGGGCACGCCGTTGTTCATGTTGCGGATATAGCCCTGGCTCTGGCTCGCGAAGAGCGCGAGGCGGGCGCCCAGCTTGTCGGTGATCGGCCCCGACACCGCCGCCTCGATCGAGGCGGTATCGGCGTTGAATTCATAGCCGCTGCGGACAAAGCCGGAAAACGTCGACGTCGGATCGGCCGACTTGACCGACACCACGCCGCCCGGGGAGTTCTTGCCGAAGAACAACGCCTGCGGCCCCTTGAGGACGTCGACCGACTCGATATCGAACAAGGCATCGTTGAGGATGCGTCCGCGGCTGATCGCCATGCCGTCGAAATCGAGCAGCACCGATTGCTCGACACCGGCATCGAGGCTGGCGGAGCTGACGCCGCGCATCGTGATCGACGTGCCCGACCCGGTGAAACCGCGATCGAGCGACACTTGCGGCGCCAAGATCTTGATATTGGCGACCGAAGTCAGGTCGTATTGCCGGATCTGCGCGGGGGTGATGACGGTGGCCGCGACGGGCACGTCGATCAGGCGCTCCGAACGCCGCCGGGCAGTCACGACGATGTCCGCGTCGTTCGCCTGATCGACGGGAGCCGCCTTGGTCGTTTCGGGTGCGGCCTGCGGCACGGCGGCCGCGGCGACGGCAGTTGCCGGCTGTTCCTGCGCGACGGCGGGCGTCGCCAGGGCGGTGGCAAGGGCGCCGAGCGCCGAACTCCAGAATAGCTTGTCCATATCGTTTCCCTCTCCCTTTACGTGATCGCCCCGGTCTCGCCGAAGTCGTTTCGTTGTGATGTCAGGTTGCGCCCGCTTGCTCGGCCGCGCGCCACGCGGCCTTGGCCAGGGGGTCGATGCGCTCGATGATTTCGCCGGCGTTCGCCGCAGTCTGCACGCCTTCGCGCGCGCGCCCGGCGATCCCCTGGAGGATGGCGGCGACGCGAAACAGGTTGAACGCGGTGTAGAAGGGATGCGTCGGGTCGGCGTCGAACCCAGTGCGCTCGCGATAGCGGCGGGCATAATCCGCGGGGCTGGGGATGCCGAGCGCGTCGAGGTCGGCGCCGGCCAAGGTGCCGCGCACATCGACTCCTTCGGGCCGAGTCCATTCCATCATGTGATAGCTGAGGTCGCCGAGCGGATCGCCGAGCGTCGACAGCTCCCAGTCGATTACCGCCACCACGCGCGGCTCGGTCGGGTGGACCAGCAGATTATGGAACGAATAGTCGCCATGGATGATCGTCGTGCGCTCGGGCAAAGCCGGGATCGCGCCGGGCAGCCAGGCGATCAGCCTGTCCATTTCCGGAATGTCGCGCGTGCGCGAGGCGTCATATTGGCGCGACCAGCGCGAGATCTGGCGCGCGAAATAATTGCCCGGCTTGCCATAGTCGCCGAGCCCGATCGCTTCGTAATCGACGCGGTGGAGCGCCGCGAGCGTGGCGTTGGCCGAATCGTAGATCGCGGCGCGGTCGTCGCGCGACAGGCCCGGCATCCTCGGGTCCCAGAAAGCGCGGCCGGGCACGTGGCGCATGACGTAGAACATCGTGCCGATGACGTCGGTGTCCTCGCACAGCACCAACGGTTCGGGCACCGGCAGCCCCGCGCCGAACAGCGCGTGGGTGATGCGGTATTCGCGGTCGACGGCATGCGCCGAGGCGAGCAGCACGCCCGCCGGCTTGCGGCGCAGGACCAGCTTGCCGGCATTGGTTTCGAGCAGAAAGGTCGGGTTCGACTGTCCGCCCTGGAACTGGTGGACCGCGATGTCGCCGGTCAGGCCGGGGATAGTGCCGCGCAGGTAGCGCGCGAGACGGTCCTCGTCGAACTGGCTGCCGGGAGGCACGGCGACGGTCGCGCCGATCTGTGCGGCGGGCGCGTTCATGCCGCGTTCCTTGCGGTGCGATATTTGTCGAGTTCCATGCGCGCGAGTTGGCGTTCGTGGACTTCGTCGGGCCCGTCGGTCAGCCGGACGATGCGCGTGTTGGCCCACAATTCGGCGAGCCCGAAATCGTCCGAGACGCCGCCGCCGCCATGCGCCTGGATCGCATCGTCGACGATGCGCTGCGCCATGCGCGGCGCGGCGATCTTGATCATCGCGATCTCGGCGCGCGCCGCCTTGTTGCCGACCGTGTCCATCATGTGCGCCGCCTTGAGGCAGAGCAGGCGCGCCATCTCGATCTCGCAGCGCGCGCGGGCGATCCGCTCTTCCCACACCGAATGCTCGGCGATCGACTTGCCGAAGGCATGGCGCTCGACCAGCCGGCGGCACATCTTCTCGAGCGCGACCTCCATCGTCGCGATGTTGCGCATCGTGTGGTGGATGCGGCCCGGGCCGAGTCGGCCCTGCGCGATCTCGAACCCGCGTCCTTCGCCGAGCAGCAGGTTCTCGGCGGGGACGCGCACCTCTTCCAGCAACACCTCGAAATGGCCGTGGGGGGCGTGATCGTAGCCGAAGACGGGCAGGTGCCGGACCAGGGTAACGCCGGGCGTGTCGCGCGGCACCAGGATCATCGACTGCTGGTTATAGGCGGGCGCGTCGGGGTCGGTCTTGCCCATCAGCACGAAGAAGTCGCACCGGGGATGGCCAGCGCCCGACGACCACCATTTGCGGCCGTTGATGACATAATGCCCGCCGTCGCGCCGGATCCCGGTCTGGATGTTGCGCGCGTCGGACGAAGCCACGGCGGGTTCGGTCATCAGGAACGCCGACCGCGTGACGCCGTCGCGCAGCGGCGCCATGAAGCGCTCTTTCTGCGCCGGCGTGCCGTAGCGATGGAGCACCTCGAAATTGCCCGTGTCGGGCGCCATGCAATTGAACACCTCGCTCGCGAACGAGACGCGGCCCATCAATTCGGCGATCGGGGCGTAGTCGAGATTGCTGAGTCCAGGACTGGTGAAATAGGCGTCGTCATGCTCGGACGGCGGCATGAAGAAGTTCCACAGCCCCTCGGCTTTCGCCTTGGCCTTGAGCGCCTCGAACACCGGCGGGATGTCGCGCCAGCGGTCGATCGCGGCCAGTTCGGCGTGATAGACGGGGATAGCGGGGACGATATGCTCGTCCATGAACGCGCGGACGCGGCCCATCCATTCCTTGGATCGCGGCGACTGTTCGAACGCCATGGCGCGGATATCCCTCCTGTCGATTCTCTCGGATCGTTCGTCCGGTCGGTCGGCTATACTATTTCCCGACCGACCGGTCGGCTGTCAAATTGGACAGTGGGGTGACGGTTGACGCCCGACCAGTCGGTCGACAAGTTTAAGGCAGGAGAGGTCGATGACGACGCCAAGATCATTTGGGCCATTGGGCGATGTCGCGCTGCTGCGCGGCCATGCGCCATACACGCTTGCCGGCTATGCGGGTTTCCGTGCGGTCATCGATACCGACGGCGCAGTGCCGGCCCGGCTCAAGGCGCTGTTCGCCGCGGTCGCCGCGATCGATCGCCGCTATCCCGATCTGGCGCGGCGTGAACTGGCGCGGGGGGTATCGCTCGGGCTGACCGTCCGCGATGCGAGCGCGGGGCTCATCGTCCTCGGCAGCTTGCGCGGCGAAGGCGCGGCGCTCGAATTTGCCGACGTCATCGCAAGCGTCTTCGATGACCCCAGCGCACCGCCGCCGCAGGACCTGCCGCACGCCGAACCGGGTGAGGCGGAAGCCAATTTCCTCGCTTATTTCGGCACGATCCCGGTGCCGCTTGCCCAGCTGATGCGGCTCTGTCCCGCCGCAGCCGACGCTTATTACCTGATGCGCCGGGGCAGCATCGACGCCAACCCGCTGTCGCCCAAACATGGCGAGTTGCTGCTACTGGCGATTCTCGCCGCCGGCTACAGTCCGATGGCCGCGACGCATGTCCGCGGCGCGCGCATGGCGGGCGCGACCGACCAGGAAATCGCCGAGGCGGTGCTCTGCGCCATTCCCGCCGCAGGCATCGCCGCCTGGATGGGCGTCGGCGCGATGCTCGCGCCCGACCAATAGACCGCCGCACAAGATTCAACTGAATATAGAAGGAGATACTCATGGAACTCGAAAAGGACGTCATCCAGTATGAACTGGCCGACAATGGCATCTGCACGATCTGGCTCAATCGCCCGCACAAGCGCAATTGCGTCAGCCCGCAATTGCTGCGCGAGCTGGAAGTTGCGGTCGATCGCGCGGCGGCCGACAAGAAAGCGCTCGCCGTGGTGTTTCGTGGACGCGGCAACACTTTCTGCTCGGGCGCGGACCTCGACCAGTTGGTCGGCCCGGTGCTGCACGAATCGACCACCTCGCTGCAGCTCGCGATCGACTCGGCGCGCACCTATGACAAGATCTACAACATGGGTAAGCCGACCATCGCGGCGGTCGAGGGCTATGCCGTCGCCGGCGGGTTCGAACTGATGATCTCGTGCGACTTCGCGCTGGCGGCGTCCGAGGCGAAGATCGGCGACTTCCACATCCGCCGCGCGCTGTTCGGCGGCGCCGGGCCGATCTATCGCCTCCCGCGCTATATCGGCATGCGCAAGTCGAAGGAGCTGATGCTGACCGGCAAGCTCTTGACCGGCGACGAGACCGTCGAATGGGGCCTGTGCAACGCCTCTTCGCCGATGGCCGAGTTCGACCAGCTGATCGCCGATTTCTGTGCGCCGCTAATCGACAAGAGCCCGTTCTGCATGTGGATGACCAAGATGGCGCTCAACCGCGGCATGGATGCGGATACCAATTCGCTGATCACGCTTGAGACGATGACCTGCAACGTCGTGCACCATTCGGCCGATGCCAAGGAAGGCGTCGCGGCGTTCCTCGAAAAGCGCAAGCCGGTCTGGACGGGCAATTAAGGCGATGTCGGTCAGCATGGTCGTGCTCGCCAGCCGCCCCGGCGACTGGACGCAGGAGCGCTTCACCGAATGGTGGCGCGGGCCGCACGCCGACGCGGCGAAGCTGCTGCCCGGACTCGTCGCCTATCGGCACGGCGTGGTCACCAAAGACTATGACAGCCCCGAGGTTCCGGGCTGGGACGGGCATGCCGTGCTGACTTTCGCCGACCAGGCCGCGCTCGACGCGGCCTTCGCCTCGCCCGAATGGAAGGCGGCGACCGCGCAGACCAAAGGCATGGGCGGTCGGCGCATCATCCTGATCACCGATGAGGTCGATCTGCTTGCCGGGGGCGGCGATGCCTGATCTCCTCCCCGGCTTCGCGACCGCTTCGTTCCGCCTCGACGGCAAGCGTGCGCTGATCACCGGCGGGCGCGGCGCGCTGGCCGAGGCGATGGCGGCGACGCTTGCCGATCTCGGCTGCGCGGTCGCGCTGGCGTCGCGCAACGGTGAGGAATGCGCGGTGATCGCGGCGGGTATTGCCGAGCGTTTCGGCGTCCCCGCGATCGGCCTGTCATGCGACATCGCCGATGAGGACTCGGTCGAAGCGGCGGTGGCCAGGGTCGTCGCCGAGCTCGGCGGGCTCGATCTGCTCGTCAACAATGCCGGTGCGTCATGGTGGGGGTTGCCACAGGACATTCCGCTCAAGGGCTGGCGCAAGGTGATGGATATCAACGTCACCGGCACCTTCCTCGCCTGCCGCCACGCCGCGCGGCACATGATCGCGAACGGTGGCGGATCGATCGTCAACATCGCTTCGGTTGGCGCGTTCATCTCCTACCGGCCCGAGGACGGCCAAGTCGTGCCCTACACCACCAGCAAAGCGGCGATCGTCCATTTGACCAGCGACCTCGCCGCGCAATGGGCCGGACACGGCATCCGTGTGAATGCCATCGCGCCGGGATCGATCGAGACCGGAATGACCGAGACGCTCGACCCCGCGATCCAGGAAAAGACGCGCGCCGGCATCCTGCTCGGCCGGTTCGGCAGGCCCGAGGAAGTGAGCGGAACGCTCGCGCTGCTGGCGTCGGATGCCGGCAGTTTCATCACCGGGCAGACTTTCCTTGTCGACGGAGGGCAGTCGCTTGGCTGAGTTTCGTGCCGACGATTTGACCTGGACCGACGACCGACTGTGGCCGCAATTCGCGGCCCATGCGGGTGCAGACCCGGACGCGCTCGCGCTGATCGATTGCGACGATCGCCGCTGGACACGGCGCGAACTCTACGGGCTCGCGCTCGACATTACCGAGCGCCTCGCCGCGACGGGCGTGATGGCGGGGAGCCGGGTTCTTGTCGCCGGGGTAAAGCGTGCCGAGACGCTGGCGGCGGCGCTGGCGACCTCGGCTTGCGAAGCGACCTTCTGTCCCTATTCGCCGAAATTGTCCGAGGCGGACCGCCAGGTGCTCGAGGCGAGGCTCGGCCACGCCGCGCATGTCATGATCGGTAGCGATGGCGCGATCGTCGTCGCGCAAGCCACACCCGAGGGGCGTACCGCCGATCCGCGCGATCGCGATACCGTGCTGATTGGGTTCACCTCGGGGTCGACCGGTGTGCCCAAGGCGGTGATGCATGGCGCCGCCGCGCTCAATTATGCGACCCGCGCTTGCGCGGCGATCGCGGGACTGCAACCGGCGGATTCGATCCTCGGCATCGTGCCCCTGGATAGCGCGCCCGGATTCACCTTCACCGCGCATTTCGCCTTGTCGCAGGGGCGGCCTTTGGTGTTCGTCGATCCCTGGGATCCGGCGGCTGCGATGCGCCGTGGGGTCGAGCATGGCTGCGGCTGGGCGATCATGGTGCCGACCCATCTCTATACAATGGTCGAGGCGGCGAAGACGAGGGCTTGGTCGGGAACCCTGCCGCTCCGCGCCGCCGCGGTCGGGGGCAGTGTGATGACCGCCGAACTGATCGCCGATGCCGAAACGCTGCTGGGCCTCAAGGCGCTCAGGATGTTCGGCATGTCCGAATGCATGGGGCATTGCTCTACGCGCCCCGATGATCTGCTCGCGCGACGGCAAGGATCGGATGGCGTACCCTTTCCGGGCACCGAGGAGGAAGCGTTCGATGCCGACGGCGTCGCACTGCCGCGCGGGTCGCGCGGGCAGGCGGGCGTGCGCGGGCCGTCGCTGTTCCTCGGTTATGCCGAGGGGCTCGGATCGGGCCAGGAGCGGCGCAGCCGCGACGGCTTCTTCCTGACCGGCGACGAGATCGTCCGCGACGAAGGGGGATTCGTCACCGTGGTCGGCCGGATCAAGGACCAGATCATTCGCGGCGGGTTCAACATCGATCCCGCCGAGATCGAGGCTGCGCTGTTGCGCCACCCTGCGATCGCCGAAGTCGCGGTGGTCGCGGTACCCGAGCCCAAGCTCGGGGAGCAGGCCTGCGCGGTCTGCCGGGTACGCCAGGGCACGGCACCGTTCGCGTTCGCGACAATGGTCGACCATCTCGAACGCGAAGGCCTCTCGCGCAAGAAATGGCCCGAGCATCTGCTGATCGTCGAGCAGATGGCGGTCGGCGCGACCGGCAAGCTCGACAAGAAGGCGATGGCCGCGCGCGCCGCATCGGCGCTCGGCCGAGGCTAGCCGCGCCAGCAAGGGGGACAGATGGAAGGTTTTTCGTTCGACCTCACCGGTCGGGTTGCGTTCGTCACCGGTGCCTCGTCCGGGCTGGGTCGCCGTTTCGCCACGATTCTCGCGGCGAGCGGCGCGAAGGTCGTGATCGGCGCGCGCCGCGCGGCGCTGCTCGAATCGCTGGCGGACGAGATCGCGGCGGCGGGCGGCGAAGCGTTGGCGGTGACGCTCGACGTCACCGACGAGGCGTCGATCATTGCCGCCTATGACGCTGCGGCGGCGCGGTTTGGGCCGGTCGACACGGTCGTCGCCAATGCCGGCCTCAACGTCGCGGGCAGCGCGCTCGGCCTTCCTGTCGAGGCGTTCGACCAGATGGTGGCAGTCAATTTGCGCGGCGTGTTCCTGACGGTGCGCGAAGGCGCCCGGCGCATGGTCGCGGCGGGCGCGCCCGATCGAGGCCATGGCCGGATCGTGATCATCTCCTCGATCACCGCGCATCACCCCTCGGCCGGGATCGCGCCCTACAGCGCGACCAAGGCCGCGGTCGCCCAGATGGGCCGGTCGCTCGCCAAGGACTGGGCGGCGAAGGGAATCAACGTCAACGTCCTGTGCCCCGGCTATGTCGCGACCGAAATGAACGACGCCATCTGGGAAACCTCGGCTGGCCAGACGTTGCTGGACGGGTTCGCGCGTCGGCGCGTGATGGACGAATCGGCGCTCGATCCGATGGTCCTCTACCTCGTTTCCGACGCCAGCGCCCAGACGACCGGATCGATCTTCACGATCGATGACGGCCAGACGCTGTGAGCAACAACTTCCACGGTGCCGCTACCGCCGCCTCCCACGTTGGTCTGGCAAAGACCAAACCGCTCTAGTCTCTGAGCAACGCCGCATTGCCCCATGTTACGACGGTCGGCGCCTTGTTCCCGGCGGATTTGCCGCGCGCCACCAGCTCGACGATCTTTATGCCGGCAATGTTGGCGCTCAGAGCCTGCGCCGCTTGACCGAAACGGGTCGGCTTCGACGTCGCGAGGAGTTTGCCGTCTCCATAGATGAAGAACGTTACGACATCGTCCGTATCGAACGTCGAATCGTCGACGCCGGCCTCAGCGACGAAACGGCGGAACTGGCCATCGGCCCTGACTTCGAATCGTGAATTGGCGAGCACGCCCAACCCCGTCTGATACATCTTGCCGTCGACGCGCAGCGCCTGCCGATAGGGTGTGGCGTCGGCCTGCGCGCCGCCCCATCCGGTGTAAGCGGGCGGCTCGCCGGTGTCGGTCGTGCTGCCCCAGGGATTGATCATGCGATGGATCGTCGGATCGGGCTGGGGAATGACCACGCCGTCGACGGCCGGATTCACGCGTCCGGTCATCTCTGACAGATAGACGCCGTCGGCGAGCGTGCGCGTGCCGGCGGCGTCGAAGATGAGCGTTTGTCGCGGATCGAGATGCACTTTCGTCTCACCGGAAAAAGCGGGCAGGGTCGCGCCGGTCCACAGATCCTTGAGCGTAACCGGCGCCGCGGCGGTGAATTTCATATGGCCGGCCGTCAATGTCACGTCAGCCGGAGCAAGTCCGCGGTTGAAGATCGCCACCGCTTTGTGGCCATTGCTCAGCGTCTTGACCAGGATCTGTACGTCGTCCGTATCATAGGCGAGCACCGCCTGGTTGCCGGCCGGGTCTTGATCGACGGCGATGATGTTGTTGTTGCCAAGGATATCCATCAGCGATTGCGGCGCGTTCCTCAGGTCGTAGCCGATCAGAAGCGGCGCCGACAGCATCGACCATAGCGCAAAGTGCGACTTCGCTTCCGACAGATGGTGCTCGTCGAAGTCGCCGTGACCGACAAAGAGCATGTCGGGATCATTCCAGGAGCCCGGATGCGCATAAAGCGGGCGGTCGGCCGCGCTGTCGAAATTGGCCAGCATCCGCGTCCAGCTGGGTGTGATGTCGTCGCTCGTCCGCGACAGATTGCCGACGTCCTTGGCCCAGGCGCGGACATCGGCGGAGCCCCACGCACAGATTGACAAGACATAATCGCCATCCGGGTTTGTCCGGCGGAGCGCGTCGGCGACATGCTGGTAGAGCTCGCGGACGGCCTGGATATCGGTACGGCGAATTTCCTGCACGTCGATCAGCGGGCCGAGCGCGCGATACTGCCCCGATTTGACGCGCTCGCTGCCCGGACCGAAGGCGCGGATGCCGCAAGCATCGACCTTGATGTAATCGAACGCCCAGTCCTTGAAGTAGAGTTCAATGTCTTGGTCGATATGGCCGTACAGTCCGACTTCGCGCTCGGCGACCGTGCCCTCGGGCAGGTTCGGCGCATTGGGCACAAAGGCCTGGGAACAGTTATTGGCGCCGATATCCGAATAGATTCCGGCCTTCAGGCCCATGGCATGGATACGATCCGTAAACGGCCTGAAGCTGGTCTGTTCGGTACCCCCGACCGCGGCGGACGGAAAAATCGAGGTGCGCACGACCATGCGGCCGTCCGCGGTTCGGCGCTTCAGCCACCAACCGTCATCGATGTTGATGTAGCGATAGCCCTTCGCGGCCAGGCCGCTGTCAACTATGGCCTTGGCGGAATCCAGGACCTTTGCTTCAGTGACGTCGGTGTGGAAGGCGTTCCACGAGTTCCAGCCCATTGGCGGCGTTGCCGCTTGGCCTGCCGCCATCGCGGTCCAGCGCCCAGTCGGCGCCAGCGGATCGTTCGAAGCATAGGCGCCGCTACCGCAACATAATGAACAGGCGAGGACGCCGAAAAGCGCCTTAGGAAATCGCGTCATTGTGCCTCCCAATCTTTGCTCATCATGAAATCTGTTGCAAACGCCACCGTTTCGGCACGCCGCACTTATCTGGGCCGGGCGACCCCCGAGGATCGTTTTCGGCCTCGCTGAAACCGACCCTAGCCGAACAACTTTTGCTCACGGGCAAAATCAAGGAACAGCGGCAACCATAGGCCATCGGGGCTGCCTGGCCGGGAGCGCACGCCAAAGCCGTGGCCGCCATGGGCGAACAGATGGGTCTCGACCCTGATCTTGGCCGCCACCATGGCGTCGCGCAGCCGCACGGTATTGGCCACGGGCACCGTGTCATCGTCCTCGGCATGCACCAGAAAGGTCGGCGCGGCGGTCGGCGTGACGTTGAGATCCGGCGACCACTGGCGGATCTGGGCGGCCGTCGGCGGACCGCCGAATAGCGAGGGCGCCGCGCCGCCATAGGCATAAGCGGGATCGACGCTTTGCACCGGATAGATCGGCGCGGTGAGCAGTGGCCGCGCGCTGAGCTGGTCCGTGGTGTCGACCGGCGCATAGAATGGCGCCGAATGCCGCGTGGCCAGGCTCGCCGTAAGGAAGCCGCCGGCGCTGAAGCCCATCACGCCGACCCGTGCCGCGTCGAGACGCAAGCGCGCAGCATTGGCGCGGATGACGCGCATCGCGCGCTGGGCGTCGGCGGGGCCGACGCTCGCCGGATCGCTCCACCCGTCCTGGGCCAGACGGTAGAACAGCACGAAACAGGTGATGCCGGCGCGGTTCAGGATGTCCGCGATGTAATAGCCTTCGTGCTCGAAATAGTTCCAGGCGAAGCCGCCCCCCGGAATGACCAGCATGGACGAGCCGTTGGGCTGGGCCGCGGGAAAGACGACCATATGAGGCTTTGAGATGCCTTTCATGCGCCGACTGCTATAGGCCGGGTTGGACGAGGACTGTTCGACCAGCTCGGCCATGTCCGGATGCAAGGCGCCCGCCGGCGGATGCGGCCAAAGCTCAATGACCTCGCGCGCGTTCGCCGAACCCGCCTGGGCCTGCACCTCGGCCGCCGCGCCCAGGCCGATCGCCGAAGCCCCCGCCAGGGCTAGCTGGGATTTCACAAAATCGCGCCGCGAAAGGCTCATGGAAACATCCTCTCTTTGCTGTGGCCTTATACTATCGAGTCGCCCCGAAGCCACCATTTATGATCATAGATTTTCATACTTGAGAATACGGGGCTAGTGCAGCCCCCAGGTGGCGAAGGCTTCGAAGTACGATTGGCGGTTGCCATACGACGCATATTTGGCAAAATGATAGCGCTATCACAATTGGCTCGCCCTGATAACCGGGGTCGTGACAACAATTGAATTGGAGAGAAGTGGATGGGCGGTGGCGGTATTGCGGTTTTCGCGCGCCGTGTGGTGGCGATAGCGTTGCTCGCCGGTAGCGGGGCGGTCAACGCGAAGGAGATCCCGACAGGACTCGACGCGAATGGGCACCTCCAGGCTGTCTCGCCTCGGGATGGCCGCGCCTTCGCTTACCAACGCCTCGCCGATGGCCTGCAATTGCGCGTCAATGGTGTCACCAAGAATATCATCTTCTACGGCCCCGACACGGTACGAGTGAACGCCAATCTGGGCGAGAATTACTGGACGGCCCCCAGCATCGTCGTTGTCAGGAAGCCTCAGCCGGTTCCCTTCACGATCGCCGAGACGCCGAGCACCTTGACGATCATTGGTCAGAAGCTGCGGATCGAGGTGGACAAGGCGACCGGGGCTTTACGCTTCCTCGATCCGAAGGGACGGCTTTTCACTCAGGAAAAGGCGGAAGCGCCGCAGGAGCTGAAGAAAGTCAGCATCGCGGGCGCGCCCAGCTATGAGGCGACGAACAGCTTCACCCTGCGCCCGGACGAGGCGATCTACGG